>Ga0187871_10004578_pt1 | contig 10308 bp, 8 predicted proteins | sample June2016WEW_16_1_FD_132988 | JGI IMG/M metagenome (GOLD analysis project Ga0187871, IMG submission 132988) | Peatland microbial communities from SPRUCE experiment site at the Marcell Experimental Forest, Minnesota, USA - June2016WEW_16_10 | ecosystem: Environmental > Terrestrial > Soil >...
ATCGGAATCCCCTGCCGCTTGAAGTTGTCCCAGGCGCCAGTCACGTCAGGCCGTTTCTTGATCTCTTCATCGAAGACGAGGGCGACTCTTTGATCCGGCTGCTTCAGCACAGCCTTGCCATGCGCCACATAGCCTTTTGACTCGTCAATGTAGCGCATCCCATTCCGGTTGATCCCAAGGCAAAACGGTACTGCCCCAGCCGGATTCCCAGAGGAGCGGTTCTCCGGGCTGACCGCTGCCACATGCAGAGAGGTGATACCACCCATGTTGACCAGCATGGCGCCTGCTTCACGAGCCATTATCAACCCATCGCCGGTCGCCCACGGAACGCCCCGCACCATCATCGAGCCGGCATCCGGATCCACGAAGGTCTCGAGCATTTCTCTGTTTGCTGCGTAACCCCCCGAGGCAATGATGACCGCATCTGCCATGTAATCTACTGTGGCTCTGGAAGCCATAGCTCGCACCCCGACAACCTTGCCGGTGCTTGACATGATGAGCTGTTTGGCTTTTGTGTTATAAGCGATTTTCCCACCCGCTTGCAGAAACTTCGCTTTCAGTTTGCCCAAAGCCGAGGGCATGCCGAGGAACTGGCCCGGCCCGACTTGTACTACCATCACGCGATATGGCAGAGAGTCATGCGGCGGCAGCAGATCGACGCCATGGGACTTGAGCCAATCGACCCCGTCCCACACCTGCTCGGCAAGTACTCGGGAAAGTTCCGCGTTACCCCTGCCGCTGCTCTTTTTCATGAAATCATCGAAGAAGATATCCTGGCCGGCCTTCGATCGGTCCGGTGGAACCACAATTCCGCCCAGCGCGAGCTTGGAGTTTCCTCCATCCTTACCGTTTTGCGCTTTCTCCAAAATCATCACATCCGCGCCCGCCAGCTTTGCTTCCAGGGCCGCCGAAAATCCCGCAAGCCCGGTCCCTATGACTACCACGTTGTGAGCTTCTGTTTTGTCGCTATTGGGCAGCAGCGATGCCTGGATCACGGAAAAATGCCCGACCGTCAACGCGCCGGCAGTTACCCCGACCCCTTTTAGAAATTGTCGCCTACTGAATTCTGTCATGGCCTGATGAGCACTCCATAAAATCGCCTTGCGAGATTCTCAGAACGGTGTAAGTCGGAACATTATCATAGGAGCACTCGTTTCTGTACCGATTACCGGCATCATCTTGCGCACAAGGCCCAGATTGATTTAGCGCAAAAAAGAGAGAAATAGAGCGTCAGTTTGGCGCGGGGTCTGTCCAGAGGCTTTATCCTATTGGCAATCCTTCGGCTCAACCTCATCTGCGCTTCGGTGTTTTCCTCCGCCGACCGGGAAGGCTTGCCACAAAGGCCGATTAAAAAAACAGAATTTATTGCTTGCTGCCTGCCTCGGGGATTCCCATCGCAAAATTCCGATGGCAGTCAAGGCAGTACATCGTGGGTTCGGCGTGAGCGTGATGCCACACTGTGTAGGCGATCTCGCCGAAGTGAGGGGTGGAGCAAGCGTCGGAATATAGTCCAGCACCACGCGCACGCGCGCAGCATTGATCACGGGTTCACAATCGCAGTGCAAGGTTGCTCCTACGTTCGTTCGAAATCAATATATCCGCGCTGGACATCCGTGCTCAGTAGCTTTACACGCAGCTTGTCTCCAACATCCATTCCCTGTTGCCCGCGCGCCAACAATCCCTCAACAGGAGGTTGCAGCACGCGAACAAAGGTTCCGTGTGGAGTCACTCCCGTAACGATCGCATCAAAAAGTTCGCCGATTCTGCTGCTCATTGCGATCGCCGCGATCCGCTTCGACATTTCTCGCTCAACCTTCCGTGCCGCGTCTTCTTTCGAAGTACAGTTAGCGGCAATGGCGGCCAATTCATCGTCTGAATATGGGGCAGGCTGCTTTGCGAGCACGGCTTTGATCAGCCTCTGAGTAACGAGATCGGCGAAGCGGCGATTAGGAGCCGTAGAATGGGTGTAGTCCTGAACGGCGAGACCGAAGTGTCCTTGCTCAGGATCGCCGGGGCGCTCCAAAATATACTCACCGGGCCCCATCAGCTTGATCACCGCCAAAGACAGATCGGCAAAGTGGTCCGGATCAGCAGCCTTGCGCTTCATCAAGAACTCGTTGAGTGCCTTGGAATTTGGCTCGGCGGGCAATTGTTCACCTTGTTGTGCTGCAAGCTGAACGATTCGGGTCCAACGCTCTGGGATTTTTACCACGCGCCGTATGGAAGAAACTGGCAGCAACATGCGGGCGACCACCCCATTTGCCGCAATCATAAAATCCTCGATCAGGTCCGTGGCACGGTTCTTCTCCTGTTTCACCACGCCCACGACTTGCTGGTTGAGCACCAACGGGCGGACCTCGGTGGTCTCAATATTTAGCGCACCGTGCCGATACCGCTCCTTCTTCAGGGCTTGCGCGATTTCATCCTGCAGACGCAGTTGAGATTGCAGCTCAGGTGAGACGGCCACTTTATTCGGCGCGGCGCCTTTGCCCTCGAGCCAAGCGCCCACGGCGCCATAAGCGAGCTGTGCTTTATTGCGGACGATCGCGAGATATACATCGCTCGAATTGACACACCCATCCTGGCCAACCACGAACTCAACTACCACGCAGAACTTATCTGCTCCTTCCAACAGCGAAGTCGTGCCGGTCGAAAGCTGGTCGGGCAACATCGAGAAATTCTGCACGCCTGTATAAACCGTGGTCGTTTCTTTTGCGGCGTGTTGATCGAGGGCGGAGTTCTTCGGAACGAACGTATCGACATCCGCGATTCCCACCAGCACCCGCGCTTCGCCAGCAGGCAACCGCTCAGCTGCCTCAATTTGGTCGAGATCCCGCGAGGTATCGTTGTCGATTGAAGACCAGAGCAGATTGCGCAGATCGCGAACCGTTCCCCCGGGCGCCACTGTTGGTGGATGTGCTGCCAATTGCAAAAGCTGCTGCTCAGCTTGCGGAGGGAATTCCGGCTCAAAGCCGTTTTCCAGCATTGTTTGTTTGGCTGCCGCCTGAAGATCGAAGTGGGAAACATGAATATTGTTCATGGTTGAAGGAAGCAAAGAGAACAAATGAAGCCTAACACGGCGGCGGACTCGCTGGTCAAGCCAGCCGATCCGTTTCCCGGCGATAGACGAGACTGTCTCTATCGCACCTTCCACTTCGAAGACAGCAATGCGAGTTTGTCGGTCAACGAGGGCGGCGGCAAAGACTCCTTGTGTTGCGCCTTTGACGGCGGTGCCTGAAGGGCTTTCATGGATAGTGCGATACGCTTGGTTCTTGCATCTGCGCTCAGCACTTTCACCTTTACGATCTGGCCAGCCTTCACTACATCCGAAGCGTCCTTCACGTAGCGGCCGGAAAGCTCGCTGATGTGAACCAGACCGTCCTGGTGAACTCCGATGTCGACGAACGCGCCGAATTTCGTCACGTTAGTAACTACGCCCTCCAGCACCATGCCGGGTTGCACATCGGAGACCTCGCGAACCTGCTCGTTGAAACTCGGTGCGACAAACTTATCGCGCGGGTCGCGGCCGGATTTTCGAAGCTCCTCAAGAATGTCGTTCAGCGTGTAAGCTCCCACCGAAAGCTGGCTGCGATCTAGCTTTTCAAGAAGCTGCGGGTTCTCGGTCAGCTCTTCGACGGGGAGATTCAACGATTGCGCAATCTGTTCGACAATGTGGTAGGACTCGGGGTGAACGGCGGTCGCGTCCAGGGGGTTGTCGGCGTTGCGGATACGCAAGAATCCGGCGGCCTGTTCGAACGTCTTGGGGCCGATGCCCGGCACCTCCTTAAGTTGAACGCGGGATTGGAAGCGCCCTTTTTCATCACGGTATTTCACAATATTGATGGCGGTGCGTTCGTGCACGCCGGCGACATAACGCAACAGTGTCCACGATGAGGTGTTGAGATCGACGCCGACACGGTTCACGCAGCTTTCGATAGCGCTTTCTAACGATTGCTGAAGGCGGCGCTGATCGACGTCGTGCTGATATTGGCCCACGCCGATCGACTTGGGATCGACCTTGACCAGTTCGGAGAGCGGATCTTGCAGCCGGCGGGCAATCGATATCGCGCCGCGCACCGTCAGATCAAGGTTCGGGAACTCCTGTCGCGCGACTTCCGATGCCGAGTAAACGCTTGCGCCAGACTCGCTCACGGTTACCGGGAAAATCTCGGCCAGCTGCTTTTCGCGGAGGAAATTCCGCACGAAGGCGTCGGTTTCGCGTGAAGCGGTGCCGTTGCCGATCGCGATTGCGCGGACGTTATGTTGGCGCAGGAGAGATTCCAACGTCTTTGCCGCCGCCTCGGCTTTGGCGTTGGAACGATGCAGGTAAATGACGTCATGCGCGAGGAATTTACCCGTCTCGTCCACCGCCGCGAGCTTGCATCCTGTTCGCAGACCGGGATCGATGCCAAGCACGGAAATTGGTCCGGCGGGCGGCGCCAGCAGCAGATGGTGCAGGTTCTCGCGAAAGACGTTGATTGCTTCGGTATCGGAGCGCTGCTTCAGTTCCAAACGAATTTCGCCCTGGATGGAAGTGTTCAGCAACCGCTGCCACGAGTCTTCTATGGCGAGTTCCAGTTGAGGTGTCCAATCTCCCGGCTGTCGTAAGATGCGCGAACGCAGGAAGGAAACCGCGCGCAGCGGGTCCAGTTCGATCAGGAAGAAGAGGACCTTTTCACTTTCGCCGCGACGGATCGCAAGCATCCGGTGGGACGGAATAGTCTTCACCGGTTCGCGGTAGTCGTAATACATCTTGAACTTATCCTGCTCGTCGATTGCGTCGGTTGCCTTGCGGCTGACCACTGCTCCTTCTTCGAATATCAGTTGGCGCAGGCCTTTGCGCAGGTCGGCATCCTCGCTGATTATCTCCGCGACGATGTGCCGCGCGCCCTCCAGCGCCTCATCAGCGCTTGCCACGCCCTTTTCCGGATTCACAAAGTGAGTGGCGAACAATTCGAGCGGTTCGACCGCAGGCTGCTGCGCCCAGAGATAAAGCGCCAGTGGTTCCAGGCCCTTCTCGCGTGCAATGAGCGCTTTCGTGCGGCGCTTTGGCCGATAGGGCAGGTAGAGATCTTCCAGTTCGCTCTTGTCGAACGTCGCCTCGATTCGGGCCTTCAACTCCTCGGTGAGCTTTCCCTGCTCGGTGATGGAGGCGATGATCGTCTCGCGGCGCGCGACCAGATCACGGAAGTAAGCGAGTTTTTCCTCGATATCACGAATCTGAACTTCGTCCAGGTTTCCCGTCGCCTCCTTGCGATAGCGAGCGATGAATGGAACGGTTCCACCCTCGTCGAGCAGTTCTATGACGGCAACGAGCCCGCGCATTGGGACGTTGAGAGTCTGGGCGATTTGGAGCAGCAGCTCGGGAGAAAGAGATTGTCTGTCAGTCATGGATGATCTTGTCCCATAGTAGAACGAAGACGGGGATGATGTCTGTTTGCGGAATCAATGCACTGGGGTAAGAACGCCAGCGATGTAGTCGCCATGAGCGCCAAAGAGCCGACAACTCACCTTTTCGGCAGCGACTGCTTGGAACCGCTGAACGTACAAGAACATCTTAGGGTGAAGAGGCCGGGGAGACAAAGCATAGAACGATTAAAGTGTTCTCTGGTTTTTTGCACACTGGACCGCAGCGACCGCAATTACTTCATTTGGGTCGATCACCGGTACTGAAAACTTCATATTTTCCAGAATAATGGGAATTTCAGTACACCCCATAACGAGGACCTCGGCGCCATTCATGATCATGTGCCGAACAGGACCAACGATCAATTCGATTACCTCGGGCGTTTTCCCGTCATATTTGAATGAAAATATCGCCTTCTGGACCTGGTCCTGGATCTCCCCCGGTATGTCGAGAACTTCGATCCCGTATTTTTCGAAGCATTTCTGATATAACCCTGTTTTCATGGCCGCCGAGGTCGCCAATACACCGACCTTTCGAACGCCGGGAACGGCCTTGGCGGTCTCCTTCGCTGCTTCTTCGATAATATGCAGAAACGGTACCCGAACCGCGTCTTTTATCTCATCGTAAAAATAATGGGGCGTATTTGCCCCGATGATTATGAAATCCGCGCCGGCCCGCTCGAGATTGCGGGCAGTTTCCCGCATCGCCGGCACGGGGGACTCTCCGCCCTTCAAAATGGCATCCTGCCGGCTCGGCATTTTGGGATTGTTGTCTATGATGATCCTGAGGTGATCGTCGTCCTTTTTTGCGTGAGTATGTTTGACGATGCGGGCAAAAAGATCGATGGTCGCTTCGGGTCCCATTCCGCCTAGGATTCCGACAGTTTTGTCTTTCATTTTCCAATCTCCTTTATCTTGCTGAAACGGCCGGCATCGCTCTGTCCTTTTCCATATTCCCCAGGATTGCGGTGACCACCACTGTCCCAAGCACGTTTATTGTGGTTTGACCCATGTCTATGATCCTGAAAATTCCGGCCAGGAGCCCAATGACTTCAAGCGGCAGTCCGAGGGTTTTCAGAAAAATCGTAGTCGCGACAAAGATTCCTCCCGGGATTCCCGGGCTTCCAAGAGTCATCAGGACACCAAGGAGTACCGCAGTTACCTGCTGAGATAAGGTCAGTTGGATCCCGACAAGTTGGGAAACGAAAATTGCAACCACACCGTACCAGAGTGCATTACCATCCATATTGGTCGAAGCACCGAGGGGAATCGTAAAGCCCACGACATCTTTCTGAATCCCTAGCGCCTCTTCACATGTGGCCATGGCCACGGGCATCGTCGCCTTCGTGCTGCACGTTGTCAGGCTGGTGATCCATATGGGGCTAATCTTCTTGAGGAAAGTGAGTGGATTCTTTCTGACAAAGAACCAATACATCCCCAGCAGAACGATGAACAGATGGAGCACCAAGCCGATGTACATGCTGCCGATGAACTGAGCAAGCGGCCCCAGCACAGACGTACCATACTTGCCTGCAGTAATGGCCATAAGGGCGAAGACGCCATATGGCGACGTCTCGATCACGATATTGAGCACCTTCATAATGTAATTTGTCAGTGTCTGGAACATTCTGTTCATTCTGGCGCGGTCGGATTCGCCCAGCATCAGGATCGCGGCACCGGAGAATATCGCGAAAACAATGACCTGGAGCAGATTGGCTTCAGACATGGCCTGCACGATGTTGGTCGGAATGATTCCCGCGAGAATGCCTGTCACGGTTGGGGCTTCAGCGATGGCTTTTACCGGCGGCAGACCCGTGAGCACCAGCCCTTTCCCCGGACGTATGACTCTGGCCACGAGCAATCCTATTGTGCCTGCCGCAACTACCGTGGTCATGAAAAGAACGAAGATCTTGGAACCGAGCCGGCCGAGCTTCTTGATATCGTCCATGTTTATTATGGCGCTCGTCACCGTGCAGAAGATCAACGGCACGATCGCCATCTGCAGCAACCTCAGAAAATGTCGCCAACGATCTGTATTGCAACAATTCGTGGTCCGGCAATAAAGCCCACAATGGCTCCTGCGATCATTCCCGCCAACGTTTTGTTAGAAAGGGACATCTTGAATTTCATTTTTTTGCTCTCAGATTTGTTGAGACGTTTCATTGGCGCTATTTGCGCGAACTCTTTAAGATAGCTGCAAACGGAAAGATTACATCCCCAGCTTTACAGCCCGAAAGTTGCGGATCCTCTGGTAAAAAGGAACCCCTGCTCCCCCGCTCCGACTACAATCCTGCGCGAATCGCCCTTTTCGGTTCATTTGCATACCGTCAGCCGTGGTCGACTGATTGAGAAATAGATTAGGGTTGCGCACGTGGCCACGTCTACTCAACTCCAAGGCGCCAGCCAAGTTTGGCAGGATCAAACCAGGAAATCTGCTTCCCAAACCACTTTGAACGAAGAGGCATGGCCATGGTCTTATGTTTTTCGGCCGCTGCCAGGATGAAAGCGCATGGGGCATAGCCAAATTGAGCGATTCGCCCGGCCAGCGGTGATTTGTCCGATGAGGGCGCCGCAAGGATTACCGGCGTCGCTTCGAACCAGGCCAGCTTTGCTCCGAAATCAGAATCGTCCTGAGTCATTGGAGCAGGTAGATTGTAGGCACGCTGGTATAGCAGAACGGAGTTTTCCATGTCTTTGACGGCGATCACGACTTTCGAAATTCCGCGATAGGCTGTCATGGTCGGCTTGCCGCTCGGGTAGACCCTGTAAACTCGCGGCGTAAGATCCCGGATCAAGAAGGGAAAGAACGTTCCGTTCGGCCCTGGTCCCACACGAGCGAAGTCCCAGTCCAACTGAACGCCATCCATGCGAGTGCGCCCATTCTTAGCGGGGGTGGTAACCGCGATGCCGAGACTCGAAAATCTTTGCGCCTCGGCACTGACGTCGGGCACCTGGACTGCCCAGGCACAAGGTCCCGCATCCGCTTGCAGAAATTTGCTCCAGTAGTGGGCAGCAACGGCTTTCGGATCAGGGTTCTGCTGCAATCCAATGAGTTCGAGGTACGATCCGTCCGGAAAGCTCAGCAATGCCATCTCGGTTGCATGATTCGAGTGCGGCCCGCCATTCTCCGTTTTCAGTCCAAACGAGGCGAGTGAATCCTGCATCTGGCGCAGGCTCCGCCCGGCGGCGGTTACATGATCAATTTGGAATTGGGGTATGCGACTTGACTGCATGCCTTCAGGCTTGTCTGCGGCGTGCAGTGTCAACTTCCCCATCGCAGCCGTCGCTCCCAGCAAACCTAATTCTTTCAGAAAGTACCTGCGACTCCCTTCCATGCGTGGCTCTCCTTTTTTCTTATTCGCGAGTGTGTGATCTCGCCTTACGAAGCCATCGCCCCCCACTCCGGGCCAGCGAACTTTCGCTTGAACGTCTGCAGCATTCAGCGTAGCGCGTCATTGTCCCTTAAGCCAGCGGTTATACTCTACTGCCTCACGGCAAAGTTGGCACAATCCGGCCCCATCATTTCTGTTGTTCTTGATTTTCACGAAAAGCTGACGCCGGGTTCAGGGCGTAATATTTAACCCTGCGGAACAGGCGGTCGGCATCGCCGGCGGCACTGGCAAGTGCCGCTACGTGAAGGACGAGATTGGCTTCGACGCGGCAATTGATCACCGTATACCCGATTTTGCCGAGAAGCTGGCCGAGGCCTGTTCCAATGGCATCGACATCTACTTTGAGAATGTCGGCGGCGCGACCTGGCAAGCCGTGTTGCCGTTGCTCAATGGCTTCGCCCGAGTGCCGGTGTGCGGGCTGATTGCGCAATACAACGCAATCGGAGCAGCCGAGGGGCCAGACCGGCTCGCAGCGTGCCAAGCTCCGTAGTACTTACGTCATAAGGGTCGAGTGGAAACGCCTTGAGCCAACATTTGCTCCTCAGTGCCGCTCTATGTATGAGCAGGAGGATCTATGAAACGGCTCATGAGCACCATTATGTTGTGTGCCCTTCCTCTTTTGACCTACGCGCAGAATAATCCGGTAACTGCCGCTGTGCGCGACGTCTTGCAGGGAAGGCAGAAGGCTCTGGTCGAGGCTGCGCAGGAGATGCCGTCGGACAAGTACGGCTTCAAACCCACCCCGGCACAGATGTCGTTCGGGCACCTGGTCGGCCACGTTCTGCAATCGAACGGCCTCTTGTGCTCGAAGCTCTCCGGCAGTGCTGCTCCCCAGCAGCAGGTTTCCGATGCTGATCCAAAAGAGAAACTCGTAGATGCGCTGAAGGCGTCCTTTGATGTCTGTTCTACAGCCCTGAATCAGTTGAGCGACGCCAGGCTCGGCGACGAAGTCACGCTCTTCGGCGGACGAAAGGCCACTAAAGCCGCCGCCGTGATCGCTCTTACCAGCGGCTGGGCAGACCACTATTCTGCCGCCGCCATGTACCTTCGCCTCAATGGGCTTGTGCCACCCACGGCCAAACCGAAGGAATAATAAGAACCACCGTAGAGGGACGGCTCAATCTGCTGGCGAGGAGGCCCTGTTGAGATAGGCGTCCCTATGTCCGTCCCGCGGGGCACAGTTCGACCGCCCCGCGAGGAAGGTATACTTGGAACCGCAGAGCGGGAGTGTTTGCAGCAAGTAGGCATCTTGGGACTATGTTTCATAATGTTTTTGTTTTGGACGTTATTCGCGCGGTGAAATAACGTTCACTCACAATATTTGGAGGAACCAGTTGCACAAAGAACTATTTGAAAAAGGCCTTAAGATCCGTCGCGAAGTACTTGGTGAAAAGCATGTCGACAAATCCCTGGCGGCCGCAGACGATTTCTCACGTCCACTCCAGGAACTTGTGACTGAGTATTGCTGGGGAGAGATCTGGAGTCGCCCGGGGCTTGATCGGCGTACGCG
>Ga0187871_10004582_pt1 | contig 10299 bp, 9 predicted proteins | sample June2016WEW_16_1_FD_132988 | JGI IMG/M metagenome (GOLD analysis project Ga0187871, IMG submission 132988) | Peatland microbial communities from SPRUCE experiment site at the Marcell Experimental Forest, Minnesota, USA - June2016WEW_16_10 | ecosystem: Environmental > Terrestrial > Soil >...
CCCAGGGAGAACACCCATGAACAGCGAACCATCGCAGCCGCCCGCACTGGCCTCCTGGCTGCTGCGGCACCTGTGCAGCACGAAGGACGCGGAGGCCTTAACCGGCGATCTCTACGAGAGCTTCGCTGAAGGCCAATCGGAACGCTGGTTTTGGCGCCAGGCTGTGACTGCCATCCTGGTTGGCGCTGCAAGGGGATTTTCCGTTCGATTTTTCCTCATCCTCCTGATGGCCTCGAACGCGTTGGTGTTTTTCTTCGGCGCAATTCTCCACGCGGGCGTCGCCGTTGGCCCATTCCATCAGCCACATATTGTTCCCGCGACGGCGGTGGAGGTTCTGTGTGGGCTTTCGCTGGGTTGGGCTGTGGCCGCTCTGTGTCAGGGTCCGCCGTCTGCCAGGCGGGTAGCCCTGACGAGCAATCTGGTTGCCGCGGCGGGCGTCTGCCTCGGTGTAGTCGCAGGAGCTGTCCGCCAACAGACAGGGCCGACCATTGCACTCGATCATCGCGTCATGCTGGCCCTCATTGGCGCCTGCCTCGTGATTCTCTTGTTTAACCGCCCAGACGGATCGAAGGAAATAAGAACATGAATTCGCAAACGGACACTGCGGCGACTGGTCCGCGGCATGCCAGTCCTCATCTCGGGATTGTCGCGACGACCTATGTAATATTGAAAATTGCCAGCGTGTTTCCCGTCAGCGCGTTTGGCAGCAAGCCGCCGTGGTTCCCCGGACTGAATGCTCCAACCGACCAGGTCGTATCGTACTTCAGCACGCACGCATTTCCGGTGATGCTGTGTGCGTTTCTTCAGCTTGGCGCGGCAATCCCCTTCGGCATCTTCGCCGCGACGATGTTGAGTCGCATGCGTTTTCTGGGTGTGAATGCCGCAGGCGCCGACATCGCTTTCTTCGGGGGGGCGATGGCGGCTGCCGATGAGCTATTCTCCGGCGCCGTGGTCGCGGTGATGGCGCAACCGCTGGTGGCGCAGAACCCGGCGCTGGTGCAGGCGTTCCACTACCTCTCGGTTGCGCTTGGTGGTCCGGGTTTCACCATGCCGTTCGGTCTTCTCATGGCGGGCGTATCTGTGACAGCAGGCTTCACGAAACTGCTGCCGAGATGGGTGGTGGGGCCGGGCATTGTGCTCGCGCTCGTCGCCGAATTGAGCTGGCTCAGCATGCTAATTCCACAGGCCGGCATCCTGATTCCACTCGCGAGGTGGCCAGGGTTTGTCTGGCTGATTGCTGTGGGTTTCAAGATGCCGGTGACGGACACGGCAGGATTCTCGCCTCCTCACCGCTCCTGATCCGGCACCCCCGTTCTTCGCCCGCGTGCTGGACAAGCCACACAAGATGATGGCCTCTCCCACAAGATCCATCGGCCCGGCGCCGATCATCAATGCGGATATTGGCTCTGGCAATCGCCGGTCCCCCCGGGTGTAAAACCGGCGTTGCCAGCTACTGCCGGCAGAGTCATGCAAGCTTGCAGAAAACTCACATCCGAGCGCCCTCGCCGCGTTCCACCGCAAAAATGCCAACCAACCTGCGCGCCATGCGGGATGGGCGAGAAATAGGGAATGACAGGACAGGAGGACTGTCCACCTCCGTGAACAGCCCGTTCCAGGCGGCCTCGGGCGTCAGTCGCGACACGTCGGGAATCAGCCAGGCGAAGCGAGGTTGCCAAGTCGGTCATCACTCATAGCGCAGCGCGACGAGTGGATCGATGCGGGTAGCCCGGCGCGCCGGAATATAAACCGCCACCCAAGCCACTGCCGCCAGCGTGACTACCACGGCGCCGAATGCGATTGGGTCGTTGGCCTTCACGCCGAACAGCATAGCCGAGATCAGGCGCGTAAGCCCGAATGCCGCGGCCAGCCCTACCGCCAATCCGATTCCCGCCAGCAACAGGCCCCGGCGGACCACCATGCGCAGCATGTCGCCGCCGCTGGCGCCCAGCGCCACCCGGATGCCGATCTCCTGCGTGCGCTGCTCCACCGAATACGACATCAGTCCGTAAATTCCGAGGGCCGCCAGCAGCAAAGCGGTGCCCGCGAAAATCGTCAGCAGCAGCATATTGAAATCCTGGCGGGCGGTGGACTCCGAGATTACCTGTTCCATGGTGCGGAATTTGGAGACGGGCAATTGGCCGTCCACAACCAGGAATTCGCGCTGGATCGCCGTAGTCAGCGCCGTGGGCTCCTGTGACGTGCGCACCACCCAGCTCAGCGGGATAATGCTATTCGCAAGGTGCGTCACCCCATCGGTGACCTGGCTCGCCGGCACATACATTACCCCTTGATTCGAATCGGTGAGGCCGTTTTCGCGCACATTGCCGACGACGCCCACGATCTCGCGCGCGGGCTCCGCAAATTCGGGGCCCAAGCCTTTGCCGAGGGTCATGCTATGCCCGACGGCATCTTCCTTTTGCCAGTATTTCTTGGCGAACGCCTCGTTGACCACGATCACCCGCGCGGAATCTCCGGTATCGTGTTCGCTGAAGACGCGTCCGCGCAAGAGCGGAATTTTGAACGCCGAAAAGTAGTGCGCCGATACCGATCGCCATTGCTCGTCGCCGTTGTACATGTCGCCTTTGGCAGGCGGCTTACCGGCGATGTTGAAAGGCATGTCGATGCCGCCTTCGATGGGCAGCATCAGGGCGCTCGCGGCGGATTGCACTCCGGGCAGGCTCTCCAGGCGCGGCGTCATTTGCCGGACCAGATTGTCGACCTTTGCGGTGGCATCGTAGCGCCCGCTGGAAAGCGACGTCTGCAAGGTCAAAACATTGTACGGATCGAAGCCTGGATTGACGGAGCGCAGGCTGGCGAACGTACGGATCATCAACGCCGCGCCCACCAGCAGAACCACGGCCAGCGCAATCTCGCTGACGACCAGAAATCCGCGCGCGCGGTTCTGATGGCGGCCCGTTCCCGAGCGGCCGCTGGTTTCCCTGAGCGCCGAGTTCACGTCCAGGCGGGAAACATGCACGGCCGGAAAGAGTCCGAACAGGATGCCGGTGGCCAGGGAAATGGACAGCGTGAAACCGAGCACGCGCCAATCCAGGGCCGACACCGCCGTGGCCGCATGCGTGCTGTCTGTGATATGCGGCAGGTTGCCTGGGGCGATGGCCAGCAGCGCGCGCACACCCCAAGCACCAATCAAAAAGCCGAGAATACCGCCGGCCACGGCCAACATTACGCTCTCCGTCAAAAGCTGCGACACGATGCGCAAGCGGTTCGCGCCAATGGCGGTGCGGATGGCCATTTCCCTCTGCCTTGTGGCCGCCCGCGCAAGCTGCAGGTTCGCTACGTTTGCGCAGGCGATCAGCAGGACGAATCCCACCGCGCCCAGCAGAATCATCAAAGGCAATTTCACGTCGCCCACTTGCGCTTCCTGCAACGGCACTACAGCGACGCTCTCGGTTTTATCCATCCACATGGGGTTAGCCCGGCGAAAACGCTCGCCGACGATCTTCATCTGGGCCTGGGCGGCCTGCAGCGTGACACCCGGCTTCAGGCGCCCGGCGACCAGCAGATAGTGTCCTTGATTGGTGCTGTCCGGATCCGCCTGCAAGGGAATGAAGATATCCGCCGGGGGGTCGGACTTAAAGGTGGCCGGCAAAACCCCGACCACCGTAGTCGGCTCGCCGGCGATCTGGATCGGCGTACCCACCAGCCGCAGTTCGCCACCCAGGCGACGGCTGAAGAGTTGATAACTGATTACCGCTGTTTTTGGCCCGCTGGGCTTGTCTTCGTCGGCAGTGAATGTTCGGCCGATCACGGGAGAGACGCCGAAGACGCGGAAGAATTCGGAGGAAACGTGGATGCCCTTCACTTGCTCGGGATGGTCGCTGCCACCGACGTTCATGCCTGGACCGGCGAAATCGTAAGCCGCCATGGCCTCAAAAACGTCGTTTTTCTTCCAGGCGTTGAATTTCGGGATGGAGGCGGAGTTACCGACGCCGCCGGGGAAACCGCGGGCAACCTGCATGATCCGGCCGGGATCCGGATACGGCAGGGGCTTCAGCAGCACTGTATTGATCACGGAAAAAATGGCGGTGTTTGCGCCTATGCCCAGGGCCAACGCGGTGACAGCGATAGCGGTGAAGCCGGGACTCTTGCGGAATACGCGAACGGCGTGCCGCAGATCGGCCAACAGGTTGTCCATACCCGGATTACGATCCAGGTGGGCGAGGGGTTCCACAATCTTAAGACTTTTTTGGACGATACCGTGACATTCTACATATCGTTTCGTATAATATGTAGAATTCCTAGGTAACGTACATGCCATCGGAAAAGACAGACTTGCTACAAGGCACGCTGGATATGCTGATCCTGAAGATCGCGGCGCTGGGTCCCATCCACGGGTACGCCATTTCACAGCGGATGCAGCAGATTTCCCGCGACGTGCTACAGGTGCAGCAGGGGTCGCTCTACCCGGCCCTGCACCGGCTGGAAAACCGCGGCTGGCTGCGCGCGGAGTGGCACGCCGCCGAAAGCGGCCGCGACGCTAAGTTCTACACGCTGACCAAGGCCGGCCGCAAACAGCTTGAAACGGAAACCGCGCAATGGGAGCGGCTCGCGGAAGCCATCGGGTTGATCCTGCGGACCGCGGAATAGTTGTGGCGCCCGCGTGGCGCAGACGATCGATTTGCGTCGTCTGCCTTGGGCAGCGACAAGGCGGCAGACCACCAAGAGCGATGGTCTGCCCCACGGAAGGAGTTACGTAAGTGCGACCAAAGCACCTGGAGCGGCAACTATCAGCCGAGATCGAATTTCATATCGAGAGCCGCACGCGGGATCTCGTCAAACTGGGAGTCCCGGAAGCCGAAGCGCGGAGGCGCGTCCGCGTCGAGTTCGGCGGGACGGAGAGCGTAAAGGACGATTGCCGGGACGTCCGTCGCGGCCAGTTTATCCAAGAGCTGCTCAAGGATCTGCACTATGCGCTGCGCGTTTTCCGGAAGACGCCTGCGTTCAGCCTGGCGGCCATCTGCACACTGGCGATCGGCATCGGCGCGTGTACTTCCATCTTCACGGTGGTCGATGACGTGCTGCTGCGTCCCTTGTCTTATCCGGAGCCGGACCGGTTGGTCAAACCGCTCACCAAGAACCCGCCGCTGGGAATCAAGAACGGTCCGACTTCATTACAGGACTATCAGGACTGGCGCGAGAGCGGCGTGTTCGAGAGCGTGGGGATTTATGTTACCGACAACGCGGTCCTTTCCACGGGGGGACAATCCGAGCGGGTGATCGCCGCCACGGCGACCGACGGTGTCTTGTCGGCGCTGAAGGTCAAGCCCCTGGCTGGACGTATATTCACCGCCGGGGAAAGCAAGCCCAGCCTGACACCGGTCGTCTTGCTTACCGAGCGCACGTGGCGCAGGCGGTTTGGCGCCGATCCGAAGCTGCTGGGCGGCGCCATCAAGCTCAACGGCCTTTCCTTAACGGTGGTCGGCATCCTTCCGGCTGGTTTCACGTTCGAGGGCGATCCGGAGTTGTGGATGTCGCCGATCGTCACCGGCGACGAGACATCGCGCGAGAACCGGTATTGGACCGCGCTGGCGCGCTTGCTGCCCGGCGCCACGCGGGCGCAGACCGGCGCGCAGCTCGGCCAGATCAGCCGGCGGTTGGCGGCGGCTTACCCCGCTTCAAACCGCGATTGGGGAGTCGATCTGGTGGGCCTGAAGGACGACCTGGTCGGCGACACGCGCGCGCAGCTTCTGGTGCTACTGGGTGCGGTGGGATGTGTATGGCTGATCGTGTGTGCCAATATCGCTACGCTGCTGCTGGTGCGGGCTTCCGGCCGGGGGCGCGAGATGGCAGCGCGGGCGGCTCTGGGCGCTAGCGGCGCGCGGCTGGTGCGGCAATTGGCGACCGAGAGCCTGGTTTTGGTGCTGGCCGGCGGCGCGGCGGGTGTGGGCATGGCGTTGGCGGCGGTCTCGCTGCTGCGCGAATACGGTCCGGCGGACCTGCCCCGGCTCGACCAGATTCACGTGGACGCCATATCGGTGGCGTTTACCCTGGGTATCGCCACGCTAACGGGTGCTGTGCAGCCTGGAGCCCGTGTTCCAGACGCGCAGACATCTTCCCGCCGCGGGCTTGCAGGAAGGCGGACGTAGCGCCACCGAAAGCCGCCGCCGCGCCTTCACGCGCTCCGCGCTGGTGATGACGGAGGTGGCGCTGTCGATCGTTTTGCTGACGGGTTCGGGCCTGCTGATCAAGAGCTTTTGGAACCTGCTCCAGCAGGATCCGGGTTTCCGCACCGATCATCTCCTCACCTGCTTTGTTTCGCTGCCGAATTCCAAGGCGATGGTCAACGGCCAATATCGGAAGGACCTGGTGGCGCACTACGTGGACGCGCTCACCACGCGTCTCGAAGCCATCCCCGGCGTGCAACATGCGGCGTTGGGGATGCCCTTGCCGCTGGGCGGCGGCGGATATCAAATATGGTCGAAATTCTGGATCGCGGGGGAGGGAAACAGCCGGGCGGGTTTTGTGCACGGAATCCTGCAAGCCGTTACGACCGACTATTTCGCTGCGCTCGGCGTGCGGCTGCGTTCGGGACGCATTTTCTCGCGCGCGGACACCCCGCAGACGGCGCCGGTGGCGATCGTCAATGAGGCGTACGCGCGCCAGAAGTTCGCGGCACGGAACCCCCTCGGCATGCGCATCGGCATCGAAGACGACAAGCAGACATATGAGATCGTCGGTGTGGTGGACAGTATTAAGTCCGGAGGGCTGCAGGACCCGGCGCCTCCCCAACTGTACTTGCCGATGGCGCAACAGCCCGTGCCCATGCTGACGGCTGTCTTGCGGACCGCTGGCGATCCGGCCGCGCTGAGCCGCACAATGCAGCAGGCGATTCTTGATGTGGACCCTGATGTGCCGGCTTATCGTCTGCGCACCGGCGAACAACTGCTGGGACGTTCGCTCGCCAGGCGCCGCCTCCTGATGACGCTGATCTCGTCGTTCGCGGCCATCGCGTTGGTGCTGGAGTTGCTCGGTTTGTACGGCGTGCTGGCGTATGGCGTGGCGCAGCGCACACGCGAGATCGGCATTCGCATGGCTCTGGGCGCCGCGGCGGGACAGGTCTTGGCGGGAATCGTACGCCAGGGAATGATCATTGCCTCGCTCGGAGTCGTCGCCGGCCTCGCGGGCGCGCTGGCCATTACGCGCGTGTTGAAGGATGCGTTATACAACGTCAGCCCGCTGGATGCGGGCGTCCTGTTGGTGGCCCCGGCGGCCCTGCTGTTGGTAGCCGTGCTGGCATGCGTGATTCCAGCGCTGCGTGCGGCGCGGATCGATCCGGTGCTTGCGCTGCGACACGAGTAGGACAGGCCTCCTGGCCTGTCACCCCGCGGCTTGCTTCACCTTCTGCGCGAATTTGTGCCGGAACTTCTGCACCTTCGGCGCAACCACATAAGAACAGTACGGCTGCCGCGGATTGTTCGCGAAGTATTCCTGATGATAATCCTCCGCGATGTAAAAGGTCGAAGCCGGCGCGACTTCGGTCACGATCGGATCGTGGAATGCCTTCGCCGCCGTCAGCTCGCGAATTGTTTGTTCGGCCGTTGCGCGCTGCTCATCCGAGTGATAGAAAATGGCCGAGCGGTATTGCGTCCCCGCATCGTTGCCCTGCCGGTTCAGAGTGGTCGGGTCGTGAATGGCAAAGAAGACGTCGAATATGTCGCGGAAGGAAGCCACCTCTGGAGCGAAGGTGATTTGCACCACCTCGGCGTGCCCCGTGCGGCCCGTGCAGACATCCCCATATGTCGGATTCGGCTGGCGGCCGCCCATGTACCCCGACTCAACGGAGAGCACGCCTTCCATGCCGTCATACACGGCTTCCAGGCACCAAAAGCATCCCCCGGCCAGCGTGGTGGTTTCGCGTTTGGACATGGTCTTAGGGTAGCGCACCAGTGGCGGCTTCGATTTCCACTTTGTCGCCTACGTGCAGGAAGGCAGTGCTGGGGTTCTTGATTCCCCACATTACATAAGGGACGCTGAAGCTGGCCTTGGCGGAAGCCTGGCCATGGCTCATCTGCACCTGGACCGGAATGGCGATCTCGTGCGCCGCGCCGTGAATGCGAAACACGCCATGCACCTGAACTTGCGATGCGCCCTGCGGAGCCACTGTGCCATCCACGCGATCCGGCGTGAAGACGATCTCCGGATACTTCCCGCTTTCGAGTATCTCCTGGTGCATGCGGCGGTCGCGTTTATCGTTGCCACTATTGCCACTGGTGGCGTCCACCACCACAACGCCCGAGATCTTGCCGGTGGCCGGATTGAAGCGGACCTCGCCGTGCTTAAGCTTGAAGCTGCCATGCACAGTATGCAACGTGGCGGATAGCTTGAATTCAACGGTCGAGTGCGCGGGGTCCGCATTTAGGACGATTTCCTGGCCCCACGCGGCAGCCGGCGCGGCCAGCGCGATCAGGAGAAGTTGGGAACGCATAGATGGAAAGATAGCAGCCTCTGAAAAATGCGCGGCTCCGCGGCCATGGCTCGAAACGCGGGCTTCCGCAGCCAGGCCCGCCGATCCATGGCCAGCATCAGTTTAGACATCCGCGTAGGGCGGCGGGCCAGCCGGCGATGCGCGGCCTGATAACTCGCGAGATCTCCGGATGCCAGACTCTCCGCCAGCGCGATCGCCTGGTGGAACGAGAGGCACAGCCCTTCGCCGGTGATCGCGTCCACCGAGCCGGAGGCGTCGCCTATAAGCGCGACATTGCCGCGATAGACGCGGCGGAGGCTGCAATTTGCCGTGACGGCGCCGCGTTCCGTGGTCGCGCGCGGCGCACCCGCCAGGCGGGCGGCAAGTTGCGGGAATTGCGCCAGCGCTTCATCCAGGCGCAGGCGTGGATCGCGCGAAATAAGGGCGGCGCACACCTCTTGCGGGCCGATCGGTGTGACATAGATCTGGCAGCCCGCGCCCCAATGCAATTCCATGTAACCGCTCCACGGCGCAACGCGATAGTGTATCCGAAAGCCGAAACGCGGGCTCGCGGACGGCTTGACCGCCGGCCCGGTCCAGCCTCTCACGCGGGAATGGAAGCCGTCTGCGCCGACGATCCAACGGGCTGGAATGTTCTGGTCTGTTACCGAAACCGGCGCGCCCCACAACATGCGCACACCCAGTGCGGCGGCCGCTTCCACCATCCTGGAATGCAGAACGGTGCGGCGTATACCCAGCGCGTGCCCTTCTGGAAACTCCGACTCGAAGGAAATGCCGCGGTCCACGAATCGAATGCCGCGGAACGGGTGCGCTTCCGCTGCGTCCAACGTGACGCCGAGGCTGCGCAACGCGGCCAAGCCATCGGGCATCAGACCTTCGCCGCACGGTTTGTCTATGGGCGGCCGCGCCGCATCCGCAAGCGTGACGCTCAGTCCCTTACGGCGCGCAGCGATGGCAGCGGCGAGGCCCGCGGGACCGCCTCCAATTACGAATACGTCAGTGGACTGCAAACCCAGCAGACGGTCGCCGGCGCGATTACGTTCCAGCAAGGAGTGTTAAGTTGTGCGAAGCAATCCTTAATTCAAGCTTTCCAGGTATTGAAAGCTTTTACGCAGCGATTCGATGGGATCGCCGGGCGTCTCATCCTGCTCCACGAAATAGTGTTTCACGCCGGCTTGCTTGGCGGCGCGCAGTACCGCCGGGATATCCACGGCGCCATCGCTCAAATCGTGAAACGCGGCACGCGGAATATTCTCGTTGAAGCGCTGCTGTGTGCCTGTCGCGACGTTCTTCAAGTGCACCAGCGGAATGCGGTCGCCGTATTGTTCCAGGACGCCGACCGGATCGACGCCCGCCACGCGCGCCCACATCACATCAAGTTCCAGGCTGACGAGCTTCGGGTCGGTAGTCTTCATCAGCACGTCGAGCAATCTGCCGTCCGCTGTGGGCTGGTATTCGAATGCATGATTGTGATAGCAGAGGCGCATACCGGCCTTGCGGGCGAGTTCGCCGGCGGTGTTCAGCGTCCCCCCGAGTTTGCGGATCATCTCCACGCCGCCCCGGTCGCCCGGTTCGATCCAGGGGCAGACCACATATTCGAAGCCGTGCTTCTTGGCTTCTTCCATCGCCGCCGGCAGCTTCTCCGGCTGGTGAATGAAGAACTGCTCGTTAAGGTGTACGCTGACGGCTTTCAGAGAGGTCTCTTTCAGGCTCGGCCAGATGTCGTCGAGATGGTCCGCGGTGCATTCCACTTCGCGGTAACCGATGGCCGCGATGGCGCGCAAGGTTTCCAGCGGCTTTTTGGGCAGCACCCGACGGACCGTGTAGAGCTGCACGCCGACGGTAGCCAGAGC
>Ga0187871_10004583_pt1 | contig 10299 bp, 10 predicted proteins | sample June2016WEW_16_1_FD_132988 | JGI IMG/M metagenome (GOLD analysis project Ga0187871, IMG submission 132988) | Peatland microbial communities from SPRUCE experiment site at the Marcell Experimental Forest, Minnesota, USA - June2016WEW_16_10 | ecosystem: Environmental > Terrestrial > Soil >...
AGTTGGAGATGGGCGGCATGGGCCGTGCCCGGCGTCGTTCTCGCCGCTGCGTATCTTTTGTGGCTGTACCAACGCGTTTTCTTCGGCACGGTTACCAATCCGAAGAACGAGAAGCTGCACGACCTCACACCGCGCGAAGTGCTAACCTTCGTGCCGCTTCTCATCATGGCATTTTGGATCGGACTTTATCCAAAGCCATTTCTCCAGATTCTTGAGCAGCCGGTGAATCAGATCGTGCAGAACGTCAACAACCCGCGCACCGGAGGCACGGTGAACGCTGCGCTGAAGCCAGCGGCTGAACTTGGGAAAACGGCGGCGGTGGCCACTACCGCTTCTCTAACCAATCAGCCCGCCGCGGCGCAGTCCATGAAGGGGAAGAACTAGTGGGCGTCCTTTCCCAATTCAATTGGCATGACTACTTGTTGGCCCTGCCCATGACTCTGCTCGCTCTGTTTGCCCTCGGCATCCTGCTCATCGATCTCATGATCCCGCCCGAGACCAAGTGGGCTAATGCGGTCACTGCGATCATCGGCGTGCTTTTTGCCGCTGCGGGCGTGGCAAAAATTCAGCTCTGGATGCAGGTCACGCCATCCGCATCCATGGGTTCGATCGGCATGATGAATGCCTTGCTGGTAGACCGCTCGGCGATCTACTTCTTTTATCTGTTCCTCGCGGGCGCAGGCATTTCCATCCTCATGTCCATGCGTTACATGAAGACCGAGCATGAAAATCACGGCGAGTATTACGCCTTGATGTTGCTCTCGGTCGTCGGCATGATGTGCATGGCCGCCGGCTTCGACATCGTGCTCATCTTCATCGGCCTCGAGCTGATGGCGATTTCCACCTATGTGCTCGTTGGATTCCTGCGCCGCAACCGCCGCTCCAACGAAGCGGCGCTGAAGTACTTACTGTTGGGCGCATTTTCGTCCGGCATTTTTGCCTACGGTCTGTCGCTGCTATACGGTCTGAGCGGAAGCACCAACCTCCTCGACATTGGCCGCCGGCTTACCCTTCTTCATGTCCAGGACCCGCATAATCCCGTCGCCATCGTCGCCTTGCTGACCACGATGACCGGCCTGCTATTCAAGATCGCTGCCATCCCCTTCCACCAATGGGCTCCCGATGCTTACGAAGGCGCGCCCACCTGCATCACCGGATTCATGTCCGTGTCCGTGAAGGCTGCAGGATGGGCGATGCTTCTGCGCATCCTCGGATGCACCTACCCGACGTATCCCAACATCGTGATCGGTCTGGCCGCGATGCGCCCCGTCTACGTTCCGCTGCTGGTCTTCGTTTCCATCGCCACCATGACGGGAGCAAACTTCGCCGCCCTTACCCAGACCAACACCAAGCGCCTGCTCGCTTACTCTTCTATCGCGCACGTCGGCTATATGCTGCTCGGCCTGATCGCCGGCACTGCGACCCAGCTCAGCCCTGACGGTGTGAAAGGCATCCTCATCTATCTCCTGGTCTACACTTTCATGAACCTCGGCGCTTTCGGCGTGATCACGTCGCTGCGCCACCGCAATGTAATCGGCGACGAACTAGACGACCTCAACGGCCTCTATTCTCGCGCTCCCGTCGAAGCCGTCCTCATGCTGATCTTCCTGCTCTCGCTCGCCGGCATCCCGCCTCTGGCTGGCTTCTGGGGCAAATACTTCATCTTCCTCAGCCTCATCGAAACTGGACACTACGCCCTCGCATCTCTCGGCGTCTTGTATTCCGTCTTCGGCCTGTATTACTACCTGAAGATGGCCAACGCCATGTTCATGGGCCAGCCTGAAGAACGGGGAGTACTGCCCGTGAGTTGGACCATGCGCGCCGCGCTCGCCGTCACAGCAGTGGCGACGCTGTTCATCGGTATCATGCCCGACCGCTTCATCCAGGCGGTGAACTGGTCCCTGGGCATAGTGCAGAATCCTGCAGTGGCGAAGTTGATTCGCTAACGTTGGTAGTATAGATGCTCATCTGGAGACAGCCGCCTCGGCTGTCCCGGCCTGGGTGCAGCCCGGCCGGATCGACCACCCATGATCGCAGTCTGAGCGTAGAATTCATTCTGCCAGCCTGATTCGATATGCCCGCCGATCCAGATTCCGACCGCAAGAACTCCGGCCAGAAAGAGAACTTCTGGGTTCAGGCCGCCCGCTACAGCCAGTTGGCCTTCGTTTTCCCCGCCGCCCTCGTCGTGGGATGGCTGATCGGTGCGGCACTGGACCGCTGGCTGCACACAACGTGGCTCTATCTGGCCGGAATCCTTCTCGGCATCGCAGCCGGCTTCATCGAACTGATCCGCACCGCTCTGCGCGACACGAAGTGAATCGCGACTCTGGACCGAAATTGCCTCCACGCGGAACTGTGATCGCTTACCATGGTCCCTGCACGGTGTTTGCCGAACCACTTTTGCTAACTAGTGTCGTCGATGCCCGACCAACTACAAACCGAATCTAATCCGGCTCAGGCCGCTGCGGCGGAGCACTTCTATTCCGGCGCGCTCCACCGCATCCGCCTGTTCATGGCTGTGCTCGCTCCGTTGCTGGTTGTGGCTGCGTGGTGGAGGTTCGGCCTGCATCGAGCCGTCGGTTTCGCCTTCGGTTGTGCCATCGCTTACGTTAATTTCCACTGGTTGAATCGCGTGATCGTTGGCTTCGCCGATCGTGCCACGGGCGCCGCCACGTCTCAGTCCGGACAGGGAATCGTTTTTCGTTTCCTGCTGCGTTATGTTTTGATGGCCCTTGGCGCCTATGTTATATTGACTGTTTCACCCGCGAGCCTGAATGGGCTTCTTGCGGGCTTATTTTTGCCCGTTGCCGCCATCGGCTGCGAAGCGGTTTACGAACTGTACGTAGCGTTGGCTCGTGGAGTTTAGCGGGAAGGCTGACTGAACACGGAAAAGCTAGGAGCGAACCGCTAGAAGCTTCTTTATGCCTGAACAACTCTGGTTCACTAAGGTCCTGAACGGTCTGTTCGCCAGCCCCGTCACCTCGTTGCTAAGGGCACTGCACCTTGCGCCCAAGCACGCGACGGCTCCTATTCCAAACTCGCTCGCGATGGAACTTCTGGTCTTTGCGTTCCTGCTGGTGCTGTTCCTTCTGGTCCGCTCCCGCCTTTCGGTGGACCGTCCTGGCGCACTGCAGCACGCCTTCGAAGGCGTCGAAGGATTCATCCAGGGTCAGAGCGACGAGATCATCGGCCATCACAGCGAAGCCTATACGGCGTTCCTGGCCGCGCTCGGCTTCTTCATCTTGTTTTGTAACCTGATCGGTGTGATTCCGGGTTTCGAGTCGCCGACCGCCGTGCCCATCGTTCCTTTGGGCTGCGCTCTTTGCGCGTTCGTGTACTATCAGACGCAGGGCTTCAAGCACGCCGGAATCGGCTACCTGAAGCACTTCCTGGGACCGTCGGATCCAACAATGTCGATCTTCATCCGCCTGCCCCTGGCATTGTTAATGCTCCCGATTGAATTGATCAGCCATTTGGCGCGTGTTCTTTCGCTGACCATCCGTTTGTTCGCCAATATGTTCGCGGGAGATATGGTCACGTTGGTTTTCTTTTCTCTTGTGCCCCTAGGTATTCCGATAGTGTTTCTGGGTCTCCACATCGGCGTGTCGCTTCTGCAGACCTATATTTTTGTTCTGTTGACCACCGTGTATCTCTCGGGTGCGGTCGCGGAGGAGCACTGAAAGGCACTGGCCACTGATTTTCAGCCGTTCAGCGTGAGGGCGTCTGTACGGGATGACGTCAACCACCCACTGGCGGTATTTCATACGAGGAGAAACACAATGGGTAAGCTAAGCAAGTTGTTCCTGGTGCTGTCTGTACTCGCATTCGCCGTCCCGGCTTTCGCGCAGGGCGGAGCTGAGACCGAGGGCAAATGGATCGCCATCGCCGCCGGATTCTCCATGGCCTTCGCCTCCGGCATCTGCGCCTTGGCGCAGGGCAAGGCGACCGCCGCCGCCGCTGAAAGTCTGGCCCGCAATCCGGCCGCTCGTCCCGGCATTCAGCTGGCTCTGATTCTGGGTTTGGCCCTGATCGAGTCGCTCGCGCTTTACACCCTGGTCATCATCTTTGCCAAGGTGAAGTAAGCATCCCATCAAACGAAGCAAAAAGCCTCCGCTGCGAAAGCGGAGGCTTTTGTTTTCTTGGTGTTCCTTGAGAATGCAGCGCCTAAACTTTCCGCTCCCCGCTCCACTGTTGCTCTTTGTTCTTCGAACCTTGGTTCAGCGCATCCACCAGCAGGCGGCGCAAACGGTAGCGGCTCTCCAAATCGGTATTGACGATCTCGAATCCCACTTCGTTCACGCGCGCCCGGCGCAGCAGCACATGCGCGCGAATTTTCGTGCGCAGGCCCAGAGAAATCTCCAAATCGGCCTCGCTGCCGATGCGCAGATTGTCTTCCTTCGTGCCCATGCCGCCACCCAGGCTCAATTCGCGGATCAGAATCTTTGACTTTCCCCACGAACTGCCAATCACGGCGTTAACCGTGCGCGACAGCACCATCCGTTCGTAGCGCCGTTGCCGCACCCACGGGCATGCCGGAGCCGTATCCAGAGGCGCTATCGCCAGTTCCGCCGGCTCGATGCTGCTATCCGAAAGAATTTGCCCGCTGTAGCGCGGATCGGTCTTCGACATCGACTGCGCGGCCGCTATCCGCAGCTCGCGGTGATGAATCCAACCAAACGTCTTCTTAGCTTCCACAATCTCCCGCAGCAGCGATAAGGACTCCATGTCCTTTAGCCGCCCCAGAGATTCGATGGCCTTCAATTGCACAAACGGCGAACGCGAAGCCGCTTCGCCCGGCTTGGCCATGGCTACCAGTGGCGGCGCCGCCGTAAGATCTCCACTCATCCCGATTTCATCGATGGCCTCCGGCAACACCACCGAATCCAGTTGCTCCGCTAGTTCCAGCAGGGTTCGCCCCCGGTCCGGCGCAGCTCCGTATGCGATCTGGCGAACCACAATGTCGTGATAGAAGCGATTCCACTCGGGTAAACGCGTTGGCAATAGCTCCAGCAATGTCCCTACGTCCAGGCGGCTCAACAGCCCCACCACTGCGGAGGCTTGTCGGGGCTGCCCGGTGCGCAGAATCTCCCGCAGTTGGGTCAGCGCCGGACTTCCCATCTCCCTGACCAGATCGACCATGCGGTCGCACTCGTCGCGCCGCATGCATCGGAAGAAACGGTCGGCCAGATGCTCGGCCCCCGCTTGGCACGTCCGTCGCAAGACCACCAGCAGGTCCGCGGGCACCGGATCGTTGCGCAATGCTTCCTCAATGAACTCCGGGATCCGGTTCTCCACCCCCACGCGCGGCCGCAAGTCGTTCACCAGCACGGGCCGTTGCTGCAGCAGCATCTCCATCCCGCTGCATACTTCGTTCACTGCCTGGTAATTCTTGGCCGAGCTGGCTTCCTGGCTCAGGCGCACAAAAGCAGCGCTTAGCAGGCTTTGCAGTTCTGGATCTTTCTCCACGCACAACTGCTGAGTCACACTGTGGATGGCCTTACCCATCGCTTCCCCACCCAGCCGGGAATACAGGTCCGCCAGCTGGCTTAATCCAATGGCTGTCTTGCGCCGCGCTTCTATCTCTTTCGTATCCAGGCAGCCGGAATAGTTATTCAGAATCTCGGCTGATGCTTGCTTGTCGTCGCGGTCAAGCAGTAGTTCCACGAACTGGCGTAGATTTCGCGGAGGCACGCACGGAGCTTCATGGGAGAGCAGCACCGTCTTCTTTCCCGACTCCGGCACTTCCGCCCAGAACATCCGGTCCAGGATATCGGCGTGCGACTCCACCAGGATTCCCGCCTTGTTCATCTTTTCTTCTTGCAGCTTCAGAATCCCGCGCAACGAGTCCATCTGCCGGCTCATGTGCTCCATCATCTGATGGACGGCATTCACTTTCACTTCGCCCTTCGAATAACGCTCCAGGGCGAAGCGGATCGCCATGTGCTCGGCAGCTTTCATCAGCAGTGGCGTCGTGTCTTCTTGCTCCGTAGCTGCCTTGGCCGCCAGGCTTCCCAGCAACTGCTGCAGGTTGAGCCGCGTGTTCGGATCGGTTTCGGTCAGTTCCTTTTGCAGAACCTCTGGACCAGCATTCGGATCGCCCTGCACTTGGCCGAATCGAGTCAGCAGCCGGATCGCCTGAACTACCTCAGCCTCTTGCAGCGGTACTACTCCACCCTCCCACGCTGGTGCCGTCGCCGTCCCAGTGCCAGTCCCGGTTGCCGGTCCCGCGACCCAATGGCCGGGAACGTTCGGAACGCTTCCAAACGGAACCGAAGTTCCGCCGCCTTGGCCTCCGCCGCCGGCGTTGGCGCCCTCCGCCGCTGCGATCAGCTGCAGCAGCTTCTGCGGATCGTTCAGCCATTGTTTGAATTCCGGTCCGAGGGTTTGCGCCGCGATCTGCGCCGCCACGCTGATGTCGCCAGTAAGCGGATCAGCCGCCACAAATTTCACTTCATTGATCTTGATTGTGCTCTGTCTGCCGCCGTCACTGAGGGCTTCTTTGATCTGCTTGGCCACGTCCTGAGCTTTGGAACCAGCCAGCGTAAAGGCGCGCACCAGGCGAGTGAAGTCTTCGATGGTGACATCTTTGGAGAAGTGCAGGCTAGCCAGACCAGCCGTGCTTAGCAGCTGTCCAAAGCTCCGTTCCGTCTGGCCCGTCTCCAACGGAACTCCATCCAGCAACAATTTGTTGTCGGAAACCCCCAGCAAAAACCCGCCCTCTCCGGCCACGGGCAGGCCCTGCTGCAATTCATTCCAGGCGATCTCGAACTGCGCTTCCGTACGCTTATGATCAGGGCCGTACATCCGGGCATACTTCACCAGGATGTTCAGGCTGTGTACGAAGGCGCGCGCGGAGGCCGCCCGGTTTGCGTGAAATGTGGTCGCGTCGTTGATAAAACACCCCTCAACCCGCAGCTCTGGCTCGGTATAGAGAGGTTAAATCCTGCAGGTAAGAGCCTGCACATTACGGAGGTAACCGAAGAGTTAGCGGGAGATCATGGCCCACCGTTGTACCCTCGCTCCTTCGTATAGGCAAAATCGCCCTCTCGGGCCGCGCATGCATCCTGCCACTGGCTTTTGCACCCAAGTGCGGCGAAAATGGTGACGCTTATTATCCTATCTGTTTGGAACTCTCGTGCCTTTATCAACTATTCGCGCAACCCGTGCCCAGAAAACGACCGGCCTGCGCTACTGGATGCTGCGCGTCTTGGACGAGTGCGAGCACGTCTCCGCGTCTCTCTCCGCCGATCCCGTTCACGACCTCCGCGTCTCTCTCCGCCGCTGCCGCTCCCTGGCGGATGGATTGCTCGCCCTCGATCCCGATCCTAACTGGAAAGCGATGAAGAAAGCCGGCAGGCGCCTGTTTCAGCGCCTCGGCGCCCTGCGCGACGTCCAGGTGATGATGGAATGGGTCGAGAAGCTCGATCAAACTCGTGTGACGCGGGCGCCCCTTCGGCAAGCTCAGGGCAAGGTCTCGCCGGCGTTGCCGAAATCTGAACGGGATCCCGGGAACATAGATAACGCCGCGGCAACTGGAGACCAAAGCTACGAACCCAGAGACCCGGTCGCCCAGTTCCTTCTTGAAATCCTCCACCGTCGCGAACAAGAACAAAAGCTCGAAGCGCAAGCCGCCCTCGAAGAGTTCGATCGCAAGCAGTGGCGTCAATGGAGCAAGTCTCTTCCCGCGCGAGCCGCTCGCTTCCGACCCGGCAGTGCGCTCTTCAAGCATCTGGCTCTGGAGCGCTTCGCCGCCGCCCGTGAACTCCACAACCGCGCCTTGCGCGACCGCTCCCAGGTCGCTTTCCACTGCCTTCGCATTGGAATCAAGCGCTTCCGCTACATCGTAGAAAATTTCCTTCCCGTGGAACACAAGGCCTGGAGCAACGATCTCAAGCAGATCCAGGACTTATTGGGCGAAGTTCATGATCTCGATGTGCTCTGGGCCACTGCCGTCTCCTGCCACGTTTTTCCCGATCCCGATTCCCGTCAGCGCTGGCACGCGACGATCCTCTCTGAGAGAACCCAGCGCATCGACCACTACCGCAAGAAGATGATAGGTCCCGATTCTCTCTGGCAAGTCTGGCGCGCCGCGCTGCCGCAAGGAAGGCAGATTCAAGCGCTAGCCACCCGCCGCATGAAGCTCTGGGCAAACGGCCTCGATCCCGATTTCCCGCACTCCGAGCGCGTCGCCAGCCTCGCTCTCCAACTCTACGACGGCCTTCTAGCCAACGGATGGCAGCCCTCCGTCGACGCCGGTTCTGCCCGCTCAAGCCTGCTGGCCGCTGCTCTTCTCCACGATGTCGGCAAATCCAAAGGCGAAAAAGGACATCAGAAAACTTCTTTCGAGATGATTCGCGCTCACGGCAACCCCCTAGGCTGGAACGCCGCAGAGCTGCAGCGCGCCGCAATCGTTGCCCGCTTTCATCGCGGAGCGTTACCTACGAGAAAGCACAAGACTCTGCGCGATCTCTTCCCCGACGAGCAGAAGGGAACCATCCAACTGGCCGCCATCCTCCGTCTAGCCAACGCCCTGGACGCCGCCCACGACGGCCACATCCGCCGCATTCAAGTTGAAAGTAATCAGATCAAAAATAAAACGAACGAAGCGTTAGTCATCATCGCCGAAGGCTATTTACCCTTGGGACCATCCGCTCAAACGATTGCCGCCGAGCGCCATCTGCTGGAAACGGTTCTGCACCGCCCGGTGATTTTGAAGCCGATGAGGAGTCCGGTTACGAAGCGACGGCTCAGGCTGGGCGGAAAGTAAGGACTACACGATGTCGTCAAAGTATTCTCGCTGCTCGTATGAACTGCGCGGGCTCTTGCCCTTCCACTTAGCGAAAATTCTCGCAACTTCCCCGCGTGTTACCGAGATGAACTTCGGCCATTCTTCATCTCCGTTCCTAGCCGGAGATCCGAGGAGGTTGTTGAGCGAATTGTTGATCGCGATCACCACGGACTCGTCCGTTTCATCGAGTCCTGGCCAGAGAGACAAAATGTTTCGCACCTCATCGCGCTCAAGGCCAAACAGAGTGTGGAATTCCCAGTCCGGAAGAATGAACCTTCGACCGCTGCTCGCAGACACTCCCGCACGACTTCTCGTTCTTCGTTGGTCAAGTCGACTAGCGACGTGGTTAAATTTGCTCCGATAGTCCTGCTAGATAGCCTTCGCCTCAAATCCGCTGAGCACCGCTGCCTCCCTCAATCTCTGATCGGCGGCCAGAAAGACTTGACCTTGTGGCGCATCTTCGCACCAGTCCAGTGCCGCCGCAAGCTGCAACGAGTCGGCAGCCCGCAGGTCATAACGATCCACAAGCTGTGTCGCTCTGGCCCGCAAAGAGTCCGAAGGTTGGATAACAAGCCACTCGTCGGCTAATACCACCGCAACCTGCCGGGCTTTCGCGCAGTCGCTGGAATTGATCGCCCCGGTCCGCACCAACCTCGCGAGAGCGCTGGCGATCTCAACCGGAGTTGCCCACCAGACGACTGCCTGATAACTGCCGTACAAGCTGACAACGCTGAGTGTAATGCCTTGGCGGACACAGAGAGGAATCAGCGCGCTTGCATCCCAGAAGGCGAAAGTCTGCGCTAGCGGCCTTCCCGCTCTTCGCGCCATATCCTCTCCATGACCTCATCGGACACGTTCCCTGCGGGGGCCGGTAACGATGGACGCCGCTTCTTCCTCGGCGGCGTGAGAATGCCGCGGGCAATCAGCCGTCGCTCCCGTTCGGGTTCGTCGTTCGCTGAGCAGGGAACAATCCGTGCCACCGGCTTGTTCCGGTCGCAGACCAGCAACTCCTCACCGTCGCGCACATGCTGGATGTGAGCGCTGAGCCGCGCCTTTAGGTTGCTTATATTCACAGTGCGCATGAATTGATTGTAGCAGACATGACTATGTTGGTCACATGGGATTCTTGAGAGTCCCGCACGTGCGACAGCGACCTCCAGCTAGTAGCTTCGCAGTTACTTCCGTCCAGCCCCATCTCCAGATACAAATGTCCTTGCTTTCCAATAACGACCGGCCGAAGCTCGAAATAATGACTCACGCCCAACTAGTCGAAAAAGCCGTCCACTGGCTGCGCCGCTACCGCTGCGGCGTAGTGCTCTCCGAACAAGCCTGCGTCAGCGGTGAGATGCCCGATGCCATCGGCTGGAAGCGCGCCTGCCATTCCGTGCTGGTCGAGTGCAAAGTTACCCGCGCTGATTTCCTCGCGGACCGCGCCAAACCCTTCCGCCTCCAGCCTGAGCAGGGAGTCGGCTGCGAACGCTTCTACCTCGTCCCCGCCGGACTCGTGCGCC
>Ga0187871_10004585_pt1 | contig 10298 bp, 8 predicted proteins | sample June2016WEW_16_1_FD_132988 | JGI IMG/M metagenome (GOLD analysis project Ga0187871, IMG submission 132988) | Peatland microbial communities from SPRUCE experiment site at the Marcell Experimental Forest, Minnesota, USA - June2016WEW_16_10 | ecosystem: Environmental > Terrestrial > Soil >...
CAGCACAAAGAAATCCGATCGCGTTTCGCCGCCAAACAAATCGTCGCGGGCATCCTCGACCTGTCGGCCCTGCCGCCGCACGAGCAAATCCCGTCCCTGGGTGAGCGCGGCAATCAGGGCCACCTGCCGCACGCAGCCGTATTCGTGCGCCGCCAGCAGCATCCGCGAATACCGCGGATGAACTGGGAAAGCGAGCATGCGCCGTCCAAGATCGGTGATCGCCCCGGTGGAGTTCTCCAGCGCGCCCAGGTCCTTCAGCAACAGCTCGGCGCGCTCCAACGACTGGCGGTTAGGCGGTTCCAGCCAGTGGAACGAGTGCACGTCGGTCACCCCGCTCGCTTTGAGCGTCAACACCACTTCCGACAGATCCAGGCGCTTGACCTCCGGCAACTCCTGCGTAGGCCGTTGTTCGTGCTCGGTCCTGGTCCACAATCTAAGGCAGACACCCGACGCGGTACGGCCGGCGCGGCCGGCCCGTTGGTCCGCGGAAGCGCGGCTGATCTTCTCGACCAGAAGCGTGTTGATGCCGCGGTTGGGGTCGTAACGCGGGATCCGGGCCAATCCGCTGTCAATCACGACCCGCACGCCGTCAATCGTCAGCGATGTCTCGGCGACGTTGGTGGAGACGACGACTTTGCGGCGATCGTATTGGGCCACAGCCGCGTCCTGATCGGTAGTGGGCAAATCGCCATGCAACGGCAGAACGATGAATTTGCTTCCCAGCGCATCCTGGGCCAGTTGCACCGTTCGGCTGATTTCGTAGGCGCCCGGCATGAAGATGAGCGTGTCGCCATCGTGTTGAGCCACAAGCCGCTCCAATTCCTTGACAGCCGCTTCCCAAACTGGCCAGTCACCGACGGGTTTGGGAAGGTACTCGAGGTCCACCGGGAACGCGCGTCCCTGCGATGAGAGCAATTCGCATGGCTCCAAATATTTTCGTAGGGGACCAACCTCCAGCGTGGCGGACATTACCGCCAGGATGAGATCGGGTCGAACCGATTGCTGAATCTGCAACGCCCGCGCCAGGGTGATGTCGCCGTACAGATGCCGCTCGTGAAATTCGTCGAAGAGAATCGCGCTGACGCCGCGCAGTTCGGCATCGGAAAGCATCTGGCGCAGCAGTACGCCCTCGGTGACGTAGCGGATACGCGTGGCGCGAGAGGTCACGTCGTCGAAGCGGATTTGGTAGCCCACCTCCTGGCCCAGCATGACACCCCGGCTCTTCGCCACCCAGGCGGCCAACATTCTCGCGGGCAATCGCCGCGGTTGGAGGATGACGACCTGACCGGAGCCAAGGACGCCTCCATCGAGCAACATTTGCGGCACCTGTGTGGATTTGCCCGAACCCGTCGGCGCGGTCAGGATCAGCCGTCGCTGTTTCGCCAACGCCGACAGAAGAGGCTCTCGCAGCTCCAGAATCGGTAGATCGCGCCCCGTCGTCACGCCCGGGAGTTTACCATGTGTCCGGTCTTGTTGGCGCGAACGAACCGCCTATACTGTCCTACTCGATGGCCGAACAATTCCATCATCATGTGTACGTTGTCCTCCTCGACAATACGGTATTGAAGACCCCCAAGGTGGCGGCGGCGAACCCGAATCGCGATCCGACCAAGCCCTGCGTGTACGTTGGCATGACTGGGATTCCTCCCATCGAACGATTCCAGAACCACAAGGACGGCTACAAGGCATCCCATTTCGTCCAGGAATATGGGCGGCGTCTTCTCCCGGAGTTGTACGAATATCTCAACCCCATGCCGTACCCGGCCGCCTGTCAGATGGAAAAAGACCTCGCCAACGACTTGCGCGAACAGGGTTACACCGTTTGCGGAGGCACCTGAGGATCAATCTCTCACTCGGGCGATAGCCAACCCGTCGACGCCCTGACGGGTCACCGTGACTACAATCGTCTCGAGCTTGGGATGCGCTGCGAGCCGCTTGTTGAACTCCTGGATCCCCTGCACGAGCCTATCATTCTCGGTAGTCTCCGCCACCACCCCATCGCGAATTACATTGTCGGCAAGGATCAGGCTGCCCGGATGCGTCATTTTCACCGCGTACTCCAGGTAGAGCGGATAACTTGGTTTGTCGGCGTCGATAAACACCAAGTCAAACGATGGTTCCTCGATTTCCAACATCCGCTTCAACGTGACCTGGGCCTCACCGAGACGAATGTCAACCCGGGGAAGCAGGCCGGCCCGCTCCAGGTTTTTGCGGGCCACGCGAACGCACTTTTCGTCCACTTCCAGTGTTACCAACCGCCCTTGCGGGCCGACGGCCTTGGCCAACCACATGGCGCTATAGCCGCCCAGCAGGCCGATTTCGAGCACCCGTTTCGCGCCGGAAATTCGCGCCAGCAGGTACAGCAACTTGCCTTCGTTCGCCGAGACGTTGATTTTGGGCAAACCCGCTTCGGCCGCGTCCCGCAACGCCTGTAAGAACACAAAATCGCGCGGCACAAACAACCGTTCGATGTAGTGGTCAATCTCCAGAAGGGAGTGACGTGGCTCACCAGCCGGCGGTAGCATCTTGATCCAAGCCCTATGTCTTCTGCAAAAGTTGGTCCGTCTTGGCGGCGAAAATGAAATCGCTCTCGGTCAGGCCATCGATTTTGTGCGTCCAAATGGTGACCTTCACTTTGCCCCACGCCAAATAAATATCCGGATGATGGTTCTGCAATTCGGCCATCTCGCCGACAAGGTTGGTGAAATCCAGTGCCTGGCGGAAATCTTCGAACTTGTATTCTTTTTCGAGATGATGCTCGCCCACGAGTTTCCAGCCATTGCCGACAGCCGACAATAGGTCCTGAAGCGGCTTCCCTTTCAACGGCGGGATACCGCCTCGGCATGGCACGCACTCTTTCTTCGCCAGATCTTCCGTCTTCATCTGCCTTCCCTCCAATACGCCCACCTTAGCGCCCGTTTCGATGCCGCGCAACCGGATCCGTTTTGTCGGTGAACGCCTGGTTACCGTCGAGTTATACGGAGGCTGATTTGGTTGTGGAAGCACAATCTCTTTCTGCAGACGCGCCCAATTCACGCAGTAGTTCCATGCTCATCACGATACCGCGGTGGAAGTTTCCAAGGTCCATCTTCTCATTCGGCGAATGCCAGTTGTCATCGGGCAATCCAAGCCCCACCAGAATGATTTCGCCGCGCAGATATCGACGAAAATCCTCCAGGATCGGCAGCGTGCCCCCTTCGCGAGCGCAAACGGGTTTGCCGCCGAACGCCTTCTCCAGCGCGGCCAGCGCAGCCTTTGCGCCCGGACCGTTGGGTGGAGCGAAGAACCACGGATTGGACCCCGTGGCAATGGTGAGTCGGACGGATTTCGGGCATTGCCGCCGCAGGTGACGCTCCACCGCCCTGGAGACCCGCGCGGGATCCTGATTCGGCACGGTGCGACAGGAAATCTTTGCGGACGCCCAAGCCGGTACGATCGTCTTGCCTCCGGGGCCCTGATAACCGCTGGTGAGTCCGTTGATCTCGAAGGTCGGACGAGCCCAACGCCGCTCGAGCGTGGTGAACCCTTTCTCGCCAGCCAAGGCAGGCGCGCCCAGGAAACGGCGGTAGCCTTCGGGATCGAACGGCAGGCACCGCCACATTCGTCGCTCCCAGGCGGCGACAGGCATAACGCCGTCATAGAACCCGGGAATCGTGATCCGGCCGTCACCGTTGACGCAACTGGCCAGCAGGCGGGACAAGACAACCGCCGGGTTGGCCACGCTGCCGCCAAACACACCCGAATGCAGGTCGCGCGACGGGCCGTCGATCCGCACCTCGACTGCGACGGTACCACGGGTGGCGTAGGTGAGGGTCGGCAAACCCCTGGCGAACATGCTCGAATCGGAGACAATGACGTAATCGGCGCGCAGTTCCCGGGAGTGATTCTTCACAAATTTCATCAGGCTCTCGCTGCCCACTTCCTCTTCCCCTTCGATAAGGAACGTCAGATTCACGGGAAGCGGCGTGCCGGTCTTGAGGCAGGCTTCGACCGCCTTGACGTGGGCGAAAAACTGACCCTTGTTGTCTGATGCGCCCCGGCCGAATAGTTTGCCGCCGCGCACGACCGGCTCAAACGGTGGGGTGTTCCACAAGTCCAGGGGCTCGGGCGGTTGGACGTCGTAGTGACCGTAGACCACCACGTGCGGAGCGCCGGCGCGGGATGCGCTGGGGACAGCGCGCGCTACACCGGCGCGGGATGCGCTGGGGACAGCGCACGCTACACCGGCGCGGGCGACGAGAATCGGGTTTCCATCGGTGGGGCACAATTTGACATCCATCCCGATGCTGCGAAAATGCTGTGCCAACCAGTCCGCGCAGTCCAGAATGTCCGGACGGTGCGCTGGCTGGGCCGACACGCTGGGGAACCGCACCAGGCACTTAAGCTGCTCGATGAATTCAGCGCGATGTTCCAATAGATACGTGCGGATCATGGGCACCGGAACGAAACGGTAGCTGATTGCCGCTTCGCGTCACAGCATATAATTGAATGGCCCCGGCACCTCTGTCTGTGTTACACTACTCGTGATTGAACTGATGGTTACTGTGCACATATCCCCCTCACCTCGATCCTGTCCCCCAAAAGACGGGGGAGAGGTCTCAACTTCGGCCATTGAAACGAAGCCTGAAGAAGCACTGGATTCAGATGACAGATAACGACCCATCGGCCACACCTCCGGCACCCGCAGAACACCGGGACCTGCCTCTCGAGGAATTGGAGATGACCCCTCAGTGGATGAAGTCATCGGGTAAATCGTACGCCGACCACACGGGGACCGACCGTGAATCCAGACACGAAGGTCGGCGTCCGAGCCGCAATCGCGATCGCGATCGTGACCGACGCGCGAATGCGCCAAGGCCTCCCGAATCAAGAGATCGTCGCGGCCCACGTGAGGATCGCCGCGGCGGCGGTCCTGTCCGCCATGACGGCGGACCAGCCCGCCACGAGGGCGGGCAAGCCCAACGGCAGCACTGGGATCGTGGGCCGTCCAAGCCCGCCGCGCCGCCCGTTCTGCCCGTGGCGGTGACGTTCCAACCCGAAGAAAAGGGGTTCGGAGCGATGATCGAAGTGATGAAGCAGACACAACGCTCGTATGCGCTGTTCGACATCGCCAAGCTCGTTCTCAACAAACCCGAGCGACATTGGGTGAAGTTCACCGCCAAGCCTGCGGCTGGTGGGGCGTCGCCTCAGTTGTTTCTGGTTACCCAGGGCGAAAGCGTTTTTCTGCGTCAGGACGAGGCCATACGATTCGTGCTGCGTCAATATGCCGAGAAGATCTACCGGGAGAAGAAGACTCCCATCGAGCCGCCGAAGGGCAATTTTAACTTCGTCAATCGCTGCGGTCTGACGGGTGTCTGGCTCGGGCCGCCGAACTACCACGAATACCAGAGCCGGTTGGTACGCCACCACCAACTGCGACTGCGCCACATTCCCTTCGACGAGTTCAAGTCCCGCATCCAAACCGTGAAAGAACCCGAAGCCGTCAAGGCGTGGATCGAATCGATGAGCGTCAAGTCGGAGTATGAGTGTATTCTCGATCCCGAGCCAGGGATCTTCGCGAACCGCGACGAGTTGGAGAAGCATTTCGTGGAAACGCACCTGGCCCAATTCATCACTTCCGCTCCGGAAGTGCGCATTAGCGGAACAGCCAGCCGCCAGCTTCAGAATGCCGCTCTTGTGGAAACGGTGCGGCTGGCCTGGATGGAGGAACGCAAATTCCCGCTGAAGACCGGTAATGAAATGCGGGGCCGGCTTCGTCATGAGGGCTTTCATTTCTTCAAGACCCCGAAGGGCATCACGTACATTAGCCGCATTAAACCCCAGCGGTTTGAATCCATCGCGCATCTCACCGATCAGATTCAGAGGATTCTGTCGTACGTCCGCGAACACTTTGGATGCACGCGCAAGCAATTGATCGCGCACTTCGTTCCACATCCTGCGAGTGCGCCGGCTGCGACACCGGCCCCCGAATCGGCCGCCGGTGTGGCGGGCGCTCCTCGCCCTGAGGCTCCGGAACAGGTCTCGCCCGCCGGAACTACCACACCGGACACGGCACCACCCGTTCCTTTAGCTCCGACGCCACCTGTGCCGTCGGAACAAGATCGCCTGCTGGCAGATCTGCACTGGCTGATCTCGGACGGCTACGTGGTGGAATTCGACAACGGCCGGCTCTGGGCGCTCGCTGACAAACCGCCCCAGCCGCCGCCCAAATCGGCTGTGGCGCCGCCCTCGAAGGCCGAGGAAGCAACTACGGAGTCGGAACCTGCCGCCGCAATCCCGAACGCGACCGCTGAAGCACCGACGTCGTCTCCGGCTCCTGCTCCGGCTGCCGCTGAAAGCGCCGGATCGACTTCGGCTGCGCCACCCCCAGCGCCGCCTACAACACCTGCCCCCGAAAGCTCTGAATCGCCTTCAACTGGGCCAGCATCTTCCTAGCTCACTCCCGATGGCTGAGACCATTGTCGACGTTCAGCACCTCCGCAAGGAATTCGACGGCACCGTAGCCGTGGCTGACGTATCATTCACGGTGCAGCGCGGCGAGATTGTCGGAATTCTCGGCGCCAACGGCGCGGGAAAAACCACAACCATCCAGATTCTGCTGGGCCTGATCAAACCGACGCTTGGCAGCATCCGGGTCTTCGGCCAGGACCTGGAGCGTCATCGAATCGAAATCCTCCAGCGGGCAAACTTTTCCTCCGCCTACACCGGGCTGCCGTCGAATTTGAAGGTCTGGGAGAATCTGCTGATTTTCTCGAAGATTTATGGCGTGAAAAATCACCGCCAGAAGACGGACGAACTGCTGGCCATGTTTGAGATTGCCCACCTGCGGAACAAGATTACCGGACATTTGTCTTCGGGCGAAACCACGCGGGTGAATCTCTGCAAGTCCCTCCTCAATGATCCGGAGTTGTTGATGCTGGATGAACCGACGGCGAGCCTCGATCCCGATATTGCCGACAAGGTCCGCAAGTTGTTGCGACGCATCCAAACCGAGCATCGGATCACGATGGTCTACACCTCGCATAACATGCGCGACGTGGAAGAGGTCTGTGACCGCGTGCTGTTCATGCACAAAGGCCGCATCATCGCCGAGGGGACGCCGCAACAGGTGAAAGACCGGTTCAAACAGAAGACCCTGGAGGACGTATTCATCAGCGTGGCCCGCGGTGGCGACGTGCTGGCGGCGGGTGAAACGGAGGAATCGTGAACTGGAGCCACATCCGCGCCCTCGTGTTGCGCTACACGTTCCTGTACACGCGCAGTGTGCCGCGCGTGGCGGAGATGTTTTTCTGGCCGGTGATGGATCTGCTGGTCTGGGGCTTCATCACCGTTTATCTGCAACGGCTCCAGCACCAGGCTTCCGCCACGGTGACGTTTTTGCTCGGCTCGATGATTTTTTGGGACATTCTCTATCGGTCGCAACAGTCGGTGACGATTTCGTTTCTGGAAGACATCTGGGCGCGCAACCTCCTGAACATTTTCGTCGCGCCCATCCGCGTCAGCGAGTTCATTGCGGCAACGTATGTCGTCGGCTTCGTGAAGATCCTGATCACCGTCGCGATTCTGGCGACACTGGCGCTATGGTTCTATCATTGGAACCTGTTTCAGATTGGTTTGCCGTTGATTCCGCTGTTTGCAAATCTGTTGCTGATGGGCTGGGCCGTCGGCATGGTCACGACCGCGCTGATCATGCGCTGGGGACAATCGGCCGAAGCGCTGGCCTGGGGCATCCCGTTTCTCATCCAGCCGGTGGCGGCCGTGTTCTACCCGCTCAGCGTATTGCCGCAATGGGTGCAACCGATTTCCCGCGGCATTCCCGCAACGTATGTGTTCGAAGGAATGCGGCAGGTGCTGCGTGGCGACGGGTTGTCGTCTTATTACCTCGGCTGGGCTTTTGGTCTCAACATCGTGTACTTGATTGCCGCCGGACTGTTCTTTCGCTACATGTTCGGCGTGGCGCGCGAGAAGGGTCTGCTCGCCAAACTCGGCACGCAGTAACGCCTTCGGCGCGGTGAAGTAGGCATCTGGCCGCGCGGCAGCGCGGCCCTACCGATGCGGCGGTCTGCAACCGCCGAAATTCCCGAGAGAAATGACAACGGCAAGCGGGTGCGCTTGCCCTACAACGACGGGAAGGCGGCAACGACCGGCGGTCCCTTCGACTGCGCTCAGGGCAGGCGCCGACCGCCGCTACAGTCGGCGCGCCGCGTCCATCCTCATCTGGCCGCGCGGCAGCGCGGCCCCACCGTGTCGGCTGGCCCCGCTTCAGTGTTCGACGTAGCGCTGGGCGATTGGGACGCGGCGACCGATGCCGAAGGCTTTGGTGGTCACGCGCAGGCAGGGTGGGGCTTGCTTGCGCTTGTACTCGTTGAGATCGATTTTGCGGACGATGTCGCGCACCAGTTTCTCGTCGTATCCGGTTTCCTTGACGATTTCGGCAGCGGACTTTGCCTCCTCCACGTAGCGCTTGATGATGGCGTCGAGCACGTCATAGGGCGGAAGTGTGTCCTGATCGGTCTGATTCGGGCGAAGCTCGGCGGACGGCGCTTTGGTGATGGAAGATTCCGGAATGGGGAATCCCGGCTTTCCCGACTTCCGTTTTCCGCATTCATTGATGTGGCGTGCCAGTTCGTAGACCATCGTTTTCGGCACGTCGGCGATGACGCCCAAGCCGCCGTTCATGTCCCCGTAGAGCGTGCAGTAGCCGACGGCCAGCTCGGATTTATTGCCGGTGGTCAACAACAGATGGCCAAACTTGTTCGACAACGCCATCAACGTCGTGCCGCGGATGCGGGCCTGGATGTTTTCCTCGGCAGTGTCTTCCGGCAATCCGTTGAACACCGGGTGCAGGGCGCCCTTGAATTGTTCGAAGACGGCCTGGATGGGGATCGTCTCCCAGCGGATACCGAGGTTGCGCGCCAATTCGCCCGCGTCATCGCGGCTGCCCTTCGATGAAAACTGCGACGGCATGGAAACGCCCACGACATTCTCCGGGCCGATGGCCTCAGCTGCGAGGCAGGCCGTAACCGCCGAATCGATCCCGCCGCTGAGTCCGAGCACGACGGATTTGAACCCGCATTTGCGCGCGTAATCTCGCAGGCCGAGCATGAGCGCGTCATGCAAGGCAGCCCCCGGCTCGTCCGTCGCGGGCTGAACGGCCGAGGACGAATCCAGGTCAACCAGCACCAGGTCTTCGGCAAAAGCGGCGCCGGCCGCCACGAGATCGCCGGCCGCATCAAAGGCAAGACTGTTGCCATCGAAGATGAGTTCGTCATTGCCGCCGACAAGATTGCAGTACAGGACGGCCACGTTGTGCCGCCGCGCCACGGCGCGAAGCATGTCGCATCGGGTTCGTTCCTTGCCCAAGTGATAAGGAGACGCCGATATGTTCAGCAACATCCGGGCACGGTCGTCTCCACGCATCAGGTCGAGGATCGGGCTGCGGTCGTACAGGTGTGCCGGCAAATAACCTTCCGTCCAGATGTCCTCGCATACCGTCAACCCCAGCCGCCAATCGGCGATCCGGACCACCGTGTTCGACTCTGCCGGCTGGAAATAGCGGTCCTCGTCAAAAACGTCGTACGTGGGAAGGAGCATCTTCTGGCGGCGGGCGATGACCTTGCCGTTTTGGATCAGCGCGACCGCGTTGTGGTAATCCCGCCCCGGCCGTTTCGCATTGTGATCGACGTAACCGACCAGCAATGCGGCTCTGCCGATTTTTGAGGTCAGTTCGTCCAGAGCTCGGAGGTTGTCATCGACAAAGCGATGTTTGGCCAGCAAATCACGAGGCGGGTAACCGGTAATGGCCAATTCGGGAGTCATGACCAGATCTGCTCCGGAATCGACGCCTCGGCGGTAGAACTCGACAATTCTGGCGGCGTTCCCACGCAGATCGCCCACGGTCGTATTGATTTGCGCCAGTGCAATCTTCATGCTGTCGGAGAATCTACGGCTCCAGATTGGCAGCGGCAATCGCAAAAGGGGTGGTCGTAGTGGTACGACACACTTGATTAAACGGGTCACGCGGAAGAACCCCTCACCCTGAACCCTCTCCCTTACACGACAAGGGAGAGGGGAAATCTCCTCAACGACAGAGACCCTTCGACTCCGCTGCGCTGCGCTCAGGATGACAAAGATTCGAGGGTCGGTGGTAGTGCCAAGATACGCCCACTTTGACAGGGCGCATCTTGACACTGCCACCGTCAGTTAACTTGCCAGAGGTTGTGCCAGTGGCCGTTGGACTGGACTTCAATCAATGCCCCCAAGTGGCGTAGTCCATTCGCCGTCCAGAATTGCCCTGG
>Ga0187871_10004586_pt1 | contig 10297 bp, 6 predicted proteins | sample June2016WEW_16_1_FD_132988 | JGI IMG/M metagenome (GOLD analysis project Ga0187871, IMG submission 132988) | Peatland microbial communities from SPRUCE experiment site at the Marcell Experimental Forest, Minnesota, USA - June2016WEW_16_10 | ecosystem: Environmental > Terrestrial > Soil >...
CTCCGCCGCCCGTACCCAATCTCGATGTATCCGAGGTGGGCACTTCCGTTTCGCTCCGCGAGCAGTTGGAGAAGCACCGCGCCAACGCGCTTTGTGCCTCGTGCCACCAGAAGATGGACCCGCTCGGTTTTGGCCTGGAGAATTACAGCGCCATCGGTAAGTGGCGCACTATGGACGGCAAGTTCCCAGTGGATTCGAGCGGCACTCTGCCCAACGGGAAGTCGTTCAAGACGCCGGACGAGATGCGCGCTCTGCTGATGGCGGGGCTGCCGCAGTTCTCGCGCTGCCTGACCGAAAAGATGCTGACTTATGCGCTGGGGCGCGGACTGCATCCGTACGACCGGCCGACGGTGAATGCGATCAACCGCGTTCTGGCGGCGGATGGCTATCGTTTCCAATCCCTGATATTTGAAATCGTACACAGCGCTCCGTTCCAAATGGGCCGGGGCGATGATTCTTGGAGGGCGGGCAATTCTGCCCGCCGCCGGCTTTCAGCCGGCTCAAAGGAACTCGCTCAAAGATGATTACCAAAAAGTCTCTCCCCCGGCGCACATTCCTGCGCGGAATGGGCACGGCGGTCGCCCTGCCGTTCCTGGACGCCATGGTCCCGGCGCTGGCCGCCACGCGTTCCAAACCGCCCGTGCGCATGGCCTTCGTCTACGTACCCAACGGCATCATCATGGACGGCTGGAATCCGGATTACGAGGGCACCCTCGGCACGCTGCCGCGCATCCTGAAGCCGCTGGAGCCGTACCGCCAGGACATCACCCTGTTCGGAAACCTTACCCACAACACCGGCCGCGCCCTGCTGGACGGCGCTGGAGATCACGGCCGCTGCTGCGCTTCGTACCTCACCGGAGTGCAGCCGCGCAAGACCGTCATCGATATCAAGGCCGGCGTTTCTTTCGACCAGATCGTAGCCAACCAGGTGGGCAAACAGACGCGCTTCCCTTCCCTTGAGCTGGGCATGGAGGATGCGCGGCAGGCCGGCGATTGCGATTCCGGTTATTCCTGCGCCTACACCAACAATCTGGCGTGGAAGAGCGAGACGCAGCCGCTGCCTCCGGTGCTCGACCCGCGCGCGCTTTTTGAAAGGTTGTTCGGCAATGGCATGGCGCTGACACCCGAGGCCCGCGCGCGCGAGAATCTGTATCGCCGCAGCATCCTCGATTTCGTCAGCGACGACACGCGCAAGTTGGAGACCGGCCTCGGCCCCACCGACCGCCGAAAGCTCGACGAATATCTCTCGTCCATCCGCGAAATCGAGCGCCAGATCGAAAAAGCTGAGAAAGACAACGCGCAAATCGATCCCCACATGGAGAAGCCTTACGGCGTCCCCGCCGATTTCGCCGAGCATTTCAAGCTGATGACGGACATGATGACGGTGGCCTTCCAGTCGGATCTGACCCGCGTAATCACCTTCCTGGTCACGCACGAAGGCACCTCTCGCCCTTACCGCGAGATCGACATCCCGGATGGCCACCATCCGCTGACGCATCACCGCAATCAGCCGGACTTGATCGAGAAGGTGACCCAGATCAACAGCTATCATGTGCGGCAGTTCGCCGCCTGGATCGCGAAGATGCGGTCCATCCGGGAAGGCGATGGCTCGCTGCTGGACAATTGCATGATCGTGTACGGCGCGGGCCTTTCCGACGGCAACCGCCATCTGCACGAGGACCTGCCCACGCTGATCGCCGGGCGCGGCGGCAACCACTTCAAAGCCGGGCGCCGGATCGTGTACCGGAAAGAGACGCCCATGTGCAATCTCTATCTGGCGATGATGGACCGCATGGGCGTACACGTCGAGCATTTCGGCGATTCGACCGGACGCCTGGACACTTTGGATCTCACCTGACATGCAGTTTCCGGGCACAGCCAAGCCGCCCGTAGGCATCGTGTTCGACACCGCGATGGCCCGCATCGACGATGTGTTGGCTCTGGCGATGTTGCACGGCTTCGGGGGCAAGGATCAGGCGCGGACTGCTGCCGTCGCCGTCAGCAGCGGGGATCTGCGGGCAGCCCAGTTCTGCGATGCGGTGGCCCACTTCTATGCCAGCGCCACCACCGGTCCCGCCGCCATGTTCATGCACTTCACGCCCATCGGACTGGCGGACGGCAAACCGGCTGGGGAATCGCCCCTCTTCAGTAAGATCGGCGATCCGGCACACCCGACCGGCATCAAGAGTATCAACGACACTGCCGACCCCTCGACGCTCATACGCAACGCACTGACCGCCCAATACGACCAGAATGCGGCCGTCGTGCTCAGCGGGCCGGCCACCGATCTCGCGAATCTGCTGGATATGTATGGCGTCAAGGACTGGATCACCCGCAAAGTCAGGCTGCTTTGCGTGACTGAATCCGGCACACAGGCGGACGCCGCCGCAGCACGAAAAGTGTTTGCCGGGTGGCCCACGCCCATTGTTACCGTGGGGCGGGAGATCGGCGAAGCGCTGCTGTTTCCGGGAGATAGTATCGAGAAGGATTTCGCGTATTCCACCACCCATCCCATAGCCGAGGCCTATCGCGCCTACCGACACATGCCGTATGATGCGCCCTCCGCGGCGATGGCGGCGATGCTTTACACCGTGCATCCCAGCGACGGCTACTTCACCCTCTCCGGCAGCGGCAACATTCGTTCCCTGCTGCTCGATCCGGCGCAGAAGGAGCGCATTATCCGGACCTACATCGAGTTGGCCAGCGCCAAGCCCGTCCCGCGAAAGCCGCCGCACCGGCCCGATCAAGATAAGAAGGACGATGAAAAGAAGGACGACGAAAAGAAAAAGGATCCCGCCAAGTAGATCAAACCGCTTTCCGGCGGGCGAATAGCATGGCGCTCCACGTTCCATCGACGGAGCAGATCTTGTAATCGACCAGACCCACGGCTGCCGCCGACTCGCGCAGGAACGGCTGCGTGACGCCGGATCCTTTGCGCCACAAGATCCAAAGCTTCGTGCGACCGGCGAGTTTCCGCATACCAGGCAGAGCTTCCCGGCACGCCGCCGCATCGTGTACGAACCACAGAGTGATGGGGCAGGCAGCCGCAGGCGCCTCTTGCGTTATCTCTTGCAAGGCTGCGACGGCAGGCAGTTCCCCAATCACGCTTGCGTAGTTTCTTGGCGGGTCGATTAAAGCCGCTGTCGTGCCTTCCCGGATGCCGAGCTTCTGCGCCGTAGTCCGCGACGCATAGCGCGCCATCATCTGCGGTGGGATGGCGGGACTCGCAGGCTGCTTCGCCAGCGCCGCGCGCAAACCGGACCGCAACCGCCCCGGCGTAGTGTACACCGCATCCGGCAGCAGCTTGCGGATCCCTTCCACCTTATCTGGCGCGCCGCCCACGAAAACGATCGGAATGGGCCGCGTCGCCTTCTGGCCGCGGATGAATATAGCGACCTCGCGGCCGTGCGATGGCACCCGCGATAGATCGATGGCGAAGGCATCCGGCGGCGAGGCGCGAATCGCGCGGAATCCCGCGGAATCCAACTTTTCGTCGTAGTCCACCACGTGCCCCGCGCCCCGCAGCGCTGCCTGCAATGCCGCGGCTTCGCGCGCGTTCCAGTGGATCAGGCGCACTCGTGGCATTACGGCGCCACCGGCAGAACCACGTGCGACGGGTAGGCCTTCGAGCGGAACACTTTCTGCGTGGCCGCCTGGTAGTCCGAAGCATGCGCTTTGAAAATGTTCTCCACGAACGTCTGCGGATTGCGGTCATACAGTGGGAACCACGTGCTCTGCACTTGCACCATAATGCGATGCCCCTTCAAAAATGCGTGGTCGTTGGTATGCAAATCGATGCGGTAAGCCGTCACCTCATTCGGCACGATGGCCTGGGGATGTTCGAAGCCATCGCGAAAACGCCCGCGCAGGATCTCATCGGCGATCATCAGTTCGTATCCGTCGAGCGCCCGGTCGTCGGGGTTGAACTCCGGATAAACGTCGATCAGCTTGGCCACCCAGTCGCTGTCCGTGCCCGTGGTCGAGCAGTACAGCTCGGCGGCAATATCGCCGGCGATCTTCAGGTCGTCCTTCAGCGGTTCGGTTTCCCAGCTCAGCACGTCGGAGCGGTTGTCCACGAATCGTTGATCCTCCACCAGCCACGCCGGCCATCCGCCGCCCGGATAAGTCGGGCTGATCGGACGATGCCGGTAAGGCACCGGACGCGCCGGGTCGGAGAGGTAACTATCGAACGCCTGCCCGCCGTCCACAGGCGCATCGAATGACAACGCCCCGCCCTCCCGCAGATACAGATTCCGGTTCCGGCTATCCCGCGGCGGCCAGGCATCGTACTTCTCCCAGCGGTTCGACCCGGTCTGGAATACCATCGCTTCGGGAAAGTCGCGCGCGCCCTTGTCCTTCAGCCAGTATGCAAACCAGGGCGCTTCGATGTGCTCGCGAAAGTACTTGCTGGTATTGCTGTCGAAAGAGATCTCGCCCAGTTTGCTGCCGTCGCGGCGCGCCCAGCCTCCATGATTCCAAGGGCCTGCCACCAGGTAGTTCAGATGATCCGGGTCGTTCTTCTCGAACAACTCGTAGATCTTCACCGGCCCGTAGAAATCTTCCTGATCCCACCAACCCGTTACGTTCAGATTCGGAACCTTGGGTGGGCCTATATGTGGCGCGAACGCCTGCTGCTGCCAGAACCGATCGTAGTTCGGATGCTCGACAAAATCGGTCCAGGTGGGCATCTTGCCGTGAAAGTACTTCTCGTCGGCGTTCGGAAGCGCGCCCAGGGTGAGGTACCACTGATAGGTGTCGGCGCGGTCGAACGCGAAGTTGGTGTTGGTTTCTTTGGATGTTTCCAGGAGCGCGGCGTACTCGAACCCATAGCTGAGCCGGAACGCGCCGTTGTGATGGAAATCGTCGCCCAGAAACATATCGGCCGGAGAGGCTTGCTCGGAGGCCGCCTTCAGCGCGGGGTGCGGATCGAGCAAGGCCATGGTAGTCAGCCAGCCGCCATAGGAAATCCCCAGGATACCGGCTCGCCCGTTGTGGCCCTTCACGTTGTCCAGCAGCCATTGGATGGTGTCGTAGGTATCGGTGCTTTCATCGATGGCTTTTTGATCGCGCCTATCGCGCACCGGCCGCTGCATCACGAACCGGCCTTCGGACGTGAAGCGCCCGCGGATGTCCTGGAACGCGAAGATGTAGCCGTCGGCGATCAGGTGCGCATAGCGCGCGCGCAATGCCTTCTCATCCGCCATCGCGCCGTAGGGCGTGCGTTCCAGCAGGATGGGCAGGCGCTCCCGCGCGTCGCGCGGCGCGAAGATCACGGTGTGCAGCTTCACGCCGTCGCGCACCGGAATCATCGCCTCGGTCTTCGTAAACGGGGAATCGTCTTGTGCGCAGGCCGCGCTACAAAGCGCCCAGAACCAAAGGGGCAGTGTAAACCGGAAACGTATGCGAGCATTCATGCGCCAGTCACCTATCCCCCATAAACTATCATTACCTGTGTCATACCGCACGTCCCGAACGAAAATACCCATCTCGGGGTATACCCCGATGCGGTCCGCCTCCCCTATGATCGGTCATAGGTGAGCACCGACCAGACGATCAGGCAGGTTCCCCCCGGAATCCTGGACCAGTTGCGGACCCTTGATGCATGCACCGTATCCAACGCCATTGAGCGGCTGGACGTAAGACTGCGCAACGAGGGATTTACGGATATCTCCGTAAGATGCCTGTCGCCTAAATTGCCTCCCATGGTCGGCTTTGCCGCCACGGGCCGGATTCGCACTGCCGCGGCTCCCACCGCGCGGTATTGGTACTACGAACGACTGGATTTCTGGGATTACCTGGCGACCATCCCGGCGCCGCGTGTGATCGTACTCGAAGACATGGATGCCAAGCCGGGATTCGGCGCGCTTTTCGGCGAAATCCACGCCCATATCGGCCGCGCGCTAGGGTGCATCGGATACGTTACCAACGGCGCCGTGCGCGACTTGCCCGGAATCGGACGTACTGGTTTTCATCTCTACGCGCGAGGCGTTTCGGTGTCGCACGCCTATGCGCATGTGGTGGACTTTGGCGGCCCGGTCGAAGTCGGTGGATTGCGTGTGAAGCCGGGCGACCTGCTGCACGGAGACTTGCATGGAGTGGTTTCGGTCCCCGCCGCGATTGCCGGGGAGATCCCCGGGGTGGCTGCGGAACTGCTTGCGGAAGAGGGCGAACTCATTCAATTATGCCAGCCGGGACATTTCTCCATCGAGAAACTGCGCAAGCACATTGAGCGGACAAGACATGCACCCAAGTAGACAGAATGCCGTGGGAATCGCGGCAGTCGCCATAGCTGTGGCCGGCATCGCGGCTTGTTCCCGCACCAGCCGGGTGGAAGCCGGCGAAGCGGTACAAGCGGTTTCGGTGGGCGTGACACGGGCCGTCCGCATGCCGCTGGAGCGGCAATTGACCCTGTCTTCCGAACTCGTACCCTTCCAGGAAATCGACGTTTACGCCAAGGAATCCGGCTATGTGAAAGATCTCAACGTGGACTATGGCGCGCGCGTGAAGCAGGGGCAATTGATGGCTGTGCTCGAGATTCCGGAGTTAGAGGCGCAGTTGGATCAAGATAAGGCGGCCATCGAGAACATGATGCGGATGGTGACTCACGCGGAGCATGAGTTGAACCGCGTGGAAGCTCAACACAAGGTCGCGCATCTGCAGTACGACCGCTTAAAGGCCGTGTCGGATACCAAACCGGGACTGGTCGCGCAGCAGGAAGTGGACGATTGGGAGGGAAAGGACCTGGCGTTGGAGGCCCAGGTGGAAGCCTCCAAATCGTCGCTGCAATCGGCGCAAAGCGAACTGGCCGCCGCGCAGGCCAGGTTGGTACACGACCAGGCGCTCTACGCCTACTCGCGCATCACCGCTCCTTTCGCCGGCGTGGTCACCCAGCGCTACGCCAATCTGGGCACGCTGATGCAGTCCGGCACCAGTTCCAGCACACAGGCCATGCCGTTGGTGAAACTCTCGCAAGACGATTTGTTCCGGCTGGTGATTCCAGTGCCTGAGTCCGATGTGCGTTACATTCACCTCGGCGATCCCGTGGACGTGCGGATTCCTTCGCTGAACCGGACATTTCCAGGTAAAGTGGCGCGGTTTTCCGTGGATGTGAACGCGGACACGCGCACCATGCACACGGAAGTGGATGTGGCGAACCCCAGCCGTGTGTTGATCGAGGGCATGTACGCGGAGGCCACTCTGCGGCTGGAGCGTAAGGCCGCCGCTCTGGCTGTGCCGCTGCAAGCCGTGGATCACGAGGGCGACCGCAGCAGCGTGGTGGTGGTGACTCCGGCCAATAAAATTGAGGAGCGGACCGTGACGCTGGGCGTGCAGAACGCCGGCTTTACGGAGGTGCTTTCGGGGGTGACGGACGGCGAGCAGGTGGTGGTGGGCGATCGCGGCTCTCTGAAACCGGGCGAGTTGGTACGGCCCAAGACCGTAGACCTTATGAGCTACGAAGGCAAAAATTAAACTTCCATGTCGGGCTTCTCGATTCGCAACCCGTATTTCATCATTGTTGTCTGCCTGGCCGTGACCGCCATCGGCATCGTCAGCGGGCTGCGCATGCCGGTGGACCTGTTTCCCGCCATAAACATTCCGGAAGTGGTGGTGGCCACCTTTTACAGCGGCATGCCGCCGCAAGACATCGAGTACGATATCACCGATCCGCTGGAGCGGTGGTTTACGCTTGCCAGTGGCGTGGAATACTCCGAGTCGCGCTCGTTGCTGGGCGTCAGCATCATCAAGATGCACTTTGAACCGGGCACCAGCGCGGACGCCGATGTTACCCAGCTCTCCAACCTGGCCTTGGCCGACCTGAAACGCCTGCCGCCCGGCACACTGCCGCCGGTGGTATTGAAGTTCGACGCCTCCAGTTTGCCGGTCTGCCTGGTGACCGTCAGCGGCGAAGGTCTGAACGAGACGCAACTGCACGACTACGCCCAATTCCAGATCCGCAACCAGCTAGTGCTCAAGGGCGCCGAGATTCCGCCCCCGTTCGGTGGCAAGTACCGCCAGATCATGGTGTACGTGGACCCGTACAAGATGGCCTCCCGCCAACTCAGTCCCATGGACGTAGTGAATGCGGTGAACAACTCGAACCTGATCCTGCCGGCGGGAGACGTGAAGGTCGGACCGACAGACTATTACGTCTACTCCAACAGCATGGTCAACGACATGAGCGAGCTGAACAAGCTGCCGCTCAAGACCGTCGGCAAATCGTGGGTGACCGTGGGCGACGTGGGCAGGGCGGAGGACGCCAACCAGCTCCAGTACAACATCGTGCGCGTGAACGGCCAGCGGTCCGCTTATATTGCGATCATGAAGGCGGGCGGCGATACCAATACCATTCAGGTGGTTAATGATATCAAGAGGCTGACTTCCCACCTGGTCGATATTCCGAAGCAATTAGTCCCCAGTGTGGTGTTCGATCAGTCCGTCTATGTAAAGAACGCTCTGTTCACGGTATTGCATGAAGGCGGCCTGGGCCTCGTCCTGACCAGCATCATGATATTGATCTTCCTGGGGAGCATGCGCGCCACTTCGGCTGTGCTGCTTTCCATCCCGCTTTCCGCCGTGGCGGCATTCGTGGTGCTGGCGGTGATGGGCAGCACGATCAATACCATGATCCTGGGCGGCATGGCGCTGGCTTTCTCGCGGGTTATCGATAACTCGGTAATCTCGCTCGAAAACATCTACCGGCACCTGGAAATGGGCGCGTTGCCAAGTATCGCGGCGGAGGTCGGCGGAGCGGAAGTCAGCCTGGCTGTGCTGGCGGCCACCCTGGTGGACGTAGTGGATTTCTTTCCCGTCGTGTTCCTGTACGGCGTGAGCAAGTTCCTCTTCTCGGCCCTGGCCCTGGCCTTTTCGCTGTCGCTGCTGGCATCCTTCGTGGTAGCGATGACGGTGATTCCGTTGTTTTGCTCGCGCTTTTTGAAACAGCACGCGCCGGCCGAAGGCGGCGCGGAACACCCCGTCCCCGCGCATCCGGAGAGTAAGTCGTTGGGGAGCAGGTTCAACGCCGCATTCAATCGGGGATTCACCAAGGTGCTGGATTTCTACGAGCGCCTGGTACGCCGCGCCGTGGTGCATCCCGGCTTGACGGTAGTCGCCTTGGCTGGCGTGTTTGTGCTCAGCCTGGGGCTCTATTGGTTCTGCGGCATCGCATTCTTCCCCCGAACCGATGCCGGCCAGTTCACCATAAACATGAAAGCTCCCACCGGCACGCGGATCGAAGTGACCGAACAGTATGTAAAGAAAGTGGAAGATCTGATTCACCGGGTCGTCAGTCCGCACGATTTCAAAATGGTGGTCTCCAATATCGGTGTGGTGGACGATTTCACGTCCCTTTATACCGATAACGCCGGCGAGTATACCAGCACGGTTCAAGTGGCGTTGAACGACGATCATGAGGTCAGCAGTTTCGACTACATCGCCCGCGTGAGGCAGGCCATCGCCGCGCAGTTGCCGGAAGTGCGCACCTTCTTCCAGAGCGGCTCCATGGTCGACGCGATCATTAATTCGGGTATGCCCGCTCCCATCGACATTCAGGTCAGCAGCTCGGACATAAAGCGGAACTACGCGTTTGCGCAAGACCTGGCAACCCGCATCCGGGTTCTCCCCAACGTAGGCGAGGTGTACATCCCCCAGGATATAAACTATCCGGGCATCCGGCTGGATGTCGACCGGGTCCACGCGGGCGAACTCGGCCTAAGCCAAAAAGACGTGGTGGATAATGTGATCACCGCGCTCAACTCCAACTACATGATCGCGCCCAATTACTGGGTCGACGATAAAAGCGGGAACGATTACTACCTAACCGTCCAGTATTTCGAACATGGTGTGCCGGCCATACACGACATGCTGGATCTGCGCAACATCCCCCTGCATGCGCCCAACGCGATAGCTCCGACTACGCTGGATTCGGTTGTCAAACTGACGCGCATCCAGAGCCCCACGGAGATCGATCATCACCAGATTCAGCGCGTAACGGACGTTTTTGTCACCCCCGTCGGAGAGGATCTGGGGCACCCCGCGCAGAGCATTAAGGAAGTGCTGGCGAAGGTCAAGCCCGCAGACGTGCGCGTGGCTCTGCACGGCATGGTGGAGGGGATGTATGCATCGTTCAGCAGCTTCGGATTCGGCTTTATGCTGTCCTTCCTGCTCCTCTACCTCATACTGGTCGCGCAGTTCAAATCCTTCATGGATCCGGTGCTGATCATGCTGGCTATTCCGATGGGCATCGTGGGCGTGCTGGTGATTCTGCCTTTGACCCACACCACCCTGAACGTCATGTCGC
>Ga0187871_10004587_pt1 | contig 10297 bp, 7 predicted proteins | sample June2016WEW_16_1_FD_132988 | JGI IMG/M metagenome (GOLD analysis project Ga0187871, IMG submission 132988) | Peatland microbial communities from SPRUCE experiment site at the Marcell Experimental Forest, Minnesota, USA - June2016WEW_16_10 | ecosystem: Environmental > Terrestrial > Soil >...
CAGGTTGACCACGCTGATCCCTTCCGCGTTGCCCGCCACCGTCCACGACTGGCGAAATGAGGCGCAAGGCCGACCGCAGGCTGTCATTTATAATGGGGAATGTCGGGGCGTAGCGCAGCCTGGTAGCGCACCTGCCTTGGGCGCAGGGGGTCGTAGGTTCAAATCCTATCGCCCCGACCAATTAACCCTCTTCTGCAAGCGCAGGCAATCGCGGAAAATCAAAGTTACTAGGCACCAAGAGACTCTGTAGTTATTGACGGTTTTGGGCAGCGGCCTTGGCCAGGTTCGGCAACAACAATTCGAATTCCTCTGACGGCACTGCACCGCCGAATAAGAAACCTTGGAACGCGGTGCACCCCAGACTAACCAGGAAATCTCGCTGCGCTTCCGTTTCCACGCCTTCGGCGATCACTGACAGGCCCATCGCCTTGCTCAGAGAAATAATGCTCTGCGCAATGGCGCTGCTGCTGGCATCGACTAGAATGTCCCGCACAAACTCCTGGTCGATCTTCAACTGGTCGAGCGGCAACCGTCTCAGATATCCCAGGGAAGAGTAGCCCATGCCGAAGTCGTCCAAGGAGAACCTGAGACCATGGGCCTTCAACTCCTTCATTTTGGTCACCACATCCTCAAGATCGTCCACGAACATGCTCTCGGTCAGTTCCAGTTTCAGGTTTTGTGGGTTGGCTCCGGTACGATCGAGCGTTGCCAGCACAGTCTTCACGAAGTCCGGATTGAGCAACTGCCGGGCGCTGATGTTCACCGCCACGGTCAGATGTGCCGTACTCTTGCGAGCCGCCCAGGCCCTGATCTGTTTGCAGGCTGTTTCCAGCACCCAGTCTCCGAGCGTGAGGATCAGCCCGGTTTGTTCGGCCAACGGAATGAACTCGTTGGGCGGCAAATAACCGCGCTTCGGGTGCTTCCACCGTAAAAGCGCCTCGGCGCCAACCAGCACGCCCCGATCCACTTGCGCCTGGTAGTAGAGCCGGAAGTCGTTCCGGTCGATCGCCTGGCGGAGATCTTCCTCCATCTTCGCGCGCGCTTTGACTGCGATCTGCAGCGCCGGGGCGAAGAAATGGAGCGCGTTGCGGCCCGCGGCCTTGGCCTGGTACATGGCAATATCCGCCTGTTGCAGCACTTCATTTGTGCTGTCTTGCGGAGTTCCGAAAATGGTGATCCCGATGCTCGAACTGCTGCGGCACTCCCGGCCCTCGAGCCGGTACGGCCGGTGAATGGTGGCCAGAATCTTTTCGGCGACAGTCTTCGCCTGCGCGGCTGCATCCTCGGGCAGTTCGCTCAGGTCTTGCAGCAAAACCACAAACTCGTCGCCGCCAAGGCGGGCAACTGTATCGGTTTCGCGGATGCTCGCCAAAATTCGTCGCGCCACCTCCTGCAACAGCAGGTCGCCGATGTGATGGCCAAGCGTGTCATTCAGCGTCTTGAAATCGTCGAGGTCGACGAAAAGCAGAGCGCGCTTGCGACTGCTCCGCGCGCTCAACGCGAGCGTTTGTTGCAACCGGTCGAGCAGCAACCTGCGGTTGGGCAGCCCGGTTAACCCGTCAAAAAAAGCCAGATTTCGGATCTCGTCATGCGCTGCCTTCAGTTGCTGCAGTTCGCGCTCTCTCCGGCGCGCGTTCAAGACCCGCAATCGCACCACAGCGCCCACGGCCAGCAGGGGCGTGACCACGCAGATCCCGACGAACCACCACGACGCATACCACGGCGTGAGAATTCTGAAAGCGAATTCCGCCTTGTGCCCGCTCCAGCCGCCGTCCCCGTCCTGCCCTTCGACCTCCAGCCGATACGCTCCCGGCGCCAGTTGGGCGAACTGCAGTTCTCGTTGCGTCGTCTCTGTCCAGGTTGAATTCGAGCCGATGAGCTGGTAGCGAAATAGAATGCGGTCGTCGTTGGAAACATTGGGCGCGGAGTAGCGCGCGATGAGAGAGTTCGCGCGCGCGCTGACCGAGGGATTGTTCTGCCCGGAAACATCCGTCCCTCCCATCACCAGCCTGGTGAAAACCACCTCGATCGGCGATTCGGGCGCGAGTCGCGGATGCGGCTTGAATTCTGAGAGTCCGCCACTGGTTCCGATCCAGACGGTGCCATCCGCTTCCTGAGCAAACCCATTCAGATCGCAATCATTCCACGCCAGTCCGTCGCTGGTATCGAAGTGGCTCCAGCGGGACCCATTCCACATATCCACGCCCCGCTCCGTGCCGGCCCACAAGCGCCCCGCTGCGTCGAACTCCAGAAAATAGACGAGCCCATCGCTGCCTGGTCTCTGCACGCCTTTCTCAACTGTCAGGCCCTCCGGCTTCAGATGCACCCGGTCGATGCCGCCCCCGAAGCGATATCCAACCCAGGTCTCGCCGTTCTGGCCCGCACCCAGCGCCAGCACTTCCTGATTGCTTAATCCGCTGTCGCGCGTGAAATTCTGCCAGCGCCCGTTGGCATACGCGAAAAGGCCGCCGGCGCCTCCTGCCCACAGGCTGCCGTCGCTGCCCTCCGCTACCGCCCAAATCTGCGTAGCCGGCAATTCGGGGACGCGGGAAAACCTTTGATACGGCGCGGATGCCACGAACAGTCCGGCATCGGTTGCCGCCCACAGCCTGTGCTCGCGATCGAATCGCAAGGCGTATGGGGATTTTCCCAAAAGACCCTGTGCCGGGCCGAACCATTCCACCGTTCCCGTTTTCACATGAAGGCGGGCTGCGCCATGCGCCTCGGTTCCGATCCACAAATCTCCATTCGGGGCGGAGCGCACACCGTGAACCGGAAATCCATTCAATCCTGCGACCTTCGTCCAGCGGATGCCAGGTCCTCGGCGTTCCCCTCGCAGCAGCCCGCCCTCAGTGCCAACCCAGACTGTTCCATCACCCTGCGGTTGGATCTCATACACAATGTCGCTCGCCAGTCCGCTGGCCGTCGAATAGCTTTTCCAATCCAGATACCCGCGCCACTGCGCCAGTCCGCGCCCCGCTAGCCCGATCCATAGCGTGCGCTGCCGGTCCTCGAATACCGAATAGACCACGCCCCGCAGCCCGAAAGACCGGTCGATCTTTTGCCAGACCTTTCCGTCCGAGATCAGCAGCCCGTCTGTCGATGGCAGCAAAATCCGCCCGTCGGCATCGACGCCGGGAATCCCAACCACCGTGCCCTTGATCAGCACTTCCGGCCGGCGGAATTTGCTCTCGCCCGCCGGCAACTCAAACACGCCCTCTGTCCTGGTTCGTACCCAAAGATTGGCATCGCGATCCTTGCGGATCACGATCAACGGGTAATCCGGCAGTCCGCTTTCGATTCCGAAGACGCGCGTCCCGTCCTGGTCTCTGCGGCACAGTTGCTGTCCGCATCCATACCACAAGACGTCGCCATCGACCAGAACTGCATAGGCGCTTGGATCGGAGGTTCCCGGCGGCTGCGGAAAGCCGTGCACTACAAAACCATCCTGCCCCGGCGCTGACTCGAGTTCCATCAAACCCGCGTCGGTACCAAGGAACGTATGTCCCCTCCCATCTGACTGGATCCCTTGGGCCCAATTGACGGTCTTAAAACTGACGGAAAGTTTTTCGAAACGATTGCCGTGGAGACGGTAGAGTCCAAAGGGTCCCCCGGCTAGCAGAGAGCCGTCCGGAGCGTCGCCAAAAGCGGCCTGTGAGGTGACTGGAATCCCCTGGCCGGGTCCAAATTCCTCGAAGCGGTCTCCGTCATACCGGAAGATGCCGTTTTCCGTGCTCACCCAAATGAAGCTGGCACGGTCCTGGTAGATTTGCCGGACCGCCAGATTATTGAGCCCTTCGGCGTTTCCAAACGTACGGAAACTATACTCCTGGGCACACAGAGGCGCCGCCATCAGCAGCAAGGCCAGAGCGTGCTGAATTCTGAGACACCTCACTCGCGCATGATACGGCTATGTCGTTCAATCCTTTAGTCCTTTTCGGGTTTAGGATGAACGGAAGTAACTGCGGGGGCGCACGCTCCGAGCCTGTGGATTATGCTTAAATATGCGATTCATCGCGGTCTGGCGCGACCGGAGTGATCCCTAATCGATCCCGTGAATCCGCATGCTGACCAGTTGATCGATGCTGAGGTCACGCATTCCGCGCGACCGCATGTCGCTGATGTATTCCGGCGTCACACCGTGGATGCGCATGGCGATCAGTTCGTCGGGATCGGGATGGGAATAGCCGAGGCGCTGCAGTTTCTCGATGAACTCCGGCGAAACGCCGTGAATGCGAAATGCGATCAGCTTTTCGAGGTCGATGTGATCGTAGCCGTGCTGCTTGAGTTGCGCCATCCATTCCGGCGTCGCGCCATGGATGCGCATCGCAATCAGCGTGTCTTCGTCGGGCGAGTAACCGGCCTGATGCAGGCTGCGAACCATCTCCGGCGTCACTCCATGAATGCGGAAGGCAACCAGCTTGTCGCTGTCGGTAATCTTTAGTCCCTCCGTGCGCAGGGCTTCAATGAATGCCGAGTCGACGCGGAAGATGCGAAAGGCGATCAGCTTGTCGGTATCGAGATCGCTGAGATGCTCATTCTTCATCTGCTTTGCGAATTCGAGACTCACGTCCTGCATAGCCATGCCGAACTGTTTCTCTTCATCCACCGTGAAGCCGAGCGACTGCATGGCGAGCGCATAGTTGGCATCCATCTGGAAGTGAAAAATGCCCGCGCCTTCGCCGTTGTTGAGAAATCCTTCGCAGTCGATCTTGCCCGCGTCGCGCGTAATCGTGAAGCGGACATCTTGTCTTCCTGGCTTCGAGAAATCGACTCCCTGAAACGAAGTTGCAGGCCAGTCAGATTGATGGCTGGAAGTGCCGCCATGATGATGTTCGATCAGGGAAAATTCCACTTTGCCGGGATCGTCAGACTTGCTGATCGTCCAGTCGCCGGTATGCACGTCCGCGGCGCGATTCTTAACCACGATCAGAAGGACGCAGGACGCGAAAACCAGGTAAGCGAGGGTTCGGCGCATTCTCATAAAATCTCTCCAGTTCAGAAGGTTTCGTGGCGCTTTCTAGTGGCCTGCCCTAGATGTCACCCTTTTCTTCCAACAAGCCCAGACGCTTCACCTCGATCAGCTTTTCGATGGTGAGGTTTTGGAAGCCGTGTTTGCGGGCTCGTTCGATGAATTCGGGCGTGACGCCTTGTACTTTGGCGCCGATAATGTCGTCCACATCGGGTTTGAATCCGGCCGATTGCAGGGCTTTGATGAATTCCGGCGTGACGCCCTGCACTTTCATACCGACGATTTCGTCCGCGTTGGGATTGAGGCCGAGCGCCCGGATGCCACCGATGTAGTCCGGCGTCACACCCTGGACTTTCATGCCGACAATTTCGTTCGCGCTGGGCTTCAAACCGAGCGCCTGCAGGCCGTGCACGTAGTCCGGGGTCACGCCCTGCACCTTGAGGCCGATCACGTCGTCGGAATCCACGGTCACGCCGGCGGCGCGCAATGCGCGAACATAGTCCGGAGTCACGCCCTGAACTTTCAGACCAACGATGTCGTCAACATCGCCGGCGATGCCGACCTCTTTGAGGCCGCGTACGTAGTCCGGGGTTACTCCTTGGACTTTCAGTGCAATGATCTGGTCGGCGTCGCCTTGAATTCCGACTTCTTTCAGGCTGCGCACGTAGTCCGCGTTCACTCCCTGCACCTTGAGCCCAATGATCTGGTCCGCGTCAGGAGTGAAGCCCAGCGCGCGAAGGTCGTGGATGTACTCTGGAGTGACGCCCTGCACTCGCAGGCCGACGAAGCCATCGGCATCGGGATGCAGGCCCAGCTCGTGCATGGCGCGTACATAGTCGGGAGTAACGTCCTCGGTCTTCAGAGCGATCAGCTCGTCGATCGTGAGATCGGCCAGGCCTGCGGCCTTCATGGCATCGATGTAGGAGCCGCTGGTCGAGGCCGAGGTTGGACTGGCGTTCTGCGCAGCGGAGGGCTTTGGAGTTGGCGCAGAAGTTGACGTGGGAGTTGCTGCGCTTTGGAAAGGCTGCGATGGCGCCGAGTTGGACGCGGGCTTGGGCATGGGCATCGCTTGCGCGCTGGAACTGGCGTGGGCCGACGGGGGATGCGCCATTCCCAGCAGAGCATTTCCGGCGACGAGAGCTGCGGTCAGGCAGAGGAGGCTGCCGGTCAATCCGATGCCGCGCATGCCTGCGCCGAGAGTCTTCAGGCCGAGCACGCGGACGACGCGCTCGGTCAGCGGGCCGCGGTTGGCGGCCATCGCGAGGACTGGAGCGCTGCGCCATTCTTCCATCAGCGTGAGGGCGCGCGCGTATTCGACGGCGTTCCCGCAGAGCGCGACTGCCATATCGTCGCAGCAATGCTCACGTTCCGCACGAATCCGTTTATTGAGCCACCAGACTGCGGGATGATAGAAGAGCAGAGTCTCGACGCAAACCTGGAAGACATTTACAAAAGGATCGAGGCGTTTGATGTGCGCCAGTTCGTGGGCGATGACAACCTCGAGCTGTTCTTCGGAGAGTCCCGTGAGCGCAGTTACCGGCAGAAAAACGACGGGACGAAACCATCCGATCACTGCCGGAGCCTGCAGCCACGCGCACTCGCAGTAACGGATCGCGCGCGTGATGCCGAGCTGATCCTGCAGCCTGTGGCAAATCTCGAGCACTCGGCGCTCAACCACTGTGGATTGTTTGCGGCGTTCGCGCTCCAGCAGCAGGAATCCGCCGGCGGAACGCAGGCTGAAGAAAACCACTCCCACAAGCCAGGCTTCCACCAGCCAGGGCAAGGCGCCCAGCGATGATTCAATTGAGGGAGATGCAACTGAGGAAGATGCCGAGGGAGGAATCGCCTGATGTTTCGCGTGCGCCATAGTCAAGGCAGCGGGGAGCGGTTGCGAACGCTCCGCAAAAGAGGAATGCGAGTGCCAGGAGAGCACGCAAGTCGCGATCGGGGCGATGAGCATCAGTAAAAGGACGGTCACGCCGATTACATACCGCACTCGCGCACGCCGCGAGAGCGCCATTGCGGCCGCGCCCAGAGCGGCCAAAGCTGTGCCCTGCCACAGGAAATGCAAGAGCGCCCACGCCAGAGATTGCAGGGCGGTCGGTGACAGCAGCTTCATTAGAGTGACGGTCATCGGCGGTTCCCTTCTTTCTTTTCGTGCCTGTCGTTTCTTTCGTTTCTGTCGTTCTTTTCGTATTCGTCCAGCATGCCGCGCAGTTCTTTGATTTCCTCGCGTGAAGCCTTACCTCCGGCGAGGGCATGCATCATGAGCTGGCTCGCCGATCCCTCGAAAACGCGCTGCAATATGTCTCCGGCGAGTTGGCGCTTGGTCTGCTCCGCCGGCAGGCATGCTTCATAGACGTGCGCGCGCCGGGTTTCGTTTCGTCGAACCGAGCCTTTTGTCGTCATGATTTGAAGAAGTTTGAGGACGGTGGTGTAGCCGATGGATCTCTTTTCACTGAGCGATTCATAGACCTCACGGACGGTCGAAGGCCCGCGACTCCAGAGGACGCGAAGAATCTCGAGCTCCGAAGCCGTTGGTTTTTGCGGAGAAGATGTCATGCGAAGGAACATACTACGAAGGCGTTCGTAGTGTCAACGAAAATCTTCGTAGATTGTCGGCGGTCTATAACAGGTCCGGTCGAGGCAGAACCGATTTGACCCTGGTGCCCGTAGGGTGACCTGGCTCATTCGCCAGATGGAATTTGAGCATTGATGGTAGGACCGAAGCCCAGTACTTCCAGGTATGCGCACCTGGTGCAGTCGACCATTCATGCGGGATGCCGAGTTCGATCAGTTTCTGATGCAAGCCCAGCGCCATCGAGAAGAGACGATCGTCCGTTCCGCAGGCGAGGAAGATTCTGGGAATGGGGCCGGGCACAACAATTGTATGTTTGCCGCGGCCTTGGGCATCGAGCGGGCCGGGGGGCGGCGGTTGCGAGGGCCAGAAGCTCCAGTCTTTATCGACGAGTCCGCTGATCGAGCTGACGCTGGCGAACCGGCCGGGAAAGCGCCGAGCTACATCCATGGACAGATAGCCGCCGAAGGAGAAGCCGCCGATCGCCCAGTGCTCACGTTCGAATGGGATGCCGTAGTGGCTTGAGACCGTGCCCGCGACTTCCTCCGCCACCAGCGTCAGATAGTTATGGTAGGGGAAGTGGTCGGAAAACTCGTCGTAAAAACTGCTGAAGCGGACGTCGGGCAACACGATGATTGCGGGCCGCACCTGGCCCCGGCCGAGCATCTCGTCATAGAGCTGATCCACTTTGAGATGGATCAACAGATCTTCGGGGCGGTCGCGCCACCCATGGTTCAGGATCAATACTTCTGAGGGGGCGGTTTGACTCTTCGGTAGCAGGACGAGGAAAAAGCGTGGCTCGTTCATTTCTTTCGACCAGAAACGAATCCGCTCCACGGTAAGGTGGGCGCGCTCCGAGAGGTGTGCTACCTCGATCTGGCCGGGAGCGAGTGGGACTTTTTCGAATGCTTCTTTGCGTTCGCGGCACGTGGTCAAATACAACACCGACAGAAACGTCACTGTCAGCGCCAGAGCGAATAGTCTCCAACGGTTCCGCACCGCGGCACCTCAGCGAGTTGGCGGTCCGCTGCTGGCAGCGCCAGCTTCGCGGACGGCCAGTTTTTTGCGGATCAGGTCTTCGATCTGCTGCAGCGTATCCAGGTTGTGCACGTTGATTTCTCTGGGCTCGAATTCGACTTTGAAATGCGCTTCCAGGAACGCGACCAGGCCGATCATGCCGATCGAGTCGATGAGGCCGCCGCTGACGAGCGGGGTGGCGTCCTCGATCGTGGTTTGATGCACGGCGAGCAGGACGTTTTCCGCGATGAACTGGCGGACTGCGGATTTGATTTCCATCGTCAAGTAATCAAGGGTCGGATAATTAACGTTCAAATAATTTAGGCTCAAGTAATTAAAGCAGATGGCCTTCAGGCTCGGGCCAGTGTAACCCCCCAGGTGAAACCGATTCCGGCGGAAGCGAATAACAGTAATTGGCCCGGGCGAATTCGGCCTTCGCGCCGCATATGCACATAATTGATGACCAGATCGCTGGCGAAGGTGTGACCATATTCTGCCATGGGAGTTAGCGGCAGACCGCCCTCGGGCAGTCCGACCATGCGGCGAAAACCGTCGCGGTCTCGCCGGCTGATGTTGGAATAGATGAAATGGTCAACATCGTGCAGGCTCAGGGAAGACGCCTCCAGGACTTTTTGCACCAGGCGATACAGGTTTAGATAGTAGATCGGCATCACTTCGTTTTCAATGCGCAGAGCATCGACCTTGATCTCGAGGTGGCCGTTGGTCTTGATGAGGGCAATGGCATCGTGGAGATGGCCGAGCGTCATGGCTTCGACGCCCAGCAGCAACGGGCCTTGCGTGGCTTCGCGGCGCTGGTCTTCGCGGCGCATGTCTTCACGGCGCAGGATAACGGCGCTCCCGGCGTCGCCCTGCACGGTAATCGGAAGCAGAGAACGATTGCCGGCGGGAGCGGCGTCGCCAGTCACCAGCAGGGCAGTCTGAATGGTTTCATCGGTACTCATCCAACCCAGCGCAGTTTTTATGGCGAGGTGAAGCGCTCCACAACCGCCAGCTTTGAAACTCAAGTTCATCGAAGTCTCAGCTCCTAGATCGGTGCTGAGTTTGTGGGCGAGGGAGAGATACTGCGCGTTCTCCCCGGGGAAAGTGCTGTAGTCGAGGATGAGATTGATATCTGAGCCAGTGATGCCGGCTTCGGCGATTGCGGTGGCAGCGGCTTCGCGAACTAAGTCATAGGGTTGCTCGCCGCCGCAGACACGGACGCGGGTGAGTCCGAGGCCCTCCGCGGCTTTTTGTCTGGCTTGTGGGCTCAGCGGAGCGAGTGTGGTCTGCACGCGATCGCGTTCCCGCTCCAGGACGGCTTCGACGGTCTCGCCATCGGGCGGAACGGCGTAGGCCGCGGATGCAATTCGCACGTTCATATCAGTACGTTCATATTTGGACGTTTATGGTCTTACATTCACGTTCAAGGTAATTCAAGCAGCAGCGCTGCAAAACCACGGGGGGCCGATGTTCCTGATCCGGAAGTTCGTGATCCGGATGTTCCTAACAGGAGAGCCTGGCCGCCGCGTGGCCGGCTGCTTAATACCAATATTAAATGGAGAAAAGCGCTGGTGTCGGGAAGGCCCGCAGCAACCGGGTTCGGGGGGACGATTTGAGGAGGAACGACGGCCACATTCGTTCCGCTAATCTCGCGGGCCAAGGCGATCGTCGACCCGTTAGCGCATGGTGAGCCACTGCCGCAAATGATCAGACTCGGAATCGAATCGCCG
>Ga0187871_10004588_pt1 | contig 10296 bp, 10 predicted proteins | sample June2016WEW_16_1_FD_132988 | JGI IMG/M metagenome (GOLD analysis project Ga0187871, IMG submission 132988) | Peatland microbial communities from SPRUCE experiment site at the Marcell Experimental Forest, Minnesota, USA - June2016WEW_16_10 | ecosystem: Environmental > Terrestrial > Soil >...
ACACTATATCGAAACGGTTCACCGCGCATCATCTGTGGTTCCTTCTCTTCTTGATCGTTTCGTTAGTGCCTTTTGGGACGCCCCTAATCGGGCTGGTAACCCTCTCGCTACACGACGACAGATACTCTCACATCGTTTTGATACCGCTCATGGCCGCGTCCTTAATTTACTTGCAAAGGGATCGAATCTTCGCGTTTCCACGATATAGCATCTCTGAAGGCGGATCTCTCCTGGTGGTTGGTATGGGCCTGCTTTGGCTGACCCAATCTCAGTTCGCCACGCTTAGCCCAATTGACCGCTTGTCGGGAGTCGTGCTGGCAATTGTTCTGGTGTGGATGGCGGGCTTCGTACTTTGTTATGGCATGCAGTGCTTTCGCGCCGCTCTCTTTCCATTGCTTTTTCTTCTAATGATGATACCCGTCCCGACTATTGCGTTGGACAAGACTGTTGTGGCCTTGCAAGAGGGATCGGCTGTCATGACGTATGGCCTGTTTAAACTGTTGGGTGTGCCTGTTCTTTGGCAGCACTTTAAGTTTTCACTCCCAGGTGTGGAGATCGAGATCGCGAAGGAGTGCAGCGGCATACGATCGAGCTTGGCTCTATTCATAACGAGCATCCTCGCTGGGCACGTGTTTCTTCAGTCAACCTGGAGGAGAGTTCTCTTGATCCTGTTCACCGTGCCGGTAGTTATATTCAAGAACGCCGTGCGGATTGTCACTATTTCTTGTCTGGGAGTCTACGTGAACCCGGCTTTTCTCGAGGGTAAGTTGCACCGGTATGGAGGCCTACCGTTCTCCCTCCTATCGTTGGCGATCCTGGTGCCGTTACTATTCGCGCTGCAAAAGGGAGAGACTTCTACCAGCGAGCGGCCAAGGGGAGATGCAGGGGCAAACGGACATGATTCGACTTCGGTGAGACCGTTTGAGATCCGAGTCGATTGCCTTCAAGTAACCACTCCGAACGGTTTGGGCGCGAATAAGGATTCGGATCAGTAATGGATTCGCGTCTACCAAGCGGCATCCACATGATGCTTGGTTTACTCGGCTTCGAGTTGTGAGCACCTTTGAAACGCAAACGTCAGTCAACGCTTGCCGGCCCCTGCCTGCCAGGACCCTCGGAACCCTCTGTGCATGCATCGTCGTCATTATGCTGGTCGCTGGACTTTGGCCATTCCATCAACCGCATAATGATGTGACTTGGGTTGCATATACGCATGGAGTGAGCTTGGGATCTCACGGAACTCTTCTCAGTGCTAGCACCTTCGGCTTGTATGATTTGGAGGCGCAAGCTCGCTGCAGCCTGGAAATCTGGTTGTATCCCTACGACATACGTGACACTGGTACTGTGCTCGCTTTTTATTCCTCGGACAACATCCAGGGGTTATCGATACGGCAGGATAGAGCCGATCTCGTGCTCCAAGTGGAACGACGTGACGCGCAACGTCGGATCATAACATCAGAGATCACCACCAAAAACGTTTTCCGTCAGGGGACGGGAGCTTTGGTCACCATTACTTCAGGATCACTGGGAACCGTGGTATATCTTGACGGCTCAATCATTCAGTCAGTTCCGGGGTTAAGGATGAATCGCGCGGACTTGACGGGTCAACTGGTCGTCGGCACCTCCCCAGTTCAGCCGGATAGCTTCTCTGGTCAGTTGCGGGGGCTTGCGATCTACGGGCGGGAACTCACAGCTGCTGACGTGCTCCAACACTATCAAACTTGGGGGTCAAATGGTCGACCGTACACCTCGGAAAATGAACAGGCTGTCTCACTCTACCTCTTTGACGAACACTCTGGGAACGTTGTGCACAACCACGGGAGCTCTACTGTTGTACTGTCCATTCCCGAAAAATATACGATTCTGCATGAGAAGTTCCTGGAGCCGGCATGGAAAGAATTCCACTTACGCTGGGGTTATTGGAAGAGCGCTCTCATCAATGTTGGCGGCTTCGTCCCATTCGGATTCGTCTGCTGTGCTTACCTGTCGCTGACTAAACCAGTCAACCGAGCAGCCTTGACAACCGTGGCTCTGGGCTTGGCTATCAGCCTCACGATTGAGGTATTGCAATCGTATCTTCCAACGCGGGATTCTGGAACGACGGACCTGATCACTAATACTTTCGGAACTTGTCTCGGGGTTATGCTTTACCGTTGGAAACCATCGCTCGTTGCCGATACACTGAATCGCATTCCCGCCATTGCGCGAATTACAGCGGGTCTTCGCTGATGCATCTCCACGGGATGGCTTTATGCGCGTCGTAATTTTAGGCGGCGGGATCGTCGGCCTGGCAGCAGCTTACCGTCTCGGTCAAGACTTTCCTAACGCCTCCATCACGGTCCTCGAGAAAGAACGAGCAGTCGGGCTACACCAGAGTGGTCACAACAGCGGCGTTCTGCACTGCGGCTTATATTACAAGCCTGGTTCCATGAAGGCGCGCCTCGCGGTAACGGGTATTCGCCAGATGGTTGCGTTTTGTCAGGAGCATGCGATTCCTCACGAGATCTGTGGAAAGCTGGTGGTTGCATCGAAAGCAGAAGAGGTTCCACGACTGAAGGACTTGTTCGAACGGGGACGCATGAATGGCCTCAAAGGGTTGCAAATGTTAGGGCCGAGCGAGATGCGTGAGATCGAGCCGCACGTCGGCGGAGTCGCTGCCATTCGCGTTCCCGAAGAAGGCATCGTCGATTATGCGGCGGTGTGTGAGTCTCTGGCTCGATGCATTACTGAAAGGGGCGGCAGCGTCGCAACGAATGCTCGAGTTACCAAACTTGAACGGCAAAGAGGGCGTTGGATCACAAAAACCACCGGCGGCGAATATGAGTCCGACTACATTGTGAACTGCACGGGTCTACATTGCGATCGTGTCAGCGCACTTGCCGGCGAAAAGCGCAAGTTGAGAATCGTGCCATTCCGCGGCGAATACTACAAACTGAGGGTGGAACGCCAACACTTGGTGCGCCATCTGATTTATCCGGTGCCTGATCCAAAGTTTCCATTTCTCGGAGTTCATTTCACGCGATTGATTCACGGCGGCATCGAGGCAGGACCCAATGCAGTATTAGCCTTCGCCCGAGAAGGTTATCGAAAGACGGATTTGTCTGCCCGGGATCTGCTGGACACGTTAACCTATGTTGGCTTCTGGCGCTTCGTTCAGAAATACCCGCGGTTATGCTTTAGCGAGCTGCGGCGGTCGTTCAGCAAGACGTTATTTTGCCGGTCCCTGAACGCATTGGTACCCGATGTCCGCCCCGAGGATCTAGAGCCTGGCGGAGCCGGGGTCCGCGCGCAGGCGATCTCAATCAACGGCGAGACAGTACAAGACTTCAGCTTTGCGAAGGGGGAGCAATCACTCCATGTGCTGAATGCTCCCAGTCCGGGCGCGACCGCTTCGCTCGCGATCGGACAAGAAATCTCAACACAGCTTGCAGCAACCATGTGAGTGCTCGAGCGTTCTCATCAGGCACGGCCAAGGAGCCAAAAGAGATGGTCAAAAGAATGACGACGCCAGCGGCCTACCGCCACGTCAGCGGCACTCTAGTCGAAACCGAAACCGACTTCGGCTATAAAAACGGTATCGGGCTGCTGCCGAAACTGGTGGGCCGGGACCGTAGGACGACGCGGAGATTTCCGATTGAACTACCCGCCGAACTTTGCATTCGTCAGATGCGCTTTAGCGGAACAACTGTCAACATAAGCAGTGGCGGGTTGCTGCTGAAGTGTTCCCACGATTCAGTCAAAGTAGGCAGGCGGGTAAAAGTGAGAATCACCGACTGGCCGAACTCCAAGGGAAACAAATCTGATGTTGCACTAATCATGGAAGGCGCCGTGGTGCGGGGTTCGAGAGGATATCTCGCTGTTCGACGAACCCGCTACGAGTTCGTCGCAGATTCGCCGGAGACTGCCTTCGATACCAGGAACGTCTTCGAGAATCAGATGTCTGCCAACGCCGTCAGGACGACGGAATAGTTGCCTGGGCCTGATTCGAATACGAGCTCTGGTCATTGCTCGTGTCCACCGCGGTGGTGACGTAATAGTAGATTTGACCAAGCGCTACGCTGGTGTCGGTGTAGGAGTTCGTGGTCACCAAGGACGAATTCAGTAGGGTATAAGGCCCTCCGGACGTAGTGGCCCGGTAGACGTTATAGCCGGCGATGTTCGGAGAGGTGCTTGCGGTCCAGGTCAGGGCTACGGAATAACTGATAGTGGCTACGCATCCTTCGCCTAAGGCCGCATTTACGACCTGCTGAACAAGAGTTGAATTGCATGCTCCGCCATCTAGGTTGGCTGGGCAAGAAAGTAGGCCGAGGTCCATGTTAATGGCCAGCTGAACGTCCAAGACGTTCACCACGCCATCCTGATTGAGGTCGCACGCGGAACTAGTGGTTCCTGCTGATACCGTGAAACTGACACCACTACTTGCTGCACTGCCCACCTTCACCACGACGCCGCCTGTGGTCGCACCCGCCGGCACCACCGCGACGATACTGGTAGCGCTCCAACTGGTGATGGACACGGCCGTAGTTCCATTGAATGTGACCGTGCTGCTACCCTGAGTCGCTCCAAAATTGGTCCCCGTGATTGTCACGCTGGTGCCAACAGGACCAGAAGTCGGCGCCAGACCGCTAATGACGGGTGAACTGGTAATCGTATATGTCGCGCTTCCGGCCGAGCTATTGATGTAGCCCAGCTCCGTAGCGATGGCGTAGAGGGTTTCGGAAGACGCCACGCTGACCGGGGCCGTATAAGTGGTGGATCCGTTACCACAAGTGCCCGCTGTGGGCGCGCTTGGGCTTCCGGTGGTGTTGTAGCAGATGGTGGCACCGGACGGCCCTGAAATCGTAACCGATTGCGTGCCAGAATAACTGCCAGCAGCCGGCGAGAATGTTGGCGTGGCAAGCGTGCTTTCCCCGGCCGCATCCCCCGACTTGAACGCCGCTACACGGCCGGCCCATTCGCCTTCCGCATTGGAGCCGCACGTTTCGGTCCAGGTCACCGAGAGGGCGCTCGTCCCTGAATCGTAATAGTGGAACCAACCATTATTCTGATCCACCGATTCCGGGCCATTGACGGCATTTCCTGTGTCGGTCGCCGCGTCAAACAAGCCGCCGCTGGGAGCCGTAACATTAGTGGAAGTGCACCAATTCTGCGCCACATTACCAATGACAATATCGTTGGCAACAGTTGGCGTGACGCAATTGCTGCAAGTCATCCAGCTGTTCACAGTGCTGGTCTGATTCCCGCTCTGGGCTCCGGAATCCACATCGAACGGACTGGTGGCTGCGCCAATGATGTCGTATAGCATGTGAGTATCATTGCTCGAAGGGGTGTGCGTGATCGAAATGGTCAAGTTGTTCGCTGGCGTCGCATTCCCGGCGTAGTAAATCTGGGATGTGGCGGTATTGCCTGCGGTTCCAGCGGCAGTACCGGTGCTGGACCAAGTATTTGAGGGGCTGCTAGAGATGCTGCTGATGGTGCTCCCGCCTGCAATAAAAGAATCGACAATCAGGTTTCCCGAGGTAGGAAACTGAATCGGAGTGGGATTTGCCGCCGACGCCGGAACCTGCTGATGCAGCATATGAACTATACGGAAAGAACTTGTTGGGGCGTTGCCGGCACTGGCAGCCTTCAGAGCCACTGCACAAGAAGTGAACTGCTCAGAAGTTCCACTGGTGAAGGTCGGATTGATCGCAGTAGTAGAACCATACACGCCAGCTTGCACCGCATCCCCGTCATAAAGATCCGTCCCGTTTAATTGCCAAGTAATATTGGAATGCGAACCTGCAGTAAACGAACTCACCGAGTTGGGTAAACCGCCGCCTCCGCCGGTATTGACCGCCCACTGCCAAATCAAGTCCCCGGAGAGCGTCGGAGTGATACTACCGGCTGTAATGGTCGCGCTGTTAGAATCCGCTCCATTGCAGTTGGAACCGTCCACGGCTGAAGAGGTGGCAACATTGTAATATTCGCTGGCAGAGAGTGCTACGTCATCGGCGTTGGAATTAGACCGCTGGAGAGTGATGAGCCTGGTGTTCGCTGCTACATTCGTAGCAACGTAAACCGCGACGTAAGCCCCGTTGTTGTCAATAACGCTGTCTACAAGTGTCCAGCTATTGGACTTGTCATCCGAAACAGTAAAAGCTGCGCCCGCATCGGCGGAAACCACTCCCACAATCAAAACGTTCCCGCCCTGGGAGGGCTCAGGCAAGGGACATTTATAATCCGGCGTTGAACTCTGGTTACCGCCGGTATTCCGGCTGTTCGGACACGAGACATGCTGGACCACCGTAGGGGTTTGCGCACGACAGCACGAAACCAGTCCCGCGAACAGAATACCTCGCATGAATCGATGAAGCACTTTCATCAGAGCCTCCTCTTACAGATCCATCCCGTCCAAAGAGGCAATCAGGGCCTCGCCGGTGTGTGGAAGATCTTCTATCCGGTTACTTTGTGTGCGCGTTCGGACCCAGGGGCTGCATCCCTGTCCTTGGAACGGGTTAATGACTTGTGGCCAGGAAAGAAATTGTCAACCGACAAGTGCTTTCGGTTCAGACGACGGTCGCAGCCGAAAGGCTGCTGATGAGCCCTACCGACTCAATCGCCATCTTCAGTTGGGCCCGCGAAGCTCACGACACCCAGGCTATCTTCTTAAGTGCGCACGACGATCAACTATTCTCTGCGGTGGCGTGCCTGGCCAAAGCTGATATTCTTGGGGGTTTTAATTGCAGCCAACCCTGCACTTACTGGTCACCCAACTTCCCAGAAAAAGCACCTGCTCGTTATCGTGGTCAGGGCCTGTCATCAGTGACAGCTACCTTTAAGACTCACCAAGACGGCGCAACCTTCAGAGATCACCGAGATGTCACCGTTAGATAACGGGTGTGTAAGCAGCCTTTTTGGGTAGGCTCTGGTGCACCTGCTCATCACGGCCGATTTACATGAACCCGCTGGGCTTCGCCGCTTTTGTTTTGCCAACTTAGTTGCTTCAAAAGCGCTAGCGAGAACCCCCGCGCGACTCAAATCTGGCGCGTCGTGGATGTTAGGTGTCAGATTAGAACGACAGGGTGCGGGCTCTTTGTCCTACATTCCAGTCATTCGTTAGCCCAAAAGTGATGCCGCGTAAATCCAACCGCGGCATCCATCTTGACTCCGCTGCCCTGGCTCGACATTGGGTCGCAGCTCTCGAAGTCGTCTAGCGGCAGGCAATATGGTTCGTACGCCGCCTGTAAGTCGGCATGCGCCGCACACCCCATCGGGAAACGCAAAGGCATGCGTTTCGAGCCACGCGGCTAGCGCTTCGTTTTTGGTTTGGTACCTCCTGACACCGGCCCGGCTGTCTTTCGGCGAATCTTTTTGCGAACGGAACGATCAGCCAACGGTCGGAAAACGCCTACGGGAAGTCGCAACTCGGCGGTAGTTTTGTTCGCAGAAAACAGGGGCCTCACAAACGGCGTGAATTCGAACGAGTCTCGGTACTTGACCTCCGCCGTTATGTGGTGGAGCAGATGCACGCCCAGATTGCCATACAGCCGCGCGGCCGAGAAACGATCTGCCTCGAGCCTTTGCAGGCTCAAATGACAGACGTTTTCCGCGCCGACGAAATGCGTTGCTAGATTAAGGAACGCACTCTTCGCGTTCTCCCACCGAGCGGTCGATTGTCAGAAGATCGCCCAGAATCTCCCCGATGCATCTTTCAATCTCGCGGCACGTGGCTTAGGGATCATATGTAACAGGGATGCGAATCGTGGACAACAGGCCGGGCGAGTGTGGGAAGAGATGCCCGGGTTCTGACGCCCAGGAATCCACATCTCTGAGCGGTTGTAGTCCAGGAGCGGAGGCTTCGCTCTCCCACGAATCAACATTTCGCCGTCGAGTGTCTATAGACACCACCTCGATACGCGTTTAGCACGCCGCTGCCGTTGTGGGCGAAGTGTTCCTTTGCGAGCATCCACAAAAGCAAGGTCGCGGACTAAGGTTCTCGGATTCCACTGCCATTGGCGTGCCGCCAATATCTCTGTGGCCCACCAAAGTGGCGTTTACCAGATGCTTACGAAAATGCGACCTTCGGACAGTAGTCGACCGACAAGAATAGGGGTAATATGTGCAGTGGGGGACGGCTCACTCGGTGTGCCGCTCCTCCTCCGATCTGAAACGGCCGCCTCATCTCTAGGCGGCCCTTTTTTGTATCTCTATCTAGGCATCGTGGCGAATCGAGAGGGTTTAGGACATGATAGTCGGGCGATACGAACGCTGCGGGCCTCCGGCGGAAACCAAGCATAAGTACTCCCGTACCGATAAATTGATCTTTTTTCCCAGCGGCCACATGCTTTGGGGGGAACCGGGATGCGCGCAGCCTGCATCGATCATGGGGCCGAGCGAGGAAGAGAAACGACAATATCTTTGTGGCAAGCAGTTTCTTTAAAATCGCACGAAAGGGGAAGGTTAGGGTGAAATAATTTTCCGGCGATGGTCCCTTTGGACGCGTATGAGACTCGCCTACCTCGTTGTCAGTTGCTTGCCTGTTCTAGGTCAAACGTCCCACTTGTCGTCTGTCACCAAAGCTCCCGGTGACAACGTAACGCTCGACCTCTCCGCAAATTCGCAACGCGGCAGAGAGCCAGTGGCCTTGAAATGGGACGTGATCTTCCCGGCGCAAGTGATGGCACTGGAAGGCGCTCCTGAGACAGGTAGCGCAGGAACGAATTCGGGCAAATCGCTACAGTGCACTGCGCGAAGGCCGTACGCCTATACTTGTACTCTCTCTGGGGGGCAGAATCCGATTGCAAATGGACCAGTTGCAATCTTCCATTTCAGGATACTGACCACGGCAGAGCCTCGAACGACTACGCTCAGGATCGAAAAAGCCGTGGCCACCGCGGTGGATTCAAGGGTGCTGACCTTGAACGACACTGAGGCGATTGTCTTCTTCCAGTGACGGATTTTGGACAGACCAGCTTCCCCCACTCACGGCACTAAAGTCATGGCAAGCGCTACCACATCGCTATTCGCTGGCAGCGTTATGCTCTTGACCGTCTTGTTATTGTTGAGCGCGAAGGAGTAGCCGAAAACGTAAACCGTTTGAATCTGTTCGGTGCCGTTGCTGACGTCACGGTAGGGCATCGTCAGAACCACGCTCTCACCGGTATAGTTCTGGGGAGTGTGCCAATCTGGGGTGTCATCGAAAGAGAGAAGTCCGGCGATGGCGTAGAGGCTGTGGGCATTATGGCCAGCACCACCACGTCGCCATTACCCGTGAAAATCCGGGATGGTTGATTGGCTCCGACTGCGGCCCCCAGCATGGTCAACGCGGAAAATTCACCCGCCGGCAGCAATACGGTTGTGCTGGTCACTGTAGCGGGCGCATTCGCGGGCCCGAGAGTGAACGAGGAACCGTTGAATGTCACTGTCGACCCCAGTAGATTGACCGAATACGCAATCCACGTAGTACCATCCGTCGGGATCCCAACCCTGTTGAATGACGAAGCGAGATTCACCTGCTCGCTTGCCTGACTGACAATGGACAGCGTGGCGCCTGAGGTAGAGGTGGTGATGGTAGCGCCATTTGAGCCTGCCGCTCCGCCGTTGATGAGCTGGATCGAAGACGATGTATTCTTTGTGGTCGGCGAGACCACGAGCGAAACTGTCGCCACTACACCGTTCGAGATCATTTCGGAGTTGAGTCCCCACAGCAAGCACGTCGAGCTTCCAGCCGAGCTCATAGAAGACAGTTGCATACTAGCCGCACTAGCTGCTGAGCCGGCCACCAAAGTTGAAGACGTAATGTCGGCGGTTGAGTATTTCAGAGTCCACTGGATTCCCGCCGGAGACGTACCCGTGGCATTGAGAGCAATGCTCAACGTCACCGTCGCGCCAGGGTTGCTCGAACCAGCTGAAAGGTTGAGGGCGGCTAGGCTTTGGGCCCAGCAACCCGAAGACGCCCCTGCCATGAGCATCAGCATGCGAATCACTGCACGCTGGCAGGTACCCTTCAAGAGCCTGGAGGATTTAAGATGAAGCTCGATAAACTGCTCGAATTAGATTTATAAATACAAGGACAGCGTAACAATACGAATGTCTCCAGTCGAAAATCACTGGAAAATGGAAGTAAGAGTGATTGACAGGATCGTGTGTCGTACTGCCGCGTTATTTGATCTTGTGTGGCTCACGCCTTCAGTGCATTGTTTCCTCTGTAACCGTTACAAGCGCCCTCCGTCCGGTACTGACGCAAGGAATTGGACTGCCGATCCTTACAGTCTCAAGCGCTTTCGCGCGAGTACTAAATCCTCCCAACCGACT
>Ga0187871_10004591_pt1 | contig 10290 bp, 10 predicted proteins | sample June2016WEW_16_1_FD_132988 | JGI IMG/M metagenome (GOLD analysis project Ga0187871, IMG submission 132988) | Peatland microbial communities from SPRUCE experiment site at the Marcell Experimental Forest, Minnesota, USA - June2016WEW_16_10 | ecosystem: Environmental > Terrestrial > Soil >...
CTCCGGCAACCCGGCATCCAGAATCTTCTTTTTCGTAGCCTCAACGTCGTACTCTGTCCGGCAGAAGGTGACCGCTCGCTCTTCGGAATCCCACAGAATCCAGGCGGCGCGCGGGTCGATGTCGCGCGGCTGCCCTACCGAACCGGGGTTGATCAGCCAGGAACGATTAACGCCGAGGGGCAGGGTTACCGGCTCCAGGACTACACGAAGCGGGATCCGCTGTACGCCTTTCGCGTTGCACAGGAACCCACCCTGTAAATGCGTGTGGCCGAAGATCCATATCCGGCCTCCCAGATACGGGCCAATCTGTTCCACATCCATTTCCGTGATCAGATACTCGTCCTCGTCGAGCGGCGAACCGTGCACCAACACAATGCCGTCCTCCTGAATCGGCCCCTGTGGCAGAGCTCGCAGCCACTCCAGATTGGCGGCATCCATCTGCTCCATGGTCCACAGCGCCGAAGCGCGCGCCACCGGATTAAACCAATCGAGATCCTCCAAACCAGCGCAGGCCTTATCGTGATTTCCACGAATTATGACATCCACATTCTCCCGCGCCCACGCGGTGACGGCGTCCGGGTCGGGCCCGTAGCCAACGATGTCTCCGCAACACAGAATCCGGCCGTACTTGCCTTTCGCGTCGGCCAGCACCGCGTTGAGTGCCTCGAGGTTGGAGTGAATGTCGCTGAGAATCAGGTAGCGCACAGGCGTATCAGGGAGACCTCCGGGGGTGCGCCCAGGCGGACCGGCAAGCCCACCGTGCCGAGACCCGTGGAAACGTACCCGGCCACGCGGTCAACCTGGTACAAGCCTCGCACATATGGAGTGTAGAAGCGCGCCGGCGAGACATTGTGGCGCAGGATTTCAACTCCAATCTGGCCCCCGTGCGTGTGCCCACTGATGGTGAGGTCCCATCCCTGCTCCGCGGCCACCGGAAACACGTCCGGATTGTGCGAGAGCAGCACATTCAGACAGCCCGCGGCCATCATACGCGCGGCGCCTGCAAGGTAGATCGAGTGGAAAGGCTCATAATCCACGCCAACAAGATTCAGCGTGGCGTTGCCGAAGCGCAGACGAGTATTCTCAGAGCGAAGAAACCGGACGCCACGGCGAGCGGCGGCGGCCGCGGTGTAATCCTCCACTCCGGCGTAGGATTCATGATTTCCCATGCAGCCGAAGACACCCGCGTCCGCGTGGAGACGCGCGATCTGCCGAATACATGCGTCGAGCGGATCGCCAAGGCGCGAGATCAGATCGCCGGTTACCAGCGCGATGTGCGGCCTGGTCTCATTGGCCATGTCGATGGCGCGCCCCAGTTGCTTCTCGCTGAGGAACGGGCTGAGATGGATATCGGAAACTTGGACCAGGCGGAGTCCATCGAGATCGCGAGGCAGTCCCGGGATGGGCACGCGCACCTCACTGATGCGGAAATCGTCGCGATGCAGGATGCCGAATGCCAGGGCCAGGGCCGGAGTGGAGAGAGCCGCCGCTCCCGCAGCCCGTAACGCTGTACGGCGTTCCGCACGGAACGGTATACTTCGCACCGCGGCGCCCACAATGGTCATCCCGGTGGCGCACACTCCGAGGAGCAAAGCAGCCGCCTGCGTCCACGTGACAAGGGGTGAGGAAAACCGTATGTAGACCTGGCCGAACAGCGTGAGATATCCGGCGCAGTAGACTGCGGTGCAACCGGCGCTCAGCGTATAGAGCGCCAAACGCGCCCATCGCGCCTTCAACAGCCGCGCGCCCCAGTACGTCAGAGCGGCCTGCGCGGTCAAACAAATCAGCAACAGAATCAGACCGGGGAAAACGTGAAAATTGTGACGCAGGTGCGGCAACTTCCAATGTTACCGAACGAGGCGCCAAAGTCCGCCGCATTGGCGTCGCCAGGATACAATTCGAGCAATGTCATTAGTCGTGGTCGGGTCGGTTGCGTATGACGCGCTGGAGACGCCGCATGGCCGCGTGGACCGGATACTCGGCGGCGCCGCGACGTACATCGCGCTCTCGGCCGGATATTTTACTCAGACTGCCGTCGTCGCGGTTGTCGGCGAAGATTTCGCGCAGGAAGACATCGACCTGCTCGCCTCGCACAAGATCGACCTCGAAGGCCTGGAACGCGTTCCCGGCAAGACTTTCTTCTGGTCCGGTGTTTATTCCGCCGATATGAATGACCGCACCACGCTGCAAACCGACCTCAACGTCTTCGCGGATTTCAATCCGAAGCTGCCCGCGCGCTACCGCTCATATCCATATCTCGTTCTCGGCAACATCCAGCCCGCGCTCCAGCGCAGCGTGCGCGAGCAGATGAATGGCCTGCGTCTGACCGGCGGCGACACCATGAATTACTGGATTAAGGATTATCGCGATGAGCTGCTCGCCACCATCCGCGGCTGGGATTTTCTGCTGATCAATGACAGCGAAGCGCGCATGCTTTCCGGCCAGCACAATCTCCGCCGTGCCGCAAGCGTGATTCTCGACATGGGACCGAGCACGTTGGTGATCAAGCGTGGTGAATACGGCGCGATGCTGTTCCGTCGCGATTCGTATTTCATGGTGCCGGGCTACCTGCTGGAGGAAGTTTTCGACCCGACGGGCGCGGGCGACTGCTTCGCCGGTGGCTTCATTGGCTACCTCGCCGAGCGCGGCTGCGACCTGAAGAGCGGTAAGGTGGACCGGCGCGATTTGAGCCGCGCCGTGATCTACGGCTCGGTGATGGGCAGCTTTTGTTGCGAGGAATTTGGCCCGGGCCGCTTCCGCACTCTCACCCGCGACGAAATTGACAAACGCTTCGCCGAGTTCCGTGACTGCACGGAATTCTGAAACCGCGCTGGCTTTCGGAGCGCTGACCTTACTGAGCGCCGCGTTCGTCGTGCTGACTTTCGTCAACGGCTGGACGCTCTGGTATGGCGACGCTCAGGCCCACATCAACATCGCACGCCGCGTGTTCGATTCACGCACGCCGGGGATCTATCAGATTGGCACCGTGTGGCTGCCGTTGCCGCACGCGCTGATGCTGCCATTGGTGAGGAACGATTGGCTCTGGCGCACGGGACTGGCCGGGGCAATTCCGGCGGCGTTGTGCTTCGTGTTGGCGGGCGGGCTGCTGTTTGCCACGATACGGCGCGTGTTCGCGAGCTCGGCGGCGGCGTGGGCTGGTCTCGCTGTGATCGCGTTCAATCCGAACCTGTTGTACCTGCAGGCGACGCCAATGACGGAGCCGATATTCTTTGCGGCCATGGCCGCGCTGTTGTATGCGACAGTTCGCTTCGCCGAATCGGATTCCGCGGGATGCGCGGTTCTCGCCGGTGTTGCCGGTGCCGCGGCGACGCTCACACGCTACGAAGGATGGTTTCTGTTGCCATTTGCCGCCGTATATGTGCTGGCGGCGGCGAAATCGCACCGCTCGATCAAGGCCGCATTGTTTTCCGCGATCGCCGCAGCGGGACCATTATATTGGCTTGCGCATAATTGGTATTTCTGGGGAAATACGATGGAATTCTATAACGGCCAATGGTCGGCGCAGGCGATTTACCAACATGGCCTCCGCGCCGGGCTGTCACGGTACCCGGGCGATCACAACTGGCCCACTGCCCTGCTCTACTTCGGCACCGCGGCCGTGAACGTGGCTGGGCTCACGCCGTTCTTCATCGGCGGGCTTGGCCTATTGGTCGCTTTGTGGCGGCGAGCATGGTGGCCGCTGGCATTCCTCGCCCTGACACCGTTGTTCTACCTGTGGAGCATGCACTCCGGCAGCGTGCCCATCTATGTTCCCTCGCTCTGGCCGCATTCGTTTTACAACACTCGCTACGCCCTGGCTGTTCTGCCTCTGCTCGCCTTCGCTGCAGGAGCCGCCGTCCTGATCGCACCTCCCGGCCCACTTCGCAGGATCGCTGCGCTGGCAGTCGCGGTCGCCGCAGTGACGCCCTGGCTCATCCATTCCCACCCCGACAATTGGCTTTGCTGGAAAGAATCAGAGGTAAATTCCGCTACTCGGCGGGCATGGACCGCACAGGCCGCAACCGAACTCGCCCATAACTACAACGGCAGCGGCATTGTAGCCTGCTTCGGCGATGTCACCGGCATTTTCCAAAGCGCCGGCATCCCCCTTCGGGAGACCCTTCACGAAGGCAACGTCCCCGCGTGGGATGGCGCGATGGCCCGGCCGGATCTAATGCTTGACGAAGAGTGGGCCGTTGGACAAAAGAACGATACCGTTTTCCGAGCCGTCGCCGGGTCGCCGCGCTACTGGCTGGTGCGTGCTATAAACGTGCCAGGCGCTCCCACGGTGTACATCTGGCGGCGTAACTGACATGACCATTCCGTTCACCAAAGCCCACGGCGCAGGCAATGATTTTCTTCTCACGTGGACCGAACTCGCCCCCGCGCACCATCTGCCGGACGTAGCCCGGGCCATATGCGAGCGTCACACCGGCGTCGGCGCAGATGGATGGATGCTGGTGGATGCGAGAGATCCGTTGCGCCCGTCTATCCGCCTCTTCAACTCTGACGGCAGCGAACCAGAGATCTCCGGCAACGGCACGCGCTGTGCCGCGGCACTGCTCTATCATTCCGGCAAAGCTTCAGGCGACGCGGTTCACATCCGCACTGGCGCGGGTGTGAAGGAATTGCGGCTGATGGAATGGAGCGGCGCTCGTTACACATTCGAGATGAATATGGGCCAGCCGCGCGTCGTCGAGAAGGTCCAATCGATTCAAACTGACGTCGGCAACGTTGATGCCACGCTTCTGGACGTCGGCAATCCGCAGGTGGCGATTCTCTGCCCGGAGTTCCCCGCAAACTGGCGCGAACTGGGGGCGGCCATCGAACGTCACCCGATGTTCCCCAACCGCACCAACGTCTCCTTTGTGCGCGTGCTGGACGAACACATCATCGACGTCGTTTTCTACGAGCGTGGAGTAGGCGAGACGATGAGCTCAGGTACAGGGTCCACGGGCGCGGCTGCGGCGGCCATTTTGCGCGGTCTCGCAAAAAGTCCGGTCCGCGTGATGACGCCCGCCGGCGATCTTCACCTCCGCTGGACCGACTCGATCTGGCTCACCGGTCCGGCGGAGATTGTGGCGACGGGGGAGTACCTGATCTCATGATGACGAACAACCGGATCTTGATGCGGTTGTTCTTTGTCTGCTGCGCCGGTGTGCTTATAGGAATGCCGCTGGTTGGTTCGTCGCACAAGGCGGATGCTCCTCTTCCCGATCGGCTCGTCATCGGACGCGACAGCTTCTGGGACTTCGGACCACCCTTTCACTATTACGAGGTGATCTCGGTTATTCCGGCTCGGACAGGATCACGAATCGACCGCATCCTGGTAACACCACCGGGCGACGTGTGCACGCAGCCCGCCAAGGTTGAGGAGACGACGGTTACGGTAAGCGAATCCGTCGCCGGCCTCCTGCAAGGTGCCAACCCATGCTCAATACCAGAGAAAGAACTCCGCAGAGAACGAAAAAGGTGCAAACACTGCCTCACGTTTAGCGGCGTGAATGTCACAATGCAGGCACAGTGCGGCGAGGAGCAGCGCGAAGTTCGGATTGACATTCTCGACCGCGATATCTACGGCACCGGAGTTACCAAGACACCTCAGCACACCTCCTGGACCATGGGTTTTCTTCAGCATCTTGACCAGGCGCTGGGCCCCGGTGTCCCGGACAAGCCGATGTTTGACCTGTCGGAAAGTGCGAGCGGTTTGCCGCCTGAAAACGGGGCATTGAACGACCTAGCGGCCGGCAAGTTCGACGCACTATTTGGAGGACCGGAGAAAGTCTCGGAATTCTATCGGCAAGCGCAGCATCCGCCGCCTGAGCCGACCGTTGAGTTGATAGGCAGTGAACCGTTTAAACCCGTCTCGTATGAGGTTCCGAAATATCCGCACTTCGCAAGGATTGCGCACATCAGCGGGCGCGTGACGTTCACGGCGCGCATCACGTCAACCGGAAACCTGACGGATGTGAAGTTTGTTGAAGGGCACCCCTTGCTGCGTCCATCGGCCCAAAGCGCCGCCGCGGGATGGCTGTATGCAAAGGAAAGCACGGGAACGGAAGTTCACGCGACGTTGAACTTCAGGCTCAACTGCGAATCAGACAAGAAATAGTCCGCCGTCACTTCCCTGCGGCGATTGCCCGTTCCAGAGTTTCCCGAATGAAGCGCGTGTAGGGAATGCCGCGCGCCCTGGCTCGATCCTTCACCGCCACCAGCAACGTCTTCGGCACACGCATGTTGATCTGCTCGCCCTTGGTCTCGAATTCGAACCGCGCCGCCTTGAACCGGGAAAAGTCGAGGCCGGACAAGTCCTGAGTGAGGAACGCCTCAGCCTGCTTGTCAGTCCTGAGCTTCGGCACTTTCTTTTTCATAGGCTGCAATCTCTCTCGCATGCATGTATCGCGCGGTCACCGGACGGATTAGGCGGCCTTTATCCCTGATCCGCACTGTGAAAGCCACAAATATGTGCCGCCCCGCACTCGTCGTTCCAATGGCGATGAGCCGGTCCTCGTCAGTCGAATGCTTCGGATCAGGCGCAACGCGGAGGTCTCTCGAAAAAACGCTCTCGATTTCTGCAATCGAAACGCCGTGCTTCCGACACTTCTCTTTGTTACCGTCATCCCAGTCAAATCCGCTGACCGACAGATTCATCGTAACAGAGCGCTATACAAATGTATATACAAGCGCCCCGGGACTTCAGTTCGCCTGCAGAATCCTGATTCCCGTCACCTGACGAATCCAGCGCGCGGGACGTTTATCATCGGGCACCACCAATTGGAATGGACCATCTCGGTCCGACAGCGGCTTGCCATCCCGCGAGGTGACCACATACACCGGCCGGTCCGTGAAACTCGGGTCCAGCTCGGGCCACGCGAACACCACCCGGTAGCCATCCTTCGCGTTCACAAGCAGGTAAAACGATGCCGCGGCACGGCGGAATGCGTCATCGCTCGGCAAGGTGAGCCGGGAGAGCAAATCCTTGAGCAGCACGCCCTGAAACGCGACTGGCGTGCCGTGCTCGGTCGCGGTCACCATCCGCTGCGGCATGGCCGCGAGTTCCGCCGATGAAAGCGTGGCGTTGCTTCCCGCGAGGCCCTGTAGCGAAAGAGTCGCGGACGGCGCTTGCGCGGGTGGCGTTTGCGCAGGTGAATTCGGAGTCACCATGGGACCTGAGTAACGGCCGATACTCAGGACGATGTCGCCGGCCTGGAACTCCTTATCGATTTCGACGTCGATTGTCTTGGCCTGCTTGACGAAACCCTGCGCGTCAACACCCAGCTTGTACTCCTTCACCAGCGAGACGGAAAGCGTGAATTTGCCGAAGGAATCCGTATGAACCACCGCCATGGTTTCACCGGGACCGCTGCCGAGCGTCACGGTCGCATTCGGAATCGGCGCGCCGCTGGGGTCCACAATTCGACCGGATACGCGGACGGCGCTGAGCGTAGCGGTGTTGGTCTGTCCCGCCGCAATACCGCACATCAGCAAGAAGACAGCGGCTAAAGCGTTACCTCGCGATGCGTTCATATCACACAATCCTACCGCCACGCGACTCGTCATAGCCGCGCCAGCCGCCCGATTACCAGATCGAAATAAGCATCGCCATTTATTTCACGAAGGAATTGCACACTGGGCGTGCGGCCGGTGACGCCCCACCAATCCACCACGGTCATTCCCAATGTAAGTGCGCTCGCGCATTCCACCTCGATGTTCACTTTCCTTCCCGAGAAGATCTCCGGCGCCAGCAGGTACGCGATCACCGTCGCGTCGTGCAGCGGTCCTCCTTCCCATCCATACTTGCGTTCGTCGAAGAGCTTGTTGAAGGTCAGAAGGTGATAGAAGGCCTCGGCGACGGGCGTGCCGATGGCCCGCAGTTTCGCGAGGCGCGGTTTAGTGGTGAGCGCCTGATGCGTGCAGTCGAGAGGAATCATGGTGATGGGCGCTCCGCATGCAAGCACCCGGGCGGCAGCTTCCGGGTCCACGTAGATATTGAACTCCGCTGCTGGAGTGATGTTGCCGCCTTCGGAGAAAGCTCCGCCCATGATGACGATCTCTCTCAGGCGCCCCGCCAGGCGCGGCTCCTTCGCCATTGCCAGCGCGATGTTGGTGAGCGGCGCAAGGCAACACAGCGTCACTTCGCCACGCGGCCTGCTCATGACCAGATCCACGATTGCCTCGGGCGCGAATCCCGGCGCGAGAGGAGTCACCGGGTCGGGAAGATCGTATCCGTCGAAGCCCGTCAGGCCATGCACATGCTCGGCGGTGATCAAGGGGCGAATCAGCGGCGCCGCGACACCCGCATAAACCGGCGTTTCGGTTCGCCGTGCCAACTCCAAAGCTTTCCGGGCATTCTTCGAAGTGAGGTGCAGCGGCACGTTTCCAGCGACCGTGGTCACCGCGAGCACGTCGAGTTCCTCGGGCGATGCCAATGCTGTGAGGATGGCGACGGCGTCGTCGGGCGAAGGGTCGGTGTCAATGATGATGGGGCGCGGCATGCGATTCCGACATTATTGCAGGCGCGAAAATCATGCCGGGCCGCCCGCACGCTATACTGGAATTTCTCCCGGGGGTGATCCCATGCGTGTTTACGCAAAGTTCGCGATCCTTGTTATCGCGATTGTCGGCGTCCTCATCTGGCTTGCCGCGGGCGGCATCAGCGAAACGAAAACATATTACAAGACCATCGCCGAATTAGGTGCGATGGGCGATCATGCACAAGGGCAGCGTATTCGCGTCGGCGGCGACGTGGAACCCGGCTCCATTGTGCGTTCGGCGAGTGGTGTTACGTTCACGCTTCGTCAGGACGCACGCAAGCTGAAAGTGGTCTACAACGGCATAGACCCGCTTCCCGACACCTTCAAGGACGGTTCGCAGGCGCTGGCCGACGGACGCCTCGGCGAAGACGGCGTGTTTCGCGCCGGCAAGATCCAGGCCAAATGCGCCTCCAAGTACGAAGCCAAACCGGTCCCGCGCAACGCAGCCAGTCTCTGAGCCGCAGGTGAGAACCACATGGAGAACATAGGCGCCCTCGCGATCCTCCTCGCTTTTTGTCTCGCGGTTTATTCCGCGGTGTGCTCCGTTATCGGCAAAGTTGGAAAGAAGCCGTTTCTCGCGGTCAGCGCGCAACGGGCCGTCTACGCGGTGTTCGGGCTGGTAACTCTGGCCGCGGGGCTGCTCGTTTATCTTCTTCTAACCGGCAATTACACTATCGCGTATGTCGCCGCACACAGCGATCCGGGCATGCCCACGCTGTACAAGTTCACGGCCCTGTGGGGTGGCCAGGAAGGCTCTCTGCTTCTGTGGTCGTGGATTCTCTCCGCTTATTCCGCGATCGTCATGTGGACGAATCGCCGCCGGTTTCGCGACATGATGCCGTGGGTGACCTTCATCCTGATGGCCACCGAGACGTTCTTCCTCACGCTGATCAGCTTCCCGCTCTCGCCTTTCAAAATCCTGATCGCTGGCGCGAAAGCGAACCTCGTCGAAGGCCAGCCGCAGGGCCTGAATCCGCTACTGCAGTATCCTGCGATGGCCATCCACCCGCCTATGCTGTACCTCGGCTACGTCGGCTTCACGGTACCGTTCGCTTTCGCAATTGCAGCACTGATCACGAAGCAGCCCGGCGATGCATGGATTCATACCACGCGGCGGTGGACCCTGATTACATGGCTGTTCCAAAGCACGGGCGTCACGTTGGGAATGGGCTGGGCGTACGCAGTGCTCGGCTGGGGCGGCTACTGGGGCTGGGATCCGGTGGAGAACGCCTCGCTGCTTCCATGGATCAGCGGCACCGCATTCCTGCACTCGGTGATGATGCAGGAGAAAAAAGGAATGATGAAGGTGTGGAATATGGTGTTGGTTTCCGGCACCTTTTTCCTGTGCATCCTGGGAACGTTCCTGACGCGATCGGGGATTGTCAGCTCGGTGCACGCCTTCGCACAGAGTTCTATCGGCAACTATTTTGTTGTCTTCCTCACGGCGGGCATAGCCGCGACCATTTGGATCATTCTCGACCGTCTGAAGTACCTGCGGAGTGAAGCACATCTGGAGAGTGTGGTATCGCGCGAGTCGAGCTTCCTGTTCAACAATCTGATCCTGCTGTCCAGTTGCTTTGCCGTACTGTGGGGCACTCTCTTCCCGGTAATCTCAGAAGCGCTCACCGGTGAAAAGATCAGCGTCGACAAACCGTTTTACGACAAGATCCTGGTTCCCGTGGGCCTGTTCCTGATGTTTCTCACGGGTGTTGGGCCGCTGGTGGCGTGGCGTCGCAGCTCGCTGGAGAGCCTGCGC
>Ga0187871_10004592_pt1 | contig 10289 bp, 6 predicted proteins | sample June2016WEW_16_1_FD_132988 | JGI IMG/M metagenome (GOLD analysis project Ga0187871, IMG submission 132988) | Peatland microbial communities from SPRUCE experiment site at the Marcell Experimental Forest, Minnesota, USA - June2016WEW_16_10 | ecosystem: Environmental > Terrestrial > Soil >...
AAAGCCTGGGAAGCCTTCGACGAACTGGAAAAAGACGTCAAGAGCGGCTGGAGCGACGATCTCCAAAAAGCCTATGCTGAGCTGGTGGCCGAGACGGCGCTGGCCGAGGGCGGTGCACCCGCCAAACGAAAATACGAGAAGGTCAAGAAAGAGGCTGCCGCCGTGGATCCTAAGATCAAGGCCGTGGCGCTAAAGCTGAAGGAGGGCGACGACGAGGCCTACCGCGTCAGGATGGACGCGGAACGCATGTTCGACGAAGCTGAGAAGCGTCTCAGCACCAGCATGGCGCGCGAAGCTTCGCAGGTCGCCATCGACGCTTACAATCTGCGCGAAAAAGCGGTCCGAAAAGCCGAAACTGCCGCCCGCGCGAAGTAGAGATCCAGCGCTGTCGCGATCTTCAACACTGCCGGCCAGGGATGGCCCCTAAACTGCACCTCCGTCGCATGCAACATCAGCAATCATCGGTTCTGAGCGGCCCGGTTTCAGCTCGCGGGTGACAGCTTTGTCCGAAGAACTGATATAAACCGCTGATGCGGCGTAGATTTTAGCCTCACTTGCGTGAGGAGAGGGGAGTTGAGGGGCATGATGATATCGAATTACCAAATGCGGGTGGGTGAGAGCACCCAGTTTGACGCACCTGTGCACACGGCAGATGCGGAAGTGGGCGCAGGACTTGGACTTTCCTTGGACGATGTAGACAGCTTCGAACGCGCCGTCACTCCAGAAGAACGGGCGCCATCCTTCCCCGAGCCGGACGATTCCGTCCGCCGCTATCTCCGGGAAATCGGCTCTGTACCTTTGCTGACGCGCGCCCAGGAAGTGGATCTCGCGCGCCGCATGGAGCGCGGCCGGATCCGCCGCGAAAGAGCCATCAGCCGCGCCCCACTGGTACAACGGCGCGTGGTGGAGCTGCTGGCGGAAGTCGCCGCCGGCTCCGTGGATGTCGACGGGCTGATCGAACGCGGCGATGTCGAGGAAGGCGGCCCCGCCGATCGCCAGCGCCGGGCCGAATTTACTTCCCACTTTGCCCGCATCAAGCGCCAGTACGCCAAGTTGCGGCAGATCGAACAATGGCTCGCCGTAGCGGCCGCCGGCGATCGCCCCCTGCGCCGCCAGTTGACTGGCCGGCTGCATCGCGCCAGGGTTACCGTGGCCCAACTCATCCGCCAGATCCCCTTTCGCCCCGACCAATGGAACGAGTTCACCAACGCGCTCGAGCGGCAGGCATCCGAATTGCAGCGCCTCGACCACGAACTGCAGCAGATCGAGCCGGCTTCCGGAAGAGACAATCAGGTTCGCGCGCGTGTGCTGCGCGCTGAAATCCGCAAATGTGAAACCCAGGCCGGCGCCGCCTGGAGCGGCCTGCAATCCACCCTGCACCGCATCCACCGCGGCGACCAGGAAGCGCAACAAGCCAAAGCCGACCTGGTTAACGCGAATTTGCGCCTCGTCGTTTCCGTCGCCAAACGCTATATGAACCGCGGTCTGCACCTGCTCGACCTGGTGCAGGAAGGCAGCCTGGGCCTGATCCGCGCCGCCGAGAAGTTCGACTACCGCCGCGGATTCAAATTCTCTACCTACGCCACCTGGTGGGTGATGCAGTCGGTCTCCCGCGCGCTCGGCGAGCAGGCCCGCACCATCCGGATTCCCATCCACATGAACGATCAGCTCAACAAATTCTTCCGTGCCTCCAGGCAATTGGAGCGCGAGTTGGGCCACGCTCCGGCGGATGAGGAACTCGCCGCCCAGTTGAAGACCACTGGAGACAAAGTGAGCAAGCTGAGGATCATTTCGCGCGAACCGATCTCCTTGGATACACCCATCGGCAGCGACGAGGTGTCCACCCTGGGCGAGTTGATTGCCGATCGCGGCAGCGCTTCTCCGGCCGATACTGTGCTGGCCGCAGAGGTGCGCAGCGAGACCTCCGCCTTCCTCCAGACGCTGGTTCCACGCGAAGAACAGGTGCTCCGGCTGCGCTTCGGCGTCGGTTGCGGGCGCGAGCATACCCTCGAAGAGATCGGCGCCGGCCTGGATGTCACCCGCGAGCGTGTCCGCCAGATCGAGTTGCGCGCCCTACGCAAGCTTCGCCGTCCCGAAAGCGCCCGCCGCCTGCGCAGCCTGCTCACCTAAACGCCGGATCGTGCGTTGCCGCTCATTGGCGCATCCCTTGCTCCTTCCACCCGGGAAGGAGACGATCATGGCCGACAAGAACAAGGCGGTTTTCGGCATTTACCCCGACCGGGTCAGCGTCGAAGAAGCCGTGGATGGGCTGCGCGCGGCGGGATTTCGCGGTACGGATATCTCCGTGCTGTTCCAGGAAAATCAGGGCACGAAGGACTTTGCCCATGAAAAAAATACGAAGGCCCCGGAAGGAGCCACTGCCGGCGGCATTGTCGGCGGCATCTCTGGCGGTGTGCTGGGCTGGCTCACGGGAATCGGGGCGCTGGCCATCCCCGGCTTAGGTCCGCTCATCGCGGCCGGTCCCATTGTGGCCGCTCTCGCAGGCGCAGGCGCGGTGGGTGCGGTGGGTGGCGTCATCGGCGGCTTGGCCGGTATGGGCGTGCCAGAGTATGAGGCTAAGCGCTTTGAAGGCCGCATCAAACAGGGCGGCGTGCTGTTGTCCGTGCATTGCGACAACGACGATTGGGTCAAGCGCGCGAAGGAGTCGCTCCGCCGGACCGGAGCTGAAGGCGTCGATTCCACCTCGGAGTCCAGCGCCGACTACTTCGTCAGCGATAAGCCCATGCCGCGCGTTCGCCGCGCCGGCGTCGTGGACCGCCCCTGAGCCCGTGGCACACGCTTTCAGCGTGCCGGCGGGACTTTTAAGTCCCGCTCCTGGAGAGGTTGGACTTATTCGGCGCGGCCGGTGGCGCACGCTTTACCGGGTGCCCCGCGTATGCGGGTGAAACAGCCGCGAGACCCCCGGTGGGGCAGGCTCGCAGCCTACGGCGGCCCTCGTAGGCCCGTCGCTTGTCCCTCCGAAAAGCAGCGGCTAACCTAGTTGAGCGGCAATGGGTCTCTGATGAGCCTGCCGGCCGGACTCCTAAAGTCCCGCTCAACCGCCGTGGCGTGGGGGGTTAACTCCCCCTGTTAACCATATGCAAGTGCCTGTAGGGCCAGGTACTTCGGCCCGTACTGGTGTAACCCTCGGCATTCCTGCGCTTCCCGTAGAATTGCAGTTGAAGGGACGCGTATGACTTTGAACGACGCATTCGAGGGACATTCCCTTAAGACCACCCAGATCATGCAGAAGGGCTCGCTGCTGTTGCTGGCCATCATGGCGAGCCTGATCCTGGCCTTCCGCCGCCACAACGGCATCACGGTCGGTATTGTTCTGGCCATCTCCACCGTAGTGGCCCCCGCCGTCTACGTGTTGGCGAAGCGCATGGTGGAGAAGGTGCGCCAGCGCGAAACAGAAGATCAACTGCTGCTGCAAACCAGGTCTTATCTGCAGAATGTCGAGCCCGTTCGCCCGGTGACCCCTAAGGAAGAGTCCGATCTGGAGCTTCTGGCGCGCGCCATCGATGGACGAAAATTGCCCACGCAGGGCTTCCAAATTCACCACATCGCCTCACTTTTGCCCGCAGGCGATCCGGTCGTGTTCGACGCCCTTCCCCGCCGCTACGCCATCCGCGGCCTATACGAGCGCCGTTTTGCGGATCTTGCCAGCACGCTTCCCCGGCCGGTCTCCCTGCCCTTGAGCGAACTGCTGCCGGCTCCCGCCACCCAGGAATTCGGCTCCTGCGCCGCAGGCGCGGGAAATCCGTCTATCGAATATTCAAACGCCTTAATGGATGAAATCCGCATCCGCGCCGCGGAAGGCTACCAGCGCATGCGGCATGGCGGCGTCGAGGTCGGCGGCGTCCTGTTCGGCACCCGCCGCGACGGCCTCCTCCGCATCCTGGCCGTGCGGCCCATCGAATGCGAGTATGCCAACGGCCCCCGCTTCTTGCTCTCGCGCAACGACGAATCCGCCTTGGCGGCATTGCTCCTGTCTTCCAATACCGATCCTCAACTGGCAGGCCTTGAGCCTGTGGGCTATTACCATTCCCACACTCGTGAGGAGATCTGCCTCTCCGCGTCCGATGTGCAGCTATTCGATCGCTTCTTCCCGCAGCCCTGGCAGGTAGCCCTGGTCGTGCGGCCGGCCAACCTCGCCCCCACGCTCGCCGGGTTTTTCTTCCGCGACGCGAATGGAGGAATTCAAAACGACTCCGGCTTTCGTAAGTTCCAATTAGCCGGACCCGCCGCGGCGTAGTCAGCGGCCGGGGCGGCGAATCTGCCAAACTAGAGACTTACTCTCATGGCAGATTCTCCGATTACTTCTCGAGAAAAAGACTTCGCGGCCTGGTATCAGGATGTTGTCCTGGCGGGCGATATGGCCGAACCGGCCGAAATCGTCAAGGGTTGCATGGTCATCAAACCCAACGGCTACGCCGTGTGGGAGATCCTGCAGCGCGAACTCGACACCCGCTTCAAGGCCACCGGCCATCAGAACATCTATCTTCCCCTGCTCATCCCGCAAAGCTTCCTCGAAAAGGAGGCGGAACACGTGGAAGGCTTCGCGCCCGAATTGGCGGTCGTCACCATTGCGGGCGGCAAGAAGCTGGAAGAGCCTTACGTCATCCGTCCCACATCGGAAACCATCGTCGGTCACTTCTTCGCCAAATGGATTCAGAGCTATCGCGACCTGCCCGTCCTGATCAACCAATGGGCGAATATCATCCGCTGGGAACTGCGCACTCGCATGTTTCTGCGCACCACGGAGTTCCTCTGGCAGGAGGGCCATACCGCGCACTCCAATCACGACGAGGCCCTGGAGGAGGTCTTCCGCATCCTGGATGTCTATGCTGAAGTGGCTGAAAATGTCATGGCCATGCCGGTCGTCAAAGGCGCGAAAACGCAGGCCGAGAAGTTCGCGGGCGCGCTGCGGTCGTATTCCATCGAAGCCATGATGCAGAATGGCCTCGCTCTCCAGGCGGGTACCAGCCACGACCTCGGACAGAACTTCGGCAAGGCCTTCAACGTCCAGTTCCAGACCAACGAAGGCAAGCTCGACTATGTCTGGCAGACCAGTTGGGGCGTCAGCACCCGATTGATCGGCGGTCTGATCATGACCCACTCCGACGACAAAGGGCTGGTCCTGCCGCCCAAAGTCGCGCCGCGCAAAGCCGTGCTCGTGCCGATTTACCGCAAAGACGAGGAGCGCGCCAAGGTGATGGAAGTCGCTGCCAGACTGGCCGCCGAACTCGGCGCCCATATCGATGCCCGCGAAGGCCTCACGCCCGGATCGAAGTTCTTCCACTGGGAGCGCCGGGGTGTACCCGTGGTATTCGAACTCGGGCCGCGCGATGTCGCCAGTGGGAACATCGTGATCAAACGCCGCGATACCGGGACCAAGGAAGTGATTCCCCAGACCGCGGCGGCGGCCAAGCTGGCGGACACCCTGGAAGCCATGCAGAAGGACCTCCTGGCGAAAGCCAGGCAGCGCATGAAAGACAATACCGTGCTGGCCGATTCCATTGAAGAGGTGCAGGCTATCCTCAACGACGTGACCGCCGAAAAGGGCGGCGGCAAATTCGTGATGGCGCACCTCGCGGACGATCCTGCCGCCGATGCCCGCGTCAAAGAGTTCAAAGCCACCGTGCGCAACATCCCTTCCGTGGACGAGTATGACGGCCCCGGTAAGTGCATCGTGACCGGCGCGCCTGTAGACCGCCGCGTAGCCATCGCCAAAGCCTATTAGCCGTAGGCCCCCCGTGCGCTTCGCCTTGGAGGGCGGGCAATCCTGCCCGCAGCGCCTTTTCAGGCGGCTAAGCCGCAATACTGTTCACTTAAAACATTCTAGTGGTAATCTGTTCTAGGGGCGCATGCCTCCACAAAAGGAGGTCACCTCATGAATGTTACCGCCGTGGCATCAACTACACTGGCAACGGTCGGCTAGGACGACGCCCGGGCGCTACTGCAACTGGAGTTCTGTAGCCGGGCGATCTATCAATACTTCGGCGTTCCCGCAGCGGTGCACGCAGCCCTGCTGGGGCACCCTCCAAGGGCAACTACTTCAATCGGGTCATTCGCGGACGCTTCCCCTATTCCCTGGCCTCCCACGCTCAGGCAGGCAGCGTACCGACAGCGCTCCTGCCGGAGGACTCCCGAATAGGAGGCCGCTGATGGCACGCACGGTAGCATCGTTACCTGCCGGCACCCGCATCACTGACTACATCAGTTTGGGCGTTCTCACCAAAACTTTCCCGCTGGATAAAGTGCTGGCGGTGGTGGCTGCCGCCGGGAAGACCAATCAGCGGCAACGGGATTTGCCCGCACACGTGGTCATGTATTACGTGATCGCGTTGACGCTGTACATGCAGGTCTCGTATCGAGAGGTGTTGCGCTGCTTGCTGGAAGGAGTCAAGTGGTTATTGGGGCCGGAGTGGGAAGTGAAGGTGGCCGGCAAGTCGGCGATCTCGCAGGCGCGCACCAGGCTGGGATGGGAGCCATTGAAGCAACTGCATGACCAGGTGGTCGCCCCGATCGCCGTGCCGAAAACCAAGGGTGCTTGGTATCGGCATTGGCGTTCGGTCAGTTTGGATGGCAGCACGCTGGATGTCGCCGACACCCCGGACAACCAGCAAGCCTTCGGTCGGCCGTCGGGGAGTCGGGGGACCAGCGCCTACCCGCAAATACGCTTCGTGTCGTTGGTGGAAAACGGAACGCACGTATTGTTCGGTACGCAAATGAGTAGCTATGGAGTCGGGGAAATCACGCTGGCCCACCAGGTTTTACCCGAACTTCAAAAGGGGATGTTGTGCCTGGCAGATCGCAACTTCTTTGGGTTTGATCTTTGGAAAAAGGCGCTTGCATCAGGCGCCGATCTGCTCTGGAGAGTGCGCAAGAATCTGCGTCTGCCTTGTGAAGAGAGGTTGTCCGACGACTCCTATCTGAGCACGATTTATGGTTCGGAAAAAGACCGTCGCCGGAAGAGCAACGGAATTCGGGTACGAGTGATTGAATACACCCTGGAAGGGGTAACTGAGGCTGAGGCGATTTATCGGCTGGTAACGAGCATCCTGGACCCCGGCCAGGCACCGGCCCCGGAACTGGCGGCGCTCTATCACGAACGTTGGGAAATCGAGACCGCCCTAGACGAACTGAAAACGCACTTGCGGGGGGCCAAGATCGTGCTGCGCAGCAAGACGCCCGACCTGGTACGCCAAGAATTCTACGGACTGATGATGACGCATTTTGCGATCCGCGGACTCATGCACGAAGCGGCCCTGCAAGATCGAGAAGATCCCGATCGGCTCTCTTTCCTACACGCGGTCCGGGTGGTCCGCCGCAAACTTCCCCAGTTTGTCGCTATTCCCCCCTCGGGACAGAAAAGCGTTTCATAAGGCGGTGCTCGCCGAGATCCTGGAAGAAAGAGTTGTGTCGAGTCGCGGTCGGCACGTGCCCCGGGGCGTCAAGCGGGTTTAGCCCGACGGACTCGGGGTTGGCAGCGCGATATCGCTTCCAGTAGTGGGGATGGTTGGCACGCCACTTTCGCGCGCTGTCGCGACAGACCTGGCGATACTCCGTATCGAAAGCGAGTTGCCGTTTACGGTTTTGACTGCGACGCTGCTGCTGGCACGACTTTGCCGAGCACGCCGTCTGCTCAGGATGAAATCGGGAAGGAGCGAACTGCCTTTGGCAGAAACAGCATTGCCTCTGATCCATCCCTTCAAGATTTCAGGCTACGGGAATGCCCTTTCCACAGACGTCTGTAAAGTCGGGGCCTGGATCAGCCCTGCCGCCGAGCCCTCCACCTCTTCGAGATAGTAAATCTCCACTGGAAAAGAAAGAACTCTTTCGCCATGCCTTTTGGGTACCCAACCCAAGGTATTGGCCGGTCAACCGCCCTACTACTCTTGGTTTTCATCATCTTTGCGGCTCCGAAAAAAATCCGCTACCTTATTGAGCGGCAATGGGGTCTCAGATGAGTGCCCCATGGGCCTGCGGCCCACCAAAGGTGATGAAAACCCGCCCTCATGTATTTTCAATAACTTCGGGCATGTTCTCAACGGGGCGACCCGGCGGGGCTCTTAAGCTCCGCTCGCGCTCTGGCGCGTGATATCACTAATGGTGTGATCCGGTGTGCCCCTATCATGCTGCTGGCCATCCTGTGCGCGCGGGGTGAAACGGCCCGCTATGAGTTGCGCGGCCGCCTGCTTCCCGCCGTGCGCGCTTCGGTGTGGCTGCACGGCGCCACCGCGCCATTCGAGGACAGCGCGCTGGCCGGCGACGACGGGCGGTTCCGTTTCCACGGCCTGCCGGCGGGCACTTATACACTGGGCGCATTTGTGCCGGGGCGCGGCGAGATGCGGCGTACCATCGAAGTCGGTCCCAGCCAGGCCGACGCCAGGAATCGCGTCGAACTCACGGTGGAATTGCGCGATGACGAGTTCGAATCGCATGACAGTTTACGCCGTACCGCTCTGGTTTCCACCAGGGAGCTGGCCATCCCCGATCGCGCCCGCCGCGAGTATGCGGACGCCGAGCAGCGCCTGGGCCGGCGGGACGTGCCGGGCGCCGTGGCGCATTTCGAGCGCGCCGTGGAACTGGCGCCGCGGTTCTCGGAAGCATGGAATCACTTGGGGACCATCGCCTACCAGTCCCGCGACTACAATCGCGCCGAAAGTTGCTTCCGCAAGGCCCTGGAGGACGATCCCGGCGCCTTTCAGCCACTGGTCAACCTGGGCGGAGTATCGTTGAATCTGAGTAAGTTCAACGAAGCCCTGCAATATAATTTGTATGCGGCACTTACCCGGCCTAATGACGCCCTGGCTAACTCGCAACTCGGCATGAGTTACTTCTACTTAGGCAACCTGGACCTGGCGCAAAAGTATCTTACCGCCGCCACCCGCATCGATCCCGCGCATTTCTCGCATCCGCAGTTAATCCTCGCCGAAATCGCTCTTCGCCGGCGCGACCGGGCAGCCGCGGCGGGCGAGTTGGAAGCCTTCTTGCAGTATCACCCGGATGCGCCGGAGGCGCCCGCCATCAAGGAAAAACTCGCCCAATTGCGCTCTACGTCCGGTCCGGCCCAACTGTTTGCCGCCACCGGCATGGCGCGCACTTTCGCGCAGCCGCCGGACCTCGCGCCGTTTGCCGATGGGCAGGCCCGGCCAAGCGGTATCGACGCCACCATCGGCTCCGGCCGGCATGTTCGCATGCTCTTAGGCCGCGACCCGGCCGGTGCCTGGATCGAGCTGCCGCTCGCCTGGTATCCGGAGGACGGCGGGCGATACGCGCCCGGTCCCGGTTTCGGCTTTTCCGCGAGTTGCCTCGCTTGCCATGCTCGTCAAAAGGGCGATCGCACGGCTGCGTTCGGGTGCGCCAATTGTCATGCCACCGCCGGAGCCGCCAAGCCCGGCCAGGCCGTATGCCTCGCATGTCACCTGGGAACCAGCGGGCCGAATTCCGCCCACGGCGCAACCGTTGCCGCCCAGGAGAAATTCGAGTTGAATAGCGCGGGTTATCGGCTGCTTGCATCCCGCTGCTATCTGGCTTCGGCCGGAAAGCTGACCTGCATGTCGTGTCACCCGGCCCATGGTTTCTCGAAGACACCCGCGGAATACCGGATGGTCTGCCGCGGCTGCCATCCCACCATGCACAATAGCGCTCCCTTGGAGTGCCCGCGCTGCCACATGCCCAAGCGCCAGGTACAGGACGCGCCCCACATACTGCTGACCGACCACCGCATCCAGCGTCCCCTGTAGATCCAGGCAGCCGTGGCCTCAGACTTCAGGCAGCCGTGGCGCACGCTTCAGCGTGCCGGCGGGACTTTCGAGTCCCGCTCTTTTGCGAGCGCAAGCTCGCCCCCTCAGTCGAACAACCCGATCTGTTCCTTCGCCACCGGCTTCGCTTTTCTCCGCCGCAAGGGACTCCCTACCACCCCTAATACCTGCAATTCCGCCAGCGCCGCGCGCGGCAGAAACAATCGCTGGTTGTTGGAGTACGGGTCCGGCGGAACCACGGTAAACCCTTGGGATTCCAAGGTGAGCAGGTTGTTGGCCAGAATGCCGTCCATCACCTCGCCGTCCCGGAACTTCACCCGCACCCAGAGTCCATCCATCTTGGGCCGGGTACTAAAGACCTTGCGTTCCCCGGCCGGGTCCGGAGGCTCGAAATCTTTCACGAACTGCACCGATTTCACCTCGTGGTACGGCACTACGGAGTAATTGCCGTCTGGAGTGAGCAGTTCTACCCCGCCGGGCCGCAGATAGGTCAGAGGGTTGACAAACCCGAGCAGC
>Ga0187871_10004593_pt1 | contig 10288 bp, 9 predicted proteins | sample June2016WEW_16_1_FD_132988 | JGI IMG/M metagenome (GOLD analysis project Ga0187871, IMG submission 132988) | Peatland microbial communities from SPRUCE experiment site at the Marcell Experimental Forest, Minnesota, USA - June2016WEW_16_10 | ecosystem: Environmental > Terrestrial > Soil >...
CCGAGCTGCTCGGCGGGCACCGGCACGACGTCGTAATGGGCGAGGATGACGACCGTCTCGGCGGCCCCGACGTGGAGGTCGGCGATGACGTTGGGACGGGAGATCCCGTGCCAATCCCCGGGGACGTCCCCCGCGACGACCGGGTCGTAGATCCGGGTCTCGAGTCCGCGTGCACGGGCCGCCCGGACGATGACGTCCGCGGTACGTAGGTAGTTGGGCTTCTCCCACCGCGCATGTCCGGGGTCTTCCAGGTTGGTCGGGGCGGTCGCCACGAGCTGGGTGAGGAGTCGCATGCCTTCCTCGCCCAACACCGTGCGCGGGTCGGCCACCGCCGGGGGTTCGGCCATCGGTGAGGTCTCCTACTGGAGCGCGAAGATCGCGACGAGGGAGCCGGTGAGAAGGAGCAACATGGTGGCGGCGAACATGTACTCGAACATCGAGAGGGTGTCGCCGAGCGAGGTCAAAAGGCGTGCGGTGAATCCGGGCCCGAGCACCTGGACCGCCGGAACGTCCCGAGTGCCAAAACGGAGTTCGGTGGGACCGAGGTCCTTGAGGGCCGCGGCGACGGCCTCGCTCGCCCCGGCGACGAGCGCGTCCAGGCCCATCCGTTCCCCGACCGGGTTGATCCCGCCGTCGACCTCGTGCACGACGTGGTTGTCGGTCGTCATCACCTCCGCGGTGTTCACGAGCTTCTCGAGCGCCGCGACGATCGGACCGCGGCGGCCCTGGACGAGATTGTTCCCGTCGATCAGGACGTAGCCCGTCGTGAGCTCGCCGGACCGCACGACCAGCGCACGGATGCCGTGCGGCCCGATGCCATCCTGCCCGATGTCGTACCCCGTACGCACCCCCACACCGACCTCCACCGGGCCGTCCTGGGCCGCGGCGACGGCCGCGCGGACGGCGGCCTTCGTATCGCGCAGGAGCTTCTCGGCCGCTGGGGTGCCGTAGGTGATGTCCCCCTGTCCTTCGATGTAGGAGTTGTGGGCGTCGATGAGCGCGATCCGTGGTCCGCCTTCGGCGGCGATCTCGCGAACGATCCGGTCCGCGACCCCGAACGCGATGTCGTCGGTGGGCTCCGGTGCCCGGCTGACGAGGACGAGCGCGATGTCGCCGAGCAGCTGGGCCCGCGCGAAGGAGTCGGGGTAGGGTGTGACCAGGGGGCTCGAACGGGAAGGGAGCGCGGGACCGAGGTCGTGGAGGAGCAGCCGAGCGGCCTCCCCGACCCGTCCGAGCTCCGCCTCACTGGGCAGATCCAGGTCGTGGTCGGAAGGGGTATGGGGGACGAACACGGTCCCCGCGCCCGGCCCGAGCTCGCTCGTCATCTTCCGGGGCAGGTCGCTCGCCCCGAGGGCCGCGAACGGGCCCGGGTGCACCGTGGGGAGGGCCACGGTCGCGTAGGGCTTTCCTCCGCGCCGGAACCCCAAGAGGCTCACCCGGAGGTCGGCGGGCTGGGCGAACTTCAGAAAAAATGCCTCCAATGCTTGCGTAGCGCCCGGGTCCCGTTGCCCGACGTGGTCGAGGAGCGGCCGGATGAGACTGACCCCGGAACTCTGGAACTCCCGGCGGAGCGGCCGGTCTGCGGCGCGGATCAGGGCGAAGGCGCAGCCGAAGCCGATGAGGCCGCACGCGATCATCGCAGCGACCTCCGATGCCGATATCGGGAGGAGCACGAGGATGGCCAACGCGTAGAGCACCGGCTGGACGAGGGCGACCGGCAGGACCCGCGAATGGCTCGGTCGGGCGATGCCGAACAGGCTCAACTGCCGGAACCAGAGGGCGGGTCCGACCAGAAATGCCGCCAGGAAGACCACGCCCGGGGTCGACGCCGGGATGAAGGTCAGGGCGAGGCGCCAGAGGCCGGCGAGCGGAAGCTGGATGAGGAGCACCGTGAGGGCGAGAAAGCAGGAACGGTGGAACTCGAACCGGCCCCCGAGGGCCCTCGAAAGTGGGCCGGTGAGCCCCGCGACGACCAGGGCGGGGAGCGCGAACGCCAGCAGCCAGCCCTCGAGAAAGGGCCGAAGCGAAAGCCCAAACAGCAGCGCGCTCAGGGCGGCGGAGGCGACGACGATGAGGGCCAGGGTCACCGGAGGGGCCGGGGCGCGGAACAGGACGTGTCCGCGCTGCACCCCGGCCTGGGGGGAAAAGGGCGTCTCGTTATCGGTCACGCGCCCTCCGAACTTCCTCGAGGATGCCGCGGAACGCCGGTCCGACCCCTTCCTCCTCGGTGATCGTGCCGGTGACGAGACCGTTCGCCCCTGCCGCCAAGAGTTCGCGAGCCTCGGCACCCGAACGGATCCCGCCGCCGACGATGATGGGGATCGACACGACCTCCCGAACGGCTCGGACGATCGGAACCGGTACTGGACTCGGTGCCCCGGAACCGGCCTCGAGGTAGACGAACCGCATGCCGAGGTATTCGGCCGCCAAGGCGTATCCGGCGGCGGAAGCAGGATCGTCGCGGGGGATCACATCCACTTCGCCCACCTCGCCGACCCGCATCCCCGGTTCGATGACCAGATACCCGAGCGGTATCGGCTCTAGACCGAGGGCTCGCACCGCCGGCGCCGCCTTGGCGTGGGCGCGGACCACCAGGTCGAGCCGGCGCGAGTTCATTAGGCTCATGAACAGGACCGCATCGGCCTCGCGGCTGAGAGATCCCGGACCTTCCGGAAAGATGATCGCGGGCACCGGCACGGCGGCCTTGACCGCTCGGGCGGCCGCTCCCATCTTCTCGGGGGACATGCCGGTGGAGCCCCCGAGCAGGATGGCGTGGCTCCCTTGGGCGACCGCGCCTTCGGCCACCTGGCCGGCGGTCCGGCTCCGGGACTTGTCCGGGTCGATGAGGGTGAAATGGATCGGGCCGCCGGCCATCTGTTCGAGGAGATACTTTTCGACCCGCCGGGGCCCCGTCGGAGGCGTCACCGGAACGCTACCGCCAGGAACGCGAACAGTGCGATCGTCATTCCCACCTTGCTCATCGTCTGCTCCCAGTGGAGCCGTCGCGGGAGGTACGCCACCGAGAGGACGAACACCGCGTCTGCGGCGAGGACCAGGACGAGGTAGATAATCCCCACGACAGTCCCCCACCGAAGGAACCAGAGGAATGGGGCAGCGCTGAGGACGATGGCAGTCCCGACCGAGACCCGGGCGGTACCGCCGGAAAACCCCATTCCCCGGGTCTTCGGCAGGGTCGACCGACCGACGTCCCCCGCGACGTCCTCCATGTCCTTGACGACCTCGCGGCTGAGCGTGGCCAGGAACGCCATCGCCGCGAACGGGGCCAGGAGGAGCGCGTTCCCCGCGGCGGCCCCTCCGTAGAGGAAGACCATTCCGGTCAGGAATCCCACCACCAGGTTGCCGACGAACCCACGGCTCTTCAGGCGAAACTCGTAGCCGAGCAGCGCCCCGACGGCCAACGCCAGCAGCAGACCCACCAGAGGTTCGATGAGGACCACCGGTACGACGACGGCCACCCCAAGGACGAAGAAGGCGACCGCCAAGGCCCGAGCCGCCCTCACCGAGATCGCTCCCGTCACGAGGGGCCGATCCGGGTGGTTGGTTCGATCCCCCTCCCGGTCCAAGAGGTCGTTGAGGACATTCCCGCCCGCCGTTACGAGCGAGGTCGACAGCGCCGCCAGGAGCACGGCCACCCAGACGCCCGGCGAAATCCAGATCCCGGCACCCCGGGCGACCAGCCCCCCGACGATCGTGCCCGCGAACGAGACCCCGAGGTTGCCGACCCGGACCAGCCGGAGCGCCGGATGCACGCCGACCGATGGTGGAGGCTCTCGCATAACCGTTTGTATGAACCCGCCGGGGCCCTCGCCGACGGGGCCGGCACGCCGCCCCAGCCGTGGTGAAGTCGGGACCACCTCCAAGTCTCGCGTTATATGGCCCGTCGCGCCCGGTACGGTGGATGATCCGAGGCGCCGGCGCACGCCCCAAGGTCGAGTCGTTCCGGCTGGCGAACGGCCTGCGGGTCCTGTTGGCCCCCCTCGAGGGCAGCCCGACCTCGAGCGTATGGGTCTGGTACCAGGTGGGCTCGAAGAACGAACACCCCGGGATCACCGGCGCGTCCCATTGGGTAGAGCACATGCTCTTTGAGGGCTCGCCACGGTATGCCAAGGGCGCGATCGACCGGGCGATCATCGAGGTCGGGGGCGAGCTGAACGCCTTCACCGACACGGACTTCACGGCCTACTTCTCGACCGTGCCGCGGGGGCACCTTTCCGTTCCGCTCGACATCGAATCCGATCGGATGACCCGCGCGTTGCTCACGGACGCGGAGGTGGAGCGCGAGCGGACGGTCATCCACTCGGAGCGGGAGGGGAACGAGAACTGGCCCGAGTTCCGGGTCGAGGAGGAGACGTACCAGTTGGCATTCCGGGTGCACCCGTACCGCTGGGACGCGCTGGGCCGAAAGGAGGATATCGAACGGTTGACCCCGGCCGAGCTCCGTGCCTACTACCAGAAGTTCTACGGGACTCGGAACGCCTTGCTCGTCGTCTCGGGAGGATTCGAGCCCCGGAGCACGGCCGCGGAAATCCGACGACGGTTCTCCAAGCTGCCCGCCTCTGGAGCGGACGTCAGCGTGGGTCACGTAGAGCCGGCGGCGCGCGGAGAACGCCGGGCCGAACTCTCCGGACCGGGGACGACTCCGTACCTGCAGATGGCGTGGCGATCTCCCGCCCTGGACGACCCGGCGACTCCCGCGACGATGCTGATCGATACGATTTTGGGCGGGGAGAGCCGCTTGTTCTCGGCGGGCCCCGGCTGGGGGCGTGCCGGTGAACACCCGAGCGCGCGCCTGTGCCGCGCGCTGGTCGAGAAGGGGCTGGCCGTACGCGCGACAAGCGAATGGCGCCCCCGGGTCTACCCCAGCCTCTTCACGGTCCAGGCCCAAGCTGCGCGCGGGGTTTCCCTCGACCGGCTCGAGACGGCACTCGGAAATGTCGTCGAACGGCTGGCTCGCGGCGGGCCGACGACGGTCGAGATGCAGGACGCTCGGACCCGCATCCGGCGCGGTGCGGCGCTTGCGTACGAGGGCGCCTCCCGGACCGGTTTCCGTCTCGGCTACTTTTCGGTCCTTCACTCCCCGGAGTACGAGGATAAACTGTTCCGGCAACTTCTGGCTGTTCGTGCCGAAGAGGTCCGGGACCGGGCGCGCGAGCTATTCCGGACGGAGTCGCGAGTAGTGGTACGCTACGAGCCGACCGGAGGTTCCGTTGATGAGTAGCGCCGACGATTCCCTTCGACTCGAATACGCGGACGGCCCTCTCGGGCTCCGCATCGCGCGTCAGCCCCCCCCGCCGGGGGCGGTCAGTTTCTCGGCGACGTACCTCGGGCCCGCGGGGTGGGCGTACGACGCCCGCGGGCAGGAAGGCGTCGCGCGGATCACCACCCAGTTGCTCACGAGCGGCGCCGGCGCCCGCAACCGCATCTCGCTGGCTCGGTTCCTCGACCGTGCCGGGGGGACGCTGGCCGCCCACTGCGATCCGGAATCGGCCGAGGTGACGGTCTGGGGCCCTGCTACGTCGGTCCGCCCCTTGCTCGGTGTGCTGGCGGACGCCGTCCTGCGGCCGCGGTTCGAGCCCGCCGACCTCGAGAGAGTCCGGCGCCAGGTGTATGAACGCCAGTTGCGGGAACTCGCGCAACCCTCCTCTCGGGCCGACCGCGAACTGCATGCGGCCATCTTCCCCGTGGGGCACCCCTTCCGCCTGACCGGGATGGGCGATCGGAAGTCGGTCGCTCGCCTGCATTCCTCCGACCTCGCACAGTTCCACGCGCGCCATTTCACCGGCCCCGGGGGATTGCTCGTGGCCACCACGTCGCTCCGCTTGCGATCGCTGCTCGGGCTGGTCGAACGCCTGTTCGACGAACTCCCGAGCGACCCGCCCCCTCCCCTCCGGGTGCCCCCGCCGGTCGGCCAACGGCCGAAGGACGTCCGCATTGACCTGCCCGGGCACAGCCAGGTAGAGGTGCGAATGGGCGGCCCCTCGATCGCCCGAAGCGACCCCGCGTACCCCGCCGCCTACCTCGCGGACGAGGTACTGGGTGGGGCCACGCTCCTCAGTCGGTTGTTCACCCGGGTTCGCTCGAAGGGAGGCCTGGCCTACCACGCGTCGAGCCATCTCGAGGCGATGAAATTGGGCGGCTACTGGGGGGCGGAGGCGGGCACCGGAGCGGACCGCTGGCGTCGCGTGGTCCCGATGCTCCGCCAGGAGGTGGAGCGCATCGCGGGGGAAACGATCCCTGCGGCCGAGCTCGACCTGGTCCGGGAGAGCCGGCTGGGGGAGGTCGCCCTCGCGCTCGAATCGACCTCCGATGCCCATGAGCTCGCGGTCGACGTGGCCTACAACGGCCTCGCGGCCGACCACTGGGTGACGTGGCCCTCCGTCCTGCGCAGCCTGAGCCCCGGAGAGGTTCGGCGGGCAGCGGAGATCGCGCTGGACCGTGGCCGGTCGGCGACGGTGGTGGCCGGTCCCCTCGGTGGGGCGTAACAGAATCCCCCTCGAAGGGGAGCGCACCCATACGCACTTATACATCCCCGTGGCTCGGGGCAGCATGGCCGGACGCGGAAAGCTCGAGGCGCCCATTCACGGGATGCTGAGGAAGAACATCACGATCACTCCCGAGGAGAGCGAGTTCCTGGAGCGGCACCCCGAGATCAACCAAAGCGCCCTGTTCCGACAGGTCGTCGAGAGCCTGATGCTTGCCGAGCGAAGCCCCGGCTCCGTCGGTTCCCAGCCCGTCCGCCTCGGTCGCGCCGTCTATCGGTCGGGCGCGATCATGTACCAGAAGCGGCCGTAGACCGCGCCCGGTCGGGTGCGCGCGTCGGCGCATCGGCGTCACGCCACCGTGGGCCCAGGTCGTTCAGCGCCGGATGCTCCGCATCTTCGGCCCGGGCCGCGAGCCAGCCGCGGGCGCCCAAGGACAGGTCCAGGGCCGTGCGGGCGGTCCGGGCATCGAGCGAACCGAGGCTGTGGCGCGAAAGGATGTGACCGAACGCCCACCGGCGCTTGAGCACGAGGTCCGTGAAGTGGGGAGCATAGTGCCCCCCGCCGACGGCGAGCGCGATCCGGTCGTCCGTCGAAGGCTCCAGCATCGGTAGCACGTCTGCGAGGACCGCGACCGCTGCGGGCGGGGGCGCGGGCTCGGTCCCGTAACCGATCTCGACGAACATCCCGGGGAGCTCCAGCTCCGGCCCGTGGTGGGTCGCCTCGAAGGTGGCGGATAGTCCGGCTGCGGCGCCGCGCTCGGCCAGGGCGCGCAGGGCGGCGGCCATACGCAAGGGGTCGGCGGGCACCAACGAACGGGCCCGCCCACCGACCTCGGCCGACTCCCCCGGGTTGCCGAGCGGATGAACCGTGAGGCAGGGGACGTTCTTTTCGCTGCGATGGATGGAAGGAAAGACCAGGGTGGGGCGCCGGGCGAGCAGCCCCTCAGGGAGCCGGGCGTCCAGGCGCTCATCGTGGATGTGCCGGCCGGGCCGCCGCAGCAGAAGCGCGCGGTCCGAAAGCGTACGTACGGCCGCGCCGTCGACGTGGTCGCCCGTGGCGGGCGGGGTGCCCCAGCGGGCCGCGACCTCCCGGGCAACCGGATCCTGCTCTGAGACGACCACCAGGTAGGGCCCCTCTGCCGCCTCCATCGCCCCCCGCTCGAGGACCCCGACGAACCGACGCGCCCTAAAGGTGACGCGCCGGACGGGAACGGAACGGAGTGCGCGGCCACTCCGGCACTTTGTCCCTGCGTAGCGCGCGGACAGGTTCAGTCGTCTTTTTCTATCCCGCCTCGGTAGCGCCTCTCCGCGGCATCGGCGCGGCCGGACGGCGGATACATTGGTCAATATCGAAGACGTCGCCCTCTGGGCGACGGTCGCCACGTGGCTCCTTGCGATCGGGACCTTGGTGTTCCTCTACTGGCAGACCCGGCAGGCCGGACAGCTCAACTCCTCGAACGCCGTCATCACACTCCGGGAACGGTTCGACTCTCCGCGGATGCGGAAGGTACGACGGGCGACCAGCGAGCGGCTCCTCAAGAACGAGGTCGAGGATATCACTAACCTCGAGGTCCTCGCGTTCTTCGAGCTCATCGGAGCCCAGACGAAACGTAGGATCCTCGACGAGGAGATGGTCTGGGAGGCGTTCGGCGGTTGGATCACCGCCTACTATCGCGCCATGCGAACGCCCGTCGACCGGATCCAGAAGCTCCGGACCCGCTCGCACGACCCGCTCCTGTTCAAGAAGCTCGAGTGGCTCAACGACCGGATCGAGAAGCTGGACAAGAAGCAACTGGGCGCCGACTACGAGCCCTCGGTCGATGCCGTGGAGGATACGGGACTCTACCTCCGCCTCGAAGCGACCCTCGAGATCGAGTGAGCCGACAGGTCGGTCAGGTTCGCGCGGTCGTCGCCGCCGCCTCCGGATCGATCGAGCGAGTTCCGGAGGCCCGGGGGATGCTCCCGGTGGTATGCAGTCCGAATACGGTAAACATACTGGTTGAAGTAGGGGTAAGCCCCTACCCGTTATCGATGAACGCTGACGAGCGGTCACCCCTCGGGGCGAAGGACCAGCGGCTGGCCGATCCGGACGTGCGGCGGTGGTACGAGGACGTGGCGCAGGGCGCCCAGAAGACGGCGGACAACTACCTGCGATCTCTCTACAACTTCTGCGCGCGGATGGAGACCACCCCCGCGAAGGTGGCGGTGCTGACCGAACAGGAGGCGTTCGAGCTCCTCCACGACTTCGTGGGCCTCGAACAGAAGCGGGGCGTGGCGGGCTCAACCATCGCCACCTACAACAAGTGCGTGAAGTCCTGGCTCGTGTTCCACAACATCAAGGTGGTTCGCAAGGTCAAAATCAAGGACGCCGAGCGAACCCCGACGCTTGTCAATCAGGAGGTTCCTCCGCCCGAAGGACTTCGGGCGATCCTACTGGCGGCTCGCGCCGAGGTAGAGCGCCCCGCTATCGCCCTCATCGCGGGCTCGGGCGTTCGGCTGGAGGTCATCGCCAGCCACACGGACGGCCTGCGCGTGAGCGACATCAGCGGTATCACGATCAAGCGTCGCAAGGTCCGCTTCGAGTCGCTGCCCGCGCAGGTGAGGGTGCGCGCCGAGCTATCGAAGACCGGCCAGCCCTACATCACGTGGCTCGGAACCGAGTTCTCGGAGTACGTCAAGGAGGGGCTAGAGGCACGGCTTCGGCGCGGCCTCAAGGTGAAGCCCGACTCGCCCGTCATCGCGAACCGCGACGGCGGTTTCTTCCACACCCACAAGCTGAGCACCCGCATCCGCGCGGTGATCGACAGGGCGGGGTACGACTTCCGCCCCTACACCTTCCGCAACTACTTCGCCACGCAGGTGACCATCGCCGTGTCCAAGGGGCGCGCGCCGAAGTCGTTCATGACCTATTGGATGGGGCACAAGGGCGACATGGACGCAAGGTACGCGGAGGCACGACTCCCACCTACGCTCGTCGCCGAGATGGCCGAGGCGTACCACCGGGTGGAGCCACTGCTTGAGACCGCGCCGACCTCTGACCAGAAGCAGGAGATTAGTCAACAGGTCGCGGCGGCGATGCTACGGATGGCCTACTACACCGACGAGCAGGTGACGGAGATCCTCAGCAACCCGAAGGCGGACATCGACGAGCTCGTACGGACCGGGCTGAACAAGGCGGCCGTCCCGCTGACTCAGCGCATCGACTCTATCGAGTAGGCGAAGCCCCTCATGTCGGAGGGGTGGCGCGTCCATACCACGGTGGGAACGAGCCTCGTGATGGATCCGCCGAACTGAGAACGCTGACGGCCGAACCCCTTCCGAATCAGAATGGCCACTCGTCTCTGAGCGGCGTCACGGCGAGGTAGACGAGGATCGCGGCCTCGACCTCGGCACCCGCGCGGTGTAGCCCCAGCATTGCGCAGAGCCGTGTGGTACCTTCCATAACGGTGAATGGCCCTGTTTCCGCCTTGGCGACGAGGATGGGCCGACCCCTGACCGCGGGCGGAAGGAAGTCCGTCCTCAGTTCCTTGTAACGCCTCGCGAAGCTCCCATCGCTCGTCTCTTTGCCCGCTTCCAGTGAGGCGACCATCGTTCCAAGGTCCAGGTTCGGCGCGAGTTCTAGGAACCCGGGTTGCTCAGTGCTTCGGAGCTCGGCCACGCCCTCGATGTCGACCTCTGCCCAATGCCACTCGGGTTTCAAATCGAGGAACGGCTGGATGAAACCGCCTCGGTAGGCCATCAGAGCCGCGATGGCTTCACTGGTCTCCTCTGGTGACCACCGCGGAG
>Ga0187871_10004595_pt1 | contig 10285 bp, 9 predicted proteins | sample June2016WEW_16_1_FD_132988 | JGI IMG/M metagenome (GOLD analysis project Ga0187871, IMG submission 132988) | Peatland microbial communities from SPRUCE experiment site at the Marcell Experimental Forest, Minnesota, USA - June2016WEW_16_10 | ecosystem: Environmental > Terrestrial > Soil >...
CTGGTTGGCCAGGGTGGTGCCGATGGACTGGCTGGTGTTGAGCTGGCCGGTCGCCGTGTCAATGGCGGCGCCCAGGTTGGCAACGGTCTGGGCGTAGCTCTGGGTCAGGGATTGGTTGCCGAGGTCGGGGTTGGTTTGCGTGGCCAAATTCGCCAGGGCAAGGGCTATCTGCGTGTTGCCGCCGGCCCCGGAGGTGCTGCTGGCCTGGAATTGGGAGGGATCGGCAACCAGGGCGCTGTTGACGGCGATGTTGGCGGCGCTGTCGCCGGTGAAGAAAGGCTGGCCGGTGCCGCCGCTGGGATCGTAGCCCTGCGAATATATATTATTGACTTGTGTGATCAGTTGCGAGGCCAGCGTGTTGAGGCCGGTTTGCAGGCTGGTCAGCGCCCCGTCGCGAACGGCCATGCTGCCGCCGATGCTCCCGCCGGTCAAATCAAACACCCCGTCGGTATCGTCACGGATGACGAGTTGTCCGTTTCCGGGGTCGTAAGTACTCATGCTGTCAATGACATTGCCGCCCGAGACCACGGGGTCGCCGGCGATGCTGATGTTCATGCTGCCATCGGACTGTGCTGCGGTGGAGATGTTGACCAGGCCGGCGAGGTTCTCGATGGTTTGCTGGCGCTGATCCACCAAATCGTTGGCGGTGCCGCCGCCGGCCTGGGCCTGGACGATCTGCTGGTTGAGGGCGGCGATCTGGGTCAGGTCCTGGTTGGCGGAGGCGACGCCGTTTTGAATGGAGGTGTTCAAATTGGCCTGAATCTGGCTGAGATTGGCGGAGACCTGGTTGAACTGGTTGGTGACCTCCTGCGCGCTTTGCACGACGGCGGCCGGGTCGCCCGCATCTGTGGTCATGCCGGAAAAGGAATTGAAAAGACTGGAGAGCTTGGCGGCGAGACCGTTGGCGCTGGCGGCAGAGGCGCCGGAGGTGTTGGTGAGTTGTTCGCCCAGATAGGTCTCGGCATCCTGGAGGGCGGACTGCTGGGCGGTGTAGGAGCTGACGGCGCTGTTTTCGGATTGGATTTGGCTGTCCAGCATGGCGTCGCGCACTTCGGTGATGGAGACGACATTGGCGCCGGTGCCTTCCTCGCCGGCCATGGTTTCAATGGGCGCGGAGGTTTGGACGACGGCCTGCTCGCGGGCGTATGCCGGATTGTTGACATTGGCCATGTTTTGGCCGGCCACGGCCATTGCCTCCTGCTGTGTGGCAAGGGAGGTGGAGGCCAAATTGAGTGTGCCAAAGAGTCCGAGCATAAGTTCCTGTCAGCCCACGGCGTTGTAAAGGGGGCGGGGGTTGAGGAGCTGGCCGCGCTTGTGGCCGTTGCCGTTATAGACGGAGGTTTGACGCGCGGGAAAGAGTGTGCGCAACAATTCCTGCATCAATTCCACCGAGCGGCGCAAGAGGACATGGTTTTGGCGCGCGCGCTGGCGGACCCGTCCCAGCAAATGGTTGTTTTCCTCCACCAATGCCAGCAGGAGCGGCTGGTAATCGGGAGGCAGCAGCGGAATCAAATCGGCGAAGGGCGCGCTGGCGGTCCGGCGGCAGGCGAGCGCGGCGGCGGCGCGGCATTGCTCGCGATGTTGGCGGGCGTCCTGGATGGCGGCGGCCTGGGCCTGAATGAGGCTGATGGACTGGAAGATTTCGGCGGCGGAGCGGGCTTTGACCTGTTCTTGCTGGCGGTCCAGGAGGGCGAGCATTTCGCCATAGTGCTGCAATTCCTCGCGCAAGGCGGCGATGAGCGGTTCGATACTGTCGGTGGAGTCTTTCATGGATTAACTGCTTGATTCTTGATCGGGGGAGCGGCCAACGGCGTGAGAACGGGAGGCGCCGGGGAGGCGTTAGGCAGGACCTGGTGTGCCAGTTCGCGCTGCAAACTCCGGGCAAGTCCGAAGGCGCCGGAGCGGCTGATGCTGTCGGCCAGTTGGTTGTTGATCATGTCATCATAAATGCCCGAGACCGAGGCGTCCGCCGTGGAAGAGGGGGAGACGGAGGACTTGCGGGTTTCCTGGAGAATCTGGCGGAGGAGGACGGCTTCAAATTGGCGCGAGACTTCCGCCACTTTTTCCGAGTCGGGAATATGCGGGTTGGCGGCCAGATCGTTGAGCGGCACGTCGGCAGCCTTGATTTGCGGTTGAAGCGAAAGGGGGTTCATGTCAGCGAAGGATCAATTCCGCCTGCAAGGCCCCCGCCTCTTTCATGGCTTCGAACATGGACATCATGTCGCGGGGAGTGACGCCGAGGGAATTGAGGGCGGCGGCGACCTTCTCCACCGTCGGCAATTCGGGCAGCGGCATCAAGCTCCCCTTGTCTTCCTTGATACTGGCGTCGGTGCGGGTGGTGACGGCGGTGGTGCCGGTATGGCTTTGGGCATTGGGCTGGGAGACATCCTGGGTGGAGGCGACGCTGATGGTGACGTTGCCGTGGGCGACGGCGCAACTGGAGATGTGAATGCGCGTCGTGGCCACGATGGTTCCGGTGCGCTCGTTGATGACAATGCGGGCCGGCACGTCCGGCGTCACTTCCAACGTCTCCAACTGCGCGATGAAATCAATGGGGGAGCCGCCCCAATTGTCGGGCATCCGCACTTGAACCGTGGTCGCATCCAGGGCGACTGAGGAATCGGGAAATTTCATATTGACGGCTGCGGCCATGCGGGCGGCGGAAGTAAAATCGGGGTCGCGCAACACCAGTTCCAAATGATGGTCGTTGATGATGGTGGCGGGGATTTCCCGCTCGACCAGCGCGCCGTTGATGATGGTCCCGACGGTGGGGTGGTTCTTTTGCACGGTGGCGCCGCCGGCGCCGTCCGCGCCCGCCGAAAGCCCGCCGATGGAGAGCGTTCCCTGCCCCACCGCGTACACATTGCCGTCGGCGCCGTACAACGGGGTTTGAATCAGGACGCCGCCTTGCAGGCTCTTGGCGTCGCCCATCGAAGAAACCACGATGTCCAGCCGGCTGCCGGGTTTGGCAAACGCGGGGATGTCCGCGGTGACCATCACCACCGCGACATTTTTGGCGGAGAGGGTGGAAGCCGGAACTGTCAGCCCATAGCGTTGCAGGAGGTTGGCAATGGCTTGAATTGTGTCCACCGGATTTTTATCGCCGTCGCCGGCCAGGCCGGTCACCAGACCGAAGCCCGACAACTGGTTGTCGCGCGCGCCGGAGATCATGGCGATGTCCTTGATACGCGAACTGGCGGCGGAGGCGGAGGCGGCCGCGGCGAGCCATGCGCCCAGGAGCAAGATGTGAAGATGGGAAGCGCGGCGCATGTCAAACATCAGAACGGGTTGATCTTGTCCCAGATCCGGTTGAACCAGCCTTTGTTCTGGGCGTCGGTAATGGTGCCGTGGGAGACGAACTGAATGGAAGCGTCTGCAACGTTGTAACTGTAAATGGTGTTGTTGGCGAGAATGTCGTCGTAGCGGATGGTTCCGCGCAGGATGGCATCCTGTTTTTCGCCGGAGAAGGCGGTGTGGCGGCGGCCTTCGACGACGAGGTTGCCGTTGGGCAGCACATCAATCACGCGCACGGCCAGTTGGTCGGTGATGGTTTCCGCATTGTTGATCTGGCCGCCGCCGGAATAGGTGTTCTTGCCGGAGAAATTCATCGCCGGGTAGTTCCCGCCCTTGGTCATCAATCCGCTGGCGGCAGGGCCGTAAAGGAAACTGCTGATGCTGGCGTCCACCGCCGTCTGCTTGGCGGTGGTGGTGTTGTTGTTGCGGGTCGCGCCGGTGTTTTGCTGGACGACGATGGTCACGATGTCGCCCACGCGCCGCGCCTTTTTATCGGCGACAATCGAACTGGGCGACGTGTCGGCTTTCCAAAGTGAATCCGCCACGACGCTGGTCACCTGAAACGTGACCAGCAGGGCGATGAGGTGGGCGGGGTCAAAGAGTAATGCGGATAGTTTCTTCATTTTGCACCTTTCCGGTTAATTCGCGCCTGGTTTTCGGATTCCGCACCCGGACGGTTTGACCGAGCAAACCGTCTTCGAGGATTTCCACCTTGAGCGAGATGGTCAGGCTGCCCTCCTCAAAAATCCCGTCCACCAATTGGCCGCGCTTGACGACCGGGCGCGGGCGCACGGCGCGGTTGGGGACCGGCAGGCCGGCCGCGACGTTCTCCACCAGAGCCAGCGAGTTGTCGTCCTTGGATACCTGGAGCACCATGTCGCGTAGCGCCAGAACGTCCCGGCGCTCCATCGTCAGATCGGCGTCCCGCAGCAATTCGCCGCGGGTCAGCGGGGAATGGGCGACCGGCACCTCCCGCCAAATCCGGGCCTGAAACACCGTCTGCCAGTGTCCGACCCGCTCCCGGCCGTTCCACAAATCGAAACCGGCCAGGAAATTAGGATTGACGCCAGCGGCGGGCATTTGCGTGATCGTCACAGAAAGCGGTTCGTCGGGGACCATCGCCGTCGTCCAGGAGCTGGCGAAGTGCAGTTCCAATTCCCCCTGGTCCTTGACGTAATCGCGCTGAAGGGCGGCGGCAAGGAGGCCGGTCAGTTCCTGTTCTTCCAGCGGGCGGAGGCGGCGCGAGACGCGGACGCGGGCGGGGCCGGTCCAGTTGGCGGCGTTTAGACCGGCCAGGTTGGTCCGGGCCAGGGCAATGACCTGGTCGCGGGAGAAAGAGATCGTCTGGCCCAGGGGCGGAGCCGGGGCCAAACGAATGTGTGGGAGGGCCACAGGCGGGTTTGCGTTGACGATCTGATTGAGGAAAATGCCGGAACTGTCCACACGCGCCTCTGCGGGCAACTGCCAGGAGCCGCCGGACGCAGCGGCGGGGTCGGCGGCGGGAACGACCACCAGTGTGGCCGGGGCCGATATGGGGGCGGACTGCATGCGCGGCAGTGGCGGAATGTCGTTCGCCAGCGCGGGCCGGGCGGAGAGCGAGGCGGCCAGCGCGAGACAGGAAAAGCTCAAATGGCGGGTCAACGTCTTCATACTTGTCAGCGGCGCAAGTTGTTGCTCTCCTGCATCATCTCGTCGGCGGATTGGACGGACTTGGAGTTGACCTCGTAGGCGCGCTGGGCGACGATCATGTTGACCATTTCCTGGACGACTTTGACGTTGGACATTTCCAGGTAGCCTTGCTGGAGCGTGCCGTATCCGTTTTCACCAGGCGTCCCGGTTTCCGGCGTGCCGGAGGCCAGGCTTTCGGTGTATAAATTGCCGCCGACGGAGTTGAGGCCCGCCGGGTTGGTGAACCGGACCAACTGCACTTGGAAATTCTGTGTGCCGCTGGAGGAGGTCGCGGTCACTTCGCCGGTGGAGGAAATGGTGATGCCGGTGGTCCCGGCGGCAATGGGCTGCCAGCCGCCCTGCAACGGCAATCCGTCGCTGGTGGTAATTTGCCCGGTGGAAGATCGCTTAAGGGCGCCGTCCCGCGTGTAAGCCAGGGTGCCGTCGGGCATTTGCACCTGGAAGAAACCGTCGCCGTTGACCGCCAGGTCCAGTTGTTCGCCTGTCTGGGTCAGTTCGCCTTCCGTAAAGACTTTCGAGGTCGCGACCACGCGGCTGCCGTGGCCGACCTGGATGCCCGTGGGCAATTGGGTCCCGCTCCCCTGCTCGGCGCCCGGCGCGCGGGTCGTCTCGTAGAGCAGGTCCTGGAACTCAATCTTGCTGCGCTTGAATCCGGTAGTATTGACGTTGGCCAGGTTGTTGGCGATGACGTCCAGGTTGGCTTGCTGGGCTTCCATGCCCGACGCGGATGAATAAAGGGAGCGCACCATAAATCAAATCAGCTTGGATTGCCCAGGTCCGCGATGGTTCTGCCCAAACGGTCATCCTGAATCTGGATGACGCGCTGGTTGGCCTCGAATCCGCGCATCGCGGTCATCATGCCGGCCATCTCCAGAACCGTCGAACTGTTGGAAGATTCCAGATAGCCCTGGCGCACTTTGGAAGTGGACGGCTGGGACTGAAGGCCGGGATCTTGGGCTGCATAATAGCTGGCGCTGATCTGGGTCAGCAGTTCCGGCTTGTTGAAATTGGCCACGGCCAGTTTGCCCTTCGCGCTGGCGCCCTGGCTGACGTCGCCGTTGGCGGAGATGCTGATTGGCGTCGGGTCGCGGGGATTGAGTTGGATGGGGCCGCCCTGGCCCAGCACCGGATAACCTTCCTGGGTGGCCAACTGGCCCTGGGAATTGATTTGGAATTCCCCGTTCCGTGTATAACCGGTCGTCCCGCCGGGCATTTGCACTTCAAAAAAGCCCTTGCCGTCAATAGCCACATCGGTGGGGACGCCGGTGGGTTTGAGTTCCCCGGCGGTAAAATTGGTGGTAGTGGTGCCCTTGGGAAGGACGAACATCTGCGCGGATTGGCTCCCGCTCAAGCCGCCCGGCATGAGACCCGCCTGCACCGCGGCCATGGACAACTGCTGCCTCTTGTAACCGGGCAGCGCGCCAGACGCCAGGTTCTCCGCAATGACCTCCTGCCAACGGCTGTTGGCGTTGAGCGCGGCGCCTGCCTGGAATAAGCTGACATTCACGACCCCCTGCTGAGCAACGACTGTGCCACGGCGGGAAAACCGCTCTTTTGCCGGGGCATTCGGATTCCCAACCCGGCGTCGGCGGCAAAACTTGCCCCCGGAACCCGGCCAAAATTGCCCCTTGCTTGCGGGGATGGCCGCCTTGCTGTAGCGGCGGTCTGCGACCGCCGCCGTCTAAAACTACCCCTTGCGTGCTGAAGAGACCCAAGCAGGCCAGAACCAAAACCAGTCTCCAGTTTTGCTTGTCTCAAAACCTCTTGTGCGCTATAACCACGGGCATGGCGAACACCGGCAACGTTAAATACTCCGGCAATTCACTCGGCGGGCTGGACTTCGAGGCTCACCTCTGGGCGGCTGCCGACAAGATGCGCGGCCACATGGACGCCTCGGAATACAAGCACGTCTGCCTTGGCCTCATCTTCCTCAAATATATCTCGGACGCTTTCGAGGAAAAGCGCGAGCAACTCCTGTTCGGCTTCTCCGATCCCAAGAGCGAATGGTTTATCAAGGACGCGCCGCAGCGCGTCGAAGCCGCTGAGAGCCGCGATGAATACACAGCCGCCAATGTCTTCTGGCTCCCGCCCGAAGCCCGCTGGCACACCATCAAGGCGAAAGCGAAGTCGCCGGACATCGGCAAACTGATTGACGACGCGATGGGCGCGATTGAGCGCGAGAACCCCACTCTCAAGGGCGTTCTGCCGCGCGATTATGCCCGCCCCAGCCTTGACAAAGTGCAGCTTGGCGGACTGGTGGACATCATCAGCAACATCGGCTTTAACGAATCGAAAGCGAAGTCCAAGGACGTGCTCGGGCGCGTCTATGAATACTTTCTGGGAAAATTCGCCAGCGCGGAAGGCAAGGGCGGCGGCGAGTTCTACACCCCGCAATGCGTCGTGCAATTGCTCGTCGCCATGCTCGAGCCTTACAAAGGCCGCGTGTTCGACCCTTGCTGCGGCTCCGGCGGCATGTTCGTGCAGTCGGAAAAATTCGTCGAGGAACACGGCGGCCGCGTCGGCGACATCGCGGTCTATGGGCAGGAATCCAACTACACCACTTGGAAACTGGCGCGGATGAACCTCGCCATTCGCGGCATTGATGCCAACCTCGGCCCGCGCAACGCCGACAGCTTCCGCGCCGATCTCCTTCCAGACCTCAAGGCCGATTTCATTCTAGCAAACCCGCCCTTCAACATGAGCGACTGGGGCGGCGAAAACCTGCGCCAGGACGTGCGTTGGAAATACGGGATGCCTCCGGTCAACAACGCCAACTACGCATGGATTCAACATTTCATCCATCACCTCTCGCCCGTGGGCATCGCCGGATTCGTCATGGCCAACGGTTCCATGTCCACGCAGACCGGAGGCGAAGGAGACATCCGCAAGGCACTGGTTGAAGCTGACCTCGTGGATTGCATGGTCGCGATGCCCGGCCAGTTATTTTTCGCCACGCAAATTCCCGTCTGCCTCTGGTTCCTGGCCCGCGACAAGAAGAACCACAAACGTCGCGAGCGGCGCGGTGAAACCTTGTTTATTGACGCGCGCAAAATGGGCGTGCTGATTGACCGTATCCACCGGGAACTGACCGCCGAAGAAATCGAAAAGATTGCGGGTTGCTATCGCGCGTGGAAATCCAAAGCCGCGAAACCAGGCTACGCTGACGAACCGGGCTTCTGCAAATCTGTGAAGCTCGAAGAAATATGCACGCATGATTGCGTGCTCACTCCCGGCCGTTATGTTGGCGCGGAAGAAATTGAAGACGACGGTGAACCGTTCGAGAAAAAAATGAAGCGGCTCACCGCGACGCTGGACGGGCAATTTGCCGAGTCGGCGAAATTGGAAAAAGCCATCCGCGCGAATTTGAAAGGCTTGGGTTATGGCCTCTGATTGCCGCAAAAAAAGAAACCCCGGCTCCTGTCTGCCGCAAGCGGCCGAGGAAGGAATTCCGAGGTCAACGCAAGAACCATTGCTTATCTGATCCACAAATTCAAGCATGAATCAATCTTTTCAACTGGAAGTCGGTGGTTTGAGTACCCCAACGGGGTATTGTCCCAAAGCCCAGGGTTGCGAGGAACGAGCTACCCTGGGGCAACGTCCGAAACCACCCACAACCCCAACGGGGTTGTGCCAAACCCCCTGACGTATGCCCCAATCCCTTTCCGCCGTTTACATCCATCTGGTTTTCTCCACCAAAGAACGTCGTCCGTTTCTGCGCGATAAAACCGTGCGTGACACATTGCATTCGCAACTCGGCGGCATTTCCAAAACGTTGGAATGTCCGCCCATCTTGGTCGGCGGCGTTGAAGACCATGTTCATATTCTTGCACGTCTGGGCCGCACCATCCCGCAGGCCCATTGGGTCAAGGAAGTGAAGCGCGTCTCCAACGGATGGTTGAAAGAGCAAGGCCGGAATTACGCGGACTTTGAATGGCAGGGCGGTTACGCGGATTTCTCGGTAAGCCAGTCGAATCTGGAGCAGGTCAGGCAATACATCGCCGGACAAGAGGAACACCACCGAAAGATGAATTTTCAGGACGAGTTGCGGACGTTGCTCCGCAAACACGAAATAGAATGGGACGAAAAATATGTCTGGGATTGAACCATTCATGCCCCAACGGGGCATTGTCCCAAAGCCCAAGGTTGGCGCGACGCGCCTACCTTGGGATGGTGGTTTGTTTTTTCATCAACCCCAACGGGGTTGTGACCCTACGGTGGTTCAGTGCATGAAGAGGCACAACCCCGTTGGGGTTGTTCTCATTGGGCGACCGTTACCCAGGGTTGCTCGTTCCTCGCAACCCTGGGCAATGTCCAACATTCATCACAACCTCAACGAGGTTGCGCCAAGAAAAGTTGTGACGAAGGCCACAACCCCGTTGGGGTTGTTTTCGTTTTCCGACCGTTTACCCAGGGTAGCTCGTTCCTCGCAACCCTGGGCTGGAGGACATAGCCCCGTTGGGGCTGGCAAAGGAGGCCGGAAGTGAGCCGGTGGCGGGAGACAACGCTTGAAGAAACCACGGAACTGCTCACAGGCTTTCCGTTTAAGAGCGCAAAATACACTCATGATGAAAACGGCATTGCGCTGGTGCGTGGCGATAATGTTGTGCAAGGACGATTTCGGTGGGATGACGTGAAGCGTTGGCCAAAAAGAGAAACAGCAGAAATTTCCAACTACTTCCTGCAAACTGGCGATGTGATTCTGGCGATGGATCGTCCGTGGATTGATGCTGGTTTGAAATACGCTTGTGTTGCGGATGAGGATTTGCCGTGCCTGCTTGTCCAACGAGTCACACGGTTGCGAGCGCGGAACGGACTCGATCAAGGTTTCTTGCGGTACATTATCGGCAGCAAAGAATTTACGGACTATGTATTGGCTGTTCAGACAGGCACGGCTGTTCCTCACATTAGTAGCGGCCAAATCAAACAATTCCGGTTTCAGTGCCCTCCTTCATCCGAACAACGCGCGATTGCCTCCGTTTTGGGTGCGCTGGACGACAAGATTGAGTTGAACCGGCGAATGAACGAGACGCTGGAGGCGCTGGCCCAGAGCCTGTTCAAATCCCGGTTCGTGGCCCCCACCCAATCCGCCCTCCCAAAAGGCTGGCGCGAAGTTCCATTTGCCGAAACCGTGGAAATCATTGGCGGCGGCACGCCCAAAACTTCTGTGGCCGAGTATTGGGGCGGAGACACTCCCTGGTTTTCCGTCGTGGATTCGCCGCAAGGTTCTGACCTGTTCGTGATAGAGACCGAGAAGAAAATCACACAAGCCGGGATTGAAAATTCTTCCACACAATTGCTGCCA
>Ga0187871_10004596_pt1 | contig 10284 bp, 7 predicted proteins | sample June2016WEW_16_1_FD_132988 | JGI IMG/M metagenome (GOLD analysis project Ga0187871, IMG submission 132988) | Peatland microbial communities from SPRUCE experiment site at the Marcell Experimental Forest, Minnesota, USA - June2016WEW_16_10 | ecosystem: Environmental > Terrestrial > Soil >...
ATGTTCTGGACCGTCCGCGGCGCCAATGCGATCATCGCTCTCCGCTGCTGCCAACTGAGTGGCAATTTCGAAGATTACTGGGAGGCACGCCGTGCCTGATCCTCACTTTTTTGTCGCACACCCGCCGGAAACGATTGCTTCGCGGCATATGCCCTTAATGCCCGACGACCGCCGTTTTCATCGGCCCCAGAATGCCGAGCAGATCGGCCTTCTCTTTCTCGGGCACCTGAAGCCGATTGAGCGTGGCCACCAGGTCCTCGACCACGGCATCAAACGCTTCGCCAGTGACGGCGCGGCCTTTATGTGCCGCAACGATATCGGGGCCGGTGTACTGGCATGGCCCGCCGGTGCCCTGGCACAGGAAATCGGCGAGACTCCGTTTGTATGCCGCTGCCTTCACCGGATCGGAAGCGGCGTGCGCGAACCATTTGTTCACCCGCTCGTCCGCCAGAATGCGGCTTACGAAATCATCCACGACGGCGCGGATGACGGGCATACCGCCGAGCCGCTGAAATAGACTTGCGCGCGGCTCCGCGGCTGCCAAGCCGGACACGGTAATGGCCGCGAAGGCGGCCGCCAGAATGGTTGTCTTCCAGGTCTTCATCGATGTTTTCCTTTGGCCGGGATTCCGAGCTGTCCCGGCCCTCAATAGTTAAATGCGCAAAACCGTCCAGCTTTATTTGGCGGGCATGCGCGGAGTTTATTTCATAGGACGGCGGCGCTCCCGCACGTGGGTCGATGCCCGCATAGAGAGTCACCGGGCGGTTCTTTTAGGGGGCCAGAGCCGGCTGAAGGCCGGCTGCGGGCAGAATTGCCCGCCCTCCAGCGGCGGAATTGTAGTATCCGAAAAGCACCGGACCGGCAACAATGGACTGAGTATTCGGGTTGTTATCCAGTTGCACCCAGCCGGGACAAACATTCCCAGTGCAGGGCGTCCCGTTATACTGCCAGATCGAGAGCTCGCCGTTTGAAGGGTTCCTGATCTGATAAACGGTATCGGACCCGGCAGCCATAGAGGAAACGAACCGGTGGTTATCGATTTTCACCCAGCCGGGACACTTGCTCCCGTCGCAGGGCGTACCGGTGTACTGCCACGTCGCATAATCCGTTTCCGGCCGCTGCACGTACAAACCGCCGCCCGCGGCCATGATACCGGGGCCGCCGTCGGACGAGTACTTGCTCTCGAGGATTGTCTGCCAGTTGTAAGTAATGGGCGACCCGGTATACTGCCTGATCGAGTAAACATTGGGATATTCCTGCATGTCGTACAGGGTATTTATCCCAACCGCGGTGGGGAGCGGGTACCCTACATCGATCTGCGGCCAGATGTCGAGCGCTGCGTCGAACATAAAGAGATATGCGCCATTTTTTGTACTGGTGGTCTCATAAACCACGAGAGAGCCGGTGGCACCGGCGAAATACCCAAAAGGAGGTAATTGCATCGGCTCAGAGCCGGCGAGTTCCGTCCAGCCGGGACAGGAGCCCCCGGTGCAAATGTTGCCGTTAAACTCCCAGAGGGAACCATCGATGTGCATCTCGTAAGGAGTGCTGCCCCCAACACCGATCGCGATAGCGTTTTTATTGTTATCGAGTTCCACCCATCCGGGACAGGAGCCCCCGCTGCAGGCTGGGCCAACGTACCACCAGATCGACCCGTCGATGTGCATCTCGTAGAGCGCACCTCCGCCGGCGGCAATCATGTACATATGTGGGTTGTTGTCGAGTTCGATCCATCCGGGACAGGACCCCCTGCTGCAGGGTATTCCGGTGGACTGCCAGATCGATCCGTCGGTATGCGTCTGATACAGCTCCTGGCTCCAGGCCATCGAAGCCATGCTCGTCGCGATGCCGCTCGCCAGCAGCGCGACCCTTTGCCATTGCAATATTCTCGTCGTCATAAAAAGATTCTCCTTTGTGTTGGGCCGCCATGCGGCGAGCCCGATGAACTGAAATCTATCCACCCGTAATGCGGAAAACCGTGGGGTTTTTCGTCCGATCCACACGGATGTTTTTCCGCTCGCTGCAAATGTCGAAGGCGGGACTTAAAAGTCCCGCGGCACGCTAAAGCGTGCGCCACGGGCTACGGCCAAATGTCCAAACTCCAGGTAGGCGTTCGAGTTTTGCGTAATGTTCTGCCCAAGGCTATTGCCGAGGGCGCACCTTCGGGAGAGGATGGTGCAATTCGGGGATGCTGGGCTCACCCGCATGATCGAACAACTCAGGGTGCAGATAGTGGCCCTGATCGGCCTTGTCTTTCTCCGCTTCCACGGGAATGCGGTGCGCTTTGGCCCAGGCGTCCTGCCGGATGCCGGTCACTTGCCAGGAAACCTTCACATTCGGCTTGTCCGTGCGGATCATGAATGTGTTGTTGTTGACCTCGGATGCCACGATGGCGTGGGCAAACTGGCCGATGACCGTCAACTGGTAACGGAAGTCGCTGTTCAGCGCTTCGAACCAATCGGGCAGCGCGACCGTGGCGCGGCCCCCGCCGTCGGTGACGACCGTGCCGTCATAGACGTTCTTCATGTCCGGCGATTCCACGAACGAGTGGTACAGGTACTTGTTCGCCGGGTCCAGTGGATGATCGATCTGGAACGAACCGCCGCTCTTGGAGAGGTTGCCGATTACGCTCACGTCCCCGCCGAACTGGGCCGCCATGCTGTTGAAGCCGTCGCACGATCCGATGCCCCAGCAAACGCTTTGCGCAAAGATGCCCACACCCGTATTGGAACCGGGCGAGGCATCCACCCCATCCCCGCCGAATTGCGCTCCGTCACCCGGGGCGCCGCCGCCCAAAAAAAATCCGCCGGGGCCCGTGGTACATGAACTGCAACCCGCGATGGTGGAACCTCCCGTCGCGAGGATACCGGCGCCCCCGTTAATATTGAAGTCGGCGTCGCCACTTCCAGCATAGGCGCGAAGGCCGTGACCGCCGAACTGGCCAGGTTGAGTTGCCGCTCCGCCGTGCGCCAGGACGCCCGCGCCGGGGATCCCGGGACCCGTGATGCCGCCGCCAGTTACGTCGATGCCGTCGCCGCCTCCGTTGACTCCAAGACCACCGGTGCCGGCAAAGGCTGGGCCCGCGAGAAGCACGCCGGATCCTCCTCCTCCCAGCGCTCCTACGCCAGCCTGGCCGGATCCTGCTTCGACGCCCCCGAGTATGCTCGCTCCGATGCCGCCGGCGCCTGCCACCACGATTCCGGTTCCCGCCGAGTTGATGACGGTGAAGGCAGCGCCATTGGGGACCGCGACATTACCGCTGAATGGCAGACTCAGCGCGGGCCCAGGAGGACCCTGCGGACCTGCCGGGCCTGCCGGACCCGCCGGGCCTTGCACACCCGACGCCCCTATCGTCAGGTCGAAGTTCGTCGAGCCTTTAGCCGTTACCGAAAGGGTGTAAGTGCCGGGTGCCAGGCCCGCCGGCAGAGACGCGCGGATTTGAGTGTTGGTGTAACTCACAACGTTTAAGACATGGTTCCCCAACGAGATCAGAGGCGGGCCGGAAACTGGCTGCAGTGCCCTGCCCTCGATCGTGATGGTGGTGAGATTGGAATTCGCTTCCGCGCTTAAAACTGTAGTTTGCCCGTATGCTGCGCCACCCAGGGCCAGCACCGCAAATAGCGCGATCGAGCGGGACTTAAAAGTCCCGCCGGCACGCTGAAGCGTGCGCCACGGGACTGCAGGTGGCTCACCAAATGTCCAAATTCCAGGCAGGCAAAGATGTCGGTTCCTTGTATGGCGTGTCATCGTTTTAAGCTCCTCATGATTACTGCTGCTGGCGCTGTTTCGGACGGGGATGATGCATTTCGGCGATACTCGGCTCGCCGGCATGGTCGAACAACTCGGGGTGCAGATAGTGGCCCTGGTCGGCCTTGTCTTTCTCCGCTTCGACGGGAATGCGGTGTGCGTTGGCCCAGGCGTCCTGACGGATGCCGGTCACCTGCCAGGAGACTTCTACGTTCGGCTTGTCCGTGCGGATGGCGAACGCGTTGTGGTTGATCTTGGATGCCACGATCGCCTGAGAGAACTGACCGATGGCGGTCAACTGGTAGCGGAAGTCGCTGTTCAGCGTCTCGAACCAGTCGGGCAGCGCAACCGTGGCGCGGCCCCCGCCGTCTGTGACGACAGTGCCATCGTAGACGTTCTTCATGTCGGGCGACTCCACGAAGGAGTGGTAGAGATATTTGTTGGCCGGGTCCAATGGATGATCGATCTGGAAAGAACCGCCGCTCTTGGCGAGGTTTCCGATGACGTTGACGTCACCGTTGAATATGCCGGCCTGGAAGTTACCGCCCGTCACATAGATTCCAACGCCGCTGCCCGCGAAAGCATCGACACCGTCGCCGCCTTCACCTATATTTGCGGGGATCAGGCCGCCAACGAATCTGCCACCCGCCCCCGCGGCGCAATAGATGCAACCGCCGACGGCGTTCCCACCTAGCGCGTAGATACCCGCGGCGTAGGTATTGTCATCTCCCGCTCCTCCATACGCAACCACACCCGGACCACCCGATGCGGAAATCCCAGCCGCTCCGCCAACAGCAAAGACGCCATTGCCGCCGGCCTGGTTGTTGCCGCTGCCGGTGGCCGCGCCACCTGTTGCGTCGATGCCGTCGCCACCTAGAGCGGAGCCAAGACCACCCGTGCCGGAAAAGGCTGCGCCGCCGCTGGTCACGCCGGAGCCTCCTCCGCCAAGTGCGGCAATGGCAGGATCTCCGTTCCCGCCTTCTATGCCTCCCAGGATTGTGGCGGCAATACCGGCAGTGCCTTGCACCACGATTCCCGCCCCCGCCGTGTTGACGATGCTGAAAGCGGTATTGGGCGAGGCTACGCTACCGCTGAATGGCAAACTGAGCGCGGGCCCCGGAGCGCCCTGGGGGCCCGCCGGGCCTGCCGGACCAGCGGGACCCGTCGAACCCGACCCGCCGATCGCCACATCGAAATTCGCCGCGCCTTTCGCGGTCACCGCCAGATTGTAACTGCCGGGGGCGATGCCGGCGGGCAGGGCCGCGCTGATTTGGGTGTTGTTGAAGCTCATCACCGTGAGCTTTTGGCCCGCTAACGAAACCAGGGGCGGACCGGAGACTGGCTGCAATGCCTTGCCCGTAATCGTGATGGCGGTAAGGCTGGAATTAGCGCCGGCACTTAATACCACGGTTTGCGCGCAGGCTGCGCCGGCGAGGGCGAACCACGCGCATAGCGCGAAGGGTCCTCTATATATCTGGTAAGTCATCGTATTCATCTCCTCTGCTGATTGATTGCCGAAGTCTTATCACTGCTGTTGGCGGGGCGTGGGACGGGGATGGTGCAGTTCGATAATACCCGGTTCGCCCGCATGGTCGTATAACTCGGGGTTTAGATAGTGGCCCTGATCGGCCTTAGCTTTCTCCACTTCCACGGGAATGCGATGCGCGTTGGCCCAGGCGTCCTGCCGGATTCCAGTGACTTGCCAGGAGACTCTTACGTTGGGTTTGTCGGTCGAGATCGCGAAGCTGTTTTGGTTGACCTCCGCGGAAATCCAGGCGCGGGCCGGCTGGCCGATGGCGGTGAGTTGATAGCGGAAATCGCCGTTGAGAGCCTGAAACCAGTCGGGCAATGTCACGATAGCGTGGCCGGAGCCGTCGGTGGTCGCATTGCCGTTGTACACGTTCATCATGTCCGGCGATTCGACGAAGGAGTGGTAAAGGTACTTATTGGCTGGGTCAAGAGGATGGTCGATCTTGAAAGATCCGCCGTTCTTGGAGAGGTTTCCGACCACTTCGACGTCTCCGTAGAATTCGGCGGCGCCGCCGAGGTTCGCCATCACCACGATGCCGGTGCCGATCCCCGCCAGAACGTCGATGCCGTCGCCACCTTCTCTACTTACATTCGATGGGTCCGCGCCGCCGATGAAACTGCCGCCCGCGCCCGCTACGCAGTGAATGCAACCGGTGACGATGTTTCCTCCGGTGGCGTAGATGCCGGCGGCGAATGTGTCGTTATCTCCCACGCCGCCCTGGGCGACAATGCCCGCACCGCCGGCCGAGCCAATAGTGGCGGCTCCGCCAGTAGCTGTCATGCCGTTGCCGCTGGAGATGAGGTTGCCAATGCCTGTTACCATCCCCCCTACTACGTCGATGCCGTCGCCTCCTTGAGTCGAGCCGATACCGCCGGTGCCGGAGAAGGCGGGCCCACCGTTCGTTACGCCCGAACCTCCGCCGCCCAAGGCGCCTACACCCGCGTTTCCGGTGGCTCCGGTAACGCCTCCGAAGATGTTTGCTCCGGTCCCGGCGGCGCCCACGGCGACCATTCCCGTTCCCGCGGTGTTGATGACGGTGAACGCCGCATCATTCGCGGCGGCCACGGTGCCGCTGAACGGCAAAGTGACATCCTGCCCGGGAGGGCCTTGGGGACCTGCCGGGCCGGCCGGACCTACCGGACCCGCGGCTCCAATCGTCACGACGAAGTTCGCCGCGCCGTTCGCAGTCACCGCCAAGTCGTAGCTGCCCGGAGTCAGTCCCGCAGGCAGGGCTGCGTCGATTTGAATGCCGTCAAAACTCATAACGGATAGCACACGGTTCCCCAACGACACCAACGGCGGGCCGGAAGCCGGCTGCAGGCCCCTGCCTCTGATCGTGATGGAAGTGAGCTTGGAATTGGGCGCGGCGCTCAATATGTCGGTTTGTGCGTGGGCCACGCCGGCTAGCGCGGCCAGTGCGGTAAGTCCGATCGCTGCGCTTAGTGGGAAATAGCTTTGTTTCGTCATTATCGTTCTCCTCGATGTCGAGACTGGAGCCGCTAATTCTGCGATGGGAAGACGCCCAGGTTGCAGATGGTGTAAGTGAGGCCGTTGGGCGCCACACTCCGGAGGTCCGGAAGGGCGAAAGTAGTGACGCCATCGCCCCCGTAATTAGTGCCCAGGAGCGTGTATAACGGGGCGTTACCGGCGATGGGCAGAAGTTGGCCGGTGGCTGGAATCCCGTTGGCCACGATGCCCGCGGTCAGCATGATCTGGCCAAGCGTGCACGCCGCTCCGGTGCCCGCGGCAGCCAAGGTGGTGTTCGTCCCAAATCGCGTGTCTAAAGCGACAACGAAGCCGCCGACCAGGCCGTTGTTTACGCTGAGGGCGTAGCTGGCCGCGACCAGCCCCGGAGGGGTGTCGGCGAGGATCAAGGTGTCGTTCCACGCGGTGACCGTCAACAGGTAGGCATCGAGTTTGACGGACGGTGCACCGGAAGCCGGCGTGAAGTGCCTTCCGGCGATGGCGATCTGGTTGGCGGCCGGAATCAGTGCCGCGCTCGATATACTGGGCTGCACGACTGCGCCCGAAGCCACTCTAGCCATGCTTGCCAAGATGCCGGCCGCAAGCAGTGCGATCTTTTGCGATTGCGATTTCCCAATAGTCATATTCTTTCTCCTCTTGTGTCTGTGGCGGGCCGAAGCCGCTCACCAGGTAATGCGGAAAAGCGGAGGAAGATTTTTGGGTAATTGCGGTGAGTCTACTTATTTCTCAGGTATCGCGATACGGCGCGGCCAGGCGACAACCCGGCCGACGCTGCCGGATCTCGCCGTTGCCTGCCTAAGTACGTCTTTGGTCATCACCCATTGGTTAACGCGGCCCGCCCTTTTCCCCGCAGCGTGGCGACTTCCTCTTGCCACCTTCCAATTCCTCCCTCATCCGCAGCTGCTCTCACGGCGATCCGATATAGCCAAAGCCGAGAGACCAGGCTGGGCGGCGACATTTTGACCAGCGGCCGCAACAAGCGGACCCGCAAGCTGGAGCGCTGCAGGCCGGTCGGTTGGTGCTTCGTTGCCGCTGGCGGCTTACGTTCTTACGAATCCGGCTCAACACCGATCGACAACAAAGCGCCAGAACGCTGCATCCCCGGAGTCATCGTCGTCGCCGTTTCCCTAGTGGTGATGCCGTTGTTGTTCGGCGCCCGGTTTCCCCGGCTTGCAACCGACGCCGGCCACTCCGGCTGAGTATGCTAGAATCCCTGGGGAGATCCAACGTGAATCACAAAGTCTGTTTAGCACTCACCGCCCTCGCCGCGTTTCCAATTCTGGTACCGGCACAAGATGCGCCCGCAACACCGGCGAATCCAATCGCGACCAGCGAAAAAGGCTTTTACATGATAGTCAGCGGCAACGTCCTCGCCGCCGCCGAGAAGATGCCCGAGGAGAACTATTCCTTTAAGCCGACGCCGGACGTGCGGAGTTTCGGCCAGCTAATCGGCCACGTCGCCGATGCCCAATATATGTTTTGCGCCATTGCCTCCGGAGACACGCCGTCCCCGAAGGGGATCGAGAAGAGCAAGACCTCCAAGGCCGACCTGGTAGCCGCATTAAAGGACGCCATTGACTATTGCAACAAAACCTACTCGAATATGAGTGACACGCAAGGCAGCCAGATGGTGAAGTTTATGAAGTACAACCTGGCCCGGCTGAGTGTGCTCTCCGTAAACACGGCGCATACCGATGAGCACTACGGAAATATCGTTACTTATCTGCGATTGAAAGGCATCGTGCCCCCGAGCAGCGAGCAGGCAGCCGGCGCCGCAAAGAAATAGCCGGCGCGAACCAGCAGCATCCGCCGGGCAAAACGGAACCCGGAATACCGCCTTTGATTCGGGATCGCAAATCACGATGATCCGCCCGAGGCGCAACCCGACGCTTCTTAGCGCGGGCTCGTCAGGTTCTTGAGCGTGCCGGAAGTTTCCAGGAATTTCCGAGGCGGACATGAAAGGCTGTGAACTCTGTCCTGGTGTCCTCGAACACAGCCGCCATCGCGGTGCCATAGATTCCGAGGTCGATCGCGCTCTATCCCGAGAGATAAAATCTAACCTGCGCCTCGCTGCGAGAACATAGTGGCGGACGGAGCACAATGAAATCCATCGATCGTACCCGAAAAGCGTGCAAGTCCTGCACAGGACGCGAGACGATTCGTCAAAGGATGGCTCCGTCGAACACCGAGTGTATCAGTCTAGTTGCTCATGGCAAGATACAAGGTCTGCGTTCCGGCCACCCCGCCGACCGTGAACGTCAAGGGCACCGCCCCGCTGCCGGGATTGGCCGGCACCACCATATTGAACTGATACAGGCCCGTATAGCTTGGCGCTAACCCCGAGTAGGGCAGGTTAGTGACGGGTGCCCCGCCTATGGACATGCTAAAGGCCGACTCCATCTGGTTCGCCTCCTGAACAAGCTGGCCAGCCGGTATGTTTGGTGTGACCGGCCCAAAACCTATGCCATATAGAACGATCTCGTCGCCCGGCTGAGCGGGTCGCGATGGGAGGCCCGCAATCGCGCCCACGGGGAGGACGTACGTGCCATCGGCGAACAGCGCTACGACGTATTGGATGCCGCCGATGTTGAACGATGGCGGCGCGTCAAACCCTGGTTGAACCGGATTGACGTTGATGTTGTACGCCGCGCTTGTCAGGCTCCCGACCGTAACCGTCATCGACAGCATGCCCGTTGCAATGTTAGACGGCACCAGCGCGTTCACTTGACCCGGGCTGATGAAGCCGATGAAGGCGGCCTGCCCGCCGATAGTTACGGAAGTGCCGTTGAGCGAGGTGGGAGCATTGACGCCGTTGAAATCGGAGGCCGCCCAGGATTGCGTGCCAACCGCGAGGTTCGATCCGTAGATCTCGATCCAAGAGCCCGGCGAGACGGAAGTGAATTCTCCGAAAGCGCTGGCGCTCACCACACCGCCTGGCGACACGGCGGGCTTGGGGGACGCGGCGATGCCGAAGACCTCGCGGACGCGCATACCCATAAACTCCGCGATGTAGAGATTACCCGCGCTGTCTACGGCCACATCCTCAGCGTCATTGAGGGTGGCGCTAGTAGCCGGACCGCGATCACCCGACGAACCGCCCTGGCCCGTGCCTGCGACCGTGCTGATGATGCCGGATTTCACTTCACGAACGCGATTGTTATAGGCGTCCGCAATAAAGACACTACCGGCGCTATCGGCGGCCAAGCCGACAGGGTACATGCCCGCCATGGTGGCCGGGCCGCCATCCCCGGAGGAATTGGCTGAGCCATCGCCAGCCAGGGTCGTGATAATGCCGGAAGTGTCTACCTTCCGCACGCGCCTTGCGGTTACATCACCGATATAGACGTTTCCGGCGCTGTCCAAGGCCAGCGCTTCGGGCGCATTCAACTCGGCCAAGCTGGCCTGCCCGCCGTCGCCGTTCCCGTTCAAGAACAAGTGGCCGCCGGCAAACGTCGTAATTGTGCCTGAGGTGTCCACCTTGCGCACGCGGTTTCCGGAAAACTCGGCGATATACAGGTTGC
>Ga0187871_10004598_pt1 | contig 10282 bp, 15 predicted proteins | sample June2016WEW_16_1_FD_132988 | JGI IMG/M metagenome (GOLD analysis project Ga0187871, IMG submission 132988) | Peatland microbial communities from SPRUCE experiment site at the Marcell Experimental Forest, Minnesota, USA - June2016WEW_16_10 | ecosystem: Environmental > Terrestrial > Soil >...
ACCAGGCGGCCGCTGCGCACGAGGTCGTAGGCGAGAATATCTGTCACCAGCAGCACGCCGGCGCCTTCGCCCGCGGCATCGAGCGCATGGTCGGCGCTGTTGAAGCTCAAGCTGCGGGCGGTCTCAACGTGGTCGAGGCCGGCGGCGGCGAACCAATCGGTCCAGGTCGGGCCCCGCGCGCGCGGCAAAAGCGTGTCGTCGTGAATGAGCGGGGCATGGGCGAGCAGTTCGGCCGTATTGAGCGGCCCGCTCATTTCGATCAGCTTCGGGCTGCACACCGGCACGAGCGACAGCGATACCAGCTTCTCCATGTCCAGCGTGGGATCGGGTGGCGGATCGTCCGGCATGTTGCGGATCGCCAGGTCGACGCCGTCGGTGGTGAAATTGGCATTGTTGAGCGAGGACGAGATGCGCGTGTCGATCTCGGGATGGGCGCCGGCAAAGCGATAAAGCCGCGCGGCCAGCCATTTCGCGGTCAGGCCCGGCGACGTTGAGACCACCAGCACGCGCTCATTGTCCGATTGCCGCAGAGCGGACACCGCCTCGCGGATGTGCACAAAGCCGGTTTGCAGGCCGGGATAGAGCAGCTTGCCCGAAGCGGTGAGGACGATCGCACGCACCCGACGTTCGAACAGCTCGACGCCGAGCAGCGCTTCAAGACCACTGATCTGGTGACTGACGGCGCCGGGACTGACGTTCAGCTCGGCGGCTGCCTTGGTCAGGCTGAGGTGGCGGGCCGCGGCCTCGAAGGCCCGCAAAGCATTAAGCGGCGGCATCGCATACATGAGAATTTCTCATCTCAAGAGTGAAAACATATCGTTTGTCGCCGCAAAACTCAAGGCACATATTCAGCGCCAAGAAAAGGACGAATGAGAGGCACTCACTTATGGAAAGGCTAGAACATGAGCAGCTTTGCGCTATACCGAGACTTTGACCTGCACCGCCGTCCCGGGCCTGTGCCGGCGAGCGCGCCGGCGCGCGCCCACCGCGGCATTTTTCGGCGCATTCTTGCGGCCATCGAGCGCTCGGATCAGCGCCGCATCGAGCAAGAGGCCGAGCGCTTCATCGCCAACCACGGCGGGCGCCTCACCGACGACCTCGAGCGACAACTGACCGAGCACCTCACCGGTCGCGGCTTTCCCCCGTACCATTTGTAAGGAGGCGAAGATGGCTTCGACACTCGCGCTGTCACCGATCCGACGCCAAACGCGCTCGCGGCGCCGCGGCGACTGATCGCTTTTGCTCGTAGCGACCCTGTTCATCGTCGTGCTTATCGTGGAAGCGGTGATAGTCGTGCGCGCCGCACCGAACATTTCCGATATCGCCTCACTCTACACGACGACGACGTGATCGGCGCCAAGCCGGCTGAGGCGGCCTGGCCTCTTTGCGCCGTGGTCACGCGTTTGATCTGAAAGGCGCCGGATGTGTCGTAGGCACGCTTCGCTTTGCCCGACCTCCTGACTGGCCCCTTACGCGGACGGAAAAATGGAATGGCCGGCGCCGGCGCGGATGTAGCCGGTGCCGATGGCGCTCAACAATCCCTCGATCCCATCGAGCGTCTTGTCGATCAGGCTCCGCGGTTCGCCGGCCTCAAGCAGGATCTTCAGTTGCAAAAGCCCTTGGTTTGCGGCATCGATGCGCCGCGCGAGAACGATCGTCACATAAAGCAGCGCCGTCGGGTCTTGCAGCAATGCTGCGGCGTCGGCGACATGAAACTCAGACGCTTCCAGTGTGCGAATATCCGCGCTATGCGGCGCATCGAGCAGCGCCGAGAGCTCGCCGAACACCGCGCCGGGTTCGGTCACCTGGGCGAACTCGACGTCCCCCTTGAAAATACCGACCGCGCCGCTTTTCAGAATCAAAAGCCGCCCGGTTTTCGTACCCTCGGCAAGCACGGTCTCGCCGGCGCCAAAGCTTGCGAGCGGCAGCGCGGCAAGCTTGCTTTGCCAGGCCTCCGCATCGTGGATAAGAGCCATTTTCGCGCGCCCCCATGTTGTGGCATCAGCGATACCCATCGCGGCCTTTCTGAAAAAATACTATTCATGTGAGCGCGTACGCAATGTCTTGCTTTTAGGCTTTGGGCTAGTCAGGTAAACCACATTCGCGACGCAATTCCCCCGCACCACGTGCCACCGATCTCAAGGAGAAAGAAAGAATGCGAGTTTTTCCGCGCGCCGGCGCCAAGATTGCCGTCGCTGTCGCCCTCACCACCGCCATCGCCGGCGCCGCCCTCACTTTTACAGCGGCCAGCTTCGCTCCGGCCGCTGCGCAAACCGCTGGAACCTCCGTGACCACGCCGTCCGGGCTGAAGATCATCGACACCAAAATCGGCACCGGTGCCTCGCCCAAACCCGGCCAGATTTGCGTCATGCACTACACCGGCTGGCTTTACGAGCACGGCGCCAAGCTGCAGAAATTCGATAGTTCGGTCGATCGCGGCCAGCCGTTCGAGTTTCCGATCGGCCAGCACCGGGTCATCGCCGGCTGGGACGAAGGCGTCGCCACCATGAAGGTCGGCGGCAAGCGCACGCTGATCATCCCGCCCGAACTCGGCTACGGCGCCCGCGGCGCCGGCATGGTCATTCCGCCGAACGCGACGCTGATGTTCGACGTCGAGTTGCTCGATATCAAAGGTTAGGCTTCGCCGTTAATTCAGCACTCCAGCACCGCGACGTGCCCCTGCGCGCCGTAATCCAACAGCGCGCGGTCGCGGCAATGATGCGGTCGGTCGGATCGCGCGGCGGCTACCCCGCCGCGCCGCCGCAGCCGTTGGCGATCGGCTTGCCCTCGAAGCGGTCACTGATCCAAGGCTTGTAGAGCGGCTCGGCGGCGCCGGGCGTGGAGAAATGCGTTTGCTCGCCGGCAAGCTGGACGCGCGCGACATTGCCGCCGAGCGCGCACATCTGTTCGCGATAAAGCTTGCCCATCAGTGGAGGCACGGCCGTGTCCTTGGTGCCCCAATAGATCACGACCGGCGCTACCGGTTTGACCGCCGCGACGCTACCGTCGATGAAGGCCTGCGCCCAGGCCAACGCGTTTCGCGGCACCGGCCGCAGCAAGGATTTGAAATTTTCACCGTAGGTGTAGTTCAGCGTGTCGGCGGCGACATGAACGCACTTTTTGCGCATGACCTCGTCAACGACCGCCGCACCCTCGTCGGTAAACACCTCGGTCAGCATTAGGTCCGGGAACGCCGCCGGGCTTGCCCACAGGTTCATGGCGAAGTGCGCAAGGTTGAAGACGTTGTCCGTGAAGCTTGCCGTCAAGCTCGCGAACAGCTTTTCCGCCGCCGCTTTGTCGAGCGCGCCTTTCGGCGCCATGGCGGCAACATCGTCGGGCGCCATCGCAACGAAGCCTGCATACGCGACGTCATCGTAGGCCGTGCCCTTCTGCGCGATGTAGTCGGCAAGACTGGCGGCGGCGATGGCGGCGCCGCCGCCTTGCGACCACCCATAGACGACGGCTTTTGTCTTCGGCCCGGCGAGATTCATGGCGCCGGCCGCGCGCACCGAATTAATGACGTCGCGCGCCTGCGTCGCGGCCACCGCATATTGATGCGCGCCGCCGCCGCCCAGGCCCTGATAATCAGTGCCGACGACGACATAGCCCTGGCGAATGAAATGTGCGACCGCCGGCAGTCCATAGTCGGACCAGGAATTACCGCCGACCAGGAAATACTGGTTGAGCGGCTGCGCCGGATCCACGACCTGCGACGGTCCGCAATTCTGCGCCGTGCCGGTGGTTCCGTGCGCCCAGGCGACGATAGGGCGTCCCGCCGCCAGTGCAGCGCCGCGCGGCGCCACTACGAGCGCCGTCGAAATAGTCCGCCGCTCTTTCAGATCGGAGGACACATACGCGATGCGCCAGGCCTGCGCGCCCTCAATCGCGGTCGGCACGCTCTCCTTGGCGAGCACCTGGCCAAGCTTGCCGGTCGCGGGCAGCCTCGCGGCCGCCTCGTAGAAAGGCGGCAATGAAACATCCAGCGTGTCGGCGACGGCGCGGCAAAGGTTGCCGCCGACCACGGCTGCAAGAACGGCGGCTGCCAAGCGCATCAGTGTTGCGTTCATGGGGGCACTCCGTGGTCATCTGCAACCGCGGACGCCACCATGTTGCGCTGTCCATGAAGAAAGCCGTGCGCGCATTCCCGCGTTTTGTCTTTGATCGTCGCGATCGCGCCGATCTCCCATTAACGAAGCTTCGGCGCTATGAAGAAGTACGTACGATTTCGCAGGATGGGCCAAGGCGCCACTGGACTTGATTGGGTGGCTCCTCGCAATGACGAGAAGCTTCAGCACTCCAGCACCGCGACGTACCCCTGCGCGCCGTAATCCAACAGCACGCGGTCGCGCGTGATCAGCGTGGCGCCGAGGTCGCGGGCGGTCGCGGCGATGATGCGGTCGGTCGGATCGCGCGGCGGCTTGCCGGGCAAATAAGATGAGGCGATCAGCAGGTCTGGCGACATATCGGCAAGCAGCACGCCGGAGACCTGAAACAAATTGGCGAACCAGCGCTCCGGTTTGATCAGCAATTGCAGGCGACCACGCGAGGTCAGCATCCCGATCTCCCAGGCAGTGATCGGCGAAATATAGGATGGTACGCCCTCGCGGTGAGCTGCGCTCATGGCGTCGAGCGCGGCTTGTGAAAGCCGCGCCCTTTCGTAAATCCAGATTGCCGTGGAGGTGTCCCACAACAGCGGCTGCAATTAATCCTCCCGCTTCTCGGGACCGTACTGAGCGTCGAGCCGATCCGCCCATTCCGGGTCGGCCGGTTGCGTGAGATCTGTGCCCGGCATGATGCGGATGAGACCCTTCATGGCGCCATACGCCGGATGAAACGGCTTCTCGCCGGCGGATTGCGCGGCGGCTACCGCCTGCGGCTTGCGGACACGCCGGAACATCAGCTTGCGCGCCGGCATATCGACCTGCTCGCTTTCAAAGCCGGCATCGAGCCAGACTTTGGTCATCACACTGTTCTTTGGATTGTTGCTCCACCACGGACGATGCTTGTGCGCCGAAGCCGGCAGCTTAACGCCAGTGACCTTTTCGATTTCGGCAAATGTCATAGGCACGAGATCGCCGCGTTGGCGTTTCAGATACTCGCCGAGGGCGGTATATTTCGACATACCTATCTCCGTATGTAGGAGTTATTTTAAGTACCTATTATAGGTACTGTCAAGAACACCCCTGCCGGGACTTAAACGGTACCTCCGGTCGGCTCACGCGCTCTCGTCGGATGGCGGCGGGATACGCGTTTCGTGGAACCCGTCAGCGAGCATCTCATAGACCTCGCGCACCAGGATGTGGGTCGCCACCTCGTTCTCGGTGCGGCCGAGCTTTCCCAGCGTCGCCAGCAGAGCCAGGTAATTGAAGGTCTCGACCGGCAGGGTCAGGCTCAAGGCCCGCGCCTCCGAGCGGTTTTCGGGTCGCGCCATGAATCGGGTGCCTCAGGTTATAACTTGGTTATAATATAGTTAAAACACTTGCGAGGCGACTCGAATCATGCCAATTTCGCTCCGGCGGCGGTTTTCGCTCAACAAGCTTAAAGCGGCCCCTGCAAGGGGCCCCCGGACGTTAAAAACTCGGGCTGGCAAGCGCTTAGGCGCGGATGCGGCTCGGTGATCGCGGCGCTATGCGCGCCGTCGCGCACCGAATGCGCGCTCTAAGGTTGCACTAGCCCTCGGGGACGCTTGTTGCGCGCGGCCATCGCGCTATCCGCGGCCCGGAACCCGGCCGCGGCGCTTACGAGGCCGTGTCATGACGGGCGCAACCTGGAATCCGGAGCGTATCGAGCAGCTTCGCAGCTTTGTGGTCGCGGGCCTGACGTGCAGTCAGATCGCCGCCGAGATCGGGGTAACCCGTAACGCCGTCATCGGCAAAATTCATCGCCTTGGCCTGGGGTCGGGGCGTCCTGAGCGAGCGCCGGCGCGGGCCTGCCCTCCACGCAGCCGGCGCTCGCCTTTTTCTCCGCAACGCCAGTTGCTGCGCCTGCTGCACGCCGAAGCGGCAGGCACCGCCGACACCGTCACCGCCGAGGCCATACCGATCGACTGCGCGCAACGTTGCTCGCTGCTCGAGCTGACGCAGGGGAAATGCCGCTGGCCAATCAGCGATCCCGGCGCCGCGGATTTCGCATTTTGCGGAAACGAGGCGGCCGCGGGCTTCTCTTACTGCGCGGGCCACGCCCGCATGGCCTATCGGCCCCCGGCGCGGCGGCGCGCATAAAACATCTGACGAACGACAGCCACGCGCCAGGCCCGATGTCGCAGAGTTGAGCGTCGGGCGGGCCTTTCGCGCGACCAGCCGGCTCCATCTGGGCTACTGAGATTATTTGATCATCCCAATCTTCTTGAGCAGCGCATGAAAGTTGATGGTCCAGCCGATGCCGACGCGCTTCGGCGGGAACAGCCGCTCGTCATCCGGATTTCAGATGCCTTTGTTATAGTTTTTCCAGTCCCAATTGACTGGCATGCCAAGGAACGTTCGCTGCTTGTCGGGCTCGTTCACGATGAAGCTCCATCGCAATCTTCGGCGGACAGGCGCCTCAATTCAGCCTACCAAATTCTACAAACTTCGTCGTTTCCGCAGCCACACCGCGTCGAGGCTCCACGGCCCGGCGCCGGCAAAAACCAAATACAGAAACGCGAAGCAGTACAGGATCGCCGGGTCGCCGCCATTGAGGGCGGGAAAGAACGAGCGCGGCGCGTGGGCGAGAAAATAGCCGATCGCCATTTCCCCCGACATGATGAATGCCGCCACCCGCGTGAACAGGCCGAGCGTCACAAGCACGCCGCCAACCAGTTCGATCACCCCGGCAAACCATATCATCGTGAACATCGGCGGCGGCGCCATCGGCTGCGGAAAGCCGAACAGCTTCGATAGGCCGTGCTGCAGGAACAACAGCGCGACCACGATGCGCAGGATGCTCAGCACATGGGGCGCCCAGCGATCGAGCGACGTCGTTAGTGATGGCGCGGTGGATTGCGGCGGCGGAGCGGTGCCGTGATCCATGGTGAACCTCCCTCAGGTATCCCCTACGAGGCGATGTAACGACGATTGCGGTCGCGCGCACTTCACAACATTCTGATGGAGCAGCGCGCGCCGCTTGCAGGAGCTTGAGCAAGCGCTGCCGGCCCATGCAGCGCTTCATGCGAGCCGGTGCTATAGTGCGGCCTGCAAGGCCTAAGGTGCTTAACAAGCAGGCTCCGCCATGGATGATTTTCAGATCGAGCCGCCGCTTGTGGTGAAGGACACTCCCAAGCCGCGACGGCTGACGACACTGGCGCAGGCGCGCACCTATGTCGGCGAGGCGATGCGGCTTGGGCGGCCGGCGCCGTGGCGCGAACTGTGGCATCGGCTGAAATCGGTCAATAGCCAAGAAGAGGCCATCGAAGCGATCGGCGACATGCGCGAACTGCTGGCGGAGGAAGATTTGCTGATCCCGCCCGGCGGGCCGTCGTGAAAGGGGATTTTGGTCAGGCGCGACCCTATTCCTCCGGCTCGGTCGTGAAGAACAGCGGATAGCCTTTGCTCTTGCCCAGTTCGGTCGCTTCCTTGGCCTTGGTCTCGGCGACGTCCCTGACATAGACCGCGATGACGCAGGCGCCTTTCTGATGCGCCGTCATCATCACACGATAGGCCTGGTCGGCGTTCATGCGGAACACCGCCTTGAGCACGAGGACGACGAATTCGCGCGGCGTGTAATCGTCGTTGAGCAGGATCACCTTGTAGAGCGGCGGCCGCTGGGTTTTCGTCCGCACCGCGGTGCGCGGCTTGACCAGGGTTTTGCTCATGGCAGATGCTCCGCACCCGCTGCGTGACGCGCGCGCCAAGTATAATCCCCGCCGCGGCTTCGTCCCAGCACGTCGCAACTGCAGGCGCGCCGAGCCGGGTGCGGCCGGAACGCTGTGGGTCACCAATGTTCCCTCTTGGAACCGCGCTAGATGTGTGGCGTTAATGGCCGCCTTGCACGGAGATCGCCATGCATATTCTCTGGATCATCATCATCGGCTTTGTCGCCGGCATTATCGCCCGCATGCTGGCGCCGGGCCCGAACAACCCGGCGGGTTTCATCCTCACCACGCTGCTCGGCATTGCCGGGGCATTCGTCGCGACCTGGATCGGGCAAGCGATCGGTTGGTACGGCCAAAACGAAGGCGCCGGCCTAATCGGCGCCGTGGTCGGCGCGCTCATCGTCCTCTTTGTCTGGCACCGGCTGGTGATACACGGCGTGATCTCCGATCCCGGTAGCCGCCGCTGGCTCTAAGGTCGCCCCGCGTCTTGTCGGGGACTTAGCGGCCGATCGATCGCCGCTGCACCACGGCATAGCGCGGCGTGCGCCGCTCGACGACGACCGCGCGCGGGGCGCCGACACGGCTGGTGACAGTCACTTGGTTCGCGCCCTTGCGCTGCCCCATTCGCAAAACGGCCCCCCGGGCTTCGTCGACCGAAACCTCCATCAGCGAGGCCACAATCTCGACTTGGCCTTTGAAATCGTCGGTCAGGCCTTGCGCCGCGACCACAGCCTCCTCAAGGGTTGGCGGATCCCGCCGGATGCGCCGACGGCCGTCCTTCGTTTCCCATACCTCGCTCATTATCGGCACCTGCTTCTTTTTTCTTGGAGAGCATTATCGGCTCTCTACCGCATTGCAGCAAGGAAATTTGTGCAATGCACCTATGGGAAATACGCAGCGCGCCATGCGGTTCCTGGGGATTTCCAGCCAGCCCGCGAGAGCGGTACTAGGATACCGACAGCATGCCGCCCTTATCCTTCGCCGTTTTCGGCACCTCTCCCTGCCAGACAGTAACCGATTCTGGCGGGGCGCCGACATATCACGACGGCCGCGTGACGTCCTCAACGGGTACCGCTTCCGCTCACGCGTGCGTCTCGCGTGTGGTAAGCGACGATTCCGGCTAGATGCTCTGCGATGAAAAATCCCACTGTTAGGTGACCTGCAAACCAGGCGTCAGCCGCGCGTGGGCTTGCCTGAATATCGGGTTCCGTACTATCGAACCATGTGGGTTGGGCTTTAGGGAGCTGAACAATGAAGAAATTGGCTTTTGTAATCGGCGTATTGGCGCTCGGTTCCGCCGCATCGACCGCGGCTCGCGCTGAATTTGCCGTCATCAAATTCAAGGACACCGGCGCTTGCCGGGCCTGGCACAGCGACGCCTCCAAGCCATGGGGCCACACTCAGGTTCTCTGGGTGCGGACGCCCTCTTGGGATGTTGCACAGACGAAGGGCGGCTACGCGATAAAGCACCATTGGTGCAAGGCCTGGTACAAGTAAAGTTCACTCGATTTCCCAATGACCGCCCGCCACCGTTTGGCGGGCGGTTCGTTTTTACGGTTCTGCTCGGGCTGGCGCTTGCCGCCTCCTGAGCTCCTCCCGGAACTATCGCAGCGCTCCGTGGTTTGCACGGCAAGGGAGACCGCCATGAACAGATGGATATTTGCGGTCGGTTTGCTGGTTACTGGCCTTGCCGTCTCCACTGCGGCAGGCGCCGATTACGCGCTGGTCCAATTTGGCGATGGTTATTGCCGGATCTGGTGGGACAGCGCCGGTACCCCGTGGGGTAACGATTGGACCAAGGTCGCACTCGGCCTGCCGGATCACGAGGCGGCGGATGCTGCGCTCAGCAGCGCGATCGCGCAGGGAGTCTGCCGCTAGCAGATCGCGCCGGAAAAACTGGTGTAGCGCGAGATGCTCGGGTCATACGCAATTCATTCATACGGCCAGGACGAGCCGGTCGTGGCACGGGCGCTGAACGAACGCAGGAGCGCCAGCGGCCCCTTCACGTCGCCATTGGCCTCCTCGCGGCGCGGGGCGCTGTGGTGCCTCTTGACCCGCTTCTTTTGCAACGACGGTGCAGAAGGCGCCGGGATATCGGTCACAGCCGGGGGTTCGGCAAGCGCCGCAATACTGGCCGGGAGTTGAATTGTCGAACTCGCCCCTGTTTCGCTTGCCGCGGGACTTACCGCGGCGGCATTGGCCGGTGAAAGCAGGACGGACTGGCCTTGCGCAGCGGCGTCGGGTTTCGCCTGCCCCTGCACTGCGGGGCCTGAAACTTGAAGCGACGCCGTGCGGGATGTGGCGGAATCCAAGGGCCGCGCCAGGGTACGTGCGGCGACCGATTCTTCCGCGGTCGGACGATCGACCAAGGAGAAGACGACAGCGGCGCCCGCGGTGGCGCCCACGGCCGCTGCGACCACGGCGATGCGCACCGTGCGAATGAAACTCGGTGCTGGGGCAAGATAACCCCATTCCGGATTGAAGTTGCCGACG
>Ga0187871_10004600_pt1 | contig 10279 bp, 7 predicted proteins | sample June2016WEW_16_1_FD_132988 | JGI IMG/M metagenome (GOLD analysis project Ga0187871, IMG submission 132988) | Peatland microbial communities from SPRUCE experiment site at the Marcell Experimental Forest, Minnesota, USA - June2016WEW_16_10 | ecosystem: Environmental > Terrestrial > Soil >...
AGCGATGCAAACGTGGGTGGATGACCACACCCAGCATGTTGCGCGAAAAGCCCCGAATGGTCGTTCCCACAGGCCTCAACTATACTCAAATTGATGATATTTTAGACAGATTGCTGTGGAATGCCGTGTGCAATGAGAGGCGCCGGACCGTCGCGCCAAGACTGCAAGGAGGCTGTAACCCGATGGAGAACGAGACCATCACGCTCATCGACAACCGGACGAATCAGAGCTATACGCTGCCGATCTACCGCGGCACGATTCGCGCCATGGACCTCCGGCAGGTGAAAACGGGCCCCGACGATTTCGGTCTGATGACCTATGACCCCGCCTACATGAACACTGCCGCATGCCACAGCGCGGTGACGTATCTGGATGGCGACAACGGCATCTTGCGCTACCGCGGCTACCCCATCGAACAGCTTGCCGAGCACTGTACTTTCCTGGAGGTGGCCTTCCTGCTGCTGTACGGAGAACTGCCCAACGCCAGGGATCTGGAGTGCTGGAGCGAGGAGATCATGGCTCACTCCCTCACCCATGAAAACGTGAAGAAGTTCATGGAGGGATTCAATTACGACGCTCACCCGATGGGCATCCTGATCAGCACCGTGGCAGCGCTTTCGACCTTTTACGGGGAATCCCGCAACGTGCACGATCCCAAGGTGCGGCGGCGGCAGATCGTGAGGCTGATCGGCAAGATGCCGACGCTGGCCGCTTACGCGTACCGGCACCGGCTTGGCCTCCCGTACGTGGCGCCCGATCCGGACCTGGGCTACACCAAGAACTACATGAATATGTTATGGAAGCGCCTGGAGCCGAAATACGTGGCCAACCCGGTGCTGGCGCACGCACTGGACGTACTGTTCATTCTGCACGCCGACCACGAGCAGAACTGCAGCACCAGCACCATGCGCGGCGTAGGCAGCTCTGACGCCGACCCGTACTCCACAACCGCCGCGGCCATCGCCGCCCTTTCCGGCCCGCTCCACGGCGGCGCTAACGAAGAGGTGCTGCGCATGCTGGCGGAAATCGGCAGCAAAGAGGAGATCCCCAATTTCATCCAGCAGGTCAAGGCAGGCCACCGCAAGCTGATGGGCTTCGGCCACCGCGTCTACAAGCACTATGACCCCCGCGCCGCGATCGTCAAGCGGGTGGCTGAGGAAGTGTTCGAAGTGACCGGCCGCAACCCGAAGATCGATATCGCCGTGGAGTTGGAGCGCATCGCGCTGTCGGACGACTACTTCATCAAGCGCAAGCTATATCCCAACGTCGATTTCTATTCCGGCATCATTTATGAAGCCATGGGGTTCACGCCCGACCAGTTCACCGTGCTATTCGGCATCCCGCGCACAGTGGGCTGGCTGGCGCAGTGGCAGGAGATGATGGAAGACCCGGAGCGCAAGATCGCCCGCCCGCGCCAGGTATACACCGGAGAAGGCAGGCGGGACGTGGTGCCAATCGGATTGCGCACCCAAAAGCCGCCCATGGTACTGGCGTAGAAGGCAGCTCCGATCGCGGGCAAATCGGGGATTTGGCTGCCCACGCGCGGTGGGACCAGGGTGTCCCGCGCGGACCCGGGGGGCTGCCACAGGAGGGCACGCCCCCTCACTGGAACTTTCTCCCCGAGGCTGGTGTCTATACCTTTACAGTGCCAGGACATTCCTGATAGCGTGAGATCAGGGAATGAGCCCGAGAATGAGAGGCTACCCGGTGGCCACAGCGATCCTGGATCTCAGCGAACGCACCGGCGCACACGCGTCGGCCAGTGAGGATCTGTGCCTGGCCGAGGCGCTCCGGCAGGGCGACGAGCGGGCTTACGAAGACTTGATTACGCGCTTCCAGCAGCCGGTCTTCACGTTAGCCAGCCGCTTGCTGAACGACCCGGGCGAAGCCGCCGATGTGGTGCAGGAAGTGTTCCTGAAGGTGTTCCGCAGCATTGGTCATTTCCGGGGCCAAAGCAGCCTCAAGACCTGGATCTACCGCATTACGGTCAACGAGGCGCACAACGCGCACCGGTGGTTTTTCCGGCACCGGCGGCGAGAGACGGAACTGGACGGCGCGCCCGAGGACAAGAGCCACCGCTGGAAAGAGACGGTGGCGGACCGGAGCCGCTCCCCCTACGAGGAGGCCTGCAACCAGGAACAGCATCGCATCATTGAAGCCGCGCTGCTGCGATTGAACCCGCTTTTTAAGGAAGCCGTGGTGCTGAGGGACATCGCGGACCTGAGTTACGAGGAAATCGCCGAGGTGTTGAATGTCTCCCTCGGAACCGTAAAGTCGCGGATCCTGCGGGGCCGGGAAGCCCTGCGGGCGGAGCTCGCGGGCAGCCTCGGTGAGAGGTCTGTCCTGCGACTGGTGCCTAAGACGGCCGAGTGAACGTATGAGCTGCGAATACCCACGAGCAAGAATCTCTTCACTCATCGACCACAGGCTGGGGGGACGGGACCGCCGCGAAACGCTGGCGCACCTGAAATCCTGCAGCGGGTGCAACGACGAGCACCAGACTTTGGAAAAACAGCGCCTGGCGATGCGGTCCATGGAGCAGCCGGCACTGCCGGCGGTCTTGACCCACCGGCTGCGCGTGCTAGCCTCCCACGAGCGCCTGCGGCAGATGACACGCGCCAGTTTTTCGGCTCGCCTGCGGCACATGGTGGAGAGCGCCCGGCTGTTCGCAGATAACATGATGCGGCCAGTGGCGCTGCCCTTCGGCGGCGGCCTGGTATCGGCCGTTCTGCTGTTCAGCATTCTGGCGCCGGGCTTGAACTTCACGCGCGATGCGGGCTCGGATGCTTCTGTGATCTCGCTCGTCACTCTGCCCGAAGGCAGAGTGGATGGCGCGGCCGGTGAAGTCTATCGCCTGGAAATGGTAGGCTCGATTCCGTCTTCGACCGACAGCACGCTGGTGGAGCTGACCGTCGATCGCTACGGGCACGTGCGCGACTGGAACATGGTGCGGGGCGAACTCACTCCCGACGTCAAGAGCGTCATCCTGTTTTCCAGCTTCAATCCCGGCACCTATTTCGGCGTTCCAACCGACAGCAAAATTCTGGTGTCTCTGCATTCCGTCCCCGGCGAAGCCAGGAGTTGACCGTCCCGCGTGGCGCGGCAACGGCTTGGCCAACATTTCCTGATCAAGGGTTCCATCCTGGAGCGCATCGCCAGGGCCGTGTGTCCGGCTCCGCAGCCGATCGTGATCGAAATCGGCCCCGGCCGCGGCGCGCTGACGGCCAAACTGCTGGAGCACGCGGCGCGCGTCGTCGCCGTCGAGATCGATCATGACCTGGCAGGCCATCTCCGCCAGCGCTTTGCCGGCGACCCTCGCCTGGAAGTCGTCGAGGCTGATGTGCTCTCGACCGACATGGCACAGTGGGGTCCTGCGCCGATCGTCGGCAACCTGCCGTACTACATCACTTCGCCCATCCTGGAACGCACCCTCCGCCTGCGGCCGCCGCGGGCCGTGTTTCTGCTGCAAAAGGAAGTGGCTCAGCGCCTGGTCGCCCGGCCCGGCTCTCGCGACTATGGCTACCTGACCGTGGCCACCGGCTTGTTCGCCAATCCCAGGCTGCTGTGCGAAGTGCCTCCCTCGGCTTTCCGGCCGCCGCCCAAAGTGGATTCCGCCGTGGTTGAGTTCACCCCCGTTTCCTCTGCCCTGCCGGACCCTGAAGCCTTCCTTGAATTCGCCGCGCAGTGCTTCCGGCACAAGCGCAAAACCATTCGCAACAACCTCGTTGTGGTGTATGGTAAGGATGTAGAAAGCTGGCCGGAAGCCGCCTTGCGGGCTGAACAACTCAGCCTGCCGCAGCTGGAAGAGATGTGGCGGCGCCTGCGCACGAGGTAGGGCGTGTTTGAGCGCTCATAAGTTATGAAGATCCGACCTGAAGACGCTCTCGAATACCATTCGAAGTCCCCGGCGGGCAAACTGGCAGTGACGCCGACCAAGCCTTGCCGCACGCAGCGCGATCTGAGCCTTGCCTATTCTCCGGGGGTCGCCGTGCCGTGTCTTGAGATCGAGCGCGACCCTTCCCTGGCATACACCTATACCGGCAAGGGCAACCTGGTAGCCGTTGTCAGCAACGGCACGGCGGTGTTGGGGTTGGGAAATATCGGCCCCCTGGCCGGCAAACCGGTCATGGAAGGCAAGGCGGTGCTGTTTAAGCGCTTCGCCGATATCGACGTATTCGATATTGAACTCAACACCGAGGACGCGCGCGAAGTGATTCGCACCTGCCAGATCCTGGAGCCGACGTTCGGCGGCATCAACCTGGAAGACATCAAGGCGCCGGAGTGTTTCATCATCGAGGAAGAGCTGAAGAAGACCATGAACATCCCGGTCTTCCACGACGATCAGCACGGCACCGCCATCATCTCCGCGGCCGGCTTGCTGAATGCGCTCGAGCTTACAGGTAAGAAGATCGGCGACGTCAAGGTGGTGATCAACGGCGCCGGCGCCAGCGCCATCTCCTGCGCCGCCCACTACTGCAACCTGGGAGTGCACCGCGAAAACATCGTGATGTGCGACACCAAGGGCGTGATCTTCGAAGGGCGCACCGAGCACATGAATGTTTACAAGGCCCGTTACGCGTCGAAGACCGAAGCCAGAACGCTGGCCGAGGCGCTGGTAGGCGCGGACGTGTTCTTTGGCCTTTCGAGCGGCGGCGCGGTGACCCCGGAGATGGTGATGACCATGGCGCCGGACCCGATCATTTTCGCCCTCGCCAATCCGGATCCGGAGATCGCCTACGACGTGGCGCTGGCCGCGCGCCCCGACGCCATCGTGGCCACGGGCCGCTCCGATTTTCCGAACCAGATCAATAACGTCCTGGGCTTCCCCTTCATTTTCCGCGGCGCACTGGACGTCCGCGCCACTACGATCAACGACCAGATGCAGCAGGCGGCCACGCACGCCCTGGCCTCGCTGGCGAAACAGGACGTTCCCGACTCCGTGCTGCGCGCCTACGGTGTGGACCGGATGGAATTCGGGCGCGACTACATCATTCCCAAGCCGTTCGACCCGCGCGTGCTGATTTGGGAAGCTTCGGCCGTGGCGCAGGCCGCCATGGAATCGGGCGTGGCGCAGCAGCCGGTCGATCTCGACCAGTATCGGGAAGAGCTGGAGCGCCGCCTGGGCCGGGCCAACGAAGTGATGCGATCCATGATCCACAAGGCGCGCAAGCAGCCCAAACGGATTGTGTTCGCCGAAGGCGAGCAGGCCAAGATTCTGCGCGCCTGCCAGATCCTGCTCGACGAAAAGATCGCCTTGCCGATCCTGCTCGGCAATCAACAGACCATCCAGGCGCTGGCCCAGGAACTGCGCCTCAACCTGACCGGCGTCCAGGTGGTCGATCCGCCCTGCTTCCCGCGCCTGGAAGAGTACCTGGAAGAGTTTTACCAGCTGCGGCAGCGCAAGGGCATTACCCGCACGGAAGCCGCCCAGACCATCCTAAACCCGGTCACGTTCGGCAGCATGATGGTGCGCCTGGGCGACGCCGACGCCTTGATCGGTGGTTTGACGACGCACTATCCCGACACAATACGCCCTGCGTTGCAGGTGATCGACGTTCGCCCGGAGATGAGCGAGGTGGCGGGAGTGTACCTCTTGATCACGGCGAAGGGCGAGCTGTATTTTCTGGCCGACGCCACGGTCAATATCGAGCCGTCGGCCGAGGAGTTGGCCGAGATCGCCATCATGGCCGCCGAAAAGGCGCGCCGCTTCAACGTGGAGCCGCGCGTCGCCATGCTCTCGTTTTCCAACTTCGGCAGCACGCGCCATCCTCTGGCGGAGAAAGTGCGCCGCGCGGTGGAGCTGGTGCGCCAGCGGGCGCCAGGCCTGATGATTGATGGCGAGATGCAGGCAGACACCGCGGTGGTGCCGCAGATCATCGACGAAACCTACCCGTTCAGCACGCTCAAGGGCGGCGCCAACGTACTGGTGTTTCCCAATCTGGAAGCCGGCAACATCGCCTACAAGCTGCTGCAGCGGATCGGCGGCGCCGAAGCCATCGGCCCGCTGCTCACCGGCCTCTCCAAGCCGGTACACGTCTTGCAGCGCGGCTCCGAGGTGATCGACATTGTCCACGTGGCCGCCGTGGCCGTGGTGGATGCGCAGGAAGTCGGCAAACCATACCGCACCATCGCCGCCGTAACGCGGTAGGACAGACCATCGCTTTCTGCCCGCGGTCGCGCGATCCTCTTTCACTGCCCTCCAGGAATCTGTTGACGGGGGAGTCGGCGCCTGATAGTATACCCATAATAAACTTATGCCTAATAACCAAATGCCTTTGACCGCGGCGGTCCTGCCCGCGCTGCACCACGCTGAGGAGTAACCCCGATGAAACAGCTCTTGCGCCGCCTGCAATACCTGCTGCGCTGGCGGCGGTTCGATCAGGAACTGGCCGAAGATATGGAGTTCCATCGTGAAATGGCCGCCCGCGCGGGCAATCCGAATTTCGGCAACGCCCTCCATCTGCGCGAAGAGGCTCGCGACGCATGGGGCTGGACCTGGATCGACCGATTTCTTCAGGACCTTCGCTACGCGGCGCGTATGTTGCGCAAATCGCCCGGATTCACGCTGGCCGCGGTCCTGATCCTGGCTCTCGGCATCGGCGTCAATGTTGCGGTGTTCGGCTTTTTCAACCTGATGGTCTTGCGACCGCTGCCGGTCCGGGACCCGGGTACACTGCGCTCGTTCCAGCGGCAAGCTCCACAGAATTTCGCGGATAACTTTCCTTTTCCCGAAGTGGCATTCATCGCCGAGCATTCCAGAAAGCTATCCGCTGTGCTGGCTGTCGATATCGCGAGGCTGACAATCACTGGGGAAGCGAAGCCGCTCGACGCTAGTTTCGTAACCGCGAACTATTTCAGCGAACTCGGCGCCGTGCCGAGGCTCGGAAGAACGCTGCTGCCGGCTATGGACGAGGTTTCCGGCGCGGCACCGGTAGTTTTCTTGGGCTACGCATCCTGGCAGGGACATTTCGGCGGCGATCCCTCGATTGTCGGGAGGACCATTCGCCTAAATAACAAGCCCGCCACGGTGATTGGCGTCGCTTCCAGCCAGTTTAGCGGCCTCGGTTTGGGCACGACGGACGTGTGGGCTCTAATCACGCAGGCACCCTATTTCCTCGCAGGACGTGCATCGCTCACAGATTTCTCCGATCAAGGCATACACGTGCTGATGTGGGGCCGCTTACGAGCGGGGTTGGCGCCCAGCGTGGCCGAGGCAGAACTGGCCTCGCTGGCGGCTCACTTGCGCCGGCAACATCCCAACGACATTTGGGAGAAAGAGAACCTGCCCAGTGAACCGGGCGGCTACGCCATGACCGTCCGAGCCCAGATGTATCCACTCCTGGGCTTGGTGGGCACTCTGTGCCTGCTCATTCTCGCTGCCGCGTGCGCCACTCTGAGCAGCCTGCTCCTGGCACGGGGGGTGGCGCGGCAGAGAGAAATTGCGATCCGCACCGCAGTAGGTGCGGGCCGAAGCCGGCTGATGCGGCAATTATTCACTGAAAGCATGCTACTGGCTCTACTGGGCTCGGCGGCTGGGTTGGCATTGGGCTACATGGCCCTGCGGATTCTGATGGCGGCAACCGGCAGTCCCGCATGGCTGGATCCGGCGCCGGATTGGCGGGTCATGGTCTTCGCTCTGGCCGCCGGATTCGCGTGCGCCATCCTGTTCGGGCTGACGCCCGCGTGGCAGGTCGCGCGCCAGCGCTACCGCGCTACCAGGATGCGGCAGATCCTGATCGGATCACAGGTCGCAGCCAGTTGCGTCCTCCTGATTGTGGCGGGGCTCTTGGTTCACGCGTTCAATCAGGCAATATCTACGCCGCCGGGCTTTGCATACGAACGAGTGATTGCGCTGGATCCTATTCTCACCGGCTACTCGCCTGCACAGGCGCGGGCGTATTTTGACCGGCTCTGGAGCCGTCTCAGCCATGTTCCGGGCATAGAATCCGTGTCGATGGCGTCCAATCCGCCGCTGGGCAACCGATGGACCGTAGCCAAGGCCAATATCGCGGGGCGCACCGTCAACATTCACTTCAACAACGTCGATCCGCAGTTCTTTCAGACCATGCAGATCCCGTTATTGCGGGGAGGCAGCCTGGTTCGCGATGACCCACGGGCGATCGTCGTCAGCCAATCCTTGGCCCGCCTGCAATGGCCCCTGGAAGACCCGATTGGGAAACAGTTTCGACAGCGAGTGGACCCGGCCGGAGCGCCGGCGAACGATATCGTGGTTGGAGTCTCGGGTGACGCACGTCTGGTCTCACCCGAGGATTCGGATGCCGTCGAGGTCTACCGCCTGGCTCAGCAGGACATTCTTCCTGCCATGGTGGTACTGGTGCGAACATCGGGACCGCCGGAGGCCGTGGCTCGATTGGTCGCCTCGATTGCGAGATCCATCGATCCCAAGCTCTTTCCCGAGGCGAAGTTGCTGAAGAACTCATTTCGGCAGAAAGTGCAAGATGCCGGATACGCTACCATGGCCGCCGGCTTGCTCAGTTTGGTGGCGCAGCTTCTCGCGTGCCTTGGCATCCTGGGAGTGGTCGCATACGGAGTGTCGCAGCGCACCAAGGAAATCGGCATTCGGATGGCATTGGGCGCGAAGCCCTCGCATATCCTGTCGGTCGTGCTGCGCCAGTTCTCCGTCCCAGTGGGCATCGGGCTACTGCTAGGGGTGGGAGGGGCCGCGGCATTGTCGCAGTTCCTGCGCGGAGTCCTCTACGGCGTCAGCAATCTCGATCCGATCACTTACCTGGGCGCCATCGCTGTCTTCCTGGTCACCGTCGCCCTGGCTGCGCTGTTGCCGGCCCGGCGAGCCTTGCGCATCGACCCGCTCCGCGCACTGCGCTACGAGTAACAGGACTAGGATTCGTTCGTAGTAACTGCAACCGCTCTATTCGGTCGCAGCTCCGATTCAGAGCCACGACTGTTAGGGAGCGGGCGGCGGTGTAGCGATCAACCGCCGGCTACTTCTTTGCCGGGGAGGCTTTCTTAGCGGCCGGCGGGGGCGCGGGCTCCGGGCCGACGCGCTCGATGGTGACGCTGATCAGCTTCACGTCCACATTGGGTCGGACGCCGCCATTCGCCAGATGCTTGCCCGACACGCGCGAAATGGCCTTCACCACGTCCTGTCCTTCGACCACCTGGCCGAAAATCGTGTAGCCGCCGTCGTAGTCTTTGATCGGCGATGCCACCGTGATAAACCACTGGCAACCGCCCGAATTCGGCGTTCCTGTGTTGGCCATTGCGAGCCGGCCCGGACGGTCAAACTTGAGGCCCGGGAGGAATTCGTCGTGGATCTTGATGCCGCAATCGTGATCGCCATTGCCGGTCGGGTCACCGCCCTGAATCATGCCGTCGAGCATGATGCGGTGAAAAATGGTGTTGTTGTAGAGCGGCCGCCTCACCATGGCTCCGGTCTTGGGATCTTTCCACGGCTTGGTGCCTTTGGCCAGCCCCACGAAATTGCGCACCGTGACCGGCGTATCCTTTTCGTAAAGCTGGATGGTGATGTCGCCCATGGAGGTCTTGAAGTGGGCGTACAGCCCGTCTGGCCGGGCCCCCGCGGGAGCGTTCGCCGGCGGCGCCTGAGGCGCCTGCGCGAACACGGCGGCGCCCATTATGAGTAGCGACAAGAACAATCTCGACATGCAGTGCCTCCGCACTAACCGCAATATTCTAACCCGCCTCGTACCGCCCCGCATGGCGCATCGCAAGAAATGTCGAGATGACTCTCGACACAGCAGGCACGACAGCCCGCGCCACGGAACCCGGCTGCTATTTCTTCAATTCGGCTTGCAGCTGACGGTAGGCCTCTTCCTCGTAGTTGGTCTTGATGCGCACGCGGTCTTCCATGTGCGGCTCGCCCGGGCGGGCGCTTTCGCTCTTGAGCGAGCGGCCGAGCATGAGCGTCGCTTCCTGGTCGTCGGGAGCGCGATCGAGCACCGCGCGAAAGCTCTCCACGGCGGCCGCGTAGTTTCCAGCGCGCCACGCGGTATAGCCGAGGTTGAAGTGATAATCGGGATCGGCGCTGTCGCCCTCCAGCGCTTTTTGAAAGCTGGCGCTGGCGGCCGCATAATCGTTCAGCCTGACTTCGGCGGCGCCGAGATTATTTAACACTTCGTTGAGCGGCATGGTTTGCGACACGAGCTGAAACGACTGTCTGGCGCCGGCGAAGTCTTCAAAGTGGTAGCGGCATAATCCCAAGAAGAATTGCGCTTCCAGATACCGCGGGTCGAATGGGCCGACACGCGTGAACCAGCCGGCGGCCACTTTGTATTCG
>Ga0187871_10004604_pt1 | contig 10273 bp, 7 predicted proteins | sample June2016WEW_16_1_FD_132988 | JGI IMG/M metagenome (GOLD analysis project Ga0187871, IMG submission 132988) | Peatland microbial communities from SPRUCE experiment site at the Marcell Experimental Forest, Minnesota, USA - June2016WEW_16_10 | ecosystem: Environmental > Terrestrial > Soil >...
CCAAGCCCGGCTCACCTTTGGCTTGCTCGATGAGCGCCCGCATCAACTCGCGACCGATGCCGGATCCGCGCGCCGCTTCGGTCACGTAGACGCCCCAGACGCGGCCTTTGTGGCGCGATTTCAGCTCTTGCTCGCGATAGAATCCGGCCGCGCCTACAAGCACGCCATTCCGGAATGCGCCCAGGATGAAGCTGCCCGGCGCGGCCGATCCGATGCGCGCGGCCGCGGCTTCGACGGTGGTGCGGCGATGGTCTTCGGCGGCGGAGCTGAAGGCTTGGGGTTCGCGCTCCAGCGCTTCCAGGCGGAGTTGCCACCACTCGGCGGCGTCGCGCTGGGTCAGCGTGCGAATTTCGAGTGGGCACACTCACTAGTTTAGCGGGGCTGAAGCCCCGCGCCGGCTAAAGCCCGCCCTCCATTAGGCCAGCGGCCCACCACAGGCCAGGAGGCCTGTGCCACTCCTGGCCACCACGCCCAGGCTGGAGGCCCGCACGGCCACCACCCGCACCTTCTTGCCCAGCAGGCTGCAGCCGCAGAATTGTAACATCTATCGGAGCCGGAGATCCGAAACTATCCTTTTGGGCTTTCAGCCGTATAATACTACTTCGATCTCAATTCGGAGTTTTCCATGCAAACACCTAAACTTTGCCGCCACGCCGCGGCGCTTGCGTCCTGCGGGCTGCTCGCAGCCTGCCTGCCTATAAGCGCCGATGAGGGCATGTGGACATTCGACAATCCGCCCGTCCGGCAGTTGTCGGAAAAGTACCATTTCATACCTACCCAGGAATGGCTCGACCACGTGCGCCTCTCCTGCGTGCGCTTGAATGACGGCGGCTCCGGCTCGTTCGTCAGCGCGCATGGCCTGCTGCTCACCAATCACCACGTGGCCCGCGGCCAACTGCAAAAGAATTCCACGGCCGAGCATGACTTTGTCAAAAGCGGATTCTACGCCGCCACGCCCGAAGAAGAAATGAAATCGCCCGACCTGGAAGTGAACGTGCTCATGTCGATGGAGAACGTCACGCCAACGGTGCTGGCCGCGCTCAAAGGCGCCAAGACGCCGGAAGAAGAATTCGCCAAGCGCAAAGCCGCGATCGCCGATCTGGAGCGCGAGAGCACGGATAAGACCGGCTTGCGTTCCGACATAGTCACTCTCTATCAAGGCGGCGAATACTGGCTCTACCGGTATAAGAAGTACACCGATGTCCGGCTGGTGTTCGCGCCGGAAGACCAAGCGGCCTTTTTCGGCGGGGACCCGGACAATTTCACATATCCGCGCTACGACCTGGATATGGCGCTGTTCCGCGTCTATGAAAACGGCAAGCCGATCGAGACGAAGGACTATCTGAAGTGGAATCCCAAAGGCGCCGGAGACGGCGAACTGGTGTTCGTGCCCGGACATCCAGGCAGCACGCAGCGGATGGATACCCTCGCGCAGCTCGAATTCGAGCGCGACATCCTGGAGCCGACCTTCCTGAAGCTGCTCAAGAACCGGATTGCGGTGCTCCAGCACTATGGCGCGCAAGGCGTGGAGCAGGAGCGCCAGGTGGCCTCCAACATCTTCGGTCTCCAGAATAGTTTGAAAGCCATCGATGGCCGTTACAAGGGCCTGCTCGACAAGAACGTGATGGACGCCAAGCGCAAGGATGAAGAAGATTTCAAGGCCAAGGTGATGGCCAATCCCGAGTGGAAACAGGCCTACGGCGGCGCGTGGGATGCCCTCGCCGAAGCCATGCAAAAGGCAGCATCGCGGGCCAAGCAGCAGCTCTACCGTACCACGGATTCGCAGCTCGGCGGCACCGCCGCGACCATAGTGGACTACGTGGCCGAAATCAAGAAGCCGGACGGTGAGCGGCTGAATGGGTATCACGAAGCGGAACTGGAATCCCTAAGGCATCGCCTGTTTTCGCCAGCGCCTATCTATCCCGCCATGGAGATCGCGCGCATGACCGGCGCGCTCGAAATGGACGTGGCCGAACTGGGACCGGACGACCCGTTCCTGAAGATCGTGCTCGACGGGCGATCGCCGAAGGAAGCCGCGACAGCACTGGTGAACGGGACGAAGATAGCCGATCCGGCGGTCCGCAAGCAACTCGTGGAAGGCGGCGAGGCGGCGGTGGCCGCTTCCACCGATCCCATGGTCGTGCTGCAGCGGAAGCTCGATCCCATTCGCCGCGAAATGATCAAGTGGCAGGAAGACAATGTGCAAAGCGTGGAGGAGGAAGCCGGCGAGAAGCTGGGTAAGGCGCGCTTCGCGGCCTACGGCAAGACCACTTATCCGGATGCCACGTTCACCCTGCGGCTCTCCTATGGCCAGGTGAAAGGCTATCCGATGAACGGCACCGATGCGCCCTATAAGACCACGTTCTACGGTCTGTATGATCGCGCCACCAGCTTCGATTTCGAAGGGCCGTTCTATCTGCCGTCGCGCTATAAGGAGGGCCGCGACAAGTTGGACCTCTCGACGCCCCTCGATTTCGTGACTACCAACGACATTATCGGCGGCAATTCCGGATCGCCGGTGATCAATCGGGACGCCGACATCGTGGGGCTGATCTTCGATGGCAACATCGAGTCCCTGGTAGGAGACTTCGTCTATGACGGCACCACCAATCGCGCGGTGGCCGTTCATACAGGGGGCATGACCGAGGCTCTGCGCAAGTTATACGGCACCGACCGCGTAGTTAAGGAGTTACTGGGCGAATAGGTGACTCACTTTGGTGGGGCAGACGATCGTTTTATGTCGTCTGCCGCGTCCCCGAATGCGGCAGACCACGAAGAGCGATGGTCTGCCCCACCAAGGCGAACACTCACTCCCAGCGCAACGCGACCATAGGATCCACCGCCCTAGCCCGCCGGGCTGGAAAGTAAGCCGCGGCCGCCGCAACCGCCATCACCAGCGCCGCGGCCGCGCAGTAAGTCCCAACATCCAGCGGTGTAACGCCATACAAGAAACTGGCCAGCACCTTACTCGCCAGGGCTCCTGCACATAGCCCGGCGACCGCGCCGCACACAGGCGCACGCAGGCCGCCCACCAGCACCATCCGCAGAATGTCGCCACGCTCCGCGCCCAGCGCCATGCGAATGCCAATCTCATTGGTTCGTTGCCCCACCGCATACGCCACCACGCCGTAGATTCCAACGGCCGCCAACAGCAACGCCAGACCGGCGAACGATCCCACCAGCGTCGCGTACCACCGCGGCTTGGCCACTGCCTCTTGCATCACGTCGGTCATGGGGGCCACCTTCCCCAGCGGTTGATTAGGATCCACGCCGCGCAACGCCGCGCGCACCGCATTCACCAGCAGCTTCGGATCCCCTGTCGTGCGCACCGCTAGGTCCACAAACGGCCCCGGCTGCCGGTCGAAGGGCAGGTAGACCGCTGGGATGGGCTTGTGGGCGAGCCCCAGTTCCCTGATGTCCGGGACAACGCCCACGATGGTGCGCTCCTCTGGCCCAAACCGCAGATGCCGTCCCACCGGATTCCGATCGCCGAAATACTGCCGCGCAAACGCGCGATTCACCAGCACGCCGCCGCCGGGAGCGGAATCCGCGGGCTGCAGATAGCGCCCCGCCCACAGCCCGATGCCCATCGTCTGCAAAAAGTTCGGCGTCACCGAGCGGCAATCCGCCTCGGCATTCTCTCCCAGTTCCGGATGGCCCTCAATGGTCATCGTGACGCTCAGCAGCATGTTGAACGCCAGAGGCAATGAATTCGTCGCCCCGGCCAATTCGATCGCGGGCAGCGCATTCAGCCGTTCCAACAAGCGCGTCACGAAGGCCGCCTGTTCGGCGGCGCCCGCATAATTCTTGTTGTCCAGCACCAGGTGCGCGGTCAGCAGGTTATGCCGCTCAAAGCCCGGATCGACGGCGCGCAGCAGCAGGAAACTGCGCAGCAGCAGTCCCGCGCCGATCAGCAACACGAGCGACGCCGCGATCTGCCCGCCCGTCAACAAGCCGCGGAAATGTGCGCCACGCCGGCCGCCGGGTCCCGCCGACCCCTTTAACACCTGCTGCAAATCCGGCCGCGAATAGCGCCACGCCGGCGCCGCGCCCGACAGCACCGCGCTGACCAGCGCCAGGCCCGCGGCGAACGCGAACACAACCGGCTCCGGGCTGAGAGATTCCAGCCGCGGAATGCGGCCCGGGTAAAGATGCACCATGGCCCGGAGCGCCCACACCGCCAGCGGCAGTCCCAGCGCCGCGCCCGCGGCGCAGAGCACGGTCGATTCGGTGAGAAGCTGCCGCGCCAGCCGCTGCCGCGCGGCGCCCAAAGCCGTGCGCACCGCCAGTTCCTTGTGACGCGCCGCTGTATCGGCCAGCATCAGGCTGGCGATGTTGCCGCACGCAATCAGCAGCACGCAACCGGCGGCGCCGAACAGGATCAGCAGCGCCGTCCGCAGGCCACTGGCCACTTCCTCGTCCAGCGGCACCAGGTTGACGCCGCGCGGGCCTCCGCGCCCGTGCATTTCCGGCGCCGGCAAGCGGCGCACCAAAGCGGACATTTCGCTGCGTGCGGCCGGCAGCGCTACGCCCGGCTTCAATCGGCCGAACGCAAATGCGGATTCCGGCCAATGCTGCCCGCCCATCAGTATTGAAATGGGTTGAAACAGCTCCGGCTCTTCGTTGACGGCAGGCGCAATCAGACGGAAATCCGGCGGCAGCACGCCCACTATAGTATTGCGATAACCGTCGATGATGGCGCTCTGGCCCAGCACCGTCGCATTGCCGCCGAAGCGCCGCCGCCACATGGCGTCGCTCAGAATCGCGACGCGGCCGTTACCTGGAACCAAATCGGCGGCCGTAAATGCGCGCCCCAGCGCCGGCGTCACGCCCAGCGTGGTGAAGAAACTGGCGGAAATCAGAGCGGTCGGCGCACGCTCCGGCTCTCCGGGCGCCGTGAAATTGGTCAGCCACGGCCGGTAGTACGCGATGTCCCGGAACGATGTGCTCAACTCCCGCCAGCGGTCCAGCTCGCGCGTTGACGCCAGTTGCTTGTCCCGCGTCGCCATCGCACCCAGATCCGAGTGCGGGTCAAGATCGACCGACCATACCTGCACCAGCCGTCCCGGCTCGGGGTAGGGAAGCGGCTTCAGCATCACCGCGTGGATGATGCTGAAGATCGCCGTATTTACGCCGGTGCCGAGCGCCAGCGTGACTAAAGCCGCAATTGCGGGAAGGGGTTTCTTGCGCCACCGCCGCAGCGCGAAAGTCAGATCCATGAGCCAGGTGGTTGGCATAGTGCTGCCCCACCGCAATTCTAGCATCCGGACTTATTGGCTATAGATCTGCACCGCATTGCTGGTCCCTCCGGCGCCCTTCAAGGTCAGAGTAGGATTCGTGGAGAGTTCTCCAATTGGCAATTGCACGTTCAATTGGAATACTCCATCGATGAGCCCCGGAGCCGCTCCGGCATAGAATATGCTCGCCTCCACGCCGCCGGAGTCCACTACCTGGAACGCGTTGGTTTCTTGCGATAAAGGCGCCGCGCCGGACGCTAGCGCACCATCTGCCAGACCGGACGGCCAGATCGCCCCCGTCCCAAACAGCGAGACGATCGATCCCGGCGGCGCTGGATTGGAGGCGGAGTTCACCGTCCCATCCTGGTTCAGAGCCGCCGCCCATGCGCCGCCGCTAGTGAACAGGCCCAGCGCCGATGACACCGGGACATTCGCGGTGACAGTGCCGGAAGGCAGGATCAACTGCAGTGGTATCGGCGAGTAAACGCTGGTTTCAAAAGGAACCTGGAGGTTGATCTGGTTCGGCCCCACGTACAGCAGCGGCGCTGCCACACCGTCCACCAGAACTTGCACTCCCTCCACCGTCGTCGGAAATTTGCCGGATGCATCCAGCGCCGGAATTTGGCCGGACGATGGAAAGCCGAACCCGAACAGCGAAACCAGCGCCCCGGGCCACAGCCCACTCTCCAGGGCAAACGACGCCGCATTGCTGAATCCGGCCAACGCGGGACCGCTCACGGCGGGTCCGGCAGGCAATTGCAGCATCGCCGTCTGCGCGGCAATCAGCAGCAGGTTCTGCGAGCGGTCGAATACCGGAGCGCCAGAGACCGTTCCCGTCGGCAGGCGAATCAGAGCTTGCGCCTGCGCGCCCGATGGATCCAATTGCAGTACGAAGTCGGCGCCCGTATTGGCGACGCCGGGCAAACTCGGGAATTGCGCGGACGAACTCGTCCCGGTGAGATACTCATTTCCAGCCGCATCCAGAGCGATTCCCCGTGCCGCCGCGTCATTCGATTGACCGAAATCCGTTGAGTAGAGCAATTGAGAACCGTCCGAGCTTAACTTGGCCGCGAATAGGCCAGGCGTCACCGTCGGATATGGAGCGGGAAGGTCCTCGGTGCACGAGGCGTATTGGCCGAACAGGTCAACATTTCCCTGGGAGTCCTCCGCCATGCCAAGGGAGGAGATGGTGTCAGAGGAAGCGGTGACCGCGGTCGACCAGACCAATTGGGAAGCATCGGCCGAAAGACGGGAGACAAAGCCCCCTGCACTGGAACTACCGCAGCCGGAGCCCTGCGGCGCCTGCACCTGTAGAGTGCTGGCCGTCACTGGGAAGCTTGGCGAATTGGTGACGCCGGACAGAGTCACGCTGCCGCTTGCATCCACCGCAAGCCCCTCCACTGTCGCGTAGGCGGAATCGTTCCCGATGCAGGAACTGCCGCAACAACAGTGCCCTTCGTCAGACCCCAGCAGCGTGCTGTAAACCAACTTGCCCGCGGGCGAGATCTTAATGATGAAAGCATAGGAGTCAACGTCGCCGAAGCCGTCTGCGCCGGGTGCGCCCGGGGATTGGAATGCGCCCGGTGTTACCGGAAAGTCCGGCTCGGTGGTGGCGCCCGCCACGTACGCGTTGCCGAGGCCATCGAAAACGATCTGACTGGCTGCTGACGAGAAAAACGGAGACCCGGTCTGGTGCCCGCACAGATAGGTGGCGAAGAGAAGACTGGTCCCTGCCGAATTCAGTTCGATCACGAAGCCAGCGGTTCTGTAAGGAACTTTTTCAGACATGATCGGGTTGACCAGATTGAAATCGTCGGAGTTAGTGGATCCTACGATCCAGACGTTCCCTTGCGGATCGAGGGCCGCCGCCGCGGGCTGATCATCGCCGCTCCCGCCCAGGACGGGCAGCAGGTCGGGCGGAAGGCCGTTTTGAAAGGGAGTCGTTCCAATCGCTGCCAGCGCGATGGCCGGCCTCGGCGTGTAAAACGGCGACATGCCCGGTTGCTCGCCAACCAGTAACGGCTCGCCATTCACCGATGGAATAATGCTGTTGTAAGTTGCCCCTTGTGGGCCATAAGGAAACTGCAACTGCACCTGCGCCCAAGCCATGCCGGCCGTGAGCGTCGACCATAGCGCGATTCTTGGAAGCATAACTGCACGGTCCGAGCATTCTCAGGGCCAAATTGGCGCACGCACTCGGAGTCTGGCCATTTCTGTGGGGCGGACCCCCCGGTCCGCGCGGGTCCCCCTGGACCCGCAAGCGAGCGAAGCTAGCCTGGCACAGGCTGAAGCCCGTGCCACAAGCGGGGCTCAAGCCCCGCGCCGGTTAAAGCCCGCCCTCCATCCCTCGCTTCGGCAAATGTCCAAACTCCAAACCAAGTCGCACGTGTCCGAATGACTCATGCGTCCAAGCGCAAGACCGCCAGCCCAGCCGCCCCTTCCCGCACTCCACCCTCCGTCACCCCGCCGATCTCCACATCCATCAGCCGGTTCGCCTCCGCCGGCCGCGCCAGTTGCACCTTCAGATAATTGCCGCTGAGCGCCGCTCCCGGCTCGTGCAGCGTCACCACCGAAAGCGTGCGCCCCACCATCCCGCGCCGAAACTCCAGATTCTTCCGTGCGGCCAACTCGCGCAGCACACGATTGCGCTCCTTGCGCACCGCCATGGGCACCTGGTCCGTCATCTCGGCGGCGGGCGTACCCGGACGCTCCGAGTAAGTGAATACGTGCAAGTAAGTGAATGGCAGGCTGTCGATAAACTGCCGGCTCTCCTCGAAATCGGCCGCTGTCTCGCCGGGAAATCCAACCATCACATCCGCGCCCACCGCGCAATCCGGCATCAGCCCGCGCGCCTTTGCGATCCGCTCCGCATAGTGCCGCGGACGGTACTTGCGGTGCATGCGCCGCAGGATACGGTCGCAGCCCGATTGCAGCGGCGCATGTACGTGCCTGGCGATGCGCGGCGACGCCGCCATGAGCCCCAACAAATCGTCCGAAAAATCCATCGGCTCCACGGAACTGAGCCGCAGGCGCTCGATCGCGGTCTCATCCAGCAGCCGCCGGATCAGGTCCGCCAGGCGCATGCGGCTGCCCGGCTCGCGGCCCCAGCGCCCCAGATTGATCCCGCTCAGCACCACCTCGCGATAGCGCCGGCTCAGCCCGCGCACCTGCTCGATCACCTGCTCCGCCGGAGCGCTGCGGCTGCGTCCTCTCACGAACGGAATAATGCAGAACGAGCACCGGTTGTTGCAGCCGTCCTGGATCTTCAGGTTGGGGCGCGTGCGGTCGCCCGCGGCGTCCTCCACCGGCGCGGACAGAAAGTCGTGCTGCGCGAAGATATCGCCCACCAGGATGTTTCCGTGATACGGCGCGGCCATCGCCAGTTCGGCGATTTGCGTCTTGTGCGAATTCCCCACTACCCATTCCACGCCCGGCATGGAGGCCAATTCCTCGGGCGCGCGCTGGGCGTAGCAACCCGTCACCAGGATGCGCGCCGCGGGATTCTCGCGATGCACGCGCCGCACCGTCTGGCGCACGTCCTCATCCGCCGTCTGGGTGACGGTGCAGGTGTTCAGAACCACCAGGTCGGCGTGGCTGCGCTCCGCCGCCGCTTCCAGTCCCTTGGCCGAAAGCAGCGTCTCCAGCGCGGCGCCATCGGCCTGCGTGGCCCGGCACCCAAAGTTTTGGACGAAGAACTTATCCACCTGCTCCATTATTACCCATTTGCTCCCGCCAATAGTGGTCTGCTGCTGGCCAAGACGGCGCGTCCAAAACGTCATCGATGTGTCATAGTAATCCGATCAGATTCGCAAACTCCACGTCAGGCCCCATAAACGGGCCGGAACCAGGGCCCCTGTGGCGCCCCTGATAAAAGGGAGGCAACTGCATGAACGTAGGTAAAGCGAGGGGAAACGCTGCTGTCCTGCTGGTGTGCGGCTTCTCCGCCGTCTCCGGATTATTTGCCCAAACTACCGGCGATCTGCGCGGCAGCGTCAAAGACCCATCCGGCCTCGTGATCCTGGGCGCCGCTCCAGCGGCTGAATCCGCGGGGTGCGGGGAATCTGGCTTTCAACACGCTCGATTTCCAGCAGCTCACACCGGCGGAGTACGGCACCATCGGCGATTCGCCGCGCTCGGTGTGTTGCGGGCCGGGCATCGACAACATCGACTTCAGCCTGATGAAAGACACCGTCGTGAAGGAACGTTACAAGCTGGAATTCCGCGCCGAGTTCTTTAACATCGCTAACCACGCGCAGTTTTCCAAGGTAGACGGTAACATATCGGACAGCTATACCGACCCAAACTCCGGCATTGTGCAGCCCGGCACAGGAACCTTCGGCAAGGTGCTGCAGGTGCGCGATCCGCGATTGGTGCAGTTCGCGCTAAAGTTGATGTTCTAGAGAAAAGCCATGCGAATACTCACGGGTCTTTTCGCCATTTCACTGACGGGGGCGGCCCTCGCCCAGCACCTAAACTGAAGCTGGAAGTCACCCCTGCGCGCGATACCAGTCTGACCAAAGGGCCGGATCTGTATCAAAAATACTGCGCACCCTGCCACGGCAAAGACGGCATGGGCGGCGGTCCGGTGGCGCTGGCCTTGAAAGCGACTCCCACGGACCTGACTCTACTCTCGAAGACCAACGGAGGAAAGTTTCCCGTCGGCGCGGTTCGACAGTCGCTGGGCGGCGGCTCGTCCACGCCCGCGCACGGCTCCGCCGAGATGCCCATCTGGGGACCGGTCTTCCGCGCTATGAATCCGGACGAGGCCATCGCCAAGCTGCGCGTCGATAACCTGCTGCGCTACCTGGAATCCATCCAGCAGAAATAATCTGTGGGGCGGGACTCCAGTCCTGCGCGGGTCCTCCAGGACCCGCTCTTCGCATGGACAGGCCGGCGTGGACGCCGGCCGCAGGACGGGTGCTTATTAACCGGCTAATCTTTCCTCATTTTTCGGCGGTGGCGAGGCGATCCAGTTGCGAGGCGACGGCGCGCAGCCGCCGATCAAGGCGTTGGAGGGTTCGCCGAGCTTTCTCATC
>Ga0187871_10004606_pt1 | contig 10265 bp, 6 predicted proteins | sample June2016WEW_16_1_FD_132988 | JGI IMG/M metagenome (GOLD analysis project Ga0187871, IMG submission 132988) | Peatland microbial communities from SPRUCE experiment site at the Marcell Experimental Forest, Minnesota, USA - June2016WEW_16_10 | ecosystem: Environmental > Terrestrial > Soil >...
CGATGATGATCATGCTCAACCGTGGCGACTACTGGCAGTGCGCCTTTGTCATTCCGAAAGGCGGCATCGACCGCGTGCAAGCAGCGGGTCTCGACACATTCCGCAAGCGGGTGGTGATGATGTCGCCGTTTCTTGCCGACCGCGCCGGCGAACTAAGAAGCTGGGACGATATCAAGCTGTTGAGCGTCACCGTCGACCGGCTGCGGCAATGGTGGCGGCCGGGCCTTCTCTGCATCGGCGACGCGGCGCACGCGATGTCGCCGATCGGCGGCGTCGGCGTCAACCTTGCCGTTCAGGACGCGGTCGCCGCCGCCAACCGCCTCGCCGCTCCACTCAAGGCCGGCACGGTGAGCGATGAAGACCTGCGCGTGATCCAGGCGCGCCGTACATTCCCGGTGCGCTTTACGCAAGCGCTGCAACTCACCATGCAAAATCGGATCATCCGCCGGACGCTCGCCGGCACGCAGCGGCCGAAGCCGCCGCTGCTGTTGAAGTTGCTCGATAGAATTCCGCTGCTACGCCGCATCCCCGGCCGGCTCTTAGCCGTGGGGGTGCGGCCCGAGCACATCCACACCCCGGACGTGAAGTCCGCGCCCTAGCGATTTGGTGACGTTGCAAGCCGGTGGTGGCCGGACGCCGCGAGGTCTTGACCTGGCGGCGTCCTCTCGCCATTTCGGAGCCAACAATCGTCGTAAAAAACCTAGCCAATACGCCGGGGATCCATCATGACCGTGACAGAGGAGTACCAATCGGAAAGCCGCCCGTTCGAAGCGGACGTCGCCAAGCTGCTGCACCTGATGGTGCACTCGGTCTATGCCGACAAGTCGGTGTTTCTGCGCGAGCTGATCGCCAACGCCGCCGACGCTTGCGAGCGGCTGCGTTACGAATCCATCGCCGTGCCGGCGCTGCTCGGCGATGACCCAAAGCCGCGCATCACGCTGACGATCGATGCCGACAAACGGCAGCTGACCGTGGAAGACAACGGCATCGGCATGAGCCGCGACGAGATGGTCGAGGCGCTCGGCACCATCGCGCGCTCCGGCACCAAGGCGTTTCTCGATCGCTTGGAAGCCGGGCAGGGCGGCGGCGAGGACACCGCGCTGATCGGCCGGTTCGGTGTCGGCTTCTATTCGGCGTTCATGGTCGCGGAACGCGTCGATGTGATCTCCCGCCGCGCCGGGACGGACGCCGCCTGGCTCTGGTCGTCCGACGGCAAGGGCGCCTTCGCCGTATCGCCCGCGGACCCTGCCGAGGCCCCGCGCCGGGGCACCCGCGTGGTGCTCAATCTGATGCAAGACGCCAAGTCCTACACCGAGCGCTTCACCGTCGAGCGCCTGGTCAAGGCCCAATCGGGTCACGTGCCGGTGCCGATCGCGGTCGTCGAGAACGCCGGCGCCGAGCCTGCCGAAATCACCGACGGTGCGGCTTTGTGGGCGAAGCCGAAGTCCGAGATCACGGCCGCGGATTACACCGACTTTTATCGCAGCATCGCCGGCCAGTTCGACGAACCGACGCTGACGATCCATTTCCATGCCGAAGGACGGCAGGACTATACGACGCTGCTGTTTGTTCCGAGCTCGCGGCCCTTCGACCTGTTCGATCCCGACCGCAAGGGCCGCATCAAGCTTTACGTCAAGCGCGTCTTCATCACCGACGACGCGGAGATCCTGCCGCGCTATCTGCGTTTCGTTCGCGGGTTGGTCGACAGCGCCGATCTGCCGCTCAACGTCTCCCGCGAAAAAATCCAGGAAAGCCCGCTGCTTGCCGCGATTAGGAAAGGCGCCACCAGCCGCGTGCTAGGCGAGTTGGAACGGCTCGCCGACAGGGAGCCGCAAACTTATGAGAAAATCTGGCGGACCTTCGGCGCGGTGCTGAAGGAAGGGATCTATGAGGACTTCGAGCGTCGCGACGCGCTGCTGGCGCTGGCGCGCTTCAAGACCACGGCGGCCGCTGACGGCTGGCGCAGCCTCAAGGATTACGTCGCCGCGCTCAAGCCCAATCAAACGGCGATCTTTTATCTCGCCGGCGACGATCTCGCGCGCCTGCAGTCGTCGCCGCATCTCGAAGGCTTCCGCGCCCGCGGCATCGAGGTTCTGTTGCTGCCCGACCCGGTGGACAGTTTCTGGGTCATGGCTGGCCTTGGGTTCGAGGGCAAATCTTTTAAATCGGTGACCCAAGGCGCGGCCGATCTGGCGCTCATTCCGCTGCTCGACGCGCAACAAGCGCCGGCACCGCAATTGCATGATGCGGTCAAAGACTTTCTGGCCTTCATGAAAGTTACGCTCGGCGACACGGTGGCCGAGGTGCGCGCCTCGGAGAGGCTCACAGATAGCGCAGTCTGTCTGGTCGCCGCCGATTCAGGTCCCGACCGGGCGCTGGAAAAAATCCTAGCGGGCGCCGGGCGGCTGAGCGCGGCGTCGAAGCCGATCCTGGAGGTCAATCCGCGGCACCAGCTTGTGGTCGCGCTCGCGGCGCTTGGCGAAGACGAGCGGACGCTCAAGGAGGATGCGGCGCATCTGCTGCTCGACGAGGCTCGGGTGCTGGAGGGCGACCGGCCAGCGGATGCAAAATTGTTTTCCGATCGCCTCGCGCGCGTGCTGGGAAAGTGCGTGGGCAAAGGTGCTCAATGAAAGTTGCGGCTCTTGATAAGTGGGGAAGCCGACACCGGATGCGGTGCGCGGGAAGGATCCGCTGAATAAAGGTCGCCGTCGCGCAGCGATGACAATTCGGCGCTGAGATCAATAAAGTTTTCCGCGACAACATGGATCACGAGGCCGGCGCGTTGCAGGCGTCCGCGCACCGCGAGGAACCGCGCCGTCATCACCACCCGGCGATTTTTTTCAAAAGCCTTCGGCCAGACGATGATGTTGGCGATGTCGGTCTCGTCCTCCAGCGTCATGAAGATCACGCCTTTCGCCGTTCCCGGCCGCTGTCGCACTAGGACGAGACCGGCGACGGTGACCATCGAATCTTGCCGCAAACCGTCGCCGCGAAGCTCCGTGTTGCGCATGACGCCGCGCGTGGTGAGCCGATCGCGGAAGAAACGCACCGGATGCTCTTTCAGCGACAGTCCGGTGGCCACGTAGTCTTCCACGACGTGCTCGCAGAGCGGCATGGCCGGAAGCGCGACGGACGGTTCCGGGAAAAGCTCGTCGCTCAAGTGCGGCGCCAGCAAGGGAAGTGCGCCCTCGACCGTGGCGGAGGCATTTTGCCGCGCCGTGCGAATGCCGATCACGTCAAGCCGCCGCGCCGCCCATAAGGCCGCGCGCCGGTCATGCCCGAGCGAACGGAATGCATCCGCCTCGGCCAGCCGTTCGATGGTGAAGCGGTAAATGCCGGCGATCGCCGCCAGCCGCTCGATCGAGGAAAAGCCGTTGCCGCGCGCGGCGATGAGCTTTTTCAGCTCGTCTTCGTTGATCCCATGGATAAGACGGAAGCCGAGACGCACCGCATGCCGGCCGTCCGCGCCCGGTTCCAGCGTGCAGTCCCAATCGCTGAAATTCACGTCCACGGCGCGAATCTCGACGCCGTGCTGACGCGCATCGCGCACGAGCTGCGCCGGTTGATAAAAACCCATCGGCTGGCTGTTGAGGATGGCGGCACAGAATACGTCCGGATAGCGGCATTTGATCCACGCCGAGGCATAGACCAGCAGCGCAAAACTCGCCGCGTGGCTTTCCGGAAAGCCATATTCGCCGAACCCTTCGATCTGGCCGAAGCAATTTTCCGCGAAATCACGGTCATAGCCGCGGGCGGTCATGCCGGTGATGAACTTGTCGCGGAACAGATGGACGTTGCCGGTATGGCGGAACGTGGCCATGGCGCGGCGGAGCCCATCCGCTTCGTCGGGCGTGAATTTTGCCGCGGTGATGGCGATCTGCATCGCTTGCTCCTGGAACAGCGGCACGCCGAGGGTTCGTTTGAGAACGTCCTTCAATTCGTCGGCCGGCCCGTGCGCCGGATGCGGGGAGGGATAATGCTCCCGGTCGATGCCGTCGCGCCGGCGCAGATAGGGATGCACCATGTCGCCCTGGATCGGCCCGGGCCGCACGATCGCCACTTCGATGACGAGATCGTAGAAGCATCGCGGCTTCAATCGCGGCAGCATCGACATCTGGGCGCGGCTCTCGACCTGGAACACGCCGACGGAATCCGCGCGCGAAAGCATCTCGTAGACCGCGCCGTCGTCCTGCGGCAGCGTGGCGAGCGAATACGCCTTGCCGTAATACTGCTGGATGAGATCGAGCCCGCGCCGCAGGCAGCTCAGCATGCCGAGCGCGAGCACATCGACCTTCATCAGGCCGAGCGTGTCGATGTCGTCCTTGTCCCATTCGATGAAGGTGCGTTCGTCCATGGCGGCATTGCCGATGGGCACCGTCTCGTCGAGCGGCGCGCGCGTGAGCACGAAGCCGCCGACGTGCTGCGAGAGGTGGCGCGGGAAGCCGATCAGCTCGTCGGCAAGCTCGACGGCCTGCCGGATCGCCGGGTTTAAGGGATCGAGCCCGGCCTGGCGAATGTGTTCATTCGGCAATCCGTCGCCATAGCCCCACACGGTCTTCGCGAGCGCGGCGGTCACGTCCTCCGTCAAGCCAAGAGCCTTGCCGACTTCGCGGATGGCGCGGCGCGAGCGGTAGTGCACGACGGTTGAGCAGATCGCCGCGCGGTCGCGCCCGTAGCGTTTATAGATGTACTGGATCACCTCCTCGCGCCGCTCGTGCTCGAAATCGACGTCGATATCGGGCGGCTCGCCGCGATTCTCGGAAATGAAGCGGGCGAACAGGAGACTGCTCTTGTCCGGATCGACCGACGTGATGCCGAGGCAATAGCAAACGGCGCTGTTCGCCGCCGAGCCGCGGCCCTGGCAGAGGATTTCCTTTTGCTGCCGGCGCGCGAAGGCGACGACATCATGGACGGTGAGGAAATAGCGCGCATAGTCGAGCTTGGCGATGAGCGTGAGTTCATCGTGAAGCCGCTGCTTGATATTTTCAGGAATCCCGTCCGGGTATTGGTCTAGCGGGTAGCGCTCCTGCGCTCCCGCCCAGGTGAGATCCTCAAGATGCTGCTGGGCGGTTTTTCCTTCCGGCACCGGCTCGTCGGGATATTCGTATGTGAGTTCTCCGAGCGAGAAGCGGCACGCTTCGGCAATCTTGACGGTGCGGGCGATGGCCGCGGGAAAACCGACGAACAGCCGCGCCATCTCCGCCGCCGGCTTGAGGTGGCGTTCGGCATTGACGGCAAGTTTTAGGCCCGCTTGGGAAAGAGTGCATTTCTCGCGGATGCAAGTGAGCACGTCGGCGAGCGGCCGGCGTTCCGGCACGTGATAGGAGACGTCATTGACGGCGGCGAGCGGCGCGTTCATGCGCTCGCCGAGCTCGATCAAAAATCCGAGGCGGCGCGGCTCGTCGCCGCGATGATAATGAACGCCGGCGAGGAAGGTGCGGCCTGGCGCCGCGCGCGCCAAGGCGGAGAGCCGCTCGGTAAAAACATCCGAAAGTGTTTGCGGCGGCAAGGCGATGAGTATCTGGCCTTCGCTTGCGGCGAGGATCTCCTCGAAGGTCAGATGGCATTCGCCTTTCTTGGCCTTGAGATTGCCTTGCGTCAGGAGTCGGCAGAGACGGCCATAAGCTTGGCGATCCGTGGGATAGGCGAGAACCTCGAAACCATCGATAGAGACGAGGCGCACGCCGACGAGGAGCTTGATGCTTTTTCTTTTTTTCCATTCGTCATAGGCGCGCACCACGCCGGCAAACGAGTTACGGTCGGCAATGCCGATGGCGGCAAGGCCAAGTTTCTCGGCGGTCGCGACCATCTCCTGCGGGTGAGCCGCGCCGCGAAGGAATGAAAAATTAGTAGTTACAGCAAGTTCGGCATACGCGCTCATCTGCTTTCTCATACAAAAGCTCACGCAAACAGCCCGTGCACGAACCAGCGCGCCGCAGTCGTCTCGCGCTCGTAGAGTCCTTCGCGATAGAGCCAGAAGCGGTGGCCGTCGGCGTCCTCGACGAGGTAGTAATCGCGCGTCGGCGCCCCCTTCTTATCCTCCCCCGCAAGCAGGGGAGGAAAAGGGAGGGGGTCGCGCCACCATTCGCTGGCGATGCGTTCTGGGCCCTGCGAGCCGGCGACCTCATAGGTCACGCCGCGCCAGCGGAAACGCCGCGGCGGGCCGTCGGGAACGAGCGCGGTGACCTCGGTCGGCTCGGCACGGGGCAACAAAAGCAGCGGGCGCGTTGTTTGCTCCGGCGCCGGCCATGCGGAAGCCTCGCCGTTTGCCGGAGACAGCGCCTCGGCGCGCTCAGGCAGGTGACTGGCTATCGCCGCGAACTGCCGCACGCTCTGCGGGCCAAGCCGCTGGCGCAGCGTATCGATCAAGGTCGCGCGGCGCTCGGTTCTATCGGCGTCGCCGATATCCTCGGCGACGGCCGCAAGTTCCGCCTGCCGCGCCGGGATGGGTTCGGCGAGCGTGACGGCAAGCCCGATCGCCTCGAAGCCGAAGCCCGCCTCCTGCGTCGCCGCCACTGCATCGAGCTTGAGATCGATGAGGCGCGCGACGTGGGCGACATTGCGCGTCGGTAACGTCAGCCCGATATCGACCGCCGCCACCGCGCCATCGACGCGGTAGAGGCAAAGCCGCAGCGCGCGCGCGCCGACATCGTCGCGCTCGAGCACGTGCACGAGGGTCTGCATGAGGCGTCTGGCGTGGGCAACGACCGCCTCCTGCGTCAGGATCGGCTCGAGCAAATAACGCAGGCTGTGATAGACCGGCGGCGCAATAATGGGGACGAGCGGTTCCTCGACGCGGCCGAGCGCCTGGTCGAGACGGCGAAGCAGCTCGGCCGGGAAACGCGCGGCAAACGGCGCGCGCGGCTGGTCGAGCAGCGCGCCGACGGATTTGAAGCCGAGTCGGCGCAGCGTCGTGCAGGTTTCCGGCGAAAGCCGCAACGCTTCGACGGGGAGCGGCGCCAGCGCCTCGGCTTCCCGCCCCGAGGACAGGACAGGTGAGGGGGCGGCGTGAAACCGCGCCAGCGCCCAGGCCGTGCCGGGCGTATCGGCGACGGCAAGCCGCGCCGGCAGGCCGAAATTATTTTCGAGCCGGTCAGATAGATCGGCCATGAGCCTTTCCTCGCCGCCGAACAGATGCGCGGCGCCTTCGATGTCGAGGAAAAAACCGTCGGCGCCGTTCTCGGCGTTCCAGGCCGAGGCGGTCGGCGTATAGCGCGTCGCCCACAACGCCAGACGGCGCAGCGCCGCATCATCGGCGGCGGCATCGACGGCGCTCGCCTGCAGCTCGCCCGCTTTGGCGCGCGCGTCGGCCAACGGCTCGCCGAGCACAAGACCTGCGGCCTCTGCCGCCTCGTTCAAGGCGGCGAGGCGCGGCCCTCCGGCGGCGGTCATGGCAAGGACGAATGGCCGTTCAGGATCAACCGGCTTGTCTGACGAATTTTTCGCCTGTGCTGCGAGAAAACGCAGGATCGGCCAGCGCGGCATCCAGACTGAAACGATGCGCGACATGATCGTACTCCACCATCCATTCGCCCGCTCGCCCGTTGCGGCAGCGTTCCAGCAGGAGATGCCAGCGCGCGCGCGCGAACAGGCCGAAGCGGTCGCGCGCAGCCGCCGCCGGACCGACGCGCCAGCGCGTCGCCGCCGCGCTCGATTCCAGAAGCTGCGCCGGCCGCAGCAGAAAGAGCGGCAAGCCGGCATCCGCCGCGGCGAGCTGCAGCCTTTGGCTCAATTTCAGATCGAGCTTGTCGATGACGCCGGCGACGGCGGCAGGCGCGCCCGAACGCAGCGCCTCCTCCAGCGCCCATAGGGTGTCCCGCCGGTGCGCCGTCTCGACCAAGATCAGCCGGGCCGGATCGAGACCCAGCGCGCTCAAACCATGCCCGTAAAGCCGGCCGTATTGACCGAGCCCATAGCCCGGGATGACGAAGAAGAGCGGTCGCGCCCGCGCTACGCGGGCCAGGAGCGCCACGATAAAGCCGAAGGCGGCGGCGGTGCCGCCGTCGTCGGGCACGACCTCGTGCAGGGAACCGCAGGCGAGGCCGCCCTGCGGCAGATGGCGATCAACGGCGGAAAGCCCGAAGGGAAGGGTTTTGGGGGACGCAAACCCCTCTATTTTGGGCAATAGACGACGTAATTCCGCCGCGACAGCAGCGCGGTTTTTTTGCATCGCGGAGAGGACGGCAGGCTGTCTCATGGCCAGGTTTCTGAGCGAACGGGCATACTAGAACAAAACAGGAACATTGCCAAGGGTTCCCTTCTGGGTTTCTTCGCCCGCTACCCGAAGGAGCCCGCGCTTGCTGGCCTGAAAGTGATGGCGCATAGGTTCATTCCCCGACCGCGGCACGGCGGTCGGAGAGTGCGGGAAAACGAGGCGCGCCATGCCGGAAGTCGACAAGGAAGGGGAACGGTATTCGGCCGATCGGCCGCAGCCGACCCCGGGCTTTTATCTCAAGGGCTCCCACCAGCTCGACTGGGGAATGAAGAACCGTCTCGCCCGCGTTTTTGCCCCGGCAACCGGCCGCACCGTGATGCTGGCAATCGACCACGGTTACTTCCAGGGCCCGACCACCGGGCTCGAGCGTATCGACCTCTCCATCGTGCCGCTATTGCCGTTCTGCGATGCACTCTTTTGCACCCGCGGCATTTTGCGCTCCGTCATTCCGGCGGATTCGACCAAGCCGATGGTGCTGCGGGCGAGCGGCGGTCCCAGCATTTTGCGCGAAGAATTGTCGGACGAGCAGATCGCCATGGACATGGACGACGCGGTGCGATTGAACGCCGCCGGCGTCGGCATCCAGGTCTTCATCGGCGGCGAATTCGAGACGCGGTCCGTCCACAACATGACCAAGCTGGTCGATGCAGGCTTGCGCGTCGGCATTCCGGTCATGGGCGTCACCGCGGTCGGCAAGAATATGGTGCGCGACGCCAAGTATTTCCGTCTCGCCTGCCGCATCATCGCCGAGCTCGGCGCGCAATACGTCAAGACTTATTACGTGGACGACGGCTTCGAGACCGTTACCGCGTCATGTCCGGTGCCGACCGTGATGGCGGGTGGCAAGAAACTTGCCGAGCTCGATGCTCTCGCCATGGCCTATAACGCCGTGCAGCAGGGCGCCGCCGGCGTCGACATGGGACGCAACATTTTCCAATCGGATGCGCCGAAGGCGATGATCGCCGCCGTCAACGCCGTCGTGCACAACAACGCCAAGCCGAAAGAGGCGTACGAGCTGTTCAGCTCGCTCAAGGCGAAGGGGTGATGCTGGTCATTCCGGGCGCCGCAAGGCGGCTAGCCCGGAATGACGATTGCTAACTACCCGTAAGTCCGCTGCGGCGCCGATCCCATCAATAACCAGGCGGCGGCACCGGCCGCGACCGCGCCACCGAGCGCCGCCAAGATCTGCGCGATCCAGGACGCGGTGCCGACATTGCTCGTCTGCTCGTGCGCCAGGGCAATGGTTGCGGTATCCGCCGCCGGCGCTGCCGGAGCGACAGCGCTCTGCTTTGCCGCAACTGACGGAATAATCTGCGCGTCGGCAGCGCGATCGATTTCGTTGGCATCGTCCGGGGAAACGACGTGCACGGTTTGGCCTCCGACCACGAGTTCGCTCGGCGTTGGCTCGACGGCGAGGGCCGGCGTGGCCGGCGGTTCCGGTGCGGTCGACGGGACGGTAGCAGGCGCGGTAACGGGAGTTGCGTTTGTCCACACATCAGCAGGCGCCGCTGCAGGGGCTGCCGGTGCTGCGGGCTTGGCGGCCTCAGCGACGTGGATCGGCCTTTCAGCTGCAAGGCGGTGCCGTCTGCCGGTCCGTTTGGCCGCGGTCCTAATCTTCATAATCCTCTTAGCGTGGGGCCTCGATTTGGTCTTGTCCGGCTGGGTAGCGACTTGCAGCAGCTGAATAGGCTTGCCGGCTCCGGTGTCGGTCGCGGTCTGCGCCATAGCGCTGCCCGCCGTTATGACCGAAATCAACGCGCCCGCCGCGACGATGCGAATACTCAGCATTGCGTCCTCCACTGCTGGACTTGCCGGTGCATTCGGGACAGGTCGGCGTGACCTCACGGTGACGCAATTGGGGATTTTTTGGCGCAAAACGCGGACGAAAAGCGGCCATTCTTAACCAAGCTTGTGAGGCCGGCCACTCCCTGGCACCATCGACACAAGCTGGGGCGTTTAGGGCTGGACCGATCATGATCGATCTGAAAATCGACAACGGCATTGCCGTCGTGACCATGACGCACGGCAAGGCGAATGCACTCGACATCGA
>Ga0187871_10004610_pt1 | contig 10262 bp, 8 predicted proteins | sample June2016WEW_16_1_FD_132988 | JGI IMG/M metagenome (GOLD analysis project Ga0187871, IMG submission 132988) | Peatland microbial communities from SPRUCE experiment site at the Marcell Experimental Forest, Minnesota, USA - June2016WEW_16_10 | ecosystem: Environmental > Terrestrial > Soil >...
ACCCGGTGCATAGCGCACCGTAATTCCGCCCATATCCATCGCATCGGTGACGACCAGGTCCTGAAAGTGCAATTCGTCGCGAAGTAGATTCGTTAAAATGCGCGGAGAAAGTGTTGCGGGCGTGTTCGGGTCCGGCTCCAGCGAGGGCACCGACAAGTGCCCGGTCATGATGCTGCCTACACCAGCGGAAATCGCCGCGCGAAAGGGAACTAACTCCAGCTTGTCGAGTCGCTCGCGGTCCGCATGGATCACCGGCAAATCGATGTGCGAATCGCTCGCGGTGTCGCCATGACCCGGAAAATGTTTAGCCGTAGCCAGGCCGCCGTTCTCTTCCACGCCGTGAACGAACGCGCTCACATATTCCGCCACCCGCGCCGGATCCTCTCCGAACGATCGCGTATTAATGATGGGGTTGCCGGGATTGTTGTTCACATCGGAAACGGGCGCATAAATCCATTGAATTCCCACAGCGCGTGCCTCCAGCGCTGTAATCTTTCCCATCGTGTAAGCGTCTGCGGTATTGCCCCCCGCCGCCAACGCCATCGCCGTCGGGAAGGAAGTGCCTTCATCCAACCGCATGCCCGTACCACGCTCGAAATCTGCACCAATCAGCAGTGGTAGCTTCGATTTTGCCTGCAACTGGTTGGTGAGCACGGCGGTCGGATAGACCTGACTCTTCACGATGCCCAGCGGAGAACCTTGCGTAATATTGATGAATCCCCCGCAGTGCAGATCGTTGACATCATGCATCATCTGCGTGTACGCAGCCGCATCGGTCGGCGTGAAGCTGCCGTGGTAGGTCGTGAAGACCAATTGCCCGATTTTCTCGTCTACGCTCATTTTGTGCAGCGTAGCCTCAGCCCACTTGCTGGCCTCGGACAGCGCACCGCGCGTCTCTTTTTTTGCCGCGGCGCGTTGGGCGGCGTCAGGAATCTTGGCGGAAGTGTGGGCCATAAAAACGATCAGCGCGGCAGGAAGCAAAAATAAAGGGCCAGCTCTGCGTCCTTTCATCAATTAGAAGTTCCCCAAGCGACACTTAGACACAGAGTTTGTATATAACACACGCACATCACGTGAACAACGCAACTCCGGCCGCAACGTTCCACAATATCATTGTTGTTTGGGTGGCGAAGGGTGGCCCGAGTGCCTCGACGAGCTGGTTTGCTGACATCCGTTTCTCAGACGCTTCTTTGTCTCACGATCACGGCCGTTTCTTGTGCGCCCGCGCAGGCCACCACCAAACACTCGCGCCCCGGGCGAGTTCAAGTCGGCATCGACGTGCTCGAATCGGAGAAATTTGCGCCGCTGCGAGGCAAGCATGTTGGACTAATCACCAATCACACCGGTCTCGACACGCAAGGGCGTACCACCGTCGACCTCCTATCTCGCGCTCCGGGCGTACAGCTTGTTGCCCTGTTCAGTCCCGAACATGGTCTCGCGGGGCGCAACGATGAGCGCGTCTCCTCGACAAAAGACGCCGCCACCGGCCTGCCTATCTATAGCCTATACGCCGAAACCCTTCGCCCCACCGACGCGATGCTCCAAGGCATCGATGTGCTGGTCTTCGATGTGCAAGACGCGGGCGTGCGCTTCTACACCTATCTCACCACCATGGGTTACTGCATGGAGGAAGCCGCCAAGCGCAACATCGCTTTTTACGTTCTCGACCGTCCCAATCCACTAGGCGGGGAAATCATCGAGGGTCCTGTTCTCGACGCCGATAAAACCAGTTTCACCGCCTATTTCCCGATGCCTGTTAGATATGGCCTTACCATCGGCGAGATCGCCAAATTCTTCAACGCCGAAAACCACATCAACTGCGATCTGCACGTAGTGGAGATGAAAAACTGGCACCGCAATTATTTTTATGAGAGCACCGGCATTCGCTGGCTTCCACCGTCTCCGAACCTGCGCACGCTGAAAGGCTCGATCCTCTATCCTGGTCTCGAGATTCTGCAAAACGCCGGCGTCTCCGTAGGCCGTGGCACCGAAACGCCGTTCGAGGAATTCGGCGCTCCATGGATCAACGGCGACGAGGTCGCATCGGCCCTCAACGCCGAGCATCTCCCGGGTCTGCATTTCGCTGGCCAGCCGTTCATCCCTGTCGTTGGCCTATACGGCGGGCAGCGCTGCGGCGGCGTTGCGATCCGCGTCGGCGACAAGCAAGCGGTGCGTTCGATGCGCATGGGCATCGAAATCGCTACGATCCTGAAAAAGCTCTACCCTGATAATTTTGACCCGGCGAAGCTCATGTTTCTCATCGGCAACGCGGAAACCATTCGCCAGCTGCAAGAAGCGGTACCACCGGAGCAGATCGTCGCCAGCTGGTCCACCGATCTCAACACGTTCGACACCCTCCGCCGCAAATATTTCCTCTACAAGTAATCCCATCAAACCAGATGGCGTTCCAATAGCCAAAGATCGTCATCCCGAGCGGAGCGCGGGATCTGCTTTTGGTTTTTTCCTTACCTCCTTACCTCGTTGCTTCCTCTTCGCCGCCTCCCCTGTGCTAAAGTCTTTCGTGATGCGTATCGTTTCTCTCCTCCCCTCCGCCACCGAGATGCTCTTCGCTCTTGGTTTCGACCGCGAAGTCGTCGGCGTTAGCCACGAATGCGACTTCCCAGCCGCTGCCCGCACCAAGCGAGTGGTTATTCAGTCGCGAATAGCCCACGACGCAACACCTGCGGAAATCGACCGCCAAGTCCGCGAATACGTCTCGCGCGGCGAGAGCCTCTATGCCGTCGATGCCCAGGCTCTCGAAGAACTCGCTCCCGACCTGATCATCACCCAGGATTTGTGTCACGTCTGTGCCGCGTCGCCCGACGATCTCGCCACGGCCCTGACGCGTTTCACCCAGCCTCCGCAAGTTCTCTGCCTCAATCCGCTGGACCTCGGCGACGTCTGGCGCGACATCTTGTGGGTCGGCGAAGAAACGGGTCGCGGCCACGCTGCCGAATCCCTGCTGGAGAAAATTGGCGAGAAGCTCGGCGAGGTCGAAAACTTGATGCTGAATGTCTCGAATCGTCCACGCGTCGCCTTCTTGGAATGGCTGCAACCGTTCTACGTCGGCGGTCACTGGGTGCCCGAGATGATCGAGCGTGCCGGCGGCGTCGACGTATTCGGCAGCCCGCGCAAGCCGACATTCCGCGTCAACCTTCAGGACATCGTGGAAGCCACGCCGGACGTTATACTCGTTTCTCCGTGCGGCTACAGCGCCCGGCAAGCCCGCAACGAATACCAGGCCATGGAGTTCCCGGACCAGTGGAACGCAATCCCAGCGGTTCGCAATGGCCGCGTTTATGCGCTGGAAGCCAACGGCTACTTCTCACGCCCCGGCCCACGCCTCGCCACCGGCATCGAGATTTTGGCGAAGGCACTCCATCCATCTTTTGAGGTCAGCCAGGAAGCCGAGAGCGCTATTCTGCCCATCGCGAGCGAAACCACCGCAGCGCGCACCGCGTCGGCGTGAACTAAGAAACGCAATTCAAATGTTTGATCTCACGACGGAGGGACCCACATGCAAAGACGAACGTTTCTCACTTCCTCGCTCGCTGCGGCAGCGTTAGGCTCCGCACCGGTGTCGAATTCCCAGAGCGCGACATCCGCCTCGGGCGCAAAGGGCCGGCTGTACTACGAATTACGCCGCTATCAACTGTCGAGCGGCCCGCAGAAGAAACTCTGCGACGACTTCTTTCAGAACGCCCTGATTCCCGCCGCAAATCGCCTGGGCATCACTCCCGTCGGAGTGTTCAATCTCGCGATCGGTCCGGAAACTCCCACGATTTACGTGCTGCTGCCAAGCCCGTCGCTGGAAACTCTGGTCAGTGCGGAAGCCCATTTGGCGCAAGATGCGGACTACATGAAGACTGGCGCGCCGTTTTTGAATGCCCCCGCCGTCGAACCGGCCTTCAATCGGCTTGAGAGTTCACTGATGATCGCCTTCGAGAAAATACCCGGAGTAACGCTGCCCGCGGCCACCGCGACGAACGGCCCGCGGGTCTTCGAACTCCGCACCTATGAAAGCGCGACCGATCAGGATCACAAGCGCAAAGTGGAGATGATGCAGTCCGGCGAGGAAGCCATCTTCGCCAAATCCGGTTTCTCGCAGGTCTTCTACAGCGACACGCTAATCGGCCCGCGCCTGCCGAACCTGACCTATATGCTCAGCTACGAAAGCCTAGCCGTCCGCGACAAACTCTGGTCCGCCTTCGCAAACGCCCCCGAATGGAAGGCGATGCAAGCTCTGCCACGCTACGCTTTCGAAAATATTGTGTCCAACATCACCAACCTCATTCTGACGCCGGCTCCGTATTCGCAAATATGATTGCGGCGCGGCCTCTAGCGAACCGCGCAGGCGAGCCGTGAGGATTCTGCTGACCAATAGATGTAGAAGGGACGCCCACGCACGTCGGCAATCGAAACTTGTCCGAATTGCGGATACCGGCTGTCGAAGCTGTTCGTCAGATTGTCGCCCACCACGAACAAGGAACCAGGTTGTACTTTCACAGCGTCAAAGTGAGGCAATTCTTCCGACGGTCGTGGCCCCAGCACCGGGCTTCCGCAAGGCGGTTTCGCTTGCGCATCAGGTGAAGGCTTTCCATTGACGAAAATGGTGCCGCTCGGAGCGGATACGACATCTCCCTCGATGCCGACGACCCGCTTAACAAGCAGAGTGCTGGTATCTCCGAGGTGGTGCGCAAACAAAATCACATCGCCGCGGGCAGGAGGATTCACCGAATAGGCATTCATGGCGGCGAGGAATCTTTCATTCTCACAAATCGTCGGACACATGGAGCTGGAAGGATCACGAAACGCCCTAACACCCTTGAGCTTGTATTGGAGGGTCGCGGTTCCGACGGAGACGACCACGAGAACGACGATCACTCCTGCGATCGAAAGAAACTTCATCGAGCGGCGGGCTTCTCTTTTGTTTGGAGATTGGTCGGTGGCCGTCATAACGCTCGCGCTCTTTGCCAATACTTGTAAAAGGGAAGTCCGGCCAAAATCAGCAAGAGGCCAATCGAGGAACGCCCGGGCCGCTCCAGCCAGATATTGACGGTCAGTGCCAGCGCGCCTGCGACAAATAACCCCGGGACCCACGGATATCCCCAACACCTGTACGGTCGCGGCAGATTCGGTTCCGTATACCGCATGCGGAACAATGCCACCACCGCCAGCCCATAAAATATCCAGCCCGCAAAAATGAACAGGCTCGTTAGCTCTTCAAACGTACCGGTCAGCGCCATCAAGCTCGCCAGCACGCCTTGAAAAATCAGCGCCCGGCCCGGCGTGCGATATTTCGGGTGGATGCCATCCACAATTCGGAAAAAAATTCCATCGCGTGCCATCGCATACGGCGGGCGCGCCCCGCTGAGCACGGAAGAATTCATCGACCCGATCGCCGAAATCACCATCGCTACCGTGATCCAAGCCGCAGCCCCGCGTCCCGCAACTTGTTCTACCACGTCGGAAGCGATATGCGCCGAAGAGGCCACGCTCGCGAAAGGAAGCACCTTCAAGCAAGCCGCGCTAAATAGAAAATAGATCAGCGCCACGACGGACACTCCGCCCACCAAAGCGCGCGGAAAATTCCGCGCCGGATCCTGCACTTCCGACCCGACGAGGTTCAGGTCCTCCCATCCGTCATAAGCCCACAGCGCCGCCGCGAGGGCCGCGAGAAACGCGCTGAAAACTCCTCCGGTAAATGCAGCGGGCCAAATCGGATCGGGCGCGTGCGCGGCCGGCGCCGGCGAAAAAAAAGCCACGCCGATCACAATCGCCACCGAAACAATCTTGATCGCGGTCAGAAATACCTGCACGGCTCCGCCAAGTCGCACGCCGAGATAATTCACCCCCGTCATAATCACCAGCCAAAGCACCGCCACTGGCTGTGCCCACGTAAAAACAAAATCATATGGCTTCAGCCAACTCGTCAATCCGGGAATGGCGATATGCAGTGTAAAAATCGGCGTACCAATCACCGGCAAAAGAAATCCCAGAAAACGCACCAACCCCGCCGCGATCGACGACAACGACGACGGCCGACCGACAATCGAATGCATCCATCCGAACAGAAATCCCCACACGGGGCCGAATCCCCGCCGCAAATAGGCGTACTCGCCGCCCGCCTCGGGGATTGCTGCACCCAACTCCGCAAACGACAGCGCCCCAAACAGCGAAAGAATCGCCCCCACAATCCAAGCTGCGAAAACTACCGAAACAAATCGACCCTCACGCGCCATCTCCGCCGGCTTCAGAAAAATCCCCGTGCCGATCATCGTGCCGACAACAATCGCCGCCGACGCCCAGGCGCCTAACCCACGCACGAGTTCCAACCGCTTCTCGCTCACAAGCCCTCGCGAAACTCACAATGCGTGCAGCGCACTCTTGTAGGGGCGCAGCATGGCTGCGCCCCATCTCGGCAAGATCGTCAATTACGCCGCAATCCGTTTTTCTCCTATCATCCGACTGACCACCGTCCCAACCGCAAACGTAACGCAAGACCCGATCATCACGTACCAGGTGAATGCAACGGTCGTAAATCGCAGCACGCACAAAATCGTAGCCAATCCAAAAAACATGCCGGTCACAGCCCCCAACGCATTCGCCCGTCGATCCAACGTCCCCAACAAAAACAATCCCAGCAAACTTCCCAGCGGCAGCGCTGCGACGGTCAACCCCGCCTCCAGCAAAGGCCCCCACCTCACAAATCCAAATCCCATCAACACCAATCCCCAAACCAGCGTTATCCATCGCGAACGCCGCATCAAATCCGCGGGTTCGACAACCCGCCCACGAAGCCGCGAAAAATCCAGAATGCTCGATGCCGCCAGCGAATTCAGCGACCCGCTCGCATTCGACATCGCGACCGCCACGATCGACGCCAGCAACAATCCCGCCAGCCCGACCGGCATTTCGCGTACCAGGAACATCGGCAAAATGCGATCGGTGTGCTCCCCCGCGGCCAGCAATGGCGTATGTTGCGCGAAAACATACAGCAAAACGCCGATCAACAGAAACACCGTAAATTGGAACAACACAATTACACCGCTAGCCAAGAGCGCCCGCCGGCTGTCCCGCTGATCGCGCGCCGCCAGCAACCTCTGCACGATGGTCTGATCGGTCCCATGACTCGCCATCGTAAGAAATGCCCCGCCGATCACCCCCGACCAAAACGTATATTTCGTCGCCCAATGAAACGAAAAATCGAAGACTTGCAGCTTGTGACCCGCTGCAGCCGCAACCTGTGTTACTTCGCTCCAGCCGCCAGGAATCCGGTGCAGCAAAACCCAAAACGTCACCGCGCTGCCCGTCAAATACAATAAAAGCTGCGCCACATCGGTCCAGATCACCGCCTTCATCCCGCCTTCCAACGTGTAAAGCACAGTAAGAGCAATCACGACCAGCACCGCCAGCCGTTCCGATGTCCCCAACACCACGCTTACCACCAGCGCAATGGCGGACACGCGTACGCCTTCTGCCACTGCCCTGGTCACCAGAAACGTCGTGGCTGCCACCGCACGCGCCCGCTGTCCAAATCGTTTCTCGATCAGCGCATACGCGGTGAAAAACTCCCCGCGAAAATATCCAGGCAGCAACAACAAGGCGATCAGCACCCGCCCCACCAAATACCCAAACACCAGCTGCAAAAATGTCAAATTCCCGCCATAAGAAATCGCCGGTGTCCCGATGATCGTGAGCGTCGAGGTCTCCGTGGCCACGATCGAAAACGCCAGCGCCCACCAAGGCGCGGTGCGCCCGCCCAGAAAATATTCCCGTGCATCCTGCGACCCGCGCCGGAACCACATCCCCAGCGCAGTGATGCCAAGCAGATACACAATCACGATCGCCAGATCGATCGGGTGAATGCGCATTCCTACGCAAACCTCCGCGTCGCAATCTCATCCATCAAATTATCTGGAATCGTGGTAGCCGGCAGCAGGCAAAACCCCATAGCAAGTCGCAAATATGTCGTCATCGCGCCGCAAGTATACGCCAAGGTAGCACAGGCACTCTTGTTGACCCTGAGGCTCGAAGGGCCTGTACCCCAAGTCAACCGCGGCTATATGTGTCCGTGTTTGCAATGAGGCCCGCAACGCTGTCATTCCCCAATTCGAGTTGCGCTGAAGCCGTTTCTTCACCAGCACCAGGAGCCACCTTCATCGCAGCGTTCCGCCGCTCCGCCCCGTCATGCGCTCCTCGCAACGCAATTTCTCCTGCCCGAACAACTGCCTCGCCGAATCGCTTATTCTTTCCCTATGCGCTGTGTCCTGGGATTCGATGGCGGCGGCACAAAGACAGACTGCGTCCTCATGGACGAATCCCGCCAGATTCTCGCGCACTCCCGCTCCGGTCCTTCAAATCCAGCACGCGTCGGTGTCGAGGCCGCATTCGCGAGTTTGCTGGAGGCTGCGGAAAAGGCGCTGGCAGCTTCGGGGATTCCCGCTGCCGAGGTAGCGGCGATCTACGGGGCGATTGCAGGCGTAGGCAACCCGCAAGTGAATTCCGATCTCGGTGGCAAGCTAAAACTCAAGTTCCCGAATGCCACCGTACTGCTCGACACCGATCTCAACGTGGCGCTGGCCGCAACCCAGGAGGTCCCCAGTGTCCTCGTTATCGCCGGCACTGGCTCCGCTGTCCTTGGCCGCGACTCGCTCGATCACCTCGCTCGCGAAGGGGGCCTTGGGCCAATCCTGGGTGACCCTGGCAGCGCCTACGACGTCGGCCGCAAGGCCGTAGTGATCAGTCTGCGTCACTCGCGCCACGGCGAAAATTCTCCGCTCGGCAAGGAAATCCTCGGGGCGTTTCATTGCGACTGGACAGAATTGCAAAGCCAGATCTTTGCCAATGCCGACGGCGTTCTTTCCAGAGTCTTTCCCATCGTCGCAAAAGCCGCGAATGAAGGAGACAATTCCGCTCAAGCCGTTCTCCACTCTGCAGCTGAAGACCTTTCTGAGCTGGTGGTCCGAGTCGTCGAGACCCTGGGACTGCAAAAACAATCGTTCTTCCTCGCCAAGATCGGCGGCGTGTTTAGCCGCAGCCCTTTTTTCGACGAGCCCTTCGACGCACTCGTGCGCCAATCCGCTTCAAACGTGCGGATCGGACCGTTGCCACAGCCCCTCGCCGAATTTGCCGCTCGAACCGCAGTCGAGTGTTTAAATCGTCCTGCGAAAAGCGCCGGGTAATAACGGTGGATGCCATCTCGCAAGATCGCGAACGCGCGCTCACCGCCACAGGCGACGATCTCACCCTTTTGCTCCATCATCCCGATCCAGCCGTCCTGCTCGCCCTCCTCGACAATCCCGCTTTGGACGAAACGCAGCTTTGCCTGCTCCTCGAACGCAAGGACCTCCCAACGGAAATCCTCGAAGAAGTCGCGCACCGCAAGCCCCTGCTTAAGAACTATCGCGTCAAGCGCGCCATTGCCTTCCATCCCCGCACTCCACGCCTTCCAAGTCTCCGCCTCGTCCGCGATCTTTATCTGATGGACCTCGCCCAACTCGCCCTGCTTCCCGGCACTCCCGCCGAACGAAAACGCATAGCAGAAGAGCAGCTCCTCACCCGGCTGTCGCAACTTCCAATCGGCCAAAAAGTCGCGCTCGCCCGCCGTGGGCCCGCGCGCGTCGCGGGCTCGCTCCTCGCCGAAGGTCATGCGCAACTTCTTTCCGTCGTGCTCGACAACGCCTTTCTCACCGAAGCGCAAGTCCTGAAGGTTCTCTCCCGCGAGACGCTGTCACCCGACGTGATCCGTGCAATTTGTCAGCATCCGAAATGGTCCTGCATCTACAACGTCCGCCTCGCCCTCGTCCGCCATCCCGGTTCGACGCTCTCTTCCATACTTGCTTACCTTCCCGAACTCACCGTCTCCGACTTGCGTGAACTTGCCTCCCCGGGCATCGTCTCCGAATCTCTCCGCAAGTATTTGCAGGCCGAAATCCACCGCCGCGTCCACAAGGGATCTGAACTGTAGGGAAAGACTCGCTACGCTGGCTCGATGAGCGCCGGAGGGCGAACCAAGTCACAATTGCGTGGCTGTAGCTCATTCCAACCAATGCAGCCCGGGAACACCAATCTCCCAATTGGAGCAAACGCCATCCGCGAGAATGGTGTTTCCAGATTAGTTCCCGACAGGACACTCTCTTGCAGCCGCCCTATTTGCGTACCGTCAATTCTCCGAGCCGTTACTCCTGCTCGTAAAGAAAACTAAATGCTTCGCCGCCTTACTGCAACGCCACTATTTGGCGTATCCTTGCGCTACACCG
>Ga0187871_10004611_pt1 | contig 10262 bp, 10 predicted proteins | sample June2016WEW_16_1_FD_132988 | JGI IMG/M metagenome (GOLD analysis project Ga0187871, IMG submission 132988) | Peatland microbial communities from SPRUCE experiment site at the Marcell Experimental Forest, Minnesota, USA - June2016WEW_16_10 | ecosystem: Environmental > Terrestrial > Soil >...
AGGAAGCCGCCGTCGAGGACCAGCGATTGACCGGTCATGAACGATGCCCGGTCCGAGCACACCCATACCACGGCTTCAGCGATTTCCGCCGGCCTTCCCAAGCGCCCAATCGGATGACAACTCAGAACATATTTTTGGACGCCTGGGGCGCGAAAAATCCTGTCCGCCATGGGCGTTTCGATAAACCCCGGGCAGACCGCATTGATCCGAATCCCGTGCTTGGCATTTTCCAGCGCCGCAGTTTGCGTCAGCCCGATCACGGCATGCTTGCTTGCACTGTACGCTGCCACCCCAGCGGAACCGACCAGGCCCAAAGTGGAAGCCATGTTTACAATCGCGCCAGCGCTGCCCTGCTTGAGCATTTGCCGCATCTCATACTTCAGGCAGAGCCAAACGCCCTTGAGATTGATGGCGATGGTCCGATCCCAGTCTTCTTCGGACTGTCGAACAATGGGCGAAAAGACACCCTCGATCCCGGCGTTATTGAAGGCGACATCGAGGCGGCCAAATTTCTCCACTGTCCTCTGAATGAGCGCCTCCACGTCGGCAGCTTTCGACACGTCGGTCTTAACGAACAGGCCATTGCCGCCGGCGGTACGGACCAGTTCGACGGTTTCCTCGCCTTCCATTTCGCGCCGGCCGGCAACCACAACCTTTGCTCCTGCCTTGGCGAAAAGCACGGCGGTTTCGCGGCCAATGCCGGAGGTTCCGCCAGTCACCAGCCCAACTTTGCCTTCCAATTCCAGCGCCATAGTTTTTTCCAAACGGTCTCCTCGAACGTTTTCAGCTTGAGCATTTCTCGTCGAGCATTCTCCCCTGGAACCAGAGAACTCAGATAAGAGTACAGGCAAACTTCGTGGATGTAGAATTGAAGTTGAATCGAGATGAAAATTGCCATTCCGGCGAAGGCGGAGTCGATCGCCGTTCAGGCTGGTGCACTCGTGAACACAACCGACAAACTCATTGGCGCATGGAAACTGGTATCCGCCTCGAGCACCACATCGGCGGGGGGACGAAACGATACTCCTTACGGTCTCAACCCCGTCGGTTTTCTCACCTATTCCGAAGACGGCAGAGTGACTGCCCTGATCAGCTATGGCGGGCGCAAGCCGCTCTCTGTCGCCTCAGGGACTGAAGAACTGGCGGAAGCGTTCAAGACATTTCTCGCTTATGCCGGGCGGTACCAGTTCAGCGGTGACAAGGTAACCCATCACGTAGAAATCTCGTCGATTCAGAGCTACGTCGGTAAGGACCTGGTTCGCGGCGTCAAATTTCAGGGAGATCAAATCACACTGGTTACCCCGCCGACGCGGCTTAACGGAAAAACTCAAACTATCGAATTGATTTGGCAGCGTCTACCGGCTGGCGCCTGATTGGCGCACGTCCGGTGGAATGTTCCTCCGAACCGGTATGTTAAGCTCAACTTCAGTAAGTCGCCGATTTCTGATTAGCTGAAATTCCAATCTTAAAAGCAGGTCAAGGTGTCTATCGCTTCGGTCAAGAAAGCTGTTTTCAGTGACGAAATCCTGCAGGACCCCTACCCCACATACGCTCGCTTGCATGAGGAAGGTCCTCTGCATTACATCGAGGTGGGCAAGTGGGCGGTGTGGTCGATTGTCAGCCACGCCGAATGCGCCTCGATCGCAAAAGACCCCAGGCTTTCCGCCAAACGCGCCAAGCAGATGTTGCTGCCGCTGCCGATCAGCCGCCAGGCTGAGTTCAGCGAACTGGCGCGCATGATGGGCTTGTGGCTGATTTTCATGGACCCGCCGGAGCATACCCGGCTGCGCAAACTTCTGAACAAGGGATTTTCGGCCGCCGCGGTAGAAGGCTTGCGTCCGCGAGCGGAAGCCATTGTTGAGCAGATGCTTGCAGGATTGAAGCATGGCTCGGAAGTCGAACTCATGCGCGAGTTTGCCAACCCCATGCCAGTGCGCATCATCTCGGAGCTGCTGGGAGTGCCGCAGGCGCTGCATGGCACGTTCGTCAACGCATCGCGGGCGATAGCAGTGTTTCGGGGCAGTCCAAATCGCACTGTAGAGGAAGCGCGCGCGGCGCAAGATGCACTCGTCGAGTTAACCGAATTCTTCCGAAAGACCGTGGCGGAACGCCGGCGCAACAAGGGAACCGACCTGATCAGCCTTCTGATCGATATCGAGGAAGAAGGCGAGGTGCTGACCGAAGAAGAGCTCTACGCGCAGTGCATTGCACTGCTTTTCGCAGGGCACGAGACCACTCGGAATCTGATCGGCAACGGCATGTACACGCTGTTGCAGAACCCGCAACAGACGGCGGAGTTGCGAGAGAAGCCGGAGTTGATCCGCTCCGCGATAGAGGAACTTCTGCGTTATGAGAGCCCCGTACAGTTCACGGCTCGCGTGCTGAAGGAAGACATCGAGATATGCGGCCAGCCGATTCGAAAGGGATGGACAGTGCAATGCATGCTCGGCGCGGCGAACCGCGATCCAAAACAATTCAAGGAACCGAACCAGTTAGACCTGAAGCGCCTGAACAACCAGCATCTGGCATTTAGTGCAGGTCTGCATTTTTGCATTGGAGCCCAGCTCGCGCGATTGGAGGGGCAGATTGCACTGTTGAATCTGGTGCAACGCTTTCCGCAGATGAAGCTCGCTGGCCCGCGGCCGGAGTGGGCTTCTACATTTGGATTCAGAGGTCTGAAAAGTCTTCCGGTAATTATGTGAGGGCCTCGTTCAGCCAAGCCCCAGCTATTCGAAAGTCTCGGCGTCGCGAAGAGACAAGCCGCGCTGGTCTTTCGCCGACACGATGGGCTCGCCGTCCAGTTCCCAGTTAATCTTCAAAGCCGGATCATTCCACCTCAGCGTGCGCTCATACTCCGGAGCGTAGTAGTCGGTGGCTTTGTACAACACATGCGCCTGCTCGGAACAGACGCGAAACCCGTGTGCGAAGCCCGGTGGAATCCAGAGCATGCGTTTATTTTCACCCGACAGGCGAACCGCCTCGCATCCGCCAAAGGTTGGAGAACTCCTGCGGACATCGACCGCAACATCGATGATTTCTCCTTCCACAACCCGGACCAGTTTTCCCTGCGCATGTTTGATTTGATAGTGCAGCCCGCGCAACACATTCCGCCGCGAACTGGAATGATTGTCCTGCACGAACTGCTCCGCGATTCCCAATTCCGCGAAGACCTTCAGGTTGTAGCTCTCCAGAAAAAATCCGCGCTCATCGCCAAACACGCGTGGCTCGAGTATGACGACGCCCGGCAGAGAAGTCGAAATTGTTCGGATCGCATCCATGCTTGCTGGTTCCCTGAGCGCCGCATCTTCCCAGTCAGCGCTTGATTGTAAATTAAAAATCTGCTGCATCTAGATAACGAGACAGTACAGAGCCAACTGTTTCGCATTGCTCGCTGAGCATGCCGAAGTGATCGCCGGGCACAGTCTCGATGTCGAACTGTTGTGCAAGCTGGGCCCACACGGCTGTCGGGTTGTCAGGGAAATAAGTGCCGATCTCGGCTTTTACGAACTTGATCCTGCCCGGGTAGAAGCGCGGACGATACTGCCTCAACGCTACATAAGCGGAATCCCGCATCCGTTCATTCACGCTCCCTGTCACAGCGCGAACCATGTTCACCTGGTTCCCGTGTGGCGCGTTGATAGAGTCTTCTGGATTCCGCGGTCGAGGTTGGCTCGAACTAGATTCCATCATCGACCAGACGCGGCGTTTGGCCAGGTGAAAGGTGAGAAGCGTCCGTTGCATAACGGACAGTTGGCTCTTGTCCGGATAAGAATCCACGAGTGCCAGCAGCGCGATCTCTTCACCGGCGGCAGACAAGCGGTGGGCGATCTCGAGCGTTACCAGGCCTCCCAACGAATAGCCGATCAGAAAATAAGGCCCGTGCGCCTGCAAGCTCTTGATCGCATCGAGGTGAAACTGCGCCATGTCTTCGATCGAGGTGAAGGGCTCGTCCGCACCGTCGATGCCTCGCGCCTGCATCCCGTAGATCGGATGCGGGGACGCAATCTTTCCCACGAGGCCGGAAAGTCCGAGCACCGTGTCGCCCAGTCCATGCGCGATGAAAACGGGTGGATGGTCGGCTCCTGATTTCATCAACAGAAGTGGTGGAACCCGCGGGCGCATGGGATCTTCCAGCAAAGCCGCCAAGTTTTCGACCGTCGGTGCTGTGTAGATCAGCACCGGCTGAAGATCGCGGCCGAAAGCTTTGGCGATCTCGTCGAACAGATTGATCGCTGACGAAGCAGTGCCGCCAAGATCGAAGAAATTGTCATTGGCACAAATGGAAGACCGCTGCAGCACGCGCTGCCAAATTGGAATCAGCACCTCTTCGGCAGAAGCCCGCGTCATGAATGCGCGAACGCCCAGTAAAGTTCTCGAGCCTTGGTGTACAGCGGACCAAATTGCAGTGGACGGTCGCCGATGCGAGTTACGGGTACAACCTTGGAATAGTTTCCGGTGGCAAAAATCTCGTCCGCTTTTTCGAAGTCGGCATAGGTAAGAGTCTTCTCGACTACGGTCACCCCGGCGTGGCGCAATAATCCGATGACCCTCTGGCGCGTAATGCCGGCAAGAAACGTGCCGTTTGGAATCGGCGTGAACACCACACCATCCTTCGCCATGAAAACGTTCGAAGTGGCGAGTTCGGCCACGTTGCCCACCATGTCGCAGACGATCGCGTTGTCAAAGCCCCGTTCGTGCGCCTCGAAAAGCGCCCGGGAATTGTTGGGATATAGACATCCGGCCTTGGCATCGACGGGCATGGTCTCCAGAGTCGGCCGGCGATACGGAGACAGAGTGAGCGAGAAGCCTTTGGGCGCGCGCATCGGAGCTTCGTAGATCGAAAGGCACGACCGGGTCGATTCGGGATCGTGATTCTGCACCCACTGTCCTTCTTTTTCGCCCCAGTACATCGGCCGAATATACAGCGCGGCATCTTTGTCGAAACGCGCGACCCCTTCCCGCGCCAGCCGCACCCATTCCTCCGCCGCGACCGTCGGCTTGAGGAAAAGTTTCCTCGCTGAATCATTGACCCGCGCACAATGGAGATCCAGATCCGGAGTCACTCCCTCAAAGGCGCGGGCGCCGTCGAATACGACCGAGCAGAGCCACGCGGCATGGGTCCGCGGACCCATGATCGGCACGTTGCCTTCGTGCCACGCATCTTCAAAATAGGTCCAGGTTTTGGACCAGCCCGTTCCAAGCGCCATTCACGCCTCCGCGTCTTGATCGTACGTTCTTTCATCGTATGATTCAGGATTTAGGCCGTCAATAACACGTGCGGGCCATATGCGCAGCTTTATTTCGCGCGGGCCGTATAACCGAAAATGGCTTTCAACTCGAGAAATTCCGCCAGTCCAGCCTCGCCCCACTCTCGCCCGTTGCCCGATTGTTTGTAACCTCCGAAGCACCCTCCGAAGTCGACCCTCGCGTTGTTGATGTGCACGTTGCCAGAACGAATCCGTTTGGCAACGCGGCGGGCGTGCTCGATGTCCCCCGCACTCACAAACCCGGACAGACCGTAGGGCGTGTCATTGGCAATCCACACGGCATCCTCTTCGTCTTCATAAGGGATCATGCAGAGCACGGGGCCGAAGATCTCTTCGCGCGCGATCGTCATGTCGTTTCGAACGTCTGCGAATACGGTCGGCCTCACGAAATAGCCCTGGCTCATCCCCTCCGGGCGATCGGGACCACCCGCAATCAAACGCGCGCCTTCTGCCATGCCCACATGAATCAGGCGCTGCACTTTATCGAACTGCGCTTTACTCGCGAGCGGACCGATGTGATGGCCTTCCGCCAGCGGATCGCCGACTGCCGTGGCCTCCGCCGTCTTTTTCGCTGCCGCGGTTGCCTCGGCCATTTTGGAGCGGGGAACGAGCATCCGCGTCGGGGCGTTGCAGGACTGCCCAGTGTTGCGAAAGCAGGCCTGCACGCCCTCCTTGACCGCAGTTTCAAGGTCGGCATCGTCCAGAATAATAAACGCGGACTTGCCGCCGAGTTCCTGCGTAACCCGCTTCACCGTCGGAGCCGCCGCCAGCGCCACGGCTACACCCGCGCGTGTGGACCCGGTGAATGAGACCATCGCCACGTCAGGATGCGCAGCAATCGCCGCCCCAACTGTGGGTCCGTCGCCGTTGACCAGATTGAACACGCCGGGTGGAACTCCGGCCTTATCGAGGATCTGGGCAAACAGGTAAGCAGACAGCGGCGCCATCTCACTGGGTTTCAGCTCGACCGTACAGCCGGCGGCCAGGGCGGGCGCGACCTTGGCGGCAATGTGATTCATCGGCCAGTTCCAGGGCGTGATCAAACCACAGACCCCGATCGGCTCCTTCCGCATCAGCGTCGAGCCTTTGAGGTCTTCAAACTTGAAATTTTCGAGCACCTTGACGATCTCGAACAGATGGCCCAACCCGGCCGCGGCCTGCGCCGATCGAGCCAACGAGATGGGGCAACCCATTTCCAGCGAAATAGTCTGTGCCATTTCCTCCGACTTCGCCGTGTAGACCTCAATCACGCGCTTTAGCAGGGCCACGCGTGCCTCGACTGAGGTCTGCGAGTAGGACTCAAACGCCCTACCGGCCGCGGCCACAGCTTTGTCGACGTCGGCTGCGCTGCCCAGCGAGATGGTCGCGATGGGCTCTTCCGTGGCTGGGTTGGCGACTTCCCATTCCCGAGCTGTGGTCGGGCTGACCCATTTCCCATCGATATAGAACTGACGGCAATCCCGCATGTTGAATCTCCAATTGGTGCTCAGTTGAGCTTGTGACTTCTTCCTTCCATGTTAACGCGACTCGCTTACCACTCACCGGGGAGTTGTCCAGCCGGGCAACCTCCAGTCATCCCGAGCGCCCGGCAGTGTTACCGTGAATGGAGCACTCCCAACCAGCACGGGCAGGTGAGAAACTATATTGTGGCAGCCGAACCGAATCTCGAATCGTCGAATCTCGAATCGCGGAATCTCGAATCGATGTTCAAGTCTGCTCCGCCGGTGGTCTTTGCTCCGCTCGCCGTAATTGCCGTTGCCATTTGGTGGAACCCTCTCGCATCTTTGTTCGCGTTGGCGCTGCGCAACGAACAATTCACCCACATCCTGCTGATTCTGCCCATCAGTGCGGCTTTGATCTTTCTGCAGTGGGAAACGCCTGCGGGGCCTTCTGTTTTGAGCGCGGCCGTCGGCTCCGCGTGGCTGCTGATCGCGGTGATGGCGAGGGTCAGTATGGTGTGGATCGGGCTTTCCTCCGCTGACGTGCGGCTTTCGCTGAACATACTGGCATTGATCGTGTGGTGGATTGGAGCCTTTCTTGCGTGCTTTGGCAGCCGCGCTTTCCGGCGAGCACTGTTTCCTCTTTGCTTTCTGCTGTGGATGGTTCCTTTTCCCCAGTTCGTTTTGAACCCGCTGGTGAGCCTGCTGCAGCAGGGCTCGGCGTCCTCGGCTCGTATTTTCTTCGCGGTTGCGGGTATTCCGGTGGAGCAACGTGGCACGCTCGTACACATTCCGGGGCTGACTCTGGAGGTGGCTCCCGAGTGCAGCAGCATGCGTTCGAGCATGATGCTGCTGATTACATCCATGGTATGCGCGCAGTTGCTGTTGCATTCGTTTTGGCGAAAGGTTGTGGTTCTCGCCGTGGCAATTCCGCTGTGCGTGGTCAAGAACGGCTTCCGGATATTTGCGCTGGGAATGCTGGCCACGAAGGTCGATCCTGGTTTTCTAACCGGCAGATTCCACCGGCACGGTGGAATCCTTTTCCTTCTCATCGCACTCCTGCTGATCTTCGTGTTGCTTTGGCTCTTGCGCCGCGGCGAGAACCAACAATCGCGAATGGGAGCGAAGGGCTCCGCGCAAGGAAGATCGAACGAAGGAAGGTCGGCCGAAGGAAGCTCTGCCGAAGGAACATCGGGCGAAGGAAGCTCCTCGGGTTGAAGGATCGAATCCTGACTCTATCGATGAGCCATGCCAAACGTCACGGCAGACGCTGAAGCTCCGCTATTCAACATGGAAACGGCTCGCTCCAGTTTGTGATGCCCGGTCTTGTGGAAGAAGTAGCTGAGCGCGACGACTCCGGCAGTCTCACCCGCGAAATTTATCGCCAGCCCGGCTGAACTGTGCCCGAACACACCAACCATAGGGTTCAGTTCCTGGCCGCCAGAGCGCAGATTGTCGCGGGTCACAACGAAATCGGCTGCGCTGAAGGCGGCAGACGTGGCGAATAGAAGGCTGTTCTGGCGATCCCAAAAGCGATGTTCGCCCGGCACTTCCCGCGGGTTTTCCAGTTGCACGGGCTTGAGCTTGACGATGGGCGAAGGCTCTGCCGTCCTGGGGGGAAGCAGAGAAAACGACACTTGCTGCGCCATTCCCATAGGGCACAAACCAACAACGGCCAGCAAGATGGCGGTTCGCGGCTTCAGAATCGAGCTGAACGACAATGTGCGAGATATTAAGCGAAACATTAGGAAACCCGTATGTAGTGACTTTAGTGAGGCCTGGACATTGGCCACTGGTACTAGTACTAACGCATCCGTGGGAAACGGAGAATGGCCCTTTGGTGCCACTAAGCTATTTAGAATGATTACTTTGTGAATTGCGAGAGTTACGAAAGTGACTCCCTGAGGCAGGGAGCTGACACAGGAAGACGAAAGTTGCTTGGCCCGCGAGCTTGCGGGTGCAGAGTTCCTTGGAGCCGGTGGACGGTCGGTTTTATTTCTGTATTAACCAGGTGAGTAATACAGCGAAAACCGTAGAGGCTCTGTAATTGAGTTATTGGATAATAGCCCGCTGCTCGTGCACGAATTGCCGGGAGCGGAGCAGGCAGAAGGGTTAGAAAATGAGCGCTGTCCAATTTCTGATTGCCGACGATCATGAGTTGTTCAGGCGCACGGCGCGATCTTTCATTGAATCTCATCCCAACTGGCAGGTCTGCGGCGAAGCCGGGGATGGGATCGAAGCGATTGAGCAGGCGAAGCGACTGCGTCCTCAGGTCATCCTGATGGACATCAACATGCCTCGCATGGACGGGTTGGAGGCGACACGAATTATCCGCCGCGAGCTTCCCGATTGCAACGTGATCATTGTCACCCAGAATCACGAAACGATCGCCCGACAGCAAGCTGCCGCGGTCGATGCGAAAGGCTCGGTGACGAAGTCGGAATTTACCCAGGGGTTGCCCGCCACCATTAAGAGGTTGTTCGAGAGTCCGGTCGCGGAAACCGTGGAAGGCGCCAGGACAGAAACTTCCCTCACGCCGGGATGGGTCCGCGGCGGAGCGTTGGGCCAACTGGTCCGTGAGTTCGATTGGACGAAGACCCCGCTCGGTGCCATCGAAGAGTGGCCGCAAAGCTTGAAAACCGTTGTTCGCACCCTACTCACCTCGCGCTTTGCCATGTGGATGAGCTGGGGACCGGAACTCACCTTTCTCTACAACGATGACTACGCGCGAATGACTCTGGGAAAAAAACACCCGTGGGCGTTGGGCAAGCCGTCTCAAGTGGTATGGAAGGAAATCTGGGACGACATCGGCCCTCGCATTCACCGAGTTCTGGAGACCGGTGAAGCGACATGGGATGAAGCGTTGCTGTTGTTTCTGGAACGAAGCGGATATCGCGAAGAGACGTATCACACTTTTTCTTACAGTCCCTTGTCTGGAGACGACGGCACGGTGGCCGGGCACCTGTGCGTGGTAACGGAAGAAACCGACCGCGTAATCGGCGAGCGCCGGCTCAAGACATTGCGCTCCCTCGCGGGAGAGCTGAGCAAGACGATCACCGAGGAGGAAGTGGTTTCCTGCATCGCTCGCTGTCTCGGCGAAAACCAAAGGGACTTACCGTTTACCCTGCTGTATCTCTTCACGGAGGATGGGAACGAAGCCCGCTTGGCGTGCCAAACCGGAATTGCGGAGCATCATCCGGCCGCGCCAGAGTCGATTCCCTTGAGCGAAAAGAATCTGAGCGAAAAGAATCAACCCTGGCCAGTCAGCGAGCTACTGAATGGGAAAGACTCCATCATTGTAGAGAACCTGATGGAGAGGTTCGAGTCAGTCCCTTCCGGGTCTTGGGACAAGTCGCCCTGGCGAGCGCTGCTCGTCCCCATCACCAGTCAAGGTCAAGACAAGCCCGCGGGCGTGATTGTCGCGGCGCTCAATCCATTTAGTCCGTTGGATGTGAGGTACGCTTGATCCATTCAGCTGGTCGCCGGCCAGCTCGCCGCCAGCATTGCGAACGCGCGCGCGTACTCGGTGGAGAAAAAACGTGCCGCAGCTCTGGAC
>Ga0187871_10004612_pt1 | contig 10262 bp, 5 predicted proteins | sample June2016WEW_16_1_FD_132988 | JGI IMG/M metagenome (GOLD analysis project Ga0187871, IMG submission 132988) | Peatland microbial communities from SPRUCE experiment site at the Marcell Experimental Forest, Minnesota, USA - June2016WEW_16_10 | ecosystem: Environmental > Terrestrial > Soil >...
ACAATGAGATGGTTCTTGGTATCGACTGCGGCTTGCACATTGTAGCCGACGATTCCGGTGTCCTTGCCGCTCGTTGCCATCGAACGCGCATCCGGGTCAGTCAGCGAGATTTGCTTGTCTTCGCTCTTCATCATCTCGGCTCTGATCGCACTGAGCCGCGCGACCTCTTCCCTCAGTTTCACGATTTTGTCCCCGAGCCGCACAACCTTTGCCTCCGGCACCGCATCACCTCGGCGGTCAGCAGTCTCCAATTGCGCCATGTAGCGTGCGATGCTCTCGTCGATCCGCTCAAGACGCCGCTTCATCTTGGCCTCGGTGAAGTTCTTATCGCGCGCATTGATAGCCTTGAATTTGGAACCATCGATGGCGACGCTCGCCTCGCTCAGCAAATCAAGCTCGCGGCATAGCGCCACGAAGGTACGGCAGACCTCACGAATCGACTTGCCGTTGTCCTTGCGGAAATCCGCAATGGTCTTGAAGTCCGGTGCCAACTGGCCGGTCAGCCAAATCAGCTCAATATTACGCTGGCACTCACCACATCAGGCGCGCTGTCGACCCGTCAGCGACATAAGCTCGCCGACGGCCGACGGCAGATGTCTATTGTCGGCACTCAAAGCTGACGCGAAATTCACCGCGCTGCGGTTAACCTCATCCTCTGTCAGCCGAGGGTGACAAGACGCCCATCCAGCGCCAATTCTTTGATCAAAGTTTCTCCAACACGGTCGCAACTTGCGACAGTTTCGGCAATTAAAATCTTGTTGATTGGTGTGGAAAGGCTAATTCTGGCCCCGCAGTGAGTGCAGGAAATAGCGTCCTTTCTCACCAGTACCGTCACGATCTTCTCAGTGTGCTGTCCACACTTTTGGCAGCGTATCCGCAGCATCGTCCAGTCCGCCGTAGAGAATTTCATAAAGCGATCCCGGGCTAAGGGCCCCTTTGGTCGTCGAACCTAATCAAAAAGATTAAACTTTTGAATTACCGATACCGGACCATTTCGTCAGCCGCCTGTCGGTGGCTGCCGCGTTTGGCTCCAACATGCTGTTCTCGACAAGGCTGCGGTCGCGGCTTTTACAACCTGTTTACGAATGCGGATATAGACGTGTCAATCCGAGGTGCCGCAATGGCTAATGATGAAAGGCGTTCGGCTTCCGAGAGGCGGGCGCGCCAGGATCGGCGCCATGCTGGCGCCGATTCGCAATCCGACGAGGAAAAGCGACTACAAGGGGAACGACGGTCCAATAGTGACCGGCGATCCGGTTCGAGGCGACGGTCGAACACCGCCATCGCTCCGAAGGCCATCGAGTCGAAATTTAGATAACTGAACGACGACGATCTCGACTGACCCGCGTCGTTGAAGATGTCGGTTGTTGGCCCATCGCGTCATTTCGCGGCAATGCAGCGTTTCGATCGCTTTCCGAGCCAAGCGGACATTGCGCCGGACTTATGAGTCCGCGGAGTAACTGAAGCCCCCGGTCTTTACCCCGGGCTTTTCCTTGTGGATAGTCGGCCGGCCATGAATCGACGCGAACGCGCCTCCCTGGATTCGGCCGAACAACCCCTTGCGCTGCTGCGGCCGACGCGGTTGAGCGAGACGCTGATCTTTCTGCCGACCTATAACGAGTGCGACACAATCGGGCGGATGATCGACGCGCTGCTGGCGCTGCCGATCGCCTGCGACGTGTTGGTCGTCGACGATCGTTCGACCGACGGCACGACCGGCATTCTCGTGTCGCGCGCCGCCGCCGAGCCGCGCTTGGCGGCGATGGTGCGTCCCGGCAAGCTCGGCATCGGCTCGGCTCACATTCTCGGCTGGATGCACGCCCGCCGTCTGGGCTACCAGCGCATCGTCACCCTCGATGCCGATTTTTCCCACGATCCGGGCGATATACCGCGCCTGCTCGCGGCCCTGGACCAAGGCGCGGACGTGGTCATCGGCTCGCGTTTCGCCGCCGGCGGCCGGCTCGACTACGTCGGCTGGCGCCGATTTGTCAGCCGCAGCGCCAACTATCTGGCGCGCAATGCGCTGGGGCTGCCGATCGCCGAGTACACGACCTCGCTGCGCGCCGCACGGCTCGACCGTGTACCCGAGGGGCTGGTGGAGACCATCGAGAGCGGCGGCTACAGTTTCTTTCTCATATGTATGGTGCGCTTCGTGCGCGCGGGGCTCAACGTCACGGAGATCCCCATCCATTTCCATCAACGCACCGAAGGGACGTCGAAGATTTCCCATCTCGAGATCGTGCGCGGCGCTCTCAACCTGGTGCGACTGACAGTCAGGCGGAAATGGCAAAACCGATACGCGCTTGCCGGCGGCGTTGCCCATGATTGCCCGACCTGCCATCAGCCTTTTCTCATTCCAGCGCCATCGGGTGAGCTGGTTTGCGTCGCCTGCTCGTATCGTGAAGCATGACTTCGCTGGCCGGCAGGCGCCCCGTCGCGATTGCTCAGCGTATCGTCGTCGCGTGGACCGCCATTGGCACGCGATGGCATCCGGTCGCCGTGATCGTCATCGCCTGGACCGTGCTGGCGCTGCCGCTGGTATTTTTTCGCGGCTACAATTCCGACGAGGGTCTCGCCGTTTCCATCGCGCGCACCGCGGTGGAAGACGGCGAGTGGCTCGTCCCGAACATGTTCAACGTGCGCGCGATCGAACGGCCGACGCTGTTGTCGTGGATCATCGCCGCCATCAGCGAGCCGCTCGGGCATGTCAGCCAGATCGCGGCGCGCCTGCCGATCGCGTTGTTCCTGCTGGTGGGTTGCCTGCTGATCTATTTCCTGTTGCGCAAGGTCGGCGCCGGCGTTGTCGCGGCGCTGTTCGGCGCCGCGCTGTTTCTCGCCTGCCCGCTCGTCATGCGCGCCTATGTGATGATCACCGCCGACCTGCCGCTCGCGGTCCTGCTGTTCTTGGCCTTCGTGCTGTGGTGGGACGGCGCCGCCAAAGGATCAATCAAGGGATCGATCGGGCTTTCCCGCTGGATCGCGATCGGCGTCGTCCTGGCGCTGGCCGGGCTGCTGAAGGGCCCGCAGCCGATCGCCTATTTTGCGCTCGGGGTCGGCGTCTTCGTGCTCGGCAGCCGTTCCTGGCGGCAGCTACCGGGCTTGGTCCTCGCCGGCCTGATCTGCGCCGTTCCGCTGGCGCTGTGGTATGCCGCGATCTACCGGCCCGGCGACGAAGGAATCTGGGCGGCGTTCATGCGCGTACGGCCGAACCTGATCTTTTCCGGCCCGCTGCAAGCGAGCGTGCGATTGTGGAGCGAGACCTTGCCCGCGGCGCTGGCCGCGGCCGTGTACCTGATCGCGCGCTGGTTCAATGGCCGCGACCGCGCGCCGGCGGGATTCGTCGCGGCGCTCGCCTGCTACGCTTTCATCGCGCCGATCTTCATCCTGTTTTGGCCGGGCGGCTCGGCGCCGCGTTATTACTTCCCGATGGTGCCGGCGCTGTGCGTGTTCGGCGGCCTCGCCTACGATATGCTGGCCGCACGGCGGCCGCAGATCGTCGCCCCGCTCTTGCTGCTGACGGCGGGCTTGCTGATTTACGCCTTGGGCTACGCCGTCGCCTCGCCGTTGTTGCCGATGCGCTTCCGGCCGACGCAAATCGAGGCGGCGCGCATCACCCAACTGGTGCAGGCCGCGCCCGGCCCGATCTATCGGACCGGCGACACTGCGCTCAACGTGCTGCCCTACGTGCCCGGCCGCATTCTCAACGCCACGCTCGAGCAGCTCGGCACGGTTCCGGGGCCGGCCTGGATGGTGCTCCCGGCCGACGAGGCCGCGGCCCTGCTGGCGCGGCGGCCGGACAAGCTGCACGCGGTGATGCCGCTCGGCGAAGTGCAGCAATGGCGGCTGTTGCGGCTCGATCCGTGAAACGGCCCGGTCGCGCGGTTTCGCCGCGCGAAGTTTTCGGGGCATAGCCCGCCGCGCGGACTGGCAAACCGGCCGCGTTCTCACTACGTTCGATTGGCGTGACCGCTGCCCGGTAGCGCGTTCACGCGCGTGTTCGACGCGCTAACCCGCGGGAGCGGTTTCCATTTCTCATAAGGCGGCCTCCGAAAGCTGAATGAACGATCTCTTCGACAGCTCCGACAAGAGCGCCGGCCGCGCCGGCCGCCCAAACGGCCGCGCCGATGCCAGTCGCGCGCAGGACCGCCGCGTGATTTCGATCCGCGGCGCCCGCGAGCACAACCTCAAAAATATCGATCTCGACATTCCCCGCGACCAGCTCGTGGTGTTCACCGGGCTGTCCGGCTCCGGCAAATCCTCGCTTGCCTTCGACACCATCTATGCCGAGGGCCAGCGCCGCTACGTCGAGAGCCTGTCGGCTTACGCGCGGCAGTTCCTGGAGATGATGCAGAAGCCGGACGTCGACCAGATCGACGGCCTGTCGCCCGCCATCTCCATCGAGCAGAAAACCACCTCGCGCAATCCGCGCTCGACCGTCGGCACCGTCACCGAGATCCACGACTACATGCGGCTTCTGTGGGCGCGCGCCGGCGTGCCCTACTCGCCGGCGACCGGGCTGCCGATCGAGAGCCAGACCGTGTCGCAGATGGTCGACCGCATCCTGGCGCTGCCGGAAGGCACGCGGCTTTATCTGCTCGCGCCGGTGGTGCGCGGAAGGAAGGGCGAGTACCGCAAGGAGCTCGCCGACTTTATGCGAAAAGGCTACCAGCGCGTCAAAGTCGACGGAGCGTTCTACGAGATCGCCGCGGTGCCGGCGCTCGACAAGAAGTTCAATCACGACATCGACGTCGTGGTCGACCGCCTGGTGGTGCGGCCGGATATTTCCACGCGGCTGGCGGATTCGCTGGAGCAGGCGCTCAAGCTCGCCGACGGCCTGGCGGTCGCGGAATTGGCGGATGCTCCTTCGTCATCACCGGGCCGCGCCGAAGGCGCGAGACCCGGTGATCCACGTCTTTCTTCCAAAGACAAGGAAGACGTGGATGGCCGGGACAAGCCCGGCCATGACGACAAAAAGAAAGTCGCGAAAATCCACGACAAAAGCGGACCCGAGCGACTGGTGTTCTCCGAAAAATTCGCCTGCCCGGTGTCCGGCTTCACCATTCCCGAGATCGAGCCGCGGCTGTTCTCGTTCAACAATCCGTTCGGCGCCTGCCCGAAATGCGGCGGGCTCGGCATCGAGCAGCACATCGATCCCGACCTGGTCATTCCCGACAAGGAGCGCACGCTGCGCAAGGGCGCCATCGCGCCGTGGGCGAAATCGTCGTCGCCCTATTACGTGCAGACGCTCGCCGCGCTGGGCAAGCATTACCGCTTCACGCTCGACAGCAAATGGAAAGACCTGCCAAAGAAGACGCAGGACGCCATCCTCTACGGCTCCGGCGACACCGACATCCGCTTTAGCTACGACGACGGCATCCGCGCCTACGAGACCAAACGGCCGTTCGAGGGCGTCATCACCAATCTCGAGCGGCGCTTCCGCGAGACCGAGAGCGAATGGGCGCGCGAGGAGATCGCCCGTTACTTTACCGACGTGCCGTGCGAGGCCTGCAAAGGCTATCGGCTGAAACCGGAAGCCTTGTGCGTGAAGATTGCCGGGCTGCATATCGGCGAAGTCTCTGATATGTCGGTCAAAGGCGCCGCGCAGTGGTTCACCGAGCTGCCGGACAAGCTCACCGCCAAGCAGAACGAGATCGCCGGGCGCATCCTCAAGGAGATCCGCGCGCGGTTGAAATTTCTGGTCGATGTCGGCCTCGACTATCTGACGCTCGCCCGCGCCTCCGGCACGCTGTCCGGCGGCGAGAGCCAGCGCATTCGGCTCGCCTCGCAGATCGGCTCCGGGCTGACCGGCGTTCTCTACGTGCTCGATGAGCCGTCGATCGGGCTGCACCAGCGCGACAATGCGCGGCTGCTCGACACGCTGCGGCGGCTGCGCGACCTCGGCAACACCGTGATCGTGGTCGAGCACGACGAGGACGCCATCCGCGCCGCCGATTATGTGGTCGACGTCGGGCCCGGCGCCGGGGTGCATGGCGGCAGCATCGTCGCCCAGGGCACGCCCGCCGATATCATCGCCAATCCGGCGTCGCTGACCGGTGAATATCTCAACGGCGTGCGCGAGATCGCCGTGCCGGAGCGGCGGCCGAAAAATCCGCAGCGCGTGCTGCGGGTGGTCGGCGCCCGCGGCAACAATCTGAAGAACATCACCGCGGAAATCCCGCTGGGGCTGTTCACCTGCGTCACCGGCGTGTCCGGCGGCGGCAAGTCGACGCTTTTGGTCGACACGCTGTACAAGGCGCTGGCGCGGCGCTTGAACGGCGCCAGCGACGCCCCTGCCCGCTTCGACCGCATCGAAGGCCTCGAGCACCTCGACAAGGTGATCGACATCGACCAGTCGCCGATCGGGCGGACGCCGCGCAGCAACCCCGCGACCTATACCGGCGCCTTCACGCCGATCCGCGAATGGTTCGCCGGCCTGCCGGAGTCAAAGGCCCGCGGCTACGCGCCCGGCCGCTTCTCCTTCAACGTCAAGGGCGGCCGCTGCGAGGCCTGCCAGGGCGACGGCGTCATCAAGATCGAGATGCATTTTCTGCCCGACGTCTACGTCACCTGCGATGTCTGCAAGGGCAAGCGCTACAACCGCGAGACGCTGGAGGTGCTGTTCAAGGGCAAATCCATCGCCGACGTGCTCGACATGACCGTCGAGGAGGCGCTGGAATTCTTCAAGGTGGTGCCGCGGGTGCGCGACGTGCTGACGCTGTTGCGCCGCGTCGGCCTCGACTACATCCATGTCGGCCAGCAGGCGACGACGCTTTCAGGCGGTGAGGCGCAGCGCGTCAAGCTCGCGAAAGAGCTTTCCAAGCGCGCGACCGGGCGCACGCTCTACATTCTCGACGAGCCGACCACCGGCCTGCACTTCCACGACGTGGCGAAGCTCCTGGAAGTGCTGCACGAGCTGGTCGAGAGCGGCAACACCGTGGTGGTGATCGAGCACAACCTCGAAGTCATCAAGACCGCCGACTGGATCATCGACCTCGGCCCGGAAGGCGGCGACGGCGGCGGTGAGATCGTTGCCGCCGGCACGCCGGAAGACATCGTGCGCGAGCCGCAGAGCTATACCGGTGCGTTCCTCAAGCCGGTGCTGGCGCGCGGCGGCAGCGGCAAGCGCCGCAAGCGCGTCGAGGCGGCGGAGTAATCGTCGCCCTCTCCTCATCGGGGAGAGGTGCACCGAGAAGTCAAAAACCTTGCCTTGCAACCTCTCCGGGTACAGACTGACGCCCTCCGGGGCGCCTTCGGGGTGAGGAGCGGCGACATGAAATCCCTACCCGCCATTCCCATTGCCGCGGCTGCCGCGCTATCGGCGCCGCTGCCCGCGCATGCCGCCGACCTGACGGTGGTCAATGTCAGCGCGCCCGCGGTCAATTGCGTGTTCAACGCAAGCTGCACGGTGGTGGTGACCGACAGCACCGGAACCTTGCAGTACACGCCGCTCGGCGAGGGCGCCTTCCTGCAATCGCGCACCTATCCCGGCGCGCCGGGCGCCGGCACCACGGCCTACGAGTATCGCGTCGACCTCACGCAGGCGACCGGCTACACCGAATGCTTGGCCGGGGTCGTGGTCAATTTCGGGCCGGTCGTCCAGTTGACCTATCCTCCGAACCAGCCGGCGCAGGTGTACGTCATCACCCAGGGCGGCCTCGGCAGCGTCGGCATCCAATCCGCCGAGCAGGACGGCGACGTCATCACGTTCACGTTCAACGGCTACCTGTGCGCCGGACAGTCCAGCTACTTTTTCGGCCTGACGGCGGCGACCGCGACGCTGTTCGGATTCGGCACTCCGCCCTTCGTGCAGACCGACGCCCGTACGCCGCAGCATGTCCCGGCGGCGCCGCAAAACCTGCGTGTGCAAACCAACTGAAGCCCGGCGCTCAGAATCGCGGCAACGCCCCCTCACCCGCCACGCCTTCGCTCCTTCGGAGCTACGGCGGGCGACCTCTCCCCGCACGCGGGGCGAGGTGTAATGCAAGCCGGTGTTCGCGCGCGGGCGCGGCAAGCGCCGCAAGCGCGTCGAGGCGGCGGAGTGATCACTTCTCACCCTCTCCTGCAGGGGGAGGGTCGGCGCCAAGCGCCGGGGTGGGGTGACGGGGCATGAGCGAAACCTTGCGTCGCGTGCAAAGCCTTCTCGTTTCATCTGTTTTGATGTTGGTATCGCAGCTAGCGTGGTACATGCCTATCCAGTTAGCGAAGAAGAAGCACTAAGGATCATGGCACCGAGCTATGTTTGTGGCGTCGAGCTATTTGAATGACATGTAATCGATAGCAAGCATGCTGCGGTGCCTACCCCTGCCCGACCGCCTTGAGGATCAGCTCGTAGGATGGGTTGAGCACAGCGAAACCCATCACATTGTGCGCCAAATCGGTGGGTTTCGCTCCGCTCAACCCACCCTACATTGCCCTACCCAAACAGCCCGGCGTGATCGCGGCGCAGCTCGCGCTTCAATAATTTGCCGCTCGGGTTCTTCGGCAGGGCCTCGGCGAACACGATATCCTTCGGCACCTTGAAATGCGCCAGGTGCTCGGCGCAATGGGCGTGGACGGCGTCCTTCGACAGCGACTGCCCGGACTTGACCACGATCACCGCGACCACGGCCTCGACCCAGCGCGGATGCGGCACGCCGACCACCGCCACCTCGGAGACCTGCGGCAGCTTGTAGATCATTTCCTCGACCTCGCGGCTCGCCACGTTCTCGCCGCCGGTCTTGATCATGTCCTTCTTGCGGTCGACGACATAGATGTAGCCGTCGGCGTCGACGGTGGCGAGATCGCCGGAATGAAACCAGCCGCCCTCGAACGCGGCCTTGGTGCGCTCGTCGTCGTGGAAATAGCCGAGCATCAGGTGCGGCGACCGGTGCACGATCTCGCCGACCTCGCCCGGCGCCACGTCGCGCAGCCGGTCGTCGACCACGCGCGTCTCCACATTGAGCACGGCGCGGCCGCAGGAGCCGAGCTTGCGCAGCTGGTCTTCCGGCCCGCACATGGTGGCGAGCGGCGCGATTTCGGTCTGGCCGTAGAGATTCCACAGCCGCACCTTGGGCAGGCGCCGCGCCATTTCCCGCAATACTTCGACCGGCATGATCGAGGCGCCGTAATAGCCCTTCTTGAGGCTCGACAGGTCGGTGGTGTCGAACAGCGGCGAGCGCAGCAGCGAAATCCACACCGTCGGCGGCGCGAAGAACGAGGTGATGCGGTGGCGCTCGATCAGCGGCAGCAGGTTGTCCGGCGTCGGCTTGGCGGTGATGACGTTGGTGCCGCCGACATAGATCGCCGGGCCGAGAAAGGCGTCGAGCTGCGCGCAGTGATAGAGCGGCAAGGCGTGCAACGCCAGATCGTCGGTGGCAATGCTGGCGTCGACCACGCAGCTCACGTACTGCCAGATCAGCGCGTCGTGGGTGAGCATGGCGCCCTTCGGCAGCGCTTCGGTGCCGCTGGTGTAGACGAACTGCGCCAGATCGCCGCCGGAAAGGTCCACCTGCGGCGGCTCGGCCGAATTGGAGAGAAGCTCGTCGAAGGCGATCATGCCGGGCGCCGGAGCGGTTTTTTCCTCCGACGGCAGCCAGACGAACTCGCGCACTTTGGTGCCGAGCGCGGCGGCGGCGCGGGCGACTTCGGCGAGGCCGGAGTCGGTGGCGAGCATCTCGGCGCCCGCGTGCTTGAGGATGAAGGCGGCCTCCTCCGCTTTCAGCATGAAGTTGATCGGCACCAGCACGGCGCCGAGCCGCGCCAAAGCAAAGCGTAAGCCCGCGAAAGCATGGCTGTTACGCGCCAGTATGGCGACCCGCGCACCTTTGCCGATGCCGCGGGCGGCAAGGCCCGCCGCCAGGCGATCGCACAACGTATCGAATTCCGCGTAGCTCCAGGCGGTGTCGCCGCAGATGATGGCGGTCTTGTCGGGAAAGCGCTTGGCGCTCCTGTGCAGCAGATCCCCCAGCGTCTGGCGGCGAAGCGCGGCGTCCATGTGATTCCTCCGCAGTGTTTTTATGCCGTGGATTATGCCGAAGATTATGCCGAAGCGCCGGCCGATTGCCATGGCCGCGCATAGCCGTTCGAAGAACGGCGTCGCTTCGCTCGCCTATGTCGCGACCTTTGTCACATTTCCATTGACATGATGTCCCCGGTTCAGTTATATCTCGATTCGAATCTCGCTCAGTGAAGGACGCCTTCGGCCGAGGGTACTCCCGAAAGCGGAGCGAGTGCGGTGCCCGCGGGCGGGAGGATACGGCCCGTTCCCGGGCGGCTTGGGCATC
>Ga0187871_10004613_pt1 | contig 10259 bp, 8 predicted proteins | sample June2016WEW_16_1_FD_132988 | JGI IMG/M metagenome (GOLD analysis project Ga0187871, IMG submission 132988) | Peatland microbial communities from SPRUCE experiment site at the Marcell Experimental Forest, Minnesota, USA - June2016WEW_16_10 | ecosystem: Environmental > Terrestrial > Soil >...
GTCCATCAGTTCAAGTGAGCCCGGCAACTCATAAGCGAGAATGCCGCGTGACGAAAGCCGTTTGGACGAGGCTTATGCGGAGCATAAGGCGCTAAACTGGCAGGGCGATAATCTGAGTGGATAACTTGCCTGATTTTGGTTCAGCCGCAAATCCGAAACAGACTTAAGAGCCAAGCTATTAAGAGGGGTTGGGAGGCTACTGTGACATCGAATTCTCTAGTGGGCACGAAAGAACTGAAGCATCGCATCGAGACCCATGAGGCGCGGATCGGGATCATCGGCATGGGTTATGTTGGGCTGCCTCTTGCGCTTTTGTTCAGTGAAGAGCATTTCCAGGTTACAGGCTTCGATATCGATGCTCACAAAGTGGAGATTCTCAACCAGGGCGGCTCGTACATTGTGCGAATTCCCGGGAACACGATTCAGATGGCCCGGGACAGCGGGTTCAGGGCCACTGTCGATTATGGCGAGATCGCCCAAATGGACGTTGTCATCTTGTGCGTACCGACGCCACTCGACGAATACCACGCACCCGATCTCAGTTACATCCGTGACACCGTCCGCAGCATCGCGCCACAGGTTCATGACGGCCAGCTCATCATTTTGGAAAGCACAACATATCCGGGCACAACAGAGGAAGTCGTTGTCCCTCTTCTTGAGAATGGGAATCAAGCCGATCTCCGCATGGCGATGGACGATGTCAGCCGTGGCTTCTACGTGGCGTTCTCTCCGGAGCGGGAAGATCCAGGAAACGATTCGATCGCCCGGCGGGATATTCCCAAGGTTGTAGGCGGATGTGGTGCGGCGGCGGTTGAACTGGCGTCTGCCGTATACGCGTCGATCTTTAATCGCGTCGTCCCCGTCTCTTCGCCCGCGGCGGCCGAGATGACCAAGCTACTGGAGAATATCTATCGCTGCGTGAATATCGCGCTTGTCAACGAGTTGAAGCAGCTTTGCATGCGCATGGGGATTGACATTTTCGAAGTGATCGAAGCGGCCCGGACGAAGCCCTTTGGGTTCCAGGCGTTTTATCCGGGTCCAGGATTGGGTGGACACTGCATACCCATCGACCCGTTCTATCTCTCCTGGAAAGCCAAGCAATTTGACTTCCATACGAAGTTTATCGAGCTGGCCGGCGAAGTGAACATTGGCATGCCCTACTTCGTTGTCGACAACATAATCGAAGCCTTGAGCCAACGCCGCAAATCGCTCTCTGGTTCACGAGTGTTGGTTCTTGGACTGGCCTACAAGCGCGATATCGACGACCTCCGCGAGTCGCCCTCCCTCACCATCATTGAATTACTGCAGAAGCGCGGCGCGCGTGTTGAATACAACGACCCCTTCATTCCTTCAGCAGGCCAGGGACGCAAGTACGCGCTCAATATGACGAGCACTTCCCTCGACCGTATCCCGGAATTCGATTGCGTCATCATCGCTACGGATCACTCGCAGTATGACTATCCTTCAATCGTTTCCAAGGCGCAGTTGATTGTGGACACGCGCAACGCTACAAAAGGTCTGACAGCCGACAATATTGTCAGGTGCTAACAACGAACAGTGGCGGGGAAGGATTTCATCCAGATACCCGCTGGGTGAGAACAGAACAGGCCGGCAATCCACTTGATTTGCCTCAATCACTGATCCGGTATTCTCGCAGGCCCCGCGGTTGCCGCCCTCTGCCCCGGCCATTTCAATGCGATCCGGCAAAGACCCTGCAAACAAGTGGTAAGAAGTGTGAAAGGTTTTGCACTTCTGGCGTGATCCCAACTGAACGCTCACATCGCATTTGGCAATAACGATACATGGAATCAACTACATAATCCGCTACCGAAATTCTGCAATCGAGAAGGCTTTTGGCCCCTTAAGTGCAACCTGCAGGTCAGCAACTCTCGCGGTCTTCACAAGGCCCATGCCCTCAAATCTAGACGAGACCATTCGAATCGATCCGGCGGATCTACCGGATGAAGCCGTCATTTTTGGCTGCACTCCTGCCATGCGCGAGATCCGAAGCAAGATCGATTGTGTTCTTTCCAGCGATCTTCCTGTGCTTATTCTGGGCGAGAGCGGAACGGGCAAGGAAGTAATTGGCCGTTTTCTGCACGGTTGCTCCAACCGGCACGGTGCACCGTTCGTCAAGCTGAACTGCACTGCAACCCCGGCCAGGCTGCTCGAAAGTGAACTCTTTGGGAGAGAAAGAGGATCCCACAAAGGAGCCGGCGCGGATCGGGCAGGATTGGTTGAAATTGCGGACGGAGGCACCCTCCTCCTCGATCAAATCGGCGACATGAATTGGGAGATGCAGGTAAAGCTGCTTCGATTCCTGCAGGATGGCTCCTTCACGCGCTTTGGCGGTAACGAAGAGCGGCGCGGACGCATACGAGTCATCTGTACGACAAGTATCGATCTCCAGGAAGTAGTCGATTCGGGAGCCTTTCACGAAGACCTGTTCTATCGCATTGAAGCGGTCAGCTTGCATCTGCCGGCTCTGCGTGACCGCAAGAACGATATCCCGCAGCTGTGTGAGTACTTTCTTCAGAAATTGTCTCGTCAGTTTCGAAGAAGCATACCCCAGTTGAATCCGGCTACGCTGCACCTGTTGAAGCAATGGGACTGGCCAGGCAATCTCCGCGAATTGGAAAACTGGGTTGCGCGGGCCGTCATTCTGGGTGATGACGAAGCTTTGAGTGCAGAGCTAAAACGGCAGGTCGAGTCGACCAACCGAACTGCTGCCAAGCGACCAAATGGCGAACGCATCAAGGACCTTTTGTCCCAGGCAGCCTCACCAACGGCCGCGAGCGCGATCCTGCAGGTTTTGCAGGCCAACAACTGGGATAAACGCAAGACCGCCAAGGACTTGAAGGTGAGCTATCGAGCTTTGCTCGATGAATTACGCGACATCGGTGTAAGCCGGCGACCCAAAGGAAACCGGGGTTTTCCGTACTTGCAGTAGCTTATTCACTGAATTTGTAGAGAAAAGAAATTTCAGATGCGGCGGGCGAATTGAGCAATGATTCACGCCCAACCTAGCCAGTGGGGAATAAGTTTGGCAGCAGCTTTTATAGGTTGTTCTTCAGCACGCTGCTCGGGGTTGGCAGCGCGGAAATGGGCCCGGAGAGGTTCCAAAATCGCGCATCGAGTGAAGCTGGAGATTCAGCACATGGGGTTACTCGAGATCACGGAACTTGGTTACCGGGAGCTTTAGCGACTAGCACTATACGGGTATTGTCACTCAGATACCAACCCGTGATGATGAAGACACCTGCAACTCCTCTGTGTCGAGATATTTGACACGCGAGTCTACTGAACTGAGGTCGGACAGGAAGAACTCGCTGGAGAAGCAAAATGAGAGCCACGAAATGTGACTCACAGGGCGAAGCTACGCCTTGAAGCGCGGATCTTGGGGCTACCGCTCACCGAAGAGACAGGAAGTCGAAATGCCGGCTGCTGAGCCATTCGAATCCGGAATTCCTGACCCCTCACCTTGGTGGGCCGTCTACACTCGCCACCAACATGAGAAGGTCATTGCAGACGTGCTCACCGCGAAGGGCTTCAAGGTATTCTTGCCACTCTATGAATCTACGCGTCGCTGGAAAGACAGGAGAATGGTGCTTTCTCTGCCCCTGTTTCCGTGCTACCTCTTCGTTCGTGGCGGCCTTGACCGCAGATTGCAAGTCATGACAACTCCGGGAATCCACACGATTCTCTACCGTGGAGACCAGGTAGCAGTCATTCCGGATCGGGAGATTGAAGCAATTCAAAGGGCAGTTGATGGGTCTTCGAGCGTCGAGCCCCATCCGTTTCTGAAGTGCGGTACAAGGGTTCGCGTCATAAGGGGGGCACTCGAGGGTGTCGAGGGGATCCTTATTCGCAAGAAGAATCTGATTCGTCTGATTCTCTCTGTTGACATGCTCAAGCAATCCGTATCCGTTGAGGTCCATGCCTCCGATGTTGAGCCGTGCTGCACGGCCACCAGCCAGGAGGGGGACTTGCGCTCTTCAACTTTCTATACGAGCCAGAACCGGATCCAAACCGGAAACCAACCGCGGGTGGCTGCTTCTTAGGAGCAGGCAGACTCGATCTTCTGATCGCGTCGGTTTGCCCTCAAGCCCCTGGTGATCGTCCGGACGTCACTCTTGCACAATCTTTGCACTCAGGAACTCTTCGATGGGAAATTCTAAAATATCAGCAAGTTCACTCCGTCCAATGTGGTTTGGAAAAGCTATCGTCAAAAGTCTGGGCAATCTTGCGCTCAAAGCCGTCCTTCTAACCTGCGTAGCGTTCTCTGCAAACGTGTGGGGACAAGCTGCCGATTCGAACCAGGCCAGCGCCGGACCCGATAATGCTGCATCCACCGCTTCTTCGCCACAACCTGATTCGGCCGCCAAAAGCACTCAGGCCGGCGCCACCTATATCATCGGCGACGAAGACGTTCTGTCGATCAGTGTATGGAAAGACCAGGACTTGACTCGAGTGGTCCCGGTCCGATCAGACGGGAGAATCTCGCTGCCATTGGTTGGAGAAATGCAGGCGGCCGGCCGGACACCATCACAACTTGAAGAAGACCTGAAGGCCGCCCTTCGCGGATTCATCACTGATCCGCAAGTGACCGTGATCGTGCAGGAGATCAAGAGCCGGAACTTTAACATCCTCGGGCAAGTGACAAAACCCGGCTCCTACCCGCTCACCGCCGATACAACGATTGTTGACGCGATTGCATTGGCCGGCGGATTCAAGGACTTCGCAAAAAAGAAGGGCATTTACGTCATCCGCCAGGATACTAACGGGAGTGAGACTCGGATGGCCTTCAACTATGAGAAATTCATCAAGGGAAAGAACACGGCCCAAAACATCCAACTTAAGCCACATGACACAATCGTCGTGCCGTAAAAGGCGCCTATGCTTGCACGAACTTATCTCCTATTTGCATTTCTGGTGGCTGTTCCCGCCTGGTCTCAAGTGGAGCCCGAGGCAGAGGGTGGCCCGCCTCCAGCGAATGAAACTCAAATGATGACGCCGCCGCCCGTGAGCGGAATGCTGTTCGCGAATACGGCCGGCGCTGACGTACGCCACGATTACGTCTCTGCCGCACTCACTGTAAATGCGGCTTATATGGACAATGTTCTCCCCAACGTTTTTTCCAAGCCGGTCAGCGACACGATATTCTTGATCCTTCCGAGTTTCACTCTTGATCGGTCCGCAACCCGGCAACAGGTAAGCCTCAAATACAGCCCGGATTTCTCCTTTTATGTCCCAACCAACGTGCTGAATACCGCGGACAATGAATACACCTCGACCAGCCTGCTTGACGCGGTCGACCATGACGCGTCGCTTCTCTATCAGGGCCGAATAAGTCCCCATGCAACTGTCTACGCCGAGGACAGTTTTCTGAAAACATCCGATGTGTTTAACGTGGGCTACCCATTCGCTGGTGGAGGAATAACCGGTACCACCCAGGCTCCTGCGCCGCCCGTAATCGCTCCATTTGCCGAGCAGTTGAGAAACACAGCGGACGCCGGTTTCAGCTACCAATTCGCCGCCAACGGTATGGTTGGAGCCGGAGGCAGCTATTCAAACTACGATTTCACCAATCCCACGGCGACCGGTCTCTATGATTCGAACGGCGGCGACATCTCGGCGTTCTACAACTGGCGCATGTCGCGCAAGCAGTATGCAGGTTTCGAGTACGACTACTCCCGAACTCTGGCGCACCCTCCCAGCTCTGAGGTCGCCACACAGGTCAACACGCTGCTTCCCTTTTATACCCTCTATCTCAATCGCGCCTTTTCGCTTTCTGTGTCTGCGGGCGCGCAACAGGTTAGCGTCGGTCTGACCCAAATGCCGGCATTCACCTCATGGTCGCCTACGGCTGTGGTGAGCCTGGGATGGCAAAACGACCATGGAGACGTCGCGATTAGCTATCTCCGCACAGACATTGCCGGCCAGGGCTTGCTGACAGCGTATTCTTCGAACTCTGTCAATGCTTCGGGTGGATGGAATTTCAGTCGAACTTGGATCGCCGGAGGCGCGTTCTCCTACGCAACCATTAGCCCAGTGACCTCCATTGCCGGCCTGATCAATCAAGGCGCGGGAAATGACACTACAGTGGAAGCCACTCTAACCCACAGGATCGGAGAGCAGTTCACCGTCGCCGGCGGGTACGACCGCCTTGACGAGAATTACACTGGAATTCCCGCCATAACTCCCAACAGCGATCGAGTGTTTGGTACCGTCACATATGAATTTAGAAGGGATCTGGGGAAGTGAGCATGCCGGAAAATATTGAAAATCCGGAAACGGAACATTTCGACGTCAACCGCCTCGTTGACATCGTTCGCCGTCGCCATCTCCAATTCTTGTTCCCTTTGCTGATTGGCTGGTTGGTCGTTTGGGGCGCCAGCTGGATCGTGTCGCCGCGCTATAAGTCCAGCACGCTCATTCTGGTCGAGCAGCCCAGCATGCCGGAGAACTATGTAACGCCGAATATAAGCGACGATCTGCAAAGCCGGTTGCAGAGCATCACGACACAGATATTGAGCCGCACCCGTCTGCTCCTGATTATCGATCGGCTGCACTTGTACGGCGGCACGGCGAACGCGGCCACTGCGGACGATAGAGTCAACCGGATGCGCAAGGATGTCGACGTCGAGCTGGTGCGTGATCCGCAAAAGCAGGATGTTTCGGCATTCAGGATATCCTACACTTCCAAGGATCCTCACGTTGCACAAGAGGTGACCGGCGAACTTACCGACCTATTCATCAATGAGAACTCGAAAGTGCGTGAGCAGGAGTCAGAGAGCACGACGAGCTTCCTCGAACAGCAACTGGAAGAAGCGCGGCAGAACCTGGCTGACCAGGAGGCAAAAGTCAGGCAGTTCGAAAGCGAGCATGAGGGGGCTTTGCCGACGCAGCAGGCGAGCAACTTGCAAATCCTCGCGGGTCTGCAGCAAGAGCTTCAAAACGAGCAGGATGCCCTCAACACCGCTAAACAGCAGCGAGTCTACCTTCAGGCGCTGCTCGAGCAGGAGCGCGCCGCCGAGGCCAAGGTTCGCCCGGCCGGACCTGGAGGCACGGGTGCACCGACTGATTTAGCGACCGTCGACGATCAGCTCGAGAAAATGAGAGGTCAACTGGCGGAACTCAGCTCGCAATACACAGACAATTATCCCGATGTCCAAAGTCTAAAGAAGCGGATCGCCCAAACAGAAGCGATGCGAGCTAACCTTGTTGCAGCTCAGAAACGCAGAAGCCAGGAACCGAAGCCGGCAGATGGTGAACTCGATCCAACGTTGGCCGGGCCGGCGCTGCAAACGCAAGGGAATCTGAAAGCCAATGAGCTCGAGATCGCGAATCGCGAGAGCGCCATTCAGAACCTGGAGTCCAGGATCAGCGAGTATCAGGGCCGTCTGAATGCAGAACCGGGTACTGAGGAAGCACTTGCCGATCTGAATCGCGGCTACGATCAATCCAAGGCGAATTACGATGACCTGTTGAAAAAGAAAGACCAATCCGAGATGGCCACGAGCATGGAACAGCTGCAGCAGGGCGAGCGATTCACCATACTCGATCCCCCCAGCTATCCGGCCAAACCGGATTTTCCCAACCGGCTAAAATTCTGCGGGATTGGCCTGGGGGTGGGCTTTGCTTTGGGTCTCGCTATAGCAGGCACGTTTGAGTTCATGGACGATCGCCTGCACAGTGAGCATGAAATCAAATCCCTCCTGCCCATGGCCGTTATCTCCGAGATCCCGGAAGTCGAAAATCCGCTCGATAAAGCCAAGACGAAGAGGCGAATGGCATTGGGATGGGCCACAACATTAGTTGTCTTTGTCGCTATCCTGGCCGGTTCTGTTTTTAGCTTCCTCCACCACTAAACTGTCTCATCCGAATGTACAAAGCCTACTTTCACCTCAAACGTAACCCGTTCGATCTGACCCCGGACCCTCACTGCTTCGTGCCCACTCCGCGGCATAATGAGGCGCTGGCGGCGCTCTACTACGGTGTGCGGCGGCACAAGGGTTTCGTGGTTGTTACCGGCGAGGTGGGCACAGGCAAGACGCTACTGCTTCGCTGCCTCCTTCGGCTTCTTGAGAACAGCAAGGATATCGCCTACGCGTACCTCTTCAATAGCCGGCTCGAGCCGACGGACTTCCTGCAGTACGTCCTTTCCGACTTCGGACTGCCGGCCTCGGGAAAGAACAAATGCGAACTCCTGCTGGATCTAAGTAAGTTCCTTGTCACGCGGGGTTCGAAGCAATTGACCAGCGTCATCATCGTCGACGAGGCGCATGATTTATCCGCAGACACACTCGAAGAGGTTCGTCTTCTTTCGAACCTGGAGACCTCTGAAGACAAACTGGTGCAGATCATATTGGCAGGGCAGCCGGAGCTGGATAAGAAGCTGGATTCAGTCGAGTTGAGACAGCTGAAGCAGCGGATTGCGCTCCGAACCCAGCTTGGAGCGCTCAACGCCAAGCAGACGCAGGAGTATATTGAGCAGCGCCTGCGGATTGCCGGCGTCGACTCAAGCCAGCCTCCGATCTTTTCTGCACAAGCGATTGACCATGTGTACTCCTATTCCCGCGGCTTTCCACGCCTCATCAACACCATTTGCGAAAACGCGCTGATCAGCGCCTATGCCAGGCAGACGCCGACGGTAACCGCGCGGATCATTGAGGATGTGGCCACCGAATTCCGTCTCGAAGCTGTTGTGCCTGTGCAGCAGAATTCATAGGCGGCTTGACCCACAGTACGGCTGTGAAAGGGAACCATCGTGAGCCAAATTTTCGATGCGTTACAGCGGCAGGAAAGTGAGCGGTCCGGAGACGATTCCTCTGCGCTGTCACAGGGACCCGACCTGCTGCGCCGTGCAGAACGCCGGGTTGTGGCGAGATGGGAAGCAACCGGTTCCCTTTCGGAACTCGACTTGCCGGACAATATTGAAGAGGTTGAGCTCGGTGAAATCGAAGTTGCGCCTCCGCCTGCGGCCGTCGAGCCGGCGAAGGGTGTTGCGCATGGTCCGTCCACGGCCAGCCGTTCGGAAGTTCTGGAAAAACTCCCGTCGCTCGAGATTTCGCTTTCCTTGCAAAGCCGGCTAGTGTGCCTCACCGATAAAGAAACTCCGACGGCCGAAGCGATTCGGCTGCTGGGAGTCCGCTTGAAGAATCTCCGTCGCAGCCGGCCTCTGAAGAAAGTGCTCATTACGAGCACTATTCCACAAGAAGGCAAGAGCACGATTTCTGCCAATCTTGCTTGCGCCCTCGCCCAGTCATCCGACGAAAAGACATTGCTTATTGAAGGAGATTTGCGACGCCCTTCGCTGCTGAAAATGTTTGGGATCGAAAGAGTCCGGGGTATCTCTGAATGCGTAATGGACGAAGGGCGAGTGCTTTCCGGCATTTACCGTCTCGAGAACGCGGGCTGCTGGATCCTGCCTGCTGGACAATCTCCTAGCAACCCGCTCGAGCTTCTGCAATCGCAAAGACTGCACGCGCTTATGGACCGGCTTACTGAATACTTTGATTGGATTATCATTGACTCTCCTCCCGTACTTCCTCTGGCGGATACAAGCATCTGGATGCGCATGGCCGATGGAGTTCTTCTCGTTACACGCCAGGGAACAACACAGAAACACCAGTTACAAAAGGGACTCGAAGCGCTGGATCAGCAAAAGCTTCTCGGTGCGCTTCTTAACGGCGCCATGGCCTCAGCCTACAGCGGTTACTACGAAACTCCGTCGATATCCACCTAGCAAATCCCTATGACCGCGAGGGGGATTATCTAAATCTGGCGGGTTCTCTTTGTCCACGTTTCTATGATGGAGCCCCGTGGCAAGCGTAGAACGCGTTAGCAGCCGGTTGGCTCCCGCCTCGTTCGCAAACCTACCTTAACCGGGATCCGGGATCGGCAAGACGCGCTGTGGTTTTCGTCCTGCCTATTGGCCACCACGAACATATACGTTAATGGCTCGAGAGGAGTCTGTCGTGACACGATTACATCAACCTAAACCATCGAATTCCCCTGATCCGCTGTTGGAGGGCGCGCCTGCAATGAATCGCACGCCCCTCGACGAGACGACCTTCCAGCGCATGATCGCGATCGAACGTAAACGCACGGAACGCTCCAAGGCTCCATTTATTCTCATGTTGCTCGAAGCGGTCAGCGATCGCGGCCAGAAGAGCAGCAGTGTTACACTCCGGCGCATTGCCACCGCTTTGCTTGCCTCCAGCAGAGACACAGACTTGGTCGGCTGGTACAAGGAC
>Ga0187871_10004615_pt1 | contig 10256 bp, 5 predicted proteins | sample June2016WEW_16_1_FD_132988 | JGI IMG/M metagenome (GOLD analysis project Ga0187871, IMG submission 132988) | Peatland microbial communities from SPRUCE experiment site at the Marcell Experimental Forest, Minnesota, USA - June2016WEW_16_10 | ecosystem: Environmental > Terrestrial > Soil >...
GGCGCGGAACCAATCCTCTTCGTGATGTCCGTCCTGTCCGCCACGCTCGGCCCAATATCTGTGCGCGAGCTTTGCGATCTGTTCGTGCGAAATCCCGATCTCGGTCACATTTGAGTTGCGGCCATTGGTTGCGGCGCTTTTCTTCGTGCTTGCCCTTGCCGGAGTTTTTGTTTTGGTTGCGGTGGTTGCAGCTTTCTTCGTCGTCTTCTTGACGGGATCTGTCATGGGGAAACATCCTCCTGGGGAATTGAGGTGAACAAACTTCCGTCCTCACTATGATAACGGATCGTCGGCTCCGATTGCTCTGTGATGCTGCGAAAGAATCTTGGATATAACCGTTCAACTGCGCAAGCCGATAGAATTGATGAGCAGACGCGTTGACAGCGATACTTGTCTCGCGTTGGGATCATCATGACCATTCCCGCCATTGACACCACGGCACTCACCCGTCGCTTTGGCGACTTCACCGCGGTTCAGGACGTGAACCTGCAGGTTGCCGCGGGCCAGTTCTTCGGGTTTCTCGGTCCCAATGGCGCGGGCAAATCCACAACCATCAAGATGCTCACCGGCTTGCTGGCGCCGACCTCCGGCAACATTCGCATTTTGGGCGCTGATTTTGCCGCCAACTCGGCCGAGATCAAGCGCCAGATCGGCGTCGTGCCGGAAGGGATGGCGCTGTTCGGCCGGCTGACCGCGGAGGAGTATCTGCGCTTCGTCGGCCGCATGTACGGTCTGGATCGCGTCACCACGTTGCAGCGCACCGGCGAGCTGCTCGAATACATGCAACTGGCAGGCGAAGACAAGAAACTCATCGCCGATTTCTCCCATGGCATGCAAAAAAAGCTTGCGCTCGCCGCCGCTGTGATTCACGGGCCCAAGATTCTTTTTCTCGACGAGCCCTTCGAGGGGGTAGATGCGGTCGCCGCCGGCACGCTGAAGACCATGCTGCAGAGGATGATTGCGCGCGGTGTCACAATTTTTCTCACTTCGCACGTGCTGGAAATTGTCGAGCGCCTTTGCTCGCACGTCGCCATCATTCATCGCGGCCGGCTGGTGGCTCAGGGCTCGCTCGAAGAGCTTCGCGCCGGCATGGGCCGCCTCGGAGACAGGGGACCGAGCATCGCACCCGCGGACGGCGCTTGGCGCAGCCTCGAGGAGATCTTCCTCGAGATTGTCGGGACCGATCGGGAAGGGAATCCGGCTGCCAGGGCTCCGGAGCAGGAGCTGTCGTGGTTGAGCTGACTGACGGCGCCACTCTTTCCGTTTCAGGGGCGCCGATTCCGGCAAGCACGCAAATTCTCGCCGTTGCCTGGATGCGCTGGCGCATGTTTGTGAACAGCATGTTTCGCAGGAAGCCTCGCACCACGCGCCAGGCGATCGGTTTTGCCCTCGTCATCCTCATGCAGTTGATCTTTTGGCCCATCGTCGCCGTGATGGTGATTGGCCCGGTCGCAGGCAGCGGCTTCTGGGCATGGGAGGCCATCTCCGAGCACCACCCGCAAAGGCTGCAAACATTGCTGGCCGCCGTCGTCGTGGGTTGGCAATTCGTCGCCATCAACGGCCTCAGCATCGCAGCGTCCGTCACCAAATTCGATCCCTCGTCGCTGATCCGCTACCCGCTGCGGTTCGGGCGCTATTTTGTCCTGCGCACACTGATCGGCCTCCTGACCGCGAGCACCATCGTGGGCTGCCTGTCTTTGTTGGCGGCGGCGATTGGAATCGGCGTAGCCCGGCCATCTCTGGCTCTGCCCGCGCTGCTGGTGTTGGCGGTTTACGCGTTGATGAACATCTTCCTGACTCGCATGATTGGCGCCTGGTTGGAGCGCCTGCTTGCCAACCGCCGCTTCCGCGAGCTCTTCGGTCTCTTGATGGGGCTTTCTATCGTCAGCCTGCAACTGCTGAATGTCCAACGCTACGCGCCGCGCGTTCAAGGTGCGCCTCGCGGCTGGTCCATGCCGCTTCTTCTAAATGGCCATTCATCCGCGCATTGGCTGCCTCCGGCATACGCCGCCAACGCCATTCTCCACTCCTCGCATCCACTGGCCGCGCTTGCCCCGTTCGCCGCCTTATTGGCCTCAACGGCTCTTTTTGCCGCTATCTTTGCCTTCCGCCTGCGCAAGCAGTTTCAAGGCGAATACTTCAGCGACAGTGCCGCGATGAGCGCCCCCGGCAAATCGCGCCAGCATCCGAAAAGGCTCCTGCAGGAAAGTGCCGCGCGGCCTTCGCCGGCGTCTGCGCTCCCGCAAACCGCCCGCCTCGCCTTTCCTCCGGTGGTCGGCGCGTGTTTGCGCAAAGAGTGGCTGGTATTTCGTGGCAATACTGTTCAGTTTGTCGGGTTAATCACCCCGCTCGTGTTCATCGTGATTCTCAATCGCGGCCAATTCGCACTGCACCCCACGCTTTTTCTGCCCGCCGCGATTGCCTATGTGCTGCTGGGCGCTCTTGCCAGCCTCTATAACATCTTCGGGGCCGATGGACTCGGCGTGCAGGTCTACCTGCTGGCGCCCATTCGCATGCGCGACGTGATCGTGGCCAAGAACATCTCCAGCCTGATCTTGACGGTCTCCGAAGTGATCATTGCCTGGGCGCTGGTTTCCTTCCTGAAGCGTGCGCCCATACCTCTCGCCACCGAGGTCTCCACGGCCTTCTGGGCCATCTTTGTCATTATGATCAATGTGGTCCTGGGCACCGTTCGCTCGGTTCAGGCGCCGCACCGCTTTACTCCCGGCCAGGCGCGCCAAAAACGCGGAACTCCTACCAATCGGACCAGCGGGATCATCATTCTCTTCGTGCTGTTTGGCAGCGTGCTCTTGCAGGTGCCGGTGGTGCTGCTCTGCCGCTACCTGCACCAGCCTTGGCTGGCCGCGTGGGTCTTCGGTCCGCTCGCCGCTGCCTCCGTCGCCGCCTATGCGTTCTTACTGCGCAACGCGGAGAAACTCGTGCTTTCGCATCGCGACGTGTTGGCCGAAGAACTCTGCAAGGTGTGACCGCCGATGGACGGAGAGTCCCTGACGGTCCCGGATCACGAATCACGTTCTCTTAAAGTTCCCACCAATCGAGCAGCCCCATGCGCGGATAATATAGCCCACCGCGCACCTGCACTTCGTCTCCTCGCAGGCTGCGCAGAACCCTGGCGTAGGCTTCGATCTGCGGCGCGAACATGCGCCGGAACTCCGGAAGCGCGGCTAATGCAACGATGCCTTCCTCGTACGCCATCTTGTAATCGAGGATCCACCAGACGCCTGCGCCCTCAGGCATCGAACCGGCTCCGGGCGCTGCTCCCGCGCGAAAGACGCGATCCACCTGCACCGTGCGCAGGTTTCCATCGATAACTCCAGTCCAGCGCACTTCGCTGCTCGCTTCCGCGTGCGGCGCCAGAATCCACTCCCCGGCCGGATCGGCTGCCGCCCGCTGTGCCAACTCCAGAGCCTGCCTGGCAATCCGCTCGGCCTGCTTTGCATCCACGCCTGACGAACGGATTTGTGCGGTGACTCGCGGCACGAGTCCGGGCAACCCGGCGAGAGCATCCTGCCGCGGCTGCGCGGCCATTCGCCGTGTCAGTTCTTCGAGAAACAGATGCCCGGCGCGGCCCAGAGAACGAGACAGCAACCCGCCTTCGTGCCGCTCATAAAGACGACCCGCTCCGAACGGCGCCTCTTCAGATGCTCCACGGTCCGATTCGATCCGCATCGCAAACCCCGGGGGCAAGCGGCGAAGCATCGCCGGCCGCCTCCCTGCGCCATTCGTCTTTGGCATCTCTTCCTGCGCCGCGATGGCGACGCAACCCTCTCTGTCTGCTGCTCGCCAGGTCTCGAACTGCCGCCGGATCTCTGCTTCGAAAGCCGGCCATGCCGTGGCCAGCAGACTATTGGGCGGATTTGCCAAAACCAGCGACCCACCTTTCTCGGTCTTATATTCGGCGCGCGCAAACAAATGCAGCTCCTCTTTGGCGCGTGTCGCCGCAACGTAGAGAAGCCGCCGCATCTCCTGCTTTTCGCGTTCGCGGCGCGCGTGTTCGACAAATTTCCTGACCTTTCCGCTTTGATTGCCTTTCGCCTTCAGCGGGGCAATCAAAAACTCAGTCACCTGGTCGGAATCATCCTCGCCGCTTAGCCCGCGCTCCAGCCACGAAAGCAAATCGCCGTGCGTGGTTTCTTCGCGGGCCTGCAATTCGGGCACGATCACGACCTCGAACTCCAGCCCTTTTGACTTGTGAATGGTCATCAACTGCACGCCGCAATCGCTGTCGGCCGCAGGATCCGGCTCGGCTTTCAAATCCTTAAGTGCTGCGTCGAGCGCAGGCCCCAAAGGATCGGTTTCTCCATCCGGCAAGCGATCGATGCTGCCCCAAAGCAGATCGAGATTGGCCCGCGCCGCGGCGTCGACGCACTGCGCGCCACCCAGCCGCAGCCAGACCTGCTCCAGCCAGGTCGCCGTCGAAATAGTGGGCTGCGCGAACCGCAGGCGTTCTGCAAATTCGAACGCACTCCTTACGCGCTCTGCAGCCTCGCGTCCCCCCTCGCTCAGCAGATGGATTCGCTCGCGCAATAACTCCGGGACCGGGCGAGTCTGCAATAGCTTGTCGTCCGCGCTTACCAGCACGTGCAAATCGGCCAGGGAGAGCCCGCACCACGGCGCGCGCAGAACGCCGAGCCAGGCCACGCGATCCTCTGCATTGAGGAGCGCACGCGCCAAGGCGAGCGCATCCATAATCTCGGGCCGGTCTCTCAGTTCCTCGAGTTCCACCGCGAGAAACGCGATTCCGGCTTCACGCAACGCGGCGGCGATCGGCGCCAGCGCTTTGCGCGCCCGGCCAAGGATGGCGACTCGATACTTTTCGCCTTCCGCACGAGCCCGCTCGATGCGCAGGAGATGCTCCTGAACCAATTCGACGATCTGCCGAATCTGCGCTTGATGCGCTGCCTCGCGCTCTGCGGCGATTTCTTTCTTTTGCAGGCCGCGTACATTGCCCGGCACAATTTCCACATGCAGGCGCATGCGCGGCTCGCGCGCGGCGACCAGGTGAGGTCCGGCCTTTGCTAAACTGTCGCGCGCCGGCTGGGCCGGAGCAAACCGCACACCGCTGCCGTCGTCTTTCGCAAAAACCTCAGCAAACGCGTTGTTGGTCTGCTCGACGAGCTCAGCAGCACTGCGGAAATTGGCACTGAGCTGTACTGGCTCGAAGCGGAGCGGCTGGTCGTCAGGAATTTCCAGCCCTCGCCGTTCAACGCGCGGGAAAAGTTCCGCATCGGCGTCGCGAAAGAAATAAATCGATTGCATCGGGTCGCCAACAACGAAGCAGGTGCGCCCCTCGCGATCGGGCCAGGTCCGGACGAGATTCGCCAGTAGTTGATGCTGGCGGCGGCTGGTGTCCTGAAACTCGTCGACCAGCAAGTGCCGGATTCCATCTGCGACCGCCAGCGCAGCGTCATCGGCGCCCTTCAATACGGTCAGGGCAATCTGCGCGACCTCGGTGAAATCAACTCTACCGGTTTCGCTGAAGATCACTCGGAGTTCTGCGGCGGCGTGGCGCAGCAGCACGAAGCATGCCCGCACGATCTCCCACTCCGGGTCGGAATATCTCGCCGCAGACGAATCGCCGTCACTGCCTCGCAGCAGTGTCCGTTCCAGGCTGGCACGCAGGGAGTCCCAGTCCGGATCGCGATTCAGCAAGAATTCGTGCATCCACCGGTCGCGGTTCTCCAGCATCCCGGCGAGCAGATCCTCAATCTCCTTCCAGCCGTTATCGCGCCAGAGCAGCAGCCGTTCAATCGCCTCGCTCAAGCCCGCATCGCGCGCGCCAATCTGATCGAGAGTGCATTGCGCCGCCCGCCTGTAAAGTTCGGCCGGCCGCTCCGCAATATCGAGGCCGCCGCCCAGCCCTGAGACCAATGGCTGCTGCAGCGCCAACTCCCGGCAGAATGCGTCGATCGTGGAGATGCGCAGTTGCGTAGGAATCTCGAGAAGATTCCAGCCCAGTTGTGCGGAATGCTCGAGAGCATGGCGGGCGGCGGGATCGGGCTCGTTCTCGCGAAGTCTGTCGAGAACGCGGTTGCGCATCTCAGCCGCCGCGGCCTCCGTGAAGGTGATGGCCACAACTTCGGAGGGGTCGTCGACTTCGGCCAGCAGGCGGAGAAACCGTTCCGTTAGCAGCGTCGTTTTACCCGATCCCGCGGGCGCACGCACCAGCGCTGACTGATGCGGATCGAGTGCCTTATCCCGCTCTGCCTGATCTGGCGGTGCGAATGTCGCCGATGCTTTACTCATCGCTGCTCTCCGGGGAGTCCGCGTCTTCGTGACCGATCGTGCCTTGCATTTCCTGGATGCGGCAGAGAGACTGCAACCCGCACCACTCGCAGGTCTCGGGGTAGTTGCGCGGATTCACGTCCGAGCGACCAGCCAGAAAATCCTCCGCGAGCTGCTCGATCGCTCCGCGCCACGCTGCCATGTCTTCCGGTGTGAGCGGCTTTTGCACCAGGTTTGTCCTGCGATTCAAGTCCCCACGCAGCGTCCCTCTTGCATGGCGAACCTTCCCCTCAAATTTGCACTCACCCGCGCGCAGCCTCGCAAGAACCAGGCCGCCCACTTCGCCCTGGGTATGATCGAGCCCGAATTCCGCATACAACGGCAACTGCACATCCTCTGGCCGGGGCAAATCCCATGGGCCTGCCTTGACCTCGCCGCTTTTGTAATCGATGACCAGCAGTGACCCGTCGTTCAAGCGGTCAACCCGATCGAGACGCAAATTCAACTTGAGCCCGCCAACCGCCGGGCTCGCCTTCGCCTCAGTCTGCTCTACAGCGAAAGGAACGCGCGATTGCTCATAGAGCAACCACTCGGCGATCAGCTCGGCGAGCCGTTCGCCCTCGAGCTCGAGATAACGTGACGGCATGCTGTCTCTTGCCCGCGCCGGCATCTTCTCGGCCAACGCTTCGCGCACATGCCCGGCCACGAATGCCTCGAGGTCAGATATCGCGACCAGCTCCGCATGGGTGCGCACCCCGGCCGGCGGTCCTGCCCAAATCCGATGCATGACTTCATGCAGCAGCGATCCGCGCTCGGCGGGGGTCAGCCCCGTCTGGGCCGGTTCCCAGTCCCTTGCGCCAAGCCGCGCCGTCGCAAATGCCTTGAAGGCGCATCGCGACTGAGAGGTCAGAATGCCTGATCCGCCGCTGGCTTCACCGGAAGGGAAGGGAATTTGGCTTTCATCTGCAAACCAGGCAGCAAGCGGCGCCGTCGCCGGCGGCGCAGAAAACGTTTCAGGCATCGGCTGCGGTTCCCCTGCAAGTTGCTGAATCAATCGCGACGGCCGTTTGTCGACCCCCTTGGCCTGGCGCGCATAACTGAATTCAACCTGAGGCGCGGAGGCAAGGATACGACGCGTCGTGACGGCGGCAAGATCCCAGTCGGCTTGTGCCGAAGCATGCGGCATGCCTGCTTCGCGTTGCACCGCGATTGGGAGCAGCGGATGCGTTGCGCCGCGCGCGGGCCAATTCTCTTCATCCGCACCTGAGAACCAGATTGCATCTGCGGTGAGTCCTGCCGATTCGGCGGCGCCGGCAATCAAAATTGGCGCGCCCTGCGATTCGGAAGCGAACAGCGCCGCCCTCGCCGCGCGATCGAGATCCGCGAGAAACTCATTCCAGACCACGGGCTTTCCGTTGAATCCCAGCGAAGCCGAGTCATCCACAGTTCGCTGCCAACGTTGCAGAATCTGAAATTCCACGCTGCTGAGCGGTCGCGAACCGGGCCATGCGGCTAGTTCGAGCAACCGGGCAGCCAGCTCTGCCCACGTCAGCCGAGCCTGAGGCCGGCGCGCTGCTTCGAGCAGCCGGTGCCGCGCCTGTCGCATGCGGGATATCCAGGCCGCAGGCAAAGCCGCGCCGGCCCCCTGCCGAAGAAGCTCCTCGAGTGTCCACCGGGTGCGCTGCCTCTTCCTATCGCGCAGCGCCCGCATGAAGGCCATAAGAGCCTGCGTTTCGCCCCCATTCGCGGCGGTGTGCTGTGAGGAGAAAAGCCAGTCGACCTCGTGTTCCTGGATTGAGCCCGTCAACCAATGGAGAAGAAGGCTTGCGCTGCGCACCAGCCCAGTCTCGGCCAGAGAAACTCCGAGCGAAAACTCGAACTCCATGCCCGCCGACGTCGAACCATTCTCCATTCCGGCATAGCGCAGGAAGGCCCGCTCAAATTCTCCGCGCCGCTTTGCGACATCCTGCGCGACCACCAGCAGCCGCGCATTCGCATTCGTCGCCAGCTGCCTGCGGCACCAGATGGCGCACGCTGCCAGTTCGCTTGCTGGATCGGCGGCCCGATGAAAACTCCGGAGTGACGCCGCTTGTCCGGCTAGCGCCTCACGCACATCGCCCCAAGCCGCAAACACTCTTCGCTGCGTGGGCAAAACGCGATCGAATCCAGCGAGCAAAATCGGCGGCCGCGCAGCAGCGACCTTCTCCAGCAGATCGATCAGCTCCAGCGGCACGCGTGCGCTGCTGATGAAACCGTGGATCCGGCAAATCTCATCGAACTCGGCCAGCCATACGCTGAACTCGGCGGCATCCTGTTGCCAGCCGCGCCGTGCACGCTCGTTCAGGAACTGAGGTGCGTAGGCGCAAATCAGCTGGTGGGCCGAAATGGCAAGGTCGGCCACCCGGTAGCGAGGACCTTCGAGCAGTTTGGCGCTTGGCTCGCGTCCGGCGAGGATTCCCGCCCACAGCGACTGTTCCTGAAGGGAGGTCAATATCAGGCGTCCGTCGAAATTTCGCTTCTCCCACTCGCTGCGGGCAAAGCTCTGCCAATCCTCGACCTCGGGCGTCTTCCAAGCGCTCAGTCCCTCCGTGCGGCGAGCGCGATGATGTTCCGCCAACAGAAATCGAGCCGCTCGCTCGCTGGCCGTAACCACCAGCCCGCCGGCGCGCAGCCGCGCATCGATCTCAGAGAAAGCTTCACCGCTCACGGTTCGGATTCCCAAGTCCAAGCATATCTCTCCCGGCGCTAGCCACGTCATATGCGCCGCTGACACCTGAAACCTGGCTCCTGACCCCTGAAATTGTGGTCAGTCCACCGGTTGTACACTGAAATGGGATGCGCAGAGTAATTGCCGGCGCCGTGCTTGCACTTGTTGGGATCGCAGGGTGTCATTCCGCCGCCAAGCCCTCCGATCAGGGTTCTGCTGCGGCGCCCGGCTTCAAGGTCTACCATCTTCGCGGCAAGGTCATCTCAACCAATACCGCTACCGGTGAGGTCACGGTCGATCACGAGGCGATTCCAGGCTTCATGGAAGCCATGACCATGCCATACAAGCTAAAGGACCCCGGCATCCTCAGCGAATTGCATGCCGGCGACACCATCACTGCTGACGTTTTGGTCTCGCAGACTCCCGATGCCGACATTCTTCTCGATCACATCGTCGTAGTGGCCCAGGCAAAGCCCGATTACAAGCCGGCGGTCTTTTACCACGTGCCCGCGCCCGGCGATGCCGTACCCGATTTCAAGCTGCGCAACCAGGATGGCCGCGACCTCCATCTCGATCAGTTTCGCGGCAAGACTCTTCTGCTCACCTTCATTTACACCCGTTGCCCGTTGGCCAACTTTTGCCCGCTGGTCACGCGTCACTTCGCGGTCATCGATCGCCAGCTCGCCGCCGATCCCGCACTCTACGCCAAAACACATTTACTCTGCGTCAGCTTCGATCCCGATCACGACACGCCGGCGCGTCTCCGCGCTTACGGCGCGCAGTACATTGGCAGCGATGCCAAAAACGCCTTCATCCACTGGGATTTTGCCGTACCCACGAAACCGGAACTACTTGAGATGGCGAAGTACTTCGATGTAGGCATCACGCACGGCGCCGACGACACCATCACGCACACGCTGTCTACAACGCTCATCGGCCCTCACGGCAAGGTCGTGCAGTTTTATCCCGGCAATGAGTGGACCCCGGATCGAGTTGTTGCGGATGTGAAAAAGCTGGAGGCGAATGCGGGATGAGCGGGTGCCAGAGTGAAGCGTGAAAGGAGTGAATAAAGTGAAAAGTGAATGCCGGAAACTGCTGGGCCATTGTTTCGCTCTCTTCACCCCTTTCACTCTCTTCACTGCTTAACTTCTTTAGAGGAGTCATCAATGAAATACGGGTTGACCCTGCGCAACGACGGTGAACTGGATTTTCTCGCTCTCGGTGCGCTGATTCACCGGCTTGATCCCGGAATTATTCCCTTTCGCAAGGCAAGCAAATGCGAAATCCACGTCAGCGGGGCCGA
>Ga0187871_10004618_pt1 | contig 10252 bp, 13 predicted proteins | sample June2016WEW_16_1_FD_132988 | JGI IMG/M metagenome (GOLD analysis project Ga0187871, IMG submission 132988) | Peatland microbial communities from SPRUCE experiment site at the Marcell Experimental Forest, Minnesota, USA - June2016WEW_16_10 | ecosystem: Environmental > Terrestrial > Soil >...
ATGGCGTTCTCCTGTAGTGTTCTGAGATTGGCTATCGAAAATACAACAACGCAGAACGCCCTTCTACTTCAACCGACACTGTTTGCCCCGCAGGGGCACTGTGCCACAATGGATTCAATACTTGCTGAGCGGGGCCAGAAACTAAGTAACATTGGGACGCCATCCTGCGCGCGGTTGTCAACCGCGCAGTGGTAACCGCGCAGTTCCGCACTTCGCGGTACGATGATGCAATGCGGTTCATCGCTATTGCGTGCGCGCTGATCGCCGCCGTTTTCTCGAGCGCCTGCGCCCACGCGCGAGTCACCACCACAATCAAACCCGACGGTTCCTGGATGCGCAGCGTCGCTCTGATCGGCCAGGAAAAGAAGGAAGGGCAAATGACGCCAACGCTGGAGGATACTTTTGTCCTTCCATCCGGCGCGGCGTGGAAATCCCACGAAGAGAAAAAGAACGAAGAACGTACGCTGTTCTTCGATCGTGCACTCGCCGTGGGCGCTTCGCTCGATGGCGACGTATCCGTCAAAGCAGGCGCCGAGGGCAAGCTGAATCTGGTCAACCAGGCTACTGTCACTCGGCTGGCGCAAAACCGGTACGAATATCGCGAAACGCTGCACTGGAAAGGCGATCCCACCAAGGTCGCGGGCAAAATTAAGCCGGAAGATCTGGCGAAGATCAAGGCTAACCTCCCAGGGGCACTCGCGACAGACGCCAACGCGCAGGCGCTCGCCGATAAAACCGCGGAATTATCCATCCCGCTGCTGTTCGGACCCGGTGATCCGCTGCTGGCCATGGGATTTCTGCATCCGGATCTAGCGGTGAGGCGCGCTGGCCAGCGGATTGGCGCGCTGATGGTGAAAGCGCTCGAGCAACAGTTCGGCGACAAACTCAGCGCTGCCCAGCGTAGGGACATCGCGTCCAAGATAATCCAGGACACGTTTTCTTCAGCGACTACCACTCCAAATCCACCGGACCCCTCTTCCGCCTCCACCAGTAGCTCCGGATTCGTGCCACTTTTATTCGTTGTGAAAGCTCCAGGCCGCGTGGTTTCCTCGAACGGCGAAGTGGATGAACTCACGGGCGAAGTATTCTGGGGATTGTTTTCAGAAGCCGCGGCGTTCAAGGATGTCGTGTTGACTGCTGTGGTGGAGGTGAACTGAGATTGTTAGACCGTCGTAAATTCTTGTTGGCATTGGCGGCCGCGGGCGGCTCTGCCCTCGCCTACGATCAGCAGAAACGGCGGCGGGTGGGGCTGATCGGCACCGGCTGGTACGGCAAGTCGGATCTGTTCCGGCTGATTCAAATCGCTCCGGTTGAAGTGGTCTCGCTGTGCGATGTCGATAAACGCATGCTGGCTGAGTGCGCCGATATGGTGGCAGCCCGGCAGGCGTCGAAGAAGCGGCCGCGAACCTACAGCGACTATCGCGAAATGCTGAAGGAGAAGGATCTCGATATTGTCGAAGTTGCCACGCCGGATCATTGGCACGCGTTGATCATGATTGACGCGGTGAAAGCCGGCGCCGATGTGTATTGCCAGAAGCCCATCAGCGTGGATGTAGCGGAAGGACAGGCGATGCTGGCCGCGGCGCGCAAATACCAGCGGGTTGTGCAAATCGGAACGCAGCGCCGCAGCACTCCGCATTTGGTGGAAGCGCGCGACAGGATTATCCGCGCAGGGCGTTTGGGAAAAATCGGACTTGTCGAAATTTACTGCTACTACCACATGCGCGCGTCCGAGAATCCACCGGACATAAATCCGCCGGAATATCTGGATTACGAAATGTGGACCGGGCCTGCGCCCATGCGGCCCTACAACTCGCTGGTGCATCCGCGCGGATGGCGCGCATTCATGGAGTACGGAAACGGGATCGTCGGCGATATGTGCGTCCACATGCTCGACATGGTGCGCTGGATGTTGGGACTGGGCTGGCCGCAGCGCATCGCATCGACCGGCGGAATTCTGGTGGACAAGGCCAGTAAGGCGAATATCTCGGATACGCAGACTGCCACATTCGATTTTCCGGATCTCCGCGTGGTGTGGCAGCACCGCACTTACGGCGATGCTGCCGACGAGAAGTATCCCTGGGGCGCCACGTTCTATGGAGACAAAGGTACGCTGAAGGCGAGCGTTTTCAGCTATGACTTTACGCCCGCCGAGGGACAAGGCCAGCCCGTCCACAAGGACGTAACCTACGAGTTCGAACAGTATCCGGAAGATAAAACCGAGAAGGATCTGGAGCGGCACGTGGCTCCAGCGATTCGTCATCACATGCAGGATTTTCTAACCGCAATCGATTCTCGGGGGAAGCCGGTCGCGGATATCGAGGAAGGCTATATCTCAACCGCAAGCTGCATCCTAGCCAATCTCGCGATGAAGACCGGCCGGACGCTGCAGTGGGATGCTGTGAAGCAACGTGTGGTTGGTGACGACGAGGCGAACCGGCTCCTTACTCGGCAGTACCGGCACCCGTGGGTGCATCCGTCTTCAGCGTAGGACAAGCCTCCGGCTTGTCCGCACAAGTCATGTCAAGGCCAAATAGAAACCTCCTGTTTTTTCGACGGTGCAGCCTGATCCGCCATCGTGTTCGCGGGGATGCACAAGGGGGGCAGCTGCCAACCGGCAGCGTTGTCTTGATTCAGCCACCGCACGATAAGCAGGCATCCCTCAGATTGGATCGCGAGTCGGCGCAGTTCGAAGAGCCGTTTGAGAATCTCAAGCGTTCGAACCAGCTCACCCGGAGGAAAGATGATGAGATTTGGCCCCCAGGAAAACGTGGTTTCCAATCCGGCCTCCTGGGCCGAGGTAAGGTGCACGGCGTCGGCAGTCCGGATGAAGAGGTCTTGTGGCGCGGACAGTATCAGTGCGCTTGTCCTCCGCAGTACACCTTCAGTGACGAGTATGAGGTTCCACAGCCCGTCTCAGATGTGAGCGGAAAAGCGAGAGGCCAGGTCACTCGCGTCGGCATGTGCGTACGAAACTTCCCGTACTCGGCGGTGAAGCATCGCATGAAACTCGGCCAGGGCCCAAAGCGACGAATAGATCGTATCCGCATTCCGGACGAGTTCGCGGACGCGGGATGATTCCGGCTCATTGAAGTAGAACTTCGCTATATAGGACGTGTCGGAATACAAGGCTATCGGCCTCGATCGTCCTCAATGATCTTCGTGCTGTCGCTCACTCAGGGCATCCGATCCCAGACTCTTTGCATGGACGCGAAGATCGGCGCCTTTTTTGCTGCGACCATGCGCCGCGGAGAAGTTACCGGGCGCAACTCCGCGACCGGTTCGCCACGTCTCTCGATCGCGATTACTCCGCCCTCAGCTGCCTTGCGTACTAACTTCGACGTGTTGATGTGCAGCTCGCGGACAGACGTCGTTCTCATATGCTACATTGTCGCACCTGACTTGCCCAGCAAAGCCGAGGCTGGTAGGGCGCCTCGTCGTTGGCCCGGAGTTGGAAAATTGCATTCCTGAGGCCCCAGCTTCGACTGCGGCTCCCCAGACTGGACGCATTTCGAACTTTTGCGGCTGAGTGCCCGCTAACTCCAGGTGTTCTTTCAACCGTTTCGGGTAACGGGATCGGAGTGTGCGGATGAGCAGCCCTCTCAATTGCGATCGCCGCCTTTTTCTTGCTTTGCCTCTCGCCGGTTGAGCCGTTTACCCGCATATTCGATCACTTTTTCGATCACTTTATGTCCCGGCAGGATTTTGGCTACGAACAGGCTGTGTCAAGCTTGCGGAACATCCGCATCCTTGAGACGCTCGCCCATCTGGGTTCCTATAAACCACTTGCGGAGCCTTGGCAATTCGTGGGGCACGCCTCTTGACACACTGCGGATTGCGGTTCAGTAATAGCACGCGGATTACGGTCTCAGTTAACCAGTTTCCTATTGCATTCCCTTTGTTTCGAACGCTTGTCTTGCTGTGTTACTGGTCGCACTTGTCAGTGTGAAATAGAAGGTGGCTCCCTGATTGAGTACGGCGTCGGCCCACACTCTGCCCCCGTGCCCCTGGACGATACGCCGCACGGTCGCCAAGCCAATGCCAGTTCCTTCAAAGTCCTCGCTTCGATGCAGGCGCTGAAACACGCCGAACAACTTGTCCTGGTAGCGCATATCGAAGCCAACCCCGTTGTCCCGAACGTAATAGACGTCGCTCTCTGTGCTGCCAACCTCGATTTTGGCGATATCCCGCGTACGGCTGTACTTCAGGGCATTCGAAAGAAGGTTTACGAACACCTGCCTCAAAAGAAGGAGATCGCCCTTGCACTTGGGAAGGTCGCCGATCTTGAGTTCTACTTTTCTCCCGCGGCGTTCGCCTTCTAGATTCTCCCAGGCCTGCCGGACGAGGTCAGTAGGCGCGAGTGTTTCGGAGTGCAACGCTTGCTGGGTCAGCCGCGAAAACGACAGCAGGCTGTCGATCAGCTGTCCCATTTGCTCCGCGTTGTGACTTACAGTTCTTAGGTACCGTTGCGCTTCCCCCGTGAGCTGTGGCGCGTACTCTTCCAGCAGGATTTTTGAAAAGCCGTTGATGGCTCGGAGCGGCGCGCGCAGATCGTGAGACACCGTGTAACCAAAAGCCTCGAGTTCCTTGTTGGATTTCTCCAACTGGGCACTGCGATCCTGCACGCGTTGGTCTAGTTCGGAATTCAATTTTCGGACTTCGTCTTCCGCTCTTTTGCGTTCGCCAAGCTCTTGATGAAGTTGCGCGTTCAGTCCGACCAATTGGCGTGTCCGGTCCGCTACCTTGCTCTCCAATGTCTCCTTAGCTGCCCGCAGCGATTCTTCTGCTGTCTTCATCTCGCGGGCAACAGCGGTTCGCCGCCGCAGCAGGATCATCCCATTGAACGCGAGGGCTAAGGCCGCCGCCGCAATCGCCTCGAGGCGCTCCGTTTGAAATAAATTGGCAAGCGCTTCCATCCTATCTTCTTTACCTACGACAACGACCGTTAGCGCAGGAATCTTCTGCATCGAGGCCATTACGTTGGCCCCACGATAATCAATGAGTTCCCCAAACACGGTGTGATCTTCAACTGCAGAATGAGCGGCCCGAAGCAGCGTATCAGTCTCCAAATCGCGGGCACCCTGACGGGGCCAGGTAAAGCGCGGAGGTGACACATAGCGGGCCTCGGCGCCTTGTAGTTGCAATAACATCGTCTCGCCGCTTCGCGTTGCGCCCCGGCCCTTGAGCAGCGGAAGAAGTTCCCTATCCAGCGGGCTGAGCACTGCCACAACACCGAGAGGGCCGCCGGCTTGCTGATTGGCCGACTCAGCATCGATCGGTGCCATAAAGGCTAGCGCTAGTTCTTGCCCCGATGCGGGGACTAAAGCAGCTACGTAATGCCGGCTACGCAGGACCTCCAGGAGCACACTCTGAAACTCCCGACTTTGAATCACCATCGGCCACGGTGCGGAGCCCGTTTCTTGAACGAGGACGTGACCTTGACTGTCGAACAAGCAGATCGCAGCATATTCGTAGACTTTTCGGTAATTCGCGAACAGCCCGACAACCTGCCTTCTTGAAGCGCGGTAAGGAGAAGATGTTGTACCTGAACGATTCGCAAAAGCCAACAAATCGCCGGTAGGAACGAACTCAGCAAGCAACTGTACATCATCCTGGCTTTGCTGAAGGGAGTTCCTTAAGGTCCACGTGCGATAGCGAACCGCTGAAGAGAGCCGGGATTCCGACAAGCCGAGGGCCGTCCTGTACTCGAAGTGGAACACCCACAAAGTGAAGCCCAAAATGAGGGATGATCCGAGGGCCATTATGACCAAGTCGGATTTGGGCAGCTTGGTCGTTCGTCGCGATGGATGATCCGCCACATGGGACTCCGACTGGTCGGACTGATGCATGCTGAAGAACCTCGTCATGCGTAACTCCTACGGCTACATAGGGCTAGTACTAGATTGGATCGTTTTGTCTCACCTATCTTTCGGATACCTACCAGTTGTTGCGCCATCCGAGTGAATCGGAAAGTGCCCTAGATCGACCTCACGCGCCCGGCCCCCACCATAGAGAGGTCCCCCAAATCGCGTCGAAATTCCTTCACGCCGCGCGCCGCTGCTTAACTGAGACGGGGGGGCTGTGCAGGATTTACAGCGTTGACAGCAACGCCGTAAAAACCGTCCAGATCAAAGATGTGTTCGAGTCAGGCGGTGGGATTTTAATGGGCCTGGCAAAAGCCGTCGTAGCAGATGCAGATGCCAGCAACAAAGTCAGAAGTAAGGTATAAAAGAACTGCTTCATAATTTCTAGCCCGGAAAAGGCAACTGAAGGGCCACGGCTGCGACCACCGCCAAACACAGAGTTAGAATGCCGACACGTGCCGTTTTGATTTTGCACAAGGTCTATCAATCACATATAAAAAAGGCGCGCAACTCGATAACAATGCCGTCGCCAAGAACCAGAGAAAGTGAGGAAATTCAACGTATTACTCCGACCCAAGGAGGGTCGTGGCTCGGTAGATGCCGGCGCAGTTTTGTAATGATCGAAGGCCCATCGAGGTCTTTTTGTAGAGCGGTTGACCTCTTCCCAGCACTACTGGTCCGAGCCTTTGAAGTAGTTGCATTTTGGGACTTCGTTCCACTAAGGGAGTGCGGATTTCCGTCTTGAAACATTTCGATAGTCAAAGTATGGTTGTGTTGCAACTTGCGTAGCGCTGTGTGCATACAAAATATTCGATCTGGCTGCCCTGAACTAGGCCGGCCGACCGCGTGGCGCATCTCTAGTGAGCGATAAACGAGTCCGCCAAGCGTGATAGTAGGAAGCGCAAAGGGTGCGGCGCGCACCGCAAAACGCACCAGGAACTGGCCCGCGCCGCACTCCGTTTTGCGCGAGTTCCGTAGAAGCATATGGCTTCAGGGCCCGTCGGAGTGACCGCTCGCCGAGGACGATTAGGTGGTCCAGACACTCCCGGCGAATCCAGCCGATCAACCGTTCTACATACGCGCGTTGCCAAGGCGAACGCGGCGCGGAGAGCACTTGCTGGATACCCATCACTTTCACTTGCTGCACAAAATCCTGTCCGAAGATCTGGTCGCGATCCCGCAGCAGGTACCGAGGTGCGCTGTCCGAGGGAAATGCTTCTCGAAGCTGTTGCACGATCCATTCCGCCGTCGGGTACTACGTTACGCAAATGAACGATACGCCGACGCTCGTGCGCCAGCGCCAGAAAGACGTATAGGTCAAACCGGATGGTCGGTAACGTGAAGAAGTCGACCGAAAACCAGAGTCACAATGTGATTGTCCCGGAAAGCGCGCCAGGTCTGCGAGGGCGCTTTACGCCGACGGACCATATATTTGGCAACGGTCGGTTCAGTGATCTCGATTCCAAACTTCAACAGTTCGCCGCCGCACTCAAGTAACTCGTAATCCCCTCAGAAGTCCTGAAGTGGCTCCAGGAGTCGGTCTCCGAATCCGATCTCAATGAGCGGGCCGCCCGAGACAGGGAATTAAAGCGGCTGGAAGAACAACACCAAAGGCTCGCTTCAAAACTGGATGTCCTTTACGACGACCGGCTGGAAGGTCGCATCAGCCCCGAGATGTATGACCGAAAGGCGCTGGAATGCCAGAACCGAGCAACCGCCCTTGGACGCCGGATTGACGAGATACGCGTCGGCGCACCAGCCCCAGCCCAGGGTGCTATCGACATGATGGCGCTAACCAGCCGCAGCCGATCTGTCCTTGATTCAACCGCCGCACGAGAAGCAGGTATTGTGGAAGATCAAGGGCTAGGTACACTCCCGACCTACGTGTCTCGTGGAATCACCGAGACAGACCACTACGTTTTACGCGGTGGCGAGTCCGGATCGAAGGCGCGCTGAATGGCAAGGCTCACCTGACGCATGCGAGCAGCTGAGAGTGGGCGTGGCGAACGCTCTCCGAGGAGGGATTTCTTGAGCGTGGTAATGAAGTGGCCCTTCAGCCAGGACGGCCCTGGTAGTCCCGTTTCTCCAGGCTCAAATCTCAAGGTGGTTGGGCCGTCCGCACCTTGGCTGCCGAAGGGAACGATCAGAACGGAATCGACTCGATCGCTCATGTTGCGGGAGTCGAGTGACACTACCAAGACCCAGTGGCGAACCGCCGGGTGGCCGAGCATGGCGGTCCAGATTTCACCGCGCCGGGGAGGAGCGTTAGGGCTGGTCAAAGTCAATCTCTTGAGACGCGGCACTCAGGGCATCTTCGAGATCAGTCTCTTCCGCGGCGGCCTTTGAAGTGAGGCCCTTGAAATAAGCGGCGGTCTGACGCTCCAAAGTAGCCCGGTTGTCCAGCCGGCGGGTCATTTCCACTGCCTTGTCCACTGCCTCTCCGACACTTTCGGCCCTGCCCGACTTCACCATAGCGTGCAGGTAAGCATAGTTGTTAGCACCGATCGTGGTCGATAGCTTCTTGCGTTGCAGCACGTCTCCTATTCTAGGAGATAAGGAGTCGCCTATGCAAGGAGTTTAATTAACGGACGAACCGCGGCTCGGGAAAAACTCTCGAATGCTCGTTCGGCGTCCCAGGAACAGCTCGCGTCTCCCGCTCATGGTAAGAAAGTACACATCATTCCGCCACGGCAACGGTCTCCATGTACGCCGTTTGTACACGACCGGTGCATTACTGCAGGCATCTGCATCTACCTGCCGCGAGAATAAGGTCTTGGCTCCCCACTCAGGACGCATTTTGAACTTTTGCAGCTCAGTGCCCGCTAACTCCAGGAGTTCTTTCAACCGTTTCGGGTATCGGGATCGGAGTGTGCGGATGAGCAGCCCTCTCATTTCCGATCGCCGCCTTTTTCTTGCCGGGCAGGGAGCGATGACCTGAAAATAGATTCATTCCCCAGGGTGGCCGAAGGCCATGTGCGGTTAACCGGCGCGTGGAACTGCCAATTCGTCCGGGAGCCAAAGATGTTGAGGAACTATCGCGTTTTAGCGGCGCCACAAGGACTTCCCTAAGTAGGGGCCCACATTTCGGAACGAGGTTGAGCAGCCTTATTTCTGGATCGTACCCCGGCACCCTTGGGCGCCGCAGAAGCAGCGAACTTGTTGCGTTTCCCTTCCGAAATTGTAGTCGACGGAGAGTTCCTCACCCGGCTTGATCACACGAAGGCTTACGTACAGAATGTGGCCCTTCATCACGCGGCTGATCAGGTTGGGTTGGCAACTGTGATTGATGATTTCAGCGCCGCTCCCGCCGATGGCGCCATCGATGCTCCAGTAATTGTCAAGCACAAACAAGTACGTGTGGTCCGCATGCTTTGCCTCTCGCCGGTTGAGCCGTTTACCCGCATATTCGATCACCTTACGGTTGGCCGGAATCAGTTCGCGCGCGTAGACGCCGTAGCGATGAATCTTGGACTGCCGGATCGAGAGCTTGAAGACTGCATAGCGGGGATCGATGCGGGGGGTTTTTATCAGAGCTCTTCCCATACATGATGTATTTTAGCGGTCGCACCATCGCAGCAGTCAAAAATCGCAAGCCTCCCGAGCCATCCCCCATCGGATTCGCTTGCGATCCTGACGAAACGCTTCGGTTAGTAGATCCTGGAGGCAGAAACCAGGCGCGTAAGTCATGCGGGGATGCGCGGGCCGCGTCAACTGGCTTGGCGAGCTAACGGCGAGCAGTGTGACGTTCTTTTTCAGATTTGGATCAACGCACGCACGCGAGCCACAAGGAGATGTCCTCCATGGGCGGTCCCGTCGGAACGTCCTACTACCACGTGCGCATGTGCCTGCTGTTCTCCCTCCCTGAGAGCGATGTCGCCAATGAGCGAAAGCAGTTCCACTTGTTCGTGGAGAACGCTGGCGGGCTCGAACTTCTTCTCTCCCAGTTGAACCAGCCCAGCTTCGCGTAAGAAAGAGCGCCGATGGCCTGGAAGCTACCTTCCCGCTAAACCTTGTTCCTTTGAGAACTGCTGCAGCACGCTTGCAATCTCGTCACCCTGGGCGCCTGCAATGGATGTGCCAAGCCCGTGCAAGCAGCCCATGTGCCAACTGGTCGTCGCGTGCAGACGGCATAGTAACTCGATTAGCCGAAACAACGAGCCAAGACGCTGTAGAACCGCAGCCAAGGAGATTGGCAGGTCAGTTGCATTCCTTGGCAATGAAATGTGGATAGTGAAGATCGCTCTAGAACGGCCGTACACTTTCATCGTCCTTGCCTTGCTGATTCTTATTCTCAGTCCGGTCGCTATCCTAAATACCCCAACTGACATCTTTCCAAATATCAACATTCCGGTTGTGGCCGTCTCCTGGACTTACACAGGTATGAATCC
>Ga0187871_10004621_pt1 | contig 10249 bp, 9 predicted proteins | sample June2016WEW_16_1_FD_132988 | JGI IMG/M metagenome (GOLD analysis project Ga0187871, IMG submission 132988) | Peatland microbial communities from SPRUCE experiment site at the Marcell Experimental Forest, Minnesota, USA - June2016WEW_16_10 | ecosystem: Environmental > Terrestrial > Soil >...
CACAGCGAAAGGAGCCGCCACCGTTGTTGCAAGCACCTCACCCTAAAAGGGGTCGGCGCGGGGAGAATTTTCGGAAGAACCCGGAAGACCCTACAATGGCGCAACCTTCCCCCACTCCGCCCCACTCCGTCCCCCGCCAGGCGCCCCCCAACGACAAACAACGATGAATATTGATGAATAATGATGAATAACGATCCGGCCTTTCGGTCTCGTAGGGCGGGCGATTCAGCCGCCGCTGCACGCTCGAAGCGATCGCTCGAAGCGCGCGCCACGCCGCGCCTTAATTTGACAACTTCAGGATCATTCCGGTGTCCGTGGCTGCCCACAGCGAGCCATCGCTGGCGGCGCGCAACATGGCGCGCACCGCGGAGGCGCGATAGTCCACGTCCATCTCGTGCCAGTCGCTCAGATTTTCGCTTTTCAGGATTTTCAACTTGCGCGGCATGGGCGTGTGTTGCAGCCGCCCGGTTACTTCCACGCCGGCCAGGTACCCCGTCCCGGATGGCTGCAGCAGCACATCCGTGATGAGCCGGTCGGCGGCGTTATAAACGACATCGCTTTTGCCCGTCGTGCCGTCCAGCAGGTGGACCTCCGACGGCCACTTGAAAGTGTCGATGAATTCGATCAGGCCGAGTCCGCGGCCATCGGGCAGAAAACAAGTCCGCGTGATGCGCCCGAACATCGAGGCCGTTGAAGGAGTCCAGGTCTTCCCGCCGTCCCGCGTATCCAGCATGATCGAAAGATGGGGCAGTTCGCGCCGCGCGCTGGTATCCTGCGCGTCGAGCCAATCGGGCTTGCCGGATTCGCCGGGGCGGGGCGGCGCGCTGAAACCGCCGATCAACCCGGTCTTGGCGGTCACAAACGTGATGTCGTTGTAGACCGTGTAGTCGGGATTGGATTGCGGCTCGGCCGCGGCCGCGATGGGTTCCCAGGTCTTGCCGCCATCGCCGGTCTGATAGGCGAGTTTGTGGGCGCCGACGGCGAAGCCGCGCTCTTCATCCACGAAATACACCTTCATGAGCAGCTTCGGCGACTTGGGCAATTCGCGCCATTCGCGGCCGGCGTCGGCGGTTCGCCAGATGCCTTCGGGCGTCACCATCCAGCCTAGCTTGTCATTCAGGAAGAATAGCGCGATGGGTACCTGCTTCACCTTGGAGACGGTCCAGTGCGCGCCACCATCGTCGGTCGTGATGGTGACCGGCTTCGGCTCGCCCTTATCGTTCAGGTAGCCGGCCGCGACGCCACGCGCGGAGGACGGGAATTGTAGGTCATTGAGAACCAGCGAGGAACTTTCTTTGTCGTAGAAGTACGAGACCTGCCATTTTTCGGCGCATAGGGCCGGCACCGCCAGCAGCGCGAGAACCAGGAACGCGGCTTTCATAGACATCCATCAGCGCGGGCGAATGGGGCCCGAAGATAATACCAACTCGACATGATTGGCGGATTCCACGGCCGTGGGGGCCATCCGCGCCAGGACTAACACACAGCCCACCTGTTCGCCCAGCGTGGTCAGCACTTCCATCTCGCCGCCGGTATGCTGATGCGGCATGCGATGCTGCATGTTAATCACTCCCACCACCCGGTTGCGCGCGATCACCGGCGCCGACAGGAAGGCTTCGTAGGAATCCTCCGGCAATTCGCCGAATGTTTTGAAACGGGGATCCTTGTAAGCTTCACGCGAGATCGACAGCAAACGCCGCTCACGAGCCACCCAGCCCGTGAGGCCCTCATTCAGTTTCAACCGGACCTTGCCGATAGTGGAAGGGTGAGGAGTATTCGAAGCGCAGAGCACCAATTCCTCGTTGTCCAGCAAATAGACGAGGCAGGAGTCGCATTGCGCGAACTCCACGGTGAGGGAAACGATGCCTTGCAGCACCTCCTGCAGGCTCAAATCCCGCACCATGAATCGGCTGACTTTCTGAAAAAGCTGCAACTGTTGTTCCGTGCGTTGCAGACGGGACTCGAGTTCCTTGGCCTTCGGCACGATCTTATTATAGCTGTGGCGGCGAAAGGCCCAAAATGAGCCGGCCCGGGAAAGCCTCGCCATCCGCGCAGGAATACCGGACGTGGCGCGCGCCGGAGTGCCCATTCGCCATCGAATGGTCCGCACCGGTGATGGAGGAGATTCGCATCGCCGCGATGGAGGGGCTGTTCTCGATTCCGCACGGCGGCGCCGAGATTGGGGGACTGTTACTCGGCACGCGAAGTGCAGGAATCGTACGGATCCTCGGGGCGCGGCCGCTTACGTGCGAGCACGCCATGGGTCCCGGTTTCACTCTCTCCAGCAACGACCAGGCCCGGCTGGCCGCAGCCCTGCTGAAAGGTGCACTGGCCCAAGATTCGGCCAGGCAGCCGGCCCCACAACTGGAGCCGGTCGGCTGGTATCACTCCCACACACGCAGCGAGATTCATCTGTCCGGGCCGGATCTCGAGATTCACGATCGTTATTTCCCCGATCCGTTGGACGTCGCGCTGGTGGTGCGCCCGCATGCCATGCTGCCGGTCCGCGCCGCATTCTTCTTCAGGGCGGCCGATGGCTCGATTCAAAGCGACGCCAACAACAGGGAGTTCGTGCTGCCGGCGGCCCTCCGGACACCTTTGCCCGCACCCGCGGAAACCGTCGTTCCGCTACCCAGCCGTCCCAGCAAACCGCTACCGTGGGCGGCTATGGTATTGGGCATGGCTGTGGGCTTAATCCTCGTGTGCCAGAGGGATTGGACGCACGTATTTGCGGCCGATCGATCGCCGTCCGTCTCTCTACGGATCTACGATCTCAGCGGCCAGTTGCAGATCCGCTGGGACTGGGCGGCGAATCCGATCCGGTCCGCACTGGCTGGGACTCTGGAAATCGCGGACGCCCCGGCACTCACGAAGATCGCGCTGGAGCCGCAATGGCTGCGGGAAGGCACGGTGAGCTACGCCCGTATCGGGAACCGGGTGGATGTGCGCATGACGCTTCAGGAGCCCGCGGGAAAGATCTACTCGGAGTTCAGCAGTTTTATCGGCCAGCCCGGCGGCCCGAATGCGGACGCTATGCTGCGCGGCGAAGTGCGTGCGCTGGCCGGGCGCACGCGGGAACTGGAGCAGGCTGTGGCCGGATTGCGCTGGCTTATCCGGCGGGATGAGGAACGCCGCGGGCCGGACGTCAAAGCCCCGCCTGCCCGCTGAAGCCCCGGCCACGCCGGAACTTCCGGCCAATTCGTATGAAACCGTTCAGTTCCGCCGCGTGACTTCCCGCCGCGCATTTGCTAACATATTGATCTGTCAGTGCCTTGCTGGTGAATCAGGCGGGCCGGTTTCGATGCAAATTTCTGGAATCCATTGAGATCGCACCACTTCCTCGCTTGTGTTCTGTCTCGCGGCTGTAAGTGCCCGGCAATCGGCTGATGAAGAGTCTCGCGGAGGCGTCGGTAATGGCCGTCGATCAGGGCAAAGAACAGGTGGACGATTCAGTCCAGCCGGATAGCGAAAGCTACAGATCTTTGCTCGACGAATATACGCATTTGGCCCCGGCCGAGGGCGAGGTCCTGCAAGGAACCGTCCTCAAGGTCACGGCTAAGGATGTGATCGTCGACTTCGGGTACAAATCCGAGGGTCTGGTCCCTTTGGAGCAGTTCGTCAGTCCCAGCGGCGAAGTGACCGTGCAAGCCGGCGACGTCGTGGACGTCATGATCGACCACGGCGAACAGCCCGAAGGCTATATTCTGCTTTCCCACGCCAAGGCCGCCCGCGTGCGGGTGTGGGACCATCTGGAAAAAGCCTTTGAAGATCAGTTGGTCCTGCTGGGGCATGTGATGGGGAGAGTCAAAGGCGGACTTTCCGTGGATGTGGGCATCGAGGCTTTCATGCCGGGCTCCCAGGTCGATCCACGCCCCGTGCATCACCTGGATTCGTTCATCGGGCAGGACGTTCCGGTCAAGATCGTGAAAGTGAACCGGCGCCGCGGCAACGTAGTCGTGTCGCGGAAACTGGCCGTCGAGCAGGAGGTCAACCAGCGTAAGGCCGCCACCCTCGATCAACTGTATGAGGGCGCCGTCGTAACGGGAGTAGTAAAGAATCTGACCGAGTACGGAGCGTTCGTAGACTTGGGAGGCCTGGATGGCTTGCTTCACGTCACCGACATGTCGTACGGCCGCGTCACCCACCCGTCGGAAGTCGTGCACGTGGGCGATACGATCACGACCAAAGTCCTCAAGTTCGATCGCGCCAAGGAACGCGTTTCGCTGGGACTCCGGCAGATGGCTCCGGATCCCTGGGAGACCGTCGGCGAACGATTTCCGGTAAACAGCCGCGTGATGGGACAGGTGGTGAACGTCACCGATTACGGGGCCTTCGTGGAACTGGAATCGGGTGTGGAAGGCCTCATCCATATCACCGAGATGACCTGGTCCCGGCGCATGAAGCATCCGTCCAAGGTGGTTCGGGTGGGCGACCAGGTGGAGGCCGTGGTGCTCGAGGTCAACGCACGCGACCGGCGGATTTCGCTGGGGCTCAAACAACTGGAAGCTAATCCATGGACCACCATCGACAGCCGCTACAGTATCGGTTCGGTGGTGGAGGGCCGCGTGCGCAACATGACCGATTTTGGCGCGTTTATCGAGATCGAGGAGGGCATCGACGGACTGGTGCACGTCTCGGATCTTTCCTGGACCAAGCGCGTGAAGCATCCTTCCGAGATCTTGAAGAAGGGACAATTGGTGCAGGCGGCCATTCTGAACATCGATGCCAGGGGACACCGGTTGTCGCTAGGCATTAAACAACTGCAGCCGGATGCGTGGGAGACTTACTTCCAGAGCCACCAGACCGGCGACATCGTGCATGGGCGGATCACGCGGCTGGCGGGTTTCGGGGCATTTGTCGAATTGGCGGAAGGTATCGAAGGGCTTTGCCATTTTTCGGAAGTGCCGGGATACTCCGGCCGGCGGTCGGCCGAGTCCCCGGTGGCGGTGGGGCAGGAGTACGATTTCAAAATCGTGAAGATGAGCGAGGCGGAAAAGAAGATCGGGCTGAGCCTCAAAGCGGTTGCCCACGATGAAGAGAAGGGCCGCCTGGCGGATTATCAACGGCAGGCGGCCGCGGGGGCCGCTACCATTGAAGAGGTGTTGAGCCTCAAGAATCGAAGCGCGGAATAAGTTGCAAAAACCGCGCGTTCAAGAGATACTGCTGTAACGGCTTGAGAGGATAAGGAGAAGAGCACATGACCAAGGCCGATCTGATTGAAGAGGTCTCGCGCGTAGTGGAAATGACCCGGAAAGAATCCGAAGTCATCGTGGAGGCCATTTTTGACAGTATCGTGCGTTCCTTGCGCACCGGCGATAAGATCGAAATCCGCGGTTTCGGGAGCTTCCGTACGCGGCAGCGGCAGCCGCGCATCGGGCGCAATCCAAAGACCGGCGCGCGCGTGGAGGTGCCCGCCAAGAAGATTCCATATTTCAAGCCGAGCAAAGAGCTGAAAGACGTGGTCAACATTTCCACGGCCGCTCCGGATTCAGTTTCCGGCGAACGCGCGCCGACGCTCTAGCCCGCGGTATGGATTACCTTTGGAGCCCGTGGCGTTACGGTTACGTCACCACGGCGGACCAGGCGGTCGAATGTATCTTTTGCGCATTGCCCACGCAGCATCGCGATAAAGAGAATTATATTGTCTACCGCGGGCGCCTGAATTTCGTCATTCTCAACCGGTTTCCATACACATCGGGCCACCTCATGGTGGTCCCGTACGAGCACGCGCCGTCGCTCGAGAGAGTCGCGGAAGATACGCTGACTGAGATGATCCTGCTGGCGCGCGATGCGGAGAGGCACCTGCGCGCCAACTACCAGCCCGATGGTCTCAATGTCGGCATCAACATCGGTAAAGCCGGGGGCGCCGGGGTGGCCGGACACATCCACATGCACGTGCTGCCGCGCTGGGTGGCGGACGCAAATTTCATGACGTCGGTGGGCGAGACACGCGTGCTGCCTGAGGATCTGGGGATGACGTATGAGAAGCTCTCGCGGGCCTGGGCCGGATCGTGAATCCGTTGCAGTTCACTGTGTCACAGGCTGATCCACGTTCAACTGCGCCAGCGTACCGCGCATGCGCATCTCCTTGGTCCCGCTGGTGAGCTGAAACAGCAGCCGGCCATCGGGCTGCGTCGCGCCTTGTCCGGTGTAGGTATCGGCCCCGGACACCAGTTGTAGCTCCGTAAAACGCAGCAGGGGAGCCGCCTGCGCCCATACCAGATCGTATGCGCCCGAGACGCTTTCCAAATCGGGCAACGCTTCCATCTCCACACCGCGCGCGGCGAAGGTGCCCGTGGCGTGCAGGCGGGCGAGTAGCTCCGCGCCCGTGCCACTCGATTCCAATGCGCTTTCCGTATCCACCTTGCCGGACTTCCATGCGACATCCCTGGCGCGCGCCTCCAGCCGGTAGGTGGGGCGGTTACCGCGTAAGCTCACTGAGAGGACGCCGGTGATCCGGCCGCCATCGAGGTTGGCGCGGATGTCGGTAAACTCGGCCTTGGTCACGTCCCAAAGCAGGTGCGCCTGGAAAGCCCTCACTTCAGTCGTATCCAGATGCAGCGCGCCGATCTGCAGGGTGGCATCCACGTGTCGCTCGGCCAGCCAATCGGGCAAGGAAGCGCGGCCCAGGCTCAAGGCACGCGCGATCAGCCCGGTATTGTGGCGCAGCGATGGCATCAGCAAACGCTCCAACTCGGCGGCATCCGCATCGGCAATGCGGAGGCGCAAGCGGTGCGGGCGGGCCATCTGCGGCTCGTAGCGGTAGTCGCCCTGAATGGCCATATTGCCGGCCTGCGCGCGGATGCGGTCGAGGGTGACGCGCGGCCCATCGATAAGCACGGCGGCCGATTCAACCGTCACCGGCTCGGCGAGCCCCGGCAATGGGAATCTCGCGTCCTCCAGCTCTATGGCGCCGCTCCAACCGGTCCTCGGCGTCTGGGGGGAGGGTGCGGGGACCGGCTGGCCAGAGGGAAGCTGCGCGGAAGCCGGCGGCGGCACGATCTGATAGCGAAGCTGGCCCTTCCAAGTCCCACTGGCCACCTGATCCAGCCACGGAATGGCGGCCAGCGCCGCCTGCGCGCGCAAGGACTCCAAGCGCATGGCATCGGTGGAAATGGTCAGATCGAGAGATTGCGCCTTCCAGTCGTAGTCCGCTTCCAATTGGGCTGTCTCGTCCTCCGCGGTGCTGACCAGCGCGGGAGCCAGCTTGGCGTGGCCGCGATCGAAGGTTAGACGCGCCTGCGCGGAGCGGATGGGCGGAGAATCCGGCATGGCCACGGAAGTATCGTGGAAGTCGATGAGGCCTTGCAGGCTTCCCTGCCCCGAATAGCCCAGCACCCCATCGAGCGATCCCGTCATATTCAGCCTCGGCGGCAGAACAGCCCCCATGTGGCGCGCCAGATCCAACATGGGACCGGCGGGAAAACGATTCCAACTGAGGGCCACGCCCCAATGCGGTTGTGAGAGATAGCCGGAACAGCGGAATCGCACGGCCAGCGGCAGCGGCTCGCCGCCCGCGGTGCTGGATTCCATCTCAAGGATCTGGGCCGGCACGTTGAGCCTTCCAGCCAAACGTAGCGGCCAACTGCGGCCGTACGGCGGCATGCTGTCCCAGCGGTGCATGTCTTCCAGGTTCAGGTTGCCGGAAATGCGGATATCGTCCAGCGGCCCCGCCAGGTGCATGCGCGCGGAAACGGTGCCGTGCACGCCGGCGTCGAAGCCTTGCAACAGGGCCACGATCTCGCTTACGGCGCTCTTTTCGAGACGCACGTCCAGATCCAGGCGGCCGGCCCCGGTCTGCGTCCAGCGGCCGCGCGCGACGATCTCGCCGAATCCGTGCGCGGGTTTGTCGGTGCGCGCCGGCTCGCCGGTGAACTCCACGTTCCAGGTGGCCGCACCGCGGGAGGGCGGTTCGATATCCAAGTCTGTATTGGTGAGATAGAAGACGGACTTGGTGTCGCCGAATTTGAAATTAATGCGCCCGGAGCGCACGTGCAATTCTGGAATGGCGCGAATCACGGAGCGGCTTAAGAGGGGCTCGAAGTTCCAGCGTCCCGGCTCGGAAGGGCCGCCGGTCTTGGCCACATTGATGCTGGCGTCGTCCAGACGGATGGAAGCGAATTCCAGGCGCCCGCCGAAGAACGAGGCGATCCGCGGCACGGCTTCGAGCGACCCCACGTAGGCAATGGGCTCGATGCCGATGGCCGGGTTCTCGTGGATCACCACATTATCGACCGAAAAGCCCGGCCCCGCGAACAGGCTGAAATGAATGGCGCCCAATTCGACTTTGCGGCCCAGCGCGCTTTCGAGCGCCGCGCGGATACGAGGCGCGAAACGGTCGCCACTCAGATATGGCGCCGCGATGCCCACCGCCAGAAGCGCCACCGCGGCGATGCTCAGCCACTTTGCCGCGCGCTTTACCGTGAGCTTCACGGGCGGCTCCCGGCAATTAGCCTGGCATACGCCCCCGGATCGTCGATATCCGCCAGGATCCCGGGGTCTTCCACATCGACGTAGGCAATCTCCCGTTCATGACGCGTGATTACGTCGCGCGCCGAGGAGCCGGCCGGCAGAGCCAGGAATTCAGGCGCCAGCGGTTTTCGAATCCAGATAGGATGCCCGCGGCGTCCCCCGAAACGCGGGATGCGCAAGGGCCCCGCAGAACTGGAATCGAGCAACGCATCTATGGTGGCCGACCGAACGGCGGGATGATCCACCAGGGTGAATAGCACGCCATCGCTGCCGGCCGGCGCGGCGCGCAATCCGCATTGCATGGATGAAAGCTGTCCGTGCAGGAAATCCGGATTCTCTACAATGAGGGCTTGGGACAGGCGGCGCAATCCTGCGCGGACGGTCTCGCACTCTGCACCCAGGACCACAATCACGGGCGCGCAACGGCGCGAAAACAGGCCAATGAGCCGGTCCAGAAAACTCTCCCCCTGAAATTCCAGCAGCGCCTTGGGCGAGCCCATGCGCCGCGACTCGCCGGCGGCCAGAATCAATCCGCAGGTCACTTCAGCAACAACGCTCGCAAGGACTCGTCGGAAAAGACCGACTTGGAGAGTTCCCGCCAGCGCGAATCCGCATGGCGCCGTACCGCGATCATTTCGGCGACCACCGACACGGCGATTTCCTCCGGTGACACCGCCCCGATCTCGAGCCCCATCGGCGCGAATACGCGCGCAAAGTTTTGTGGGGCGATGCCTTCCCTCTCCAGTTCCTGGACCACGTTAATCACCTTGCGCTTGCTGCCGATCATGGCGATGTAGCGTGCGCTGGTCGAGACCGCCCAACGCAGCACCCGCATGTCGTCGCGGTGTCCGCGAGTCACCACGATGATGTAACTGGTTTCGTTGACCGGTAGATTGGCGAAGACCTCCTCGTACTCGCCGGCATGGATTTCGGCGGCCTCGGGAAAGCGCTCGCGGTTGGCAAAATTCTCCCGGTTATCCACGATGGTCGTGGAGAATCCGGCTAGTGTGGCAATCTTCGAGATACTCTTCGAGATGTGGCCGGCCCCGAAGATGAACGCGCCAGGCACCGGCAGAACCGGCTCGACGAAAACATCCAGTTGGCCGCCGCAAATCAGTCCATTTTCATAAGCGGCATCCTGCCCCAGATTAAAACTGAGATGGCGGGGCTGTTCCTTCTCGATGACCTCGCGGGCGGCGTTCCACACTTCGGCTTCCACGCATCCTCCGCCGATAGTGCCGATCATGGAACCATCCTCCCGGACCAGCATTTTGGCGCTTTCGTAGCTGGGAATGGATCCGCGCACCTGGACTATGGTGGCGATGGCGCACTTCTGGCCGAGTTTGCGGAGGCGCAGGAGTTCTTCGTAGACATCCATTCCAGTGCAATTATAGCGCGTGGTGGGCGGATTCCCGGCTGAGGTTCCAGCGAATGGGGCACTCGTAGTTCAGCTTTCCGCAAAAAGTGTTCAGAACGGATTCTCGGGAGAAACACTGGAGCTTCGAGCGAGAAAGCCCGGGTCAGGCCCGGGCCTTCACTTGGAGCAGGAAGGAGGATCTATGATCCTTATGTTGGTGATCCGGCTGGCTTTTATCGGCCGGTTCACGGCGTTGATCGTTTGGCCCCGTAAGGGCCGGCGGTAAACGCCGCGGCGGGATCGGTTACCGAGACCGGTCCCGCTACCAGCATCATAGCGCAGTCCGCCTTCCTTGAAAAGAAGAAGTCTTGTCTCATGCAAGATGAGCCTGGAGGGAGGGGCTGTTTCGCATACAAGGTG
>Ga0187871_10004622_pt1 | contig 10249 bp, 11 predicted proteins | sample June2016WEW_16_1_FD_132988 | JGI IMG/M metagenome (GOLD analysis project Ga0187871, IMG submission 132988) | Peatland microbial communities from SPRUCE experiment site at the Marcell Experimental Forest, Minnesota, USA - June2016WEW_16_10 | ecosystem: Environmental > Terrestrial > Soil >...
CAGGCAGCGTCAGCCAATCCTATGACGGAGACACCCGCGCATCGTACCTGGTAATTGATGGAGAGGAGCCCACGATTCGCCGCGTTGAGTATGATGTGCAAAGCGAAGCAGAAGATCTGTTGCGGTCGGGGCTGCCGCATGCCGGCTGGATGGCCCGAATCCTGCTCGCCGGAAAATACTGTCCGCCCAGCTAAAAAAGCCGTACTAGTTCTTCGATCATTTCCGAGAGAGCTAGTCGCGTTCTTGAGCGCATGTCGAGAGGCTTTCGAGGACGACGAGGACCCGCTGAAGAAACGCACTGAGGCAAGCCCTTTGCTCCGGGTCTTCCATCGCGAGGAGGCGCCGGACCGTGAGCACCAGCTCATCGAAGCGGTTCTGTACGTCATCCTGCGCCGCGCGAATTGCGCAAAGCATCGATTCTTCCCACTGCGATGTTAAGCGCGAAAGATTCTTGAACACTTCGTATTCAACTCTTCCGGCCAATCGCCGCTCGACCGCGCGGCGGAAAAGCCACATGGGGATCAGCGCGGAAATCAATTCCCAGTTATGGTCGAAAATCCTGCCAATGGCGATGTCTAGACGGCGTGGCGGCTGCCACTCGATTTCAGGCTCCGTGGTGCGAAGCGGCACGCCAAAAACATGCTGGACTTTTTCAGCCAGGCTGTCGCGGAAGGCTTGAAGTTCCCGCTGATACAAGCGTTGCACATCGCGGAGTGGCTCAAGAAACGCTTCACTCTCCGCTGTCGATATGTTCGATATTTCGACTGCCAGCTCAACCCGAAGCCATTGCTCGAATTGCGAAAGAGTTTTCGCGAAGCTGCCGCGCCAGGAGCATCGCTCGACTGCGAGACGTTCTGAAAGTCTAGTTTGAAGCGGAGCCAACGATTTCTTCCGCAGGTGACTTTCAATCACTGACCTGGTCTGAGCGCGGGCGTGGTCGGCGATCAATTGGAAGCGGAGTCTCTGGTCCGCAATCGCGCGTTCGGAGCCGAGCACCTGAGTACGTAGCTGCTGCCGGTCGGACTCCTCTCCTTTCGCTGATTTGAGCGAGAGGCGCAAGTAGTCCGCCGCCGAGAGCAGCAGCGTCTGCAGCTTTCTTGTTAGCGCCGCAGAGCGGGCCTGGTGGAACGAAGCCAGCGCCTTGGACAAGTATTCCCGCTGGAATCGCAATCGCAGATCTTCGTAACCTGTTCGGGTGGAATAGGGAAGCACCGGCACCCGGCCCGTCACACGCGCCTGGAGTTGCGACTCCACATAGGCCAACACTTCCTTCTGATCCGTCGCGTCGATCGTGTCCACCTTCGTTAGCAGCACACAAACGTTCGGCGTGAACCGCTGCAGCCGTTCAATCAGGGCCACATCGTGCTGGCTGAGTGGAGGATCGACGCCCACAGCGACCAGCGCGAGGTCAACCCTCGGACTCCACGATAGGGACGCTTCCGTACTGTGAGCAAAGACCGTTTCAAGGCCCGGCGTATCCACTAGCTTCAGCGTGTCGAAACACTGGTCAAGCGGAAGAGTGATGCTTACGATTTGGACGCCCTTCCGATTTTCGGGATTCTCCGATTCGGTCACATAGCGTGAGACCTCGCCGATGGGAATGACCCGCGGCGCGTCGCCATTTTTGAAAGTGACAACGACGCGCTCTTCGAGACCTGAAGAAATCTCCGTCACCACGGAGGTAACCGGAGTAACTCCCACGGGAAGCACCGCCCGCCCGATGAGTTGATTCAGAAAGCTGCTTTTGCCGGCTTTGAAGCGGCCGAAAACAGCGAGATTCAACTCCTGTTTTTCGACGGAAATCTCGGCGGCTTTCAACAGTGGCTGGAGATCGGTGAGTTCAAACCGCCCAATGACGGTGCGAGCCAGAGAAAGGGCTTCGTCGCCGCTCTGCGTCGCAGCCTCCATCACAGAGTCCGGTGGCTCACGCATGGAGGGCTGCTCGTTCAGTGGTACGGCGCTGCTGGAGCATAAAATCTATGGCCAGAGTGTGCAGCTTGAGGCGGCCACTAGAGTGGTACGCCGCGTCTGATGCCAATTCGCACAGGCGCACGATTCCGCTGGGGAATCGTGCGCTCTGCTCCAGAACAAAGCTGCGGAAATCGCCGTCAGCGAAGCTCGCGAGCTGAAACCGCGCTATCGCGTGCTCGAGTAAGATCTCCGCGGAGGCCGGAGCGAGAGGGCCAAGAGTCAAGCGAAGGCCGTCGTGCCAGTAGAGCCTCGAAGCCTTACCAAGCTCCGTTTGCGTCGCGCCACGAGCCAACAAGACAACGGGTGTGCGCCGGGACCAAACCCATTCCTGAAGCAGGCGGTAGACCCCATCGGGCAAAGGGTCTTTGGCGTCGAGAAAGATCGAGTATTCGCGGGAACGAGCCGCGCGACGGAGAATGCCGCGCAGCCGCAAACTGGTTTGCGCCTTGATCCAGCGGCCAAGGTGCGCGCGAGAGCCTGCTTCGCGTTCTGCGCGGACAAGCACATCCGGATCGCCTGCTGCGCCCAGCGCCAGCACTAAATGCTGCCAAATGGTGTTGGGCGGGCCCTCCACCGAGCAGAAAATCAATCTTCCGCGAATGCTTGCAGCCAGGGAAGAAAGCACTTCTTCAAGCAATGCGGACTTGCCCGAACCCGCCGGGCCCGAAACCAGCAAACTCCTGCGATCACAGACCGCTTCGTATAGCTTTGCTCGCTCTTGTTCCCGGCCGATCAGCATCGGAGAATCGCCTCGCTCAGTCCAACTGCGCCCGCATGGTCAAGACTTGCCCAACCAGGCTTTCGACCGTTTCTTCCAGCGTTGTCCGGGCGTCGGGCGCAAATTCCTTCCCGTAGCCCTTCAGGCGAGCGGGACGGCAATTCTCGAACAGAACCCATAAGGTCGAAATCTCCGCATCCAGTACGCGCCGGATGTCCAGGGGATGCGGATTGAGTGAGAAGGATTTCGCCATCAAGCCCAGCGTCGCTTGCAATGCGTGCAGCTGTGACAACAGAGCGTCGCGGGATTTCAGCGACAGCGTATTTTCTATCTTGAACACAACGCCGTCCTGCCCGCTATTGATCAAAAGGTCTTGCATCCGATGAATTGCTTCATCGGCGCGGCTGAGAGTGGCTTCGAGACTGCGAGCGTGATACTCGTGCAGTCTCACGCGGCACCCCGTGTGATTTTGCGTCCAGCAATCCTGCTCATCCTTTGCAGGCAGTCGAGCAGGCGAACGAATTTGGCGTCAAGGGCGGCTTCGACTTCCGGAGGCAGCGTCCCGTACCCGCGGAGTCCCGGCGTGAGGACTTCCTGGATCTCGACTTGCGTGAGCGACACGGTCGCCGATACAGCGCGTGCGCGCGACTGCACCGAAGGATCGACCACGATTTCCTCCTCGACGCGACGGGTTTCCTCGCGCAGGTCACTTACCAGCGCGCGCAGTTCGTCTATCTGGCTCGGGACAAGGTCTTCCTTGAACTGAAGGAGATCCCCGCCAGGACGCTCGATCCATTCGAGAATCTCGCCGCACGTGGACTCCACGCGGCGGAGGACTGCGGAAACCACGCGGCGGTGGCTTTCACCAAGGAGCAGCTTTTGAGGATCGTTTGACAAGGCAGGCCTCCTAGCGGACCACCATCACCGGACAATGCGCGTAGCGCAACACGCGTTCCGAGATCGATCCGAGGATCCACTTTTCAAACCTCGACATTCCCCGGTGACCAAGAAGAATGAGGTCGATGTGGTCCGCCTCCGCCCGGCGAATGATCTGTTCCGCGGGATGACCGACGACGATTTCCGTTTCGAGCTCAACCTCGCGTTGTTGCGCCTTGGCGCGGAGCTTAATGAAATCCTGTTCGTAGTGCTCGCGCGCATCGTCGAGCATCGCGCTCAGCTCAACAGACGTGGCTGGCTCCGCCGGGCGCGCGACCGCCAGCAGAATGACGCGCGCGTCCATCACTTGTGCCAGCGAAAAAGCGGTCGCGGCAGCCTTTTCGGCCTGCGCGGAGCCGTCGAAGCCAACCAGTATTTTTCGGAATGGGGACCCTTGCCTTCGTCCACGCATAATTCCTCCTCAGTTCGCGTCCGCCGTTCTGACTTCAACGAGGACCGGGTCGGCCTCCGGTTTCGGGAGCAGGTGACGCGGCAGGAAGAAAGCATTGGCAATCATCGTGGGCACGACGGCGCTTCCGATTACCGTCGCCACCAGGTGCGAGTATTGCACCTGAGTGATGATCCCGTGGCTCAACCCGAACAGCGCGGAGATGGTGCCAAACGTCAGGCCTGTGGACATCATCAGCGTGAAATACAATCCTTCTTGCCGCTCATACTTGAAGGCCTTCACCGTGGGCCAGAGGCCGATCATTTTGGAGCCCATCTTGGCGAGAAACAGGACTCCGAAAACGAGTGGAGCCGCCGCCAGCGCGGGCACAGAAACAAACGAGCCCGCACGAATGAAATAAAAGGGCGTCAGAAGTCCGAACGTGAGCGTGCGGAGACGCCGGACCAACACATGATCCTTTCCCACTGTGCCGGCGAGTACCATGCCGATCATATAGGCGGGCAAAACCGCTTCGCTGCCGGACCATACCGCCAGCCCGCCCATCCCAAAAAGAAGGAAAAGAATATATTTTGCCTCGAGTTCGGAGACGCGGCCTCCGTAGCGGCGAAAGAATCGAGGGGTGAGAAAGGGCAATACGAAGAAAATCACGACGCTCGCGACTACGAAAATCACCGTTTTCCGCGTAAAGGGAGAAAAGATCAGGCCCAGCGCGATTACCGTTCCCAGATCATTGATGAAACAGGCGGCGAGAATGCCTTTACCGAAGTCGGTCACGTTAAAGCCGAGCTCCAGCATGACCGCGTATACGACGGCCACCGAGGTCGTCGAAAGCGCCACACCTGCGAGCCAACTCGAAGTGACGCTCCAATGCAACACATAGTGCGCGATGGCCGTGCAGCCCAGGAAGGGGCAGAAAAATCCAACCAGGCCGATGACCGTGGCCTCTTTCCATTTTGCGCGGAAGCTTACTGGGTCCAATTCGGCGCCGGCCAGGAAGGTCAGGACGATGGCTCCGGTGCCGGCGAGAAACGTGATCCAATCGGTTTTCGCGCCCAGCCCTTTCGGACCCACGATGGCTCCGATCGCCAGTTGGGCCACGGTACCCACCACGATTTCCGTCAGCGCGGTGGAGATTCTTAGCCAGATTGCGAGCAGGGTCGCGACCAGCGCCAAACCAACCCAGATGGAAGCTAGCGCCCAGACATTTTCCATGGCCTCGGTTTCCTTGTCTGGATGCTTGCCGGGATATGACTCCGCGACAAGTACCCTTGTCAGGAGTCATCATCTGTTCCGGCGTACGGAGGAACAGCGGTTAGAGGCGAACTCCTTCGCCCTAGATTTCCAAAGTAATCATCGCCGCGCGCAAAGTCAACCAGGAAGTAGGGAAGATTGGCGTGGACGCGGGTCGCTACGTCTTACCCGCCCGATACAGAATGACGCGAACCTTCTCCAAGGTGATGAGCCCGCCGTCCAGCATCTCGTCGAGGCGCGGCAAAATCTTTTCGATACGCTCGGTAAATTCGACAACTTCGACGATCAAGGGCAAGTCTTGCGAGAGGCGCAAGAGCTTGTCGGTGTGATAGATGCTGGAACCGCCGTAGCCTGCAACACCACGCAGCACGGTCGCGCCCGAGAAGCCTTCCTTGCGCAGCATCTCGACGATGGCTTGGTACAACGCCTTGCCGTGCCACTTGTCGGACTCCCCGATGTGGATGCGCATCAGCGTGCGCTCGCCTTCAAACTTCTCGTGTGTCATGCTTTGCTCCTAGAATCTGTTTGCCAGGCGAATGCCGGCAACCGAGAGAAACAGACCCACTACGACACTGGCGGCAACATAGGATGTGGCCGAGAGCCATTCACCGTCTTCCAGCATCTTTGCAGTTTCCCATCCGAAGCTGGAAAAGGTGGTGTAGCCGCCGAAAAAACCAACGGTGATGGCAACGCGCCAGTCCGGCGAGATCACGATGCGATTCAGCGTGAACTGGCCGATGAGGCCGAGAAAAAAGCATCCTGTGAGGTTAATAAGCAGGGTGCCGTACGGGAACGTGCCGCTCACACGCACTTGAGCGAAGCCCTGTAGTCCATAACGCAGCAGCGTTCCGATGGCTCCGAAGATTGCGATTAATGTCAGGCGCAAGTTTGCTCCGATCCTTAGCTTCGTCCGGCAGCGACACAGTGCCGAGGCGAGCGGTAAGAATTCTGCGCGACGCGCCGAAACAAAAAACTCCTGGCGCCGCTTGGCAGCCAGGAGTCATTAGTTCCGGCGATTTCTCCAGAACGGTTAAGGCGAACCCCATCGCCTCGAAGATGGTATTTCGGCGACAGTTTAGCCGCGATGTTTCCGCTTCACAATAGCGGCTCGCCGGTGATGTGCGGAGTCCGTAATCGAGCCTCCGCTCCGATCCCGGACAGTCGTCTTTATGGAGAACGTCGGCGGTGCGCGCCGTAGGACTCCGCCGCCGACTACCTAGGAAAGTTGTGGAGTTCGTAAGGGCCGCTTCGGGAGGTGCGAGTGCCAGCCGTATCTTGACTTGAGGCTAAGCGCATCGCAGACTTTCCATATGGCCCACACGTATATGCTGTTCGATTTTGGCACCGACGAAGAGAAAGCCCAGCAGGCACGCCACAAGCTCGAGGGATGGAAGCAGGCGTTTCGTCTCGATAAAAAACTGCAGGTAAAGTTCGACCGCGGCGAAGACCTTGGCGCGGAAGCGACGGAAGTAGAAGAGCCGCCGAAAAAAGCGGAAAAGGCGAAGGCCAAATCGAAAGCGAGGACGGCGAAGGCCTCCGGCGCGGCGGATGCCAAGAACGGCTCCGTGAAGCTGCTGGTGCGCCTCTATTTCTCCGCTCACGAAAAACTGTCCGAGCAGCAATGGCTCGACCGCATCCCCGCCGACGAGCTTTTTAAGGGCGCGGCGCCGAAGGTTGTTCGTGAGGGCGAGCCGGCGTTTCCGGAGGTTCTCAAGCAATTCGACTCTCTCGAATAGCCTTTAGCCTATGGAACCAGCCCGCCCCCGATTCGCACAATCGAAAGCGTTTCCGGTATAATTGGGTTTCCGCGGCCTATCGACACCACTTCATGACTTGGGTTCAAGACGAGGGTAACTGAATGGCAGTACAAACTCGCGTCAGAGTGGCAAAACTGGACACCGTCCGATTTCGCGGCCTCGACCGCGACACTCTGGTTCGTCTGTACCGCACGATGTTTCTCTCCCGCCGGTTGGATGACCGCGAAATCCAGCTGAAACGCCAGAACCGGATCTACTTCCAAATCTCCAGCGCCGGCCATGAAGCTGTTACGGCCGCAATGGGGTTGCTTCTTCGTCCCGGCGTCGATTGGGTTTATCCCTACTATCGCGACCGCGCGCTATGCCTGATGCTCGGTGTTACGCCATTGGAGATGTTGCTGCAAGCGGTCGGCGCCAAAGACGACCCGGCCTCGGGTGGCCGGCAGATGCCCTCGCACTGGGGGCACAACAAATGGAACATCGTCAGCCGCTCGTCGTGCACCGGGACGCAGTTCGTGCAAGCGGTGGGCTCGGCGGAAGCCACGCTTTACTACGAGCATCGTCAAAAAGCGCTGGCGCAGGCCAAGAAGGCCCCGCTGGGCGAGTACGTGCACCACGACAGCGATGAAATCGTGTACGTCTCGGCCGGCGACGGGGCGACCAGCGAAGGTGAGTTCTGGGAATCGCTGAACGCGGCCTGCGCGAAGAAGCTTCCGCTGCTGTACGTCATCGAAGACAACGGCTACGCCATTTCGGTTCCCGTTGAAGTGCAGACCGCAGGTGGCAGCATTTCCCGGTTGGTCCGCAGCTTCCCGGGTTTGCACGTCGCCGAGTGCGATGGTACCGATCCGCTTGAAAGCTATGCCGCCGGCAAAGAAGCTGTCGAGTATTGCCGGCAGCGCCGCGGCCCAGCGCTGATCCACGCGCACGTCATTCGCCACTACTCCCATTCGCTGTCCGACGACGAAAAACTCTATAAGACCGCCGAAGAGCGCGAGGAGGAAGCGCACCGCGACCCGCTGTCGAAATTCTCACTTTTCCTGGTACGCGAGGGGCTGCTCGATCAGAAACAAATCGAGGCACTGGAAGCCGAAGTCGATCGGGAAGTCCGCGAAGCCGGCGATCAGGCTCTCGCCGCCGAGCAACCCTCGATCGATTCGATTCGCGTCAACGTCTATTCGCCTGACGTCGATCCGACATCTTCCAGCTTCGCCGCGGAGCCGCAACTTCACGGCGCGCCCAAGACCATGGTCGAAATGGTCGCGGCCACTCTTTCCGACGAAATGTCGCGCGACGAACGGATCACAGTTTTCGGCGAAGACGTCGCGGACGCCAGCCGCGAAGAAAACCTCAAGCAGGTAAAAGGGAAGGGCGGGGTCTTCAAGGCCACGTCCGGCTTGCAGAGAAAATACGGCGCGGATCGCGTCTTCAACACGCCCCTTGCTGAAGCCAGTATCGTCGGCCGGGCGATCGGTATGGCCGTTCGCGGACTCAAACCCGTCGCGGAGATTCAATTCTTTGATTACATCTGGCCGGCGATGATGCAAATTCGCGACGAGCTGTGCGTCTTCCGGTGGCGCTCCAATGGGAATTTCAAGTCGCCGGCGGTGCTGCGCGTGGCGATCGGCGGTTATCTGACCGGTGGCGGTGTTTATCACAGCCAGAGCGGTGAATCGATTTTCGCACATTGCCCGGGGTTGCGCGTGGTCATGCCGTCCACGGCGCTGGACGTCGCGGGACTGTTGCGCACCGCCATTCGCTGCGACGACCCGGTGATGTTCCTCGAACACAAGCATCTCTACCGGCAGCCGTACAATCGCTCCGAATATCCCGGCTCGGATTACACCGTGCCATTCGGCAAGGCTCGCCTGGTAAAGGAAGGCAGCGACGTAAGCATCGTGACCTACGGCGCCATTGTGCACCGCGCGGAAGTGGCGGCGGCGCAGCTGCAGCGCGAAGGCATTTCCGTCGAGATCATCGATCTTCGTTCCTTGTCGCCTTACGATTGGGAAGCGATTGCCGCGACGGTGCGCAAGAATCATCGCGTGATCGTCGCGTACGAAGACATGCTGAGCTTCGGTTATGGCGCGGAAATCGCCGCGCGCATCGCGCAAGAGCTGTTCGAGGAATTGGACGCGCCGGTCACGCGGGTAGCCGCCATGGACACCTTCTGCGCCTACCAGCCAAAGCTGGAAGACGTGATCCTGCCGCAAACGGATCACTTGACCGCCGCAGTTAAGCAACTTCTCGAGTACTAGGTCCGAGAGGTAGACGCCTGAACGGTCCGGAAACTTTTTTCTCCCTCGAATCGTATGCAATGGTAGAACTGGCGAAGCAAGGCTCTGTGGAGGTGCAGCGATGATCTGCGTCAACTGTCAAAAGCGCATCACGGACGGATCCAACTTTTGCTACAACTGCGGCGCGAAGCAGCCCCCGTCTCCTTCCTTCGGGGCGGATTGGGATGCCGGCGGGAAAAAGCGGCTAGTGCGTTCGAGCACGGACAAGAAGATTGCCGGAGTCTGCGGCGGCTTGGCCGACTACTTCGATGTAGATGCAACGATTATAAGGATTTGCTGGTTGCTGGCGTTCTTGTGCGCTGGAACTGGCCTGCTGGCCTACGTCATTCTGTGGATCGCACTGCCCATCGCTCCCACGGGGATAGCCCCAGTGTCCCCGGCTCCGGTCACATCGCAACCTATTACGCGCTAGGACGCCCGACAGGCAACTCATACGCTGCAACGAAGCAAGGACGGACGCGTCCGTCCTTGCTTCGTCTCCCGAAGTATCCGTAAGGCTATGAAAACACAGGGATTGCTGACGAATTGGCGCGTCTAAAGCCACTTGTAAGTGCATGAAAAGGCGAGACATATATTCGCCTCGGAGTGATGTTTAGAAAGTGAAGGTTGGAACCGGAAGAGTTTTGACGCAGCTTTCTATGAGAGGCATATTACCAGAAAGGTATACGCTTGTCAAGGGAAATTTTTTGGGGTGGAGGCAGCCAGGGCGGTTTCCCAATTCGGGATTGCTTGCGGAACCATCTGCGGTCCTGCGGAAAAATGGGTGGCGCCGAGCCGCAGCGTGCATGAGTTGACGCCGGGCAGGGCGAGCCCAGCCGGTACAAGGTCAGGCCTTCGCGGCTCTCGGGGGACGGGGTCTTCCTCCGCTGCGTTCGAAAATTGGATGATCCAGGGAGACGAGACCTGCTCC
>Ga0187871_10004623_pt1 | contig 10247 bp, 5 predicted proteins | sample June2016WEW_16_1_FD_132988 | JGI IMG/M metagenome (GOLD analysis project Ga0187871, IMG submission 132988) | Peatland microbial communities from SPRUCE experiment site at the Marcell Experimental Forest, Minnesota, USA - June2016WEW_16_10 | ecosystem: Environmental > Terrestrial > Soil >...
AGCTTCAACTCTTCCTGGCTGGCGTGTCCGCTAACGTGTACCGGCGGCGAGGAACCGTCGTCATAAATCACATGCGCGTCGCGACGGAATAGATGATCGACCACGCGATAGATCGCCTTCTCGTTGCCGGGGATAATGCGCGAGGAAAGAACCACGGTGTCGCCCGGCTGAATGCGCGCATGCTTGTGATTGTCGACCGCCGCGCGGGACAGCGCCGACATCGGCTCGCCCTGCGTTCCGCTGATCAGCACGCAGACTTTTTCGGGCGGAAAGTCGCGGATCTGCGCGGGATGAATCAGCACGCCGTCTGGAATCTCAATGTAGCCGAGGTCCTGTGCGATCTCCGTCGACTCTGTCATGGAACGCCCAACCAACGCGACCTTGCGGCCGTTTTCGAAGGCCTGATCAATCGCCAGCTTGATGCGATGAATTGACGATGAGAAACAGGAGATAAACAATCGCCGCTCAGCCGTGGCAAAGATCTCCTGAAACTTGGCACGCACCGCACGCTCGCTGGGCGTATACCCCTTGCGCTCGACGTTGGTGGAATCCTGAAACAGCGCCAGCACACCTTCCGTGCCGTATTCGGCAAAGGTATGCAGATCGAAGAGCCGGTTGTCCGTGGGCGTGGGATCAACTTTGAAATCACCGGTATGAATCAACGTGCCCATCGGCGTGTGGATCGCCAGTGCTACGCAATCCACCAGGCTATGCGTCACCCGGATGGGATTGATGGTGAACGGCCCGATCTTGAAGCGCTCGCCGGCTTTGATTTCGTTGAGTTCGGCGTTGTCGAGCAGCGCGTGCTCTTCCAGCTTGCCCTCGACCAGGGCCAGCGTGAACTCCGTGGCGTAAACCGGAACGTTCAGCTCCGAGAGCAGCCACGGCAGCGCACCGATGTGGTCCTCGTGACCGTGCGTCAGCACCACCGCGCGCACATGTTTGCGGTTCTCGATGAGATAGCTGAAGTCGGGAACGACGATGTCGACACCGAGCAGCTCGGCTTCGGGGAACATGAGTCCGGCGTCGATGACGATGATGTCATCGGCCCAGCGAATGGCCATGCAATTCATGCCGAATTCGCCGAGTCCGCCGAGGGGTATGACCTGTAGTTTTCCTGTAGGCATCTGCAACTCTCGATGCTAGCACACGGACGCGGAGTTCCTCTTGCGGCCAAGTACCTGATTCCGGCAACGCCGGCTGGAAAGATTTCGCTGTCGGTGCGGTGCTACACTTGCGCGCAATGGAGAAGCCCGACAATGCCGTAGCGACAGTGCCCTCCGATGGCAACGTGCCGGCCGGAACTCTGTATCTGGTGGGAACGCCGATCGGCAATCTCGACGACATTACCCTGCGGGCGCTGCGCGTGCTGAAAGAAGTCGACCTGATCGCCTGCGAGGACACGCGGCACACGGCGCACCTTCTGAACCACTACGGTATCGACAAGCCGACCATCAGTTATCACGAGCACAATGAGCTGACGCGGGCGGCCGAACTGGTGGTGCATCTGGAGCGCGGCGACAACGTTGCCGTGGTGAGCGACGCCGGCATGCCGGGGGTCAGCGATCCCGGATACCGGCTGGTTGCGTTGGCGATTCGCCATCATATTCGCGTGGTGCCGATTCCGGGCGCTTCGGCGTTCTTGTCGGCGTTGGTCGCCAGCGGACTTCCGACCGATGCCTTTCATTTCGGCGGCTTTCTTCCAGCAAAATCTGGAGCTCGACGAACCGCGCTGGAGTTGATTCGTAGTTCAACCCGGACAGAACTTTTTTACGAAGCGCCGCACCGCATTGTCGAATGCCTGCGCGACATTGTTGAAATGCTGGGGCCGGAGCGGCACGTTGTGGTGGCGCGCGAAGTGACTAAGTTGCACGAAGAGTTTCTTCGCGGACGTGCTGAAGACATCCTAGCGCAACTGGAACAGCGCAGCGAAGTGCGCGGCGAGATTACACTGCTGATCGGCAAAGCCGAAGAAGCTGCACCCGCTGCAGTCACTAAGAAGACGATCGCACAGCGCGTACAAGAGTTGATGCGCGAGGAAAAGCTGGAAGAGAAATCCGCGTTGAAGCAGGCTGCGAAGGAATTCGGCCTGTCGAAGAGCGAAGCCTACCGCGAATTCCAGCGCACGAAAATTTAACTCCGCGCACTGCCCGTCCAAAATCTACACCTGAAATGCGCACTCATGTTGCGCGCTGCCTCTGCCGATTGCATCTCTGGGTCCGCCTTCTGCGGCTCCCGGAGGGTTCATGCGTTACTTCTTCTGTTCTCTGCTGCTCGGCTCCGTGCTCCTGGCCCAGCAGGAATATCAACCCGTCCAGAATTTTTCTAACAGCCAAGGCACGTTTTATGTTGACGGGATTTCGTACCAATATGCGGCGGGGAAAGATTACACGGTAGTCGCCGCGGCGCATTCCGCCATCAATCACAAATTCCTCGCTGTCAAATTGCGCGTGTACAACGCGGGGCAGCATTCGGTGACCATTAAGCCGGAAGACGTTCTGGTGGAGGACGCTGTCGCTGCCCGGGCGCTGACTCCAGTCTCTGCGATGTCGCTGGCTGATAAGATGCGCAAGCCGTACAACATGGCGCGCTACTCGGTGAGCAACGGCGGCGGAGATACTTCGGAGGCGCCCATCACCAGCGACATGATGAACCCGCAGTTCATGCAGATGATGCGGGCCATGGCGTTACGCACTCCCACAAGTGCCGCGGCCGTCGGGCAAAATCTGCTCTACACAGACACGCCGGGAGCGCTGGAGTCGGAGGCGCCACGGGGCAGCGCCGAGTGCGACCAGGTGTGCCGGTTACGCCTGCGGGAGTCGCAGCAGACGGATGCGCTGACGCAGCTCCAGAGATATACCTCGCCGGATTATGTGGAGCAATGCAGCTTGCGGTCGAACACCATTCCTCCACGAGCGAACGTAGGCGGCGTGTTGTACTTTCCTCTAGGCAAGCTGGCGCAGGAATCGTCGGCCCTGAATCACGTCAAGAAGAGAAGGATCGTGCGCGTGACCGTGCCGGTGGACGGCGAGAGCTTTCAGTTCGTGTTGCTGGTGGAATAGCTATTGCCGCCCGGAGTCGCACTCAACTCGCTCGACGGAAGCAGGCAGCCAAATCAATCGCCTCAGATCGTTCTGCGTCGGGCCTAGTAGCCGAGGATGCTTGCGCAATGAAACCTCGTACCGGGTATGACCGTTCTGAGATTTCGCAACCAGCACCGCTGAATCGCTCGTCTGCGATACCTGCTGAGGAACGCCGAGCACAGTATCGTAGTCCGCCCATTCCTGCTTCCGTCCGTTTATTGCTTCTGCCGCCACTGCGCTTTCATCCAAGCGCCATGGCTGATGTCCTTGATCTACTGATTGCTGAAGTTCGCGTGCCGCTTTTCTATCAACTTTCCAAGTCCACACTTTGTGAGCGCAGTTGTCGGCAGTAACGGCAGTGCTGACAAATGGAAACGCGAAGGCAGCTGCGAAGAGAAATATGCAGTTTAGAAGTTTCATTTTCTAGCTGATAGCTGATAGCTGAAAGCCGACGGCCTCTTCCTACGCGAACGCCGTCTCCGTGTATTCGCCGTAGACCTGGCGCAACGCATCGCAGATTTCGCCCACCGTCGCATACGCTTTCACCGCGTCGAGGATAAACGGCATGGTGTTCACCGGCGAAATCTTGCCGTCCGCGCCGGCCGTGGGCTCCTGTGCCGCCGCTTTCTTCAGCGCGTCGAGGCAGCGACGAACCTCGTCATTCGAACGCCGCGACCGCAGAGCATTCAGCTTCTTGGTCTGCGCCTGTGCCACCTCTTCGCCGATGTAGAGAATGTGCGGTGACGGCTCGTCGACCACAAACTCATTGGCGCCCACTGTGATCTTCTCTTTCGCTTCATTTGCGCGCTGGAACTGGTAGCTGGCCTCGGCAATCTCCTTCTGCGGATAGCCCTTCTCGATGGCCGCCACCATTCCGCCCATCGCATCCAGCTTCTCGAAGTAGTCGAACGCGCCGTTCTCCATGTCGAGCGTCAACCGTTCGACGAAGTACGAGCCGCCCAACGGATCAACCGTCTGCGCGACGCCAGACTCGTAGGCGATGATCTGCTGCGTGCGAAGCGCGATGCGCACCGCTTCTTCGGTCGGCAGAGCGAGAGCTTCGTCGTAGCTGTCAGTGTGTAGCGACTGCGTTCCCCCCAGCACTCCGGCCAGCGCTTGGATGGCCACGCGGGCAATGTTGTTCATCGGCTGCTGCGCCGTCAGCGAGACGCCCGCGGTCTGCGTGTGGAAGCGCATCAGCCACGACCGCTGGTTCTTCGCGCCGAATCGATCTTTCATCAGGCGGTACCAGATCTTGCGCGCCGCGCGGTACTTCGCGATCTCCTCGAAAAAATCGTTGTGCGCGTTGAAGAAGAAGCTGAGGCGCGGGCCGAACTCGTCGACATCGAGCCCACGTCGGCGCGCCCACTCGACGTACTCCACGCCGTCGTAGATGGTGAACGCCAGCTCTTGCAGCGCGGTCGAGCCGGCCTCGCGGATGTGGTAGCCGCTGATCGAAATGGTGTTGAACTTCGGAATGAACTTCGAGCCGAACTCAAATGTGTCGATGACCAGCCGCATCGACGGCGCCGGCGGATAGATGTATTCCTTCTGCGCGATGTATTCCTTCAGAATGTCGTTCTGCGTGGTGCCGGAAATCTTGTTCCAGTCCGCGCCCTGCTTCTCGGCAACCGCCAGGTACATGGCCCACAGGATCGACGCGGGCGAGTTGATGGTCATCGACACCGTCGTCTTCTCCAGATCGATGCCGTCGAAGAGGATCTCCATGTCCTCGAGCGAATCGATAGCGACGCCGCATTTGCCAACCTCGCCTTCGCTGAAGGGATGATCGCTGTCGTAGCCCATCAGCGTCGGCAGATCGAAGGCCACCGACAAACCCTGACCGCCGTGCGCCAGCAAGTACTTGTAGCGCTGGTTCGTCTCCTCAGGCGAGGCAAAGCCCGAGAACTGGCGCATGGTCCACATCTTGCCGCGGTAGCCCGACGCGTGAATGCCGCGCGTGAACGGCGCTTGCCCGGGATAGTTCAGGTAGCTGTCGTAGTTCCAGTCCTCCGGCAGATCGGCCTGCGTGTAGAGGCGGCGGATGGGCAGGCCTGAAATCGTGGTGAAGCGCGCGTGGCCCTGGTCGTCCAGATTGGAGCCGGTCGGCGCACCGATGGGCTTCTCGGGATTCTTCTCGAGCGTCGGCGCCAGAGTCTTCTCCGCCCACTGCTTCTCGGAGTCGGAGGGATGCCGCCCCGCCTCGAACAGATCGGTGACAGGCGATTCAGACAGAACTTTACCGTCGGTCGTACTTTTAGCCATGAGCTACCCCACTCAAAGGACGTACCTTCCATGCTAGTAGATGCGGGCGATGGGGGCAAGGCGGCACGGCATCGGTCGACCTGCATTCGCCTGCTACGCCAAGGTCGGATTGGACGAGTAATGCGTTGACTTCTCTGTTACGCTTGCGCGATAAAAATCCCTCAAGGAGACCGTAATGAAAACCCGCCTGCTCTTGATGGTCTGCACGCTGATCACTCTTTTCGCTATCGGCTCCGCTTCCGCAACACCGCCAGCCGGCAGTTCCAACAACTACCTGGCACTCGGTGACAGCATTGTCTTCGGCTACATCACCGAGGCCGGATATGACTATTACTACCCAACAAATTTCGTCGGCTATGGTGATTGGGACAGCTTGGCGCTAGGCCTGAACCTGGCGAACGGCGGCTGCCCCGGCGAGACCACCGGAAGCTTCCTTTCGCGCACCGCGCCCGACAACGGATGCCGCGCTTACCGCGCCTTGTTTCCGCTGCACGTGATCTACCCCTCGGTCAACGCTACGCAATTGGCCTATGCCACCAGCTATCTGAAGCAAAATACCAGCGTAGCTCTGGTGACGATTCAGCTCGGCGCAAACGACATTCTCCTGCTGGAGCAGCAGTGCAATAACGACCCAACCTGCATCGAGAATGGCGCTCCGCAAGTTTTCGCCACGGCAGAAGCCAACATGACGACCAGCCTGGCTGCGCTGCGTGCCACGGGATACAGCGGTCCCATCATCGTCCTAAATTACTATTCGCCCGATTACTCCAACCAGTTCGATACCGAGATCACCGAAGGTCTGAACCAGGCGATTACCGCGCCAGCGCCCGCGTACGGTGCCGTGGTAGCCGATGTGTTTTCGGCGTTCGAGGCTGCGTCCTCGAATCCATTTGCAGGAGGCCAAACGTGTGTCGCCGGTTTGCTGGCGCCGGCCAACCCACAGACCAGTCCGCCAACCTGCGACGACCATCCCAGCCAGTACGGCCATAAACTGACGGCGCAGGTGGTAGCCTCAGCGTATCAAGAGCGCCGGTAACGGGAAGGGAAAGAGCCGCCATCGCGCCTTTAATCTTGGGAGTGCGTGGCTCCCAGTCTGGAACCCGAGGTGCCCCATCCGAGCCGGTTTTGCTTGGGCAGGATTTTCGTTTGTGACGGGGAGATTTCGGCTCGCTGAAATTCCCTGATCGAGTGAAAGAAAATCGACAGGAAGGAACGAAAGAAAACAGCCGCAACACAAAAAATAAAAAAGCCGGGACCTTAATGTGGTGGAAGATTCTCCAGCTTCTGAAGCAACAAATCCACCCCTCAAAGCGGAAATCCGAGATCAAGGCCAAAGGCTAAGAGCAGCGCGGCGGGTGTCGATCTATCCACTTTCTTTGAGAACGAAACCCACCCAGGCAAAGCGGGCTTGGGTGGGGCAGCCTCTTGTTCTCATTGCCGAAGAGGAACAGGTGACCTGTAATTTCTGCTGAGTCGCCTGACGGCAGAGCTTACTTGTGATTCTTGTTGGCCGCCTGGGCAGACATTCTAAGCTGCTGGTTCGCCTGATCAAGCAGGTCCTTGGCCTTTTGGGCGTGACCGTCCATGTCCCACTCATTGTCTTGCTGGGCAGCGATGATCTTGTCATAGGCCTGTTGGGTGAGGCGCTGAGCGGCGGCCAGATTGGGATGATGATGCGGGTTAACGTTCTCCACCGGCTTCTGCGCGACCAGTATTCCTCCACACAACACCGTGATACCCAACAGCACTTTCAGAATGTTTCGAGTCATGCTTTTCTTTCCTCCTCGATCAATTGAACAGCAATTGAACTCATGTTTTGAAACCCGACAAAACGTGCAAAGTTCCTGTTCGCGCTTTGAGACATTTCCACAAACCGGCGGGGTGCCCCACTCATTCCTGGAGTTGGAATGAGTGGGCTCTCGTTTACCATGAAGTCTCGGTTCGTCGACGACCCACCAGTCATCGTTCAATCACTCTTCCACCCCACACATTCGAAATTCGCGAATGTGTGGGGCACCCGGCCTACGCTTCCGTCTAACAGCCCGACTGCCACGGTCAGCGATCAAAACAAAAGCCCCACCCAAGCAGACGCGGCTCGGATGGGGCACCCTCGTGATCTGATTCTGGACCAAACTATCCACGATCCACTACTTAGTGAATATCAAACATCTCCTGGTGCAGCGCGGGGTCGCTCTTGACCAGCACGGCCTTGCCGGTCAGCTCTTCCAGTTCGCCGATGAGCTTGCCGTTGTTGGCCTTCAGCGTCTTGGCTACTTCGGGGTTCACGCGCACCATGATGTCCTTGCCATCGTGGCCGCGGGTCATCTTGCGCATCTCGATGTAGAGTTCGTTGCAGACCGTGGGCACCGACTTCACGAAGCCCGCGCCGGTGCAATACGGACAGGGTTCGCCCAGCGTGCGCTCCAGCGACTGTTTGACGCGCTTGCGGGTGATGGCCACCAGTCCGAAATCGTTGAACTGGAGAACCTTCGACGGCGCGCGATCGCTGCGCAGCGCCTCTTCCAGCGCCATCATGACCTTCTGGCGATTCTTGCGCTCGTCCATGTCGATGAAGTCGATGACGATGATGCCGCCCAGGTCGCGCAGCCGGATCTGCCGCACGATCTCCTTGATGGCGTCGACGTTGACCTTCACGATGGTGTCTTCCAGCCGCTGCGTCTTGCCGACAAACTTGCCGGTGTTGACGTCGATGGCGACCAGCGCTTCGGTCTGGTTGATGACGATGTGGCCGCCGCTCTTCAACCATACCTTCGACTTGAGCGAGCGGTTGATCTCGTCCTGAATGGCGAACTCTTCGAACAACGGCGTCTCTTTGGTGTACAGCTTGATGCGGCGCACCAGCGACGGCTGGAAGCGGCTGGCGAAGCGCACCACGCGCTCGTATTCGTCTTCCGTGTCCACCCAGATCTGGGAAAAGTCGGCGTTGACCTGGTCCCGCAGCACGCGCTCCACCAGATTGAGGTCGTGATAGATGAGCGCCGGAGACTTGCTGTTCTCGGCGCGCGTCTTGATCTCGGCCCACAGATGTTTCAGGAAGCGGATGTCGGCGCGAAGCTCGTCTTCCTTGATGTTAGCGGCGGCGGTGCGGACGATAAATCCGCCCAGGCCGTTTTCGCGCTCGCTGGTAACGATGCGCTTCAGGCGCTGGCGCTCCTCGTCGGAGGCAATCTTGCGCGAGACGCCGACGTGGTTGACTGTCGGCATGTAGACCAGAAAGCGGCCCGGCAGCGCGATGTGGCTGGTGATGCGCGCGCCTTTCTTGCCGATGGGCTCCTTGGCAATCTGGATCAGGACTTCCTGACCTTCTTTCAGCAGGTCGCTGATGAGCGGCTGATTGCGGCTGCTGTTGGGACGGCTGCGCATGTTGCGGCGCGGTCCGCCGCCACCACGGCGTCCGCGATCGCGGTCAAAGCGACCGCCGCGCCGGGGCTCGTGTCCCGGACGCTGCTCAACATTGCGCTGCTGGTAGGCAGCGGTAGGAGCGACGGCGCGCAACTCGGCGCGGCCGTTGGTCTCCTCGCCTTCGCCGAGCTCGTCTTCCTCGTCTTCTTCTTCTTCGCCGGCGGCAAAGATGTTTTCGCCGCGCTCTTCGGCAGCGACTACTTCGTCTTCGTCGACGTCTTCAATCTTCGGAACCCAGCGCTCGAAGGTATTGCCCGCCTCGAGAGTTTCCTCTTCCAGCACGAGTTCCTCGTCTCCGGCAACCTCGCTCATCGCGTTCAGATCGTCGGGAACGGGATGGTAGTCCATCTCTTCGTCTTCCAGAACTTCATGCTCAAGGGTGCGTCCCTCGGGCGCGCTGGACGGCGCGGCCTGCTGTTCAGGATTCGTCTGTTCTGGAGATGCAACTTCCACATGCGGCAGCTCGAAGTTTCCCTCAGGTGTCTCGACCTCATGCTCGTCTGCGTGGTGAGCCAGGTGTTCGTAGCGGTTCTCGTGATCGCTCACAGCTTCGACGTGCTGCTGCTCGGCTTCGCTCGTCTGCGTCGAATCGCTGTGATGCTGGTCGTCGACGGCCGTTTCGTTCCACGCAGGCATGGTCGCGGTTTCGACGGCTGCGGGGTCAAGCGAGAGCGAGTTCTCGGCTTCGGCAACCGGCACTGCTTCATGGCGCGCCGCTTCCGCTTGCGCCTTCTCGGCGGCAGCAGCCTCGGCTGCGGCTTCAGCGGCCTTGCGGCGCCAGCCCCAGCGGCGTTTCGACTTCGGTTTTTCTTCCGCTACCGGAACGGCGGCTTCGACCTGCTCGGTCTCAACGGCTGCAACCGTCTCCGTCTCGGTGACGTCGTAGCCCTCGTCGAGATGAAGCGATTCTTCCTGGATTTCCTCGCTTACCATTTCGGGAGTAACGAAGTCTTCCACCGGCATGCTGGCGACGCCATCGTTGGCGACCTCAACAGCGCTCGGCGCTTCCGCTTCGGCGGCAGGCTGAGGCAGCTTGCGGTACTTCGAAATCGATTCTCCAGGCAGGATGATCGGGGTATAGCCCGCGGGCGGACCGTACTCCTGACGCGGACGCGAATCGCCACGCGAGTCATTGCGGAAATCCCTACGTGAGTCATTACGTGATTCGTTGCGGAAATCCGACCGCTGCTCCGGCTTGGGTTCAACGCGCGGTGCAGGAGCAGCTTCTACGGCCTTCTCCGGCTCAGGCGTCGTCTCCGGACGGCCATCGCGATCGAAGCGGCCTCCGCGACGTCCACCGCGACGGCGGCGGCGGCCCTTCCAGCGGCGGGCGCCTTCGTCGGATTGCTCTCCCGTCGACGCTTCTTCCTCTTCGCCAGCAGATTGTTCCTGCTCGGAACCAGAAAGCTCTTCCGTGAAATCTTCGGACTCCTCGTCCATCTCAGGGCTTGCGATGGCGCCCTGATGTTCGCTCTG
>Ga0187871_10004624_pt1 | contig 10244 bp, 6 predicted proteins | sample June2016WEW_16_1_FD_132988 | JGI IMG/M metagenome (GOLD analysis project Ga0187871, IMG submission 132988) | Peatland microbial communities from SPRUCE experiment site at the Marcell Experimental Forest, Minnesota, USA - June2016WEW_16_10 | ecosystem: Environmental > Terrestrial > Soil >...
ACCGAGCAGGAGGCCTGGCTGAAGCGCCCGTCATCGGACGACACGCCCATCGATGTGCGCGTGCCCTTGTACATCAAGGAGATCGTGGAGCAGTTGGTGTTCCTGGCGCGCGACGACAAGCGCGTCGACAAGCGTTCCGGAGTTTCGCAGCGGCTGCCCATCTCGGTGCTCGAAAACGTGGTCTCGAACGCGGAGCGGCGCGCGCTGAAGAATAAGGAGCAGGCCGCCGTGCCGCGCGTGCTGGATATCTATTCCGCGCTACCCTCGATCACCGGCAAGATGGAGCTGGAATACGAAGGCGAGTTGAAGGGCGGCGACGCGGTGGCGCGCGAATTGATCCGCGTCGCGGTCGGTAAGGTGTACGACCGGTATTTCGAAGGGGCGAATGTCTCGCAGATCGTGCAGTGGTTCGATCTGGGCGGCAGCTTGAAACTGGACGAAGGCCAGGATGCCGCGGCGATGGTGCAGGCGTTGGGATCGATCCAGGGTCTGATGGAAAAGCTGAAGGCCCTGAAGCTTTCGGCCAACGAGCCGGATGCGATGCGCGCCTCGGCCGCGGAATTTGTGCTGGAGGGGCTATATGCGCACCGGCGCATCAGCCGCAACGAGGAGCGCGAATTCGGAGCGGGCGAACGCAAGCGCGAAGCTCCGTCGCGCGAAGAAGGACCGCCGCAGCGGCCGAACGTGCGGCGGCAATATAACTAGAAGCAGGTTGTAGGTTATGGGTTATGGGTTATGGGTTGTAGATTATGGCAGCGCACCTATCACGCATAACCCACCACCCATAACCTTCTTTTATGAAGATTAAATACTCCAAATACACCGGCGAAGACTTCGGCATCAGCGCCGAAGATCTGCTGCAGGCGCTCTCCGACTTCCTCCTCCAGAGCGGCTTCAACACCCAGTACATGCCCTTCAGCGAGTGGAACGAGCACACCCTGGAGGATCTGAAGAACGCCATCCAGCAGGCGCTCGAGCGCGGCGAGCTTTTCGACAACGAACAAATGCGCGAGATGATGGAGCGGCTGCAAAACCTGTCGGCCGAACAGATGCAAAAGCTGCTCGACAACCTAGTGCAGAAGATGATCGACGAAGGCCAGATCACCGTCGGGCAGCCGGACAATGCGCAGCAGGGCGCGCCCGGCGCGGGCAACGGCCCCGATAGCAAAGTGCGCTTCGAGGTAACCGACAAATCGCTCGACTTTCTGGGCTTCAAGACGTTGAAAGACCTGTTGGGCTCGCTGGGAAAATCCAGCTTCGGCCGCCACGATACGCGCGACCTGGCCACCGGGATCGAGGCGTCCGGTTCGTCGAAGCAATATGAATTCGGCGACACGCTGAACCTGGATATCAGCGAGACGTTGTTTTCGGCCATCCGGCGCGAGGGCGCCAAGGTGCCGCTCGACCTGGAATATAGCGACCTGCACGTGCATCAATGCGAATACCAGAGTTCCTGCGCCACGGTCCTGATGCTCGATTGCAGCCACAGCATGATCCTGTACGGCGAGGACCGTTTCACGCCCGCCAAGAAAGTGGCGCTGGCGCTGGCGCACCTGATCCGCACGCAATATCCGGGCGACAGCTTGCGCTGCGTGCTGTTCCACGATTCGGCCGAGGAACTGGCCATCAGCCAGCTCGCGCGCGTGCAGGTAGGGCCGTATTATACGAACACCCGCGACGGCCTGATCCTGGCGCAGCGCCTGCTGGCCCAGGAGCGCAAAGACATGCGCCAGATCGTGATGATTACCGACGGCAAGCCCAGTTGCCTGACGCTCGAAGACGGGCGCGTATACAAGAACGCGTTCGGCCTCGACCCCCTGGTGATCAGCCGCACGCTGGAGGAAGTCAGCCGCTGTAAGAAGCAGGGCATCCTGATCAACACGTTCATGCTGGCCAGCGATTACGGCTTGGTGAACTTCATTCAAAAAGTAACTGAAATCTGCCGCGGCAAGGCTTATTTCACCACCCCTTACACGCTGGGACAGTACTTACTGATGGATTACATGAATCGCAAGACCCGCACCATTCACTAATGGCGTGTCCGTGGCCGATCCGGCTGGGACAGAATTGGAGGGCGGGCAATCATGCCCGCAGCCGCCTTTCAGGCGGCCAAGCCGGCTCGAAAGCCGGCTGCGGCCAGGATTGGCCGCCCTCCAATTGGGTTTTCAACGGAGCGTGCCGGCGGGACTCTTAAGTCCCGCTGAAGCGTGCGCTTCGAGCGGCTGAGATATGGCATCCACATATCGCGCAGTCATGTTAACCGGAAAAGGCGGACCGGAAGTGCTCGAAATCGTCGAACTGCCGGTGCCTGCCCCCGCGCCCGGAGAACTGCGCGTGCGCGTGCGCGCGGCCGGAGTGGGCGCGACCGATCTGGCCATGTTGGAGGGCAACTATATATTCGCCCCCAAGATTCCGTTCGTGCCCGGCTATGAAACCGTCGGCGAGGTGGACGCTCTGGGCGCGGGTGTCACCGGTTTCGAGTTGGGCCAGCGCGTCGCCGCGCTCACCGTTTATGGGGGCTTCGCGGAGTTCCTGGTGCGCCAGGCCGAACATTTCCTGCCGGTCCCGGATGGCGTCTCCGATCGCGACGCGGCCGCCGTGATTCTGAATTTCGTGACCGCCTGGCAAATGATCCACCGCGTCGCAAAAGTGCGCTCCGGCCAATCCGCCCTGGTCACCGGCGCAGCCGGCGGGGTGGGCACCGCGGCCTTGCAACTGTTGCGGCTGGCGGGCGTGCGGACCTACGGCGCCGCGTCCGCGCCTAAGCATGCCATGTTGCGCGCGCTGGGCGCCACACCGGTCGATTACCGCGCGGGACCGCTCGACGGCCTGGTGCGCGCGCTCGAACCTGCGGGCGTCGACTATGTGTTCGATGCCGTCGGCGGAGCCAACGTCGGTCCCTCGATTCGCGCACTCCGCCCCGGAGGCGTTCTGGTTGGCTTTGGTTTCATGGGCGCCCCCGGAATGTTTTCCAAGCTGGTCACCTTCGTCAGCCTCTTCCTGGGAGCGCGCCTGCGCGGCCGCCGCGGCGAGTTCTACGGCATCACCGGCCTGTACCGCAAGAATCCCCAACCTTTCCGTGAAGATCTTCCCAAGATCTTCGCCCTGCTCGCCGAAAAAAAGATCGACCCGCTGGTCACCCACACCTTCGGACTGCTCGAAGCCAGGCAGGCCATCGAACTCCTCGCGACGGGCACTGTCGCGGGTAAAATCGTGCTTTTGAATGGCTGAGTTTTCAGCCGCCGCGCCGCCCAAGATAATCATGATTCTTTCTTAACGACTTCCTTATGGACCTCTGCTTATCTTGTGAAGAGGTACCCGATGCATGCCAGAACGACGAAGGTGCGCGGCCGGGCCACTCTGCCTCTGGCGGGAGTCGCGCGCCCGGAAATCCCGCTCGAAGTAGTGGTGCCCTACACCAATCAGGCCCTGGCGGCCGAGGCCCTGACGGCCGCTATCGAAATGGCCCGCGGCTTTGACGCGGCGGTCACGTTGATGGCCGTGCATGTCTTGCCGTATCCTTCACCGCTCGAATGTCAGGAAGGCATCCGCCGGCGCCTGGAAGCGGAGCTCACGGCGGTGGCGCGCACCAGTTCGGCGGCCACCCGGGTTAAGCTGGTCTTCGCGCGCGATCGCGAAGACGCTTACCTGGGTCTGTTGAGGCGCCATTCGTTGGTGGTGATTGGCACGCGGGATCGCTGGTGGAGAACCCGTGAGGAACGCCTGGCGCGGAAATTGACCGCCTGCGGACACAGCGTCGCGCTGGTAAAGGTGAAATAAAAACTATGTTGGATCTATTTTTCGTAGGGCTCACGGTTCTGTTTTTCCTGATTGCCTGGGCGTATGTGCGCGGCTGCGACCGCCTCTAGGAGATCGTCATGGAATACATCGTTGCACTGATCGTCGCCGCTGCCGTGGGTGCTTACCTGATCTATGCCCTGTTGCGCCCGGAGCGCTTCTAACCATGACTTCCATAGGATTATTTCAGATCTTCCTCTTCTTCCTCCTTCTGCTGGCGCTGACCAAGCCGCTCGGAGTGTACATGGCGCGCCTGTTCGAGGGCGAGCGCACCTTCCTGCATCCGGTAGTGCGGCCCTTTGAGCGCCTGATTTACAAGATCTGCGGCGTAGACGAAGCCGGCGAGCAGCACTGGACCCACTACGCCGGCTCGCTGCTGGCCTTCAGCCTGGTGGGCATCCTGCTCACTTACCTGATCCAGCGCATCCAGGGAATACTGCCGTTCAACCCGCAAGCCTTTGGCGGAAAGTTGATTCCTCCCGACCTGGCCTTCAATACGGCGGCCAGTTTTGGGACGAACACGAACTGGCAAGCCTATACGCCCGAAACGACCGTCAGTTACTTCACCCAGATGGTGGGGTTGGCCGTGCATAACTTCACTTCCGCGGCGGCCGGCATCGCGACCGCGATGGCCATGGTGCGCGGATTTTCGCGGCGCTCGGCCCTCTCCATCGGCAACTTCTGGGTGGATGTCACCCGCGCCACGCTTTACCTGCTGATTCCGATTTCCATCGTAGCCGCGCTGGTGCTGGTCTCGCAGGGCTGCATTCAGAATTTCCGCGCGTATGACAAGATCTCGACGCTCGAAGGCGGCGCGCAAACCATCGCGCAGGGACCTACCGCTTCGCAGGAAGCCATCAAGATGCTGGGCACCAACGGCGGCGGCTTCTTCAACGCCAATTCCGCGCATCCCTTCGAGAACCCCACACCTTTCTCGAACTTCCTGCAGATTCTGCTGATCTTCGCCATCCCCGCCGGCTTGACCTACACATTCGGCAAAATGGTGAAGGATACGCGGCAAGGGTGGGCGCTATTTGCCGCCATGAGCGTGGTATTCCTCGCGGGCGTCTTCGTGGTTTATCCCGCGGAGCAATCCGGCAATCCCAACCTGACTAAACTCGGCCTGCAGAACGAGGCGACCGCCGCGCAGCCGGGCGGCAACATGGAAGGCAAGGAAGTGCGCTTCGGCATTCCCGCGTCGTCCCTGTTCGCCGTCGTCACCACGGACGCCAGTTGTGGCGCGGTGAACAGCCTGCACGACAGTTACACGCCCCTGGGCGGCATGGTCCCCATGGTCAACATCCAGCTTGGGGAAGTCATCTTCGGCGGCGTGGGCGCCGGCCTCTATGGAATGCTGATGTATGCCATCCTGGCTGTCTTCCTGGCGGGCCTGATGGTGGGCCGCACGCCCGAATATCTGTGCAAGAAGATCGAGCAGAAGGAAGTCAAAATGGCCATGCTGGCCATGCTGGTTCTGGCGGCCAGCATTCTGCTGTTTTCGGCCGGCGGCATAGCGGCGCATTTCGCCAAGAACGCCTGGATCAATCCGCCGGGACCCGGCATCGCCAACCTCACCAATAAAGGACCGCATGGACTGTCCGAGATGCTTTATGCGTACACCAGCGCCACCGGCAACAATGGCAGCGCCTTCATGGGCTTGAATGCCAACACGCCGTTCTTCAACACCACCATCGGATACGCCATGCTGATCGGGCGCTTCCTGATGATGATTCCGCTGCTGGCGGCCGCGGGCAGCCTGGCCCGGAAAAAGATGGTGCCGGTTTCGGCCGGGACCTTCCCCACGCACGGCGGTCTCTTTGTAGCCTGGCTGGTGGGCGTGATTCTGGTGGTCGGCGCGCTGACTTTCTTCCCCGCGCTGTGCCTCGGCCCGGTGGTCGAGCACTTCCTGATGAATAACGGAAAGTTGTTTTCCGTGCTGATTATGGGGTTCTGGAGTTGAGACAATGCCTGTGATGGAACCGCCGCCGTCTTCTTCCACTTACGCCACCGAGCCGCTCTTGATTTCCAAGAAGGCCGTGCGCGCGCGCCCGCTCTTCGACCCGCCCATCGTCAAACGCGCCATTAGCGATTCGTTCTTCAAACTGCATCCGCGGCTGATGATGAAGAATCCCGTCATGTTCGTGGTGGAAATCGGCGCGGCCATGACCACGCTCGAGGTCGTCAAGGATCTCGCGCAGGGCCACAATATCGGGTTCACATTTCAGATCACGCTCTGGCTGTGGTTTACGGTGCTGTTCGCGAATTTCGCGGAAGCCATGGCGGAAGGCCGCGGCAAGGCGCAAGCCGATACGCTGCGCAAGACCAAGACCGAGACCATGGCCAAGCGGCTGAAGAACGGCAAGAAGTACGAGACCGTGGCCGCCACCCAACTGCGCCGCGGCGACGTGGTGCTGGTGGAGCGCGGCGACGTGATCCCCGGCGATGGCGATGTGATCGAAGGCATCGCCAGCGTAGACGAATCCGCGATTACCGGCGAAAGCGCCCCGGTGATCCGCGAATCCGGCGGCGATCGCAGCGCGGTCACCGGCGGCACACGCGTCCTGTCCGACCAGATCAAAGTGCAGATCACCTCGAATCCCGGCGAAACGTTTCTGGACCGCATGATCGCGCTGGTGGAAGGGGCGGAGCGGCAGAAGACTCCCAACGAAATCGCGCTGAACATCGTGATCGCCGGCCTGACCTTTATCTTCCTGCTGGCCGTAGTGAGCCTGTATCCGTTCGCGCAGTACAGTGTACAATCCGCGGGCGCCGGCCAGGCCCCCAGCGTGACCGTGCTGATTTCGCTGCTGGTTTGCCTGATCCCCACCACCATCGGCGGATTGCTTTCCGCCATCGGCATCGCGGGCATGGATCGCGTGATGCAGCACAACGTGCTGGCGATGAGCGGCAAGGCCGTGGAAGCCGCCGGCGACGTGAACACCCTGCTGCTCGATAAGACCGGGACCATCACGCTGGGCAACCGGCAGGCCGTGGAGTTCATTCCCATCGGCGACGCTTCCGAAGGCGAGTTGGCCGACGCGGCGCAGCTTTCCAGCCTGGCCGACGAAACGCCGGAAGGCCGCTCCATCGTGGTGCTTGCCAAGGAAAAATATGCGTACCGCGGCCGCGAGGTGGGCGAGCACGAAGCGCATTTCATCCCGTTCACCGCGCAGACGCGCATGAGCGGCGTGGATCTGGACGGCCGCCGCATCCGCAAGGGAGCTACCGAATCCGTGGTGGAGTTTGTGCAGGAGCAGGGCGGCAAGATCCCTCCGGAGTTGACCGAAACCACGCAGCGCATTTCCCGTTCCGGCGGCACGCCCCTGGTGGTCGCGGACCGCGGCCGCGTGCTGGGCGTCATTCATTTGAAGGATGTGGTCAAGGGCGGCATGCGCGAGCGCTTCGAGCAATTGCGCCGCATCGGTATCCGCACGGTCATGATCACGGGCGACAACCCGCTGACGGCGGCGGCCATCGCGGCGGAAGCCGGCGTCGACGACTTCCTGGCTCAAGCCACCCCTAAAGACAAGATGGATCTGATCAAGAAAGAGCAGGCCGGGGGACGCCTGGTCGCTATGACCGGCGACGGCACCAACGACGCGCCGGCGCTGGCGCAGGCGGATGTGGGCCTGGCCATGAATACGGGCACCATGGCCGCCAAGGAAGCCGGCAACATGGTGGACCTAGACAGTAATCCGACCAAGCTGATCGAAGTAGTGGCCATCGGCAAGCAATTGCTCATGACCCGCGGATCGCTGACTACCTTCTCGATCGCCAATGACGTGGCTAAGTACTTCGCGATTCTGCCCGCCATGTTCATGGCTACTTATCCGTCACTCGAAAAACTGAATATCATGTGGCTGCGGAACCCGCAGAGCGCCGTGCTGGCCGCGGTGATTTTCAATGCTCTGATCATCATCGCGCTGATCCCACTGGCGCTGCGCGGCGTCGCCTACAAGCCGCTCAGCGCGGCTGCCTTATTGCGGCGCAATCTGTTGATCTACGGCGTGGGCGGAGTGATCGCCCCGTTCCCCGGCATCTGGGTGATCGACCGCCTGCTGGGTCTGCTGCATTTGGCCTGAGGAATAACTCCATGAAACAGATATTGATTCCCGCTGTAATGCTGACGCTGGTGATTACGGTGCTTACCGGCTTGGTTTACCCGCTGGTGGTGACCGGACTCGCCCAACTCATCTTCCCTCACCAGGCCAACGGCAGCCTGATTATGGCAAATGGCAAGATCGCCGGTTCCGAGCTAATCGGCCAGAAGTTTGCCAAGCCGGAATATTTCCACGGGCGTCCATCGGCCGCCGGCGACGGCTACGATGCCGCTAACTCCGGCGGCACGAACCTGGGACCCACGAACCAGGCCCTGATAGACCGGGTCAGGGACGATGTCAAGAAGTTCCGCCAGGATAATCCCACTTACACCGGTCCCATACCGGCCGACTTACTGACCACTTCCGGCAGCGGCCTCGATCCGCACATCAGCCCGGCATCCGCGTACGCCCAGGTGGATCGCGTGGCCAAGGCGCGCGGCGTCTCCCCGGACACCATTCGCCAGGCCGTGGAGCGGCATGTGGAAGGCCGCCAGTTCGGCATCTTAGGCGAACCGCGTGTCAACGTGTTGGCCCTGAACCTGGACCTCGACAAGCGCTAAGTCCGCGTGGCGAACCGTTGAAAACCCAATTGGGGGGGCGGGCAATCATGCCCGCAGCCGCCTTTCAGGCGGCTAACTAAGCCGGCTGGAAAGCCGACCCCAGCGGGGACCCCGGGCCAGGATTGGCCGCCCTCCAAATTGAGTTTTCATCGCATTTGGTGGCCCGCAGGGCCATCGTGACACGCTTCAACGTGCCGCGGCGAACCTCAGTTCGCCGTCCGGCTTCTTTGGATAACGCCACGGATGGCGCCATTCCCTGCCCCAGACCGTACAATAAATGTACCGATGCCCTTCCTCACCCCGCCGCAGCGCGCCTTTCTGAACTCCGTCTCGGAACTTGCCTATGCCAACCCGTTTCTGCCCGCCCGCGTTGAAATCGAGCGCGCCGTCCTGGGCGCCGACTTCGTACCGGGCGAGCCCGTCTGGAGCCAGCATGTCCACGATCCGGACCAGCCCCGCGCCAACGTCTGGCGCATCGTGGGGCGCGTGGAGGCCCTCGCCCAGCAGCTTCAAACCCGGCTCCGCGAAGGCGTGGAAGCCCAACCGTCCGACCTCGTGCTGTATGAAGACGCGGTTCTGCACCTGCTCTATCAGCGCTACTATAGCCATTTCTTCGCCGCCGCTTTCGGACCCGCCGCGGCTCAAAGCGATCCGGCCCGCTGGCGCTTTTACAACAATTTCCTGGCCGACTGGCGCGCCTTCTTCTACATCGAGGGCGTGCGCTTCCCCACCGGCCACGATCCCCGCCACACCTTCGCCTGCTTCCGCCAGATCCAGTGCGCGTTCGAGCAGGTATTCCGCGACATCATCGGCAGCTCTTTGCCAGCCGCGCGCCTGCGCGCTTCCATCTGGCAATCCATTTTCACCCACGATATCCGCCGCTACCGCCGTACGCTCTACGCGCGCATGGGCGAATTTGCCACGCTCATTACCGGCCCATCCGGCACCGGTAAGGAACTCGTCGCGCGCGCCATCGCGCAGTCGCGCTACGTGCCCTTCGACGACCAGCGCCTCTCCTTCGCGGACGATTGTGGTTTCTTCCCGATCAACATCTCGGCCCTCTCGCCCACGCTGGTCGAATCGGAGTTGTTCGGTCATCGCCGGGGCTCCTTCACCGGCGCTGTAGCCGATCGCAAGGGCTGGCTCGAAACCTGTCCCGAACTCGGATCGGTCTTTCTCGATGAGTTGGGCGATCTGGATCCGGCCATTCAGGTGAAACTGCTGCGTGTCATCGAGACCCGCACCTTTCACCCCGTAGGCGACACCGCCGCCCGCCAGTTCCGCGGCAAGTTGATCACCGCCACCAACCGGGAGTTGGCCGCCCTCATCGCGAAGGGCCGCTTCCGCGAGGATCTCTACTACCGCCTGTGCTCGGATCAGGTGGCCACCCCCGCGCTGGCCGAACAACTGGCCGATTCGCCCACGGTCCTGCGCGAGCTGGTCTTCTATATGTCCCGCCGCGTGGCTGGAGAGGAGGCCGAAGCGCTCGCGCGCGAAGTCCTCGACTGGCTGGACGCCAACCTGCCCGCGGACTACGCCTGGCCCGGCAACTATCGCGAGTTGGAGCAGTGCGTGAAGAACGTGCTCATCCGCCGCAATTACCAGCCGTCGCGGCCTCGCGCCCGCAATCCCGTAGACCGGTTCGCGCTGGACGCCCGCGCCGGACGCCTTTCCGCCGACGAGTTACTCACGCGCTACGTCACCATCGTTTACAGCCGCACCGGCAGCTACGAGGAAACGGCCCGCCGCTTGGCGCTCGACCGCCGCACCGTCAAGGCCAAAGTCG
>Ga0187871_10004625_pt1 | contig 10243 bp, 8 predicted proteins | sample June2016WEW_16_1_FD_132988 | JGI IMG/M metagenome (GOLD analysis project Ga0187871, IMG submission 132988) | Peatland microbial communities from SPRUCE experiment site at the Marcell Experimental Forest, Minnesota, USA - June2016WEW_16_10 | ecosystem: Environmental > Terrestrial > Soil >...
ACAGGTCCGCTCGGTTTCGGGCTTCGTGTCGGTCATCGTGGCGGCGGTCATCTGGATCGCGCTGCTCGGCCCGGTGATCGCGCTGCTGACCCACCTGTCCTGGAGTGCGATTCGCAGCTCGCTGAGCGCCCCCGGGGCGCTCGACCCGCTCGTGGTCTCGCTCGAGTCCGGCGCCGTCACCCTCGGCGTGCTGTTCGTGCTCGGCACGCCGCTCGCGTGGCTGATGGCCCGCGGACGGCTGCCATTCCCGCGGGTCTGGGAGGCGGGCGTGCTGTGCAGCCTGCTGCTGCCGCCACTGGTCATCGGGCTGCTGCTGATCTTCATGGTCGGCCCGTACACGCCGATCGGCGAGCTGCTGGGCCACCTGAACCTGTCGGCGACCAACACCTTCCTCGCCCTCTGCCTCGCCGAGGTGTACGAATCCGCGCCCTACTACGTGCTGAGCGCGCAGGCCGCGTTCAGCGGCGTGGACCCGCGGCTGGAGCAGCAGGCCCAGCTGCTGGGGGACCGGCCGGCCCGCGTCTTCCGCCGGGTCACCCTGCCGCTGGCCACGCCGGGGCTGGCCATGGGCCTGTCCGTAGCGTGGGCGCGGGCGATGGGCGCGTTTGGCGCCGTGATCATTATCGCCTACCACCCGTTTGGCATACCGTTGCAGATCTATACGACGCTGCAGGAGACGGGGCTCGCCTCGGCGCTGCCCTTCGCCCTGGTCCTGCTGGTGGTCGCGCTGCCGCTGCCGCTGGCCGCCTACATCTGGAGCGCGCGTGCTGAACGCCGACGTCGAGGTTGACCGCCGCGACTTCACCGTGCGCGCGTCCATCGCCGTCCCGCCCGGCGGCCGGCTCGCCCTGTTCGGGCCGTCCGGCGCGGGCAAGACGACGATCCTGGAGGTCATCGCCGGCCTGGTCGCGCCGCGCCGCGGCCGGGTCGTGCTCGGCGAGCGGGTCCTCACCGCCACGTCGCCGCCGGTGCGCGCGGTGCCCCCGTGGAAACGGCGAGTCGGCCTGCTGCGCCAGGACCCCGCCCTGTTCCCGCACTTGTCCGTGCGGGCCAACCTGGCCTACGGCGGCACGGCCGGCGAGCCGGAGCTGGCCGAGATGGCCGGCGTGCTGGGCCTGGGCGGCCTGCTGAACGCCATGCCGGCCCGGCTGTCGGGCGGGCAGGGGCACCGGGTGGCGCTCGGCCGCCTGCTGCTCGCGCCCTGCGACGCCCTGCTGCTCGACGAGCCGTTCACCGGCCTGGACGCCAGCCTGCGCCGCGGGCTGACGGACCTGGTCGCCGGGCTGGTGACCGCACGTGGGGTGCCCGCCGTACTGGTCGCGCACGAGCTCGCGGACGCGCAGGCCTTCGCCGACCGGCTCGCGGTACTGGACCGGGGTGAGCTGCTGCAGGACGGCCCGCCGGACGAGGTGGTGCTGCGCCCGGCGTCGCGCCGGGCGGCGGAACTGTTTGGCTACCTTGGCTTTGTGCCTGTGCCTGTGCCGGGGCTGCCGGCGGGCGCCGGTCTGGCCGGAATTCATCCTGACCGGACCCTGCCGGGAGCCCACCCCAACCATGGCGTGGTCCTTACCGGGACCGTCAGCACCCGGCGCCCGGCCGGCGCGGGCTGGGAGGCCGACGTGCGCGTGGCCGGCACGGTGATCACCTGCCGCCTGCCGGATCGGCCCCCGGACGGGGAGTTCGTGCTGACCGCGCTCGACCCGCCCTACTTCGGCCCGGACGGCACGGCGGTGCCCGCCCCGGATCGCCGCCCGGAACAAGGCCCCAGCCAAGCACGCAGCCAAGCACGCGGCCAAGCACGCGGCCAAGCACGCGGGCCAGCACGCGGGCCAGCACGCGGGCAGGTGCGCGGCTGATGGGCCCCGCCACGAGCGGTTCCCGGCTCCGGCTCGCCCGCCAGGCCCGCGGGTTCTCCCAGCAGCAGCTGGCCGGGATGGCCGGGGTGTCCCGGCAGGCGGTCTCGGCGCTGGAGTCCGGGCTGTCCGACCCGTCGCTGCGGGTGGCGCTGGCCCTGGCCCGCGTGCTCGGGATGACGGTGGAGGAGGTGTTCGGGCCCGGCACGCCGGTACCGGAGATGGCGGCCCGGCCGCTGGCGCCGCTGGCCGGCGGGGCCACCCGGGTCAGGCTGGCCGAGATCGGCGGCACGCTCGTGGCGCTGCCGCTGACCGGCGCTGCGGTGAGCCAGGGTGGTTTCGTGCCGGCCGACGGGCTGGCCAGCGGTTCCGGGCCGGCCGGTGCCGCCCGTCCCGTCCGCCCGCTTAGCCCGCCCCGCCCGACGCTGGTCGTAGCCGGCTGCGACCCGGCGTTCCCGCTGCTGGAGGCGCCGCTGGCCCTGCTCGACCCGCCGGTGTCGTTCGCCTGGTGGCCGTGCGCGAGCGGTCAAGCGCTGGAGCTGGCTGCGGCGGGGCTGGTGCACGCCGCGGGCGTGCACGGCCGGTCCGCCGACGACAACCTCGCTTCCGCGCGAACGGCTCTTCCGCAGGGCGCCGAGGTATATGGGTTCTGCGGGTGGCGCGAGGGACTCGTGCTCCAGGCCGGGCTGGCCGCCCGCGTGTCCGGCCTGGTCGACGTGGTGAAGGCCGGGCTGCGGCTGGTCAACCGGGAGCCTGGCTCGGAGGCGCGGCTGCTGCTCGACCAGGAACTGGCTGCGATCGGGGCCAGCCCGGGCGATCTGGCCGGTTACCAGAGCCAGGCCACCGGCCATCTGGACGTCGCGTCGGCCATCGCCGCCGGGCTGGCCGACGTGGGGGTGGCCAGCGAGCCGGCCGCGCTGGCTTACGGCCTGGACTTCGTCCCGCTGGCCGCGGAGCAGTTCGACCTGGTGATCCCGGCCGGCCAGGCCGGCTCCCGGGAAGTGCCGGGCCTGCTCAAGGTGCTGTCGTCGCGCTGGCTGCTGGACCAGCTGGCCACCTTGCCCGGTTACGACCCGGCGCCCTGCGGTGAGCACGTCGCGACGCTGCTGCCGCTGCGTCCGTAGCGCGCGGCGAAGCGGCGCAGGATGGCGGACGGGTGCGTGACGTTGCTGCGGGCGGCCATGGCCTTGAGGTCCTCGGCCTCTTCGGGCCGGAAGTACCCCGCGTACTTGTAGGCGTCGATCCGGGTGCACAGGCCGGTGACGTCCAGTTCGGGGTGGAACTGGGTGGCATACATGTTGGAGCCGACCCGGAACGCCTGGACCGGGCAGGTGGCCGAGCTGGCCAGCAGCGTAGCGTGGCCCGGCAGCCGGCTGATCGCTTCCTTGTGGCCGGTGAAGGCGTCGAACGTGTCCGGCAGGTCGCGCAGCAGGGGATCGGCGCGGCCCTCGGGGGTGAGGCTGATCGTGACCGCGCTGACCGGCTCGGTGTACTGCCGGTCCACGGTCGCGCCCGTGTGCCGGCCGAGCGCCCCGATCCCGTAGCAGGCCCCGAGGAAGGGGAAGTCCGCGCTGACCACCCGGTCCAGCAGGGCGCTCAGGTCGGCCTCGATCCGCCGATGGACCGCGGACTTCTGGTGCTCCGGATCGGTGTAGTTGAACGGGCCGCCGCCGAGCACGATGCCGGACCAGTCCTGCAGGTCAACGGGGCCCAGCGGGTGCTGCTCCAGCCGTATCCGGCGCAGCTCGCCCTCGCTCAGCCCAGCGTGAGCCAGAAACGCCGCGTACTCGTTGTCCGACGCGGCGCCCTCGCCGCGCACCCCGAGCAGCAGGAACGGTTTCACCTGTTCACCCTAGTGATCTGAAGTACTGCCGGGGGAATGAAGCTATGCGGAGTAAAGTCATGGCCGGCCAGAGTTGTTCCCGGGCAGCCCACGGCCGGTCACGCCTGAAGGAGGCCAGCGGACCTGAGCGGCACCCCGCTGCCCGCCGCCTGAACCGCCTCCCCGGGTCCCGCTAGCCGCCCGGAGTGTGGCAGTGTGGCGGTCATGCTTTTCCCCACCTCGCTGGTCGGTAGTTACCCCCAGCCGGACTGGCTGATCGACCGGGGCCGTCTCCGGCACCGGCTCCCGCCCCGGGTGCGGGCCAGCGAACTGTGGCGCGTGCAGCCCGCCTACCTGGAGCAGGCCCAGCGGGACGCGACCCTGCTCGCCATCCGGGACCAGGAGCGGGCCGGCCTGGACATCCTGACCGACGGCGAGCAGTGCCGGGAGAGCTACTCCAACCGGTTCGCGACCGCGCTGGACGGCGTGGACATCGACAATCCGGGCACGGCGCTGGACCGCAGCGGCTCGCCGAACCCGGTGCCCCGGGTGGCCGGCCCGATCCGGCGTCGGCATCCGGTCGAGGCGGCGGATGCTGAGTTCCTGCGGGCCAATACCGGCCGGACGGTCAAGATGACGGTGCCCGGCCCGTTCACCATGGCCCAGCAGGCGCAGAATGACTACTACACCAGCCCCGAGGACCTGGCGCTCGGCTACGCCGAGGCGGTGCACGACGAGGTGGCGGACCTGTTCGCGGCGGGCGCCGACATCGTGCAGCTGGACGAGCCCTACCTGCAGGCCCGGCCGGAGGAGGCCCGCAAGTACGGCGTCAAGGCCATCAACCGGGCGCTGGACGGCATCACCGGCACCACGGCCGTTCACCTGTGCTTCGGTTACGCCGCGATCATCCACGACCGGCCGGAGGGGTATTCGTTCCTGCCGGAGCTGGCCGCGTGCGAGTGCGACCAGATCTCGGTCGAGACCGCCCAGTCCGGCCTGGACTGCGAGGTCCTGTCCCGGCTGGACGGCAAGACGATCATTCTCGGCGTGCTCAACCTGGGTGACGAGACCGTGGAGAGCCCCGATGAGGTCATCGCCCGGGTCCGCCGGGCTCTGGAGTACGTGCCGGCTGAGCGCCTCGTGCTGGCCCCGGACTGCGGGATGAAATACCTGCCGCGCCCGTCGGCCTTCGGCAAGCTGTCCGCGATGACCGCCGCCGCGGCCACGCTGCGCGCCGAAGCCGCCTAGCTCGGTTCGAGGTAGTAGCGCCTAGCTCGGTTCGAGGTAGTAGAGCGCCAGGCTGGCGACGCTCATCGCCGCGCCGGGCGTGGTCTGGCCGGTCGGGCTCTGGCAGTGGCAGTCGAGGTTGGGGAAGACGCCGCCGATCGCGAGGTCAAAGATGATGTGGTACCCGTGGTCCACACCCTGGGTCCACGCGGTGCTCCCGACCCGGCTCTCGTTGACGCTGAAGTACTCCTGGCCGTTGTGGTACCAGCGGATCTGCTGGTCGGCGGCGTTACGGCGGTCGACGACCACCGCGTAGCTCTGATAGCTGGTGCCACAGCTGGGACAGGGCCGCAGCCCGCTCCCCAAACCGGAGCCCTCGTGACACGGGCCGGTCGTCCCGTCCGGATTCTTCTGGATGAGGTTGCCGCAGTGCAGCGTGCCCGAGTCGTGGGTGGCGGAGTCCACGTCCTCCAGGATGTCGATCTCCCCGGTCTCCGGCCATTTTCCCGGTCCCACCAGCCAGAAGGCCGGCCAGTAACCGGTCAGGTTCGCGGCGTCGGGCTGCTTGATGGATGCGGTGACCATCATCTCGCCGCCGGCCGGGGCGCCGAAGTTGGTGTTCCTGGTCTGGATTCGGGCCGAGGTCCAGGAGGAACCGTTCCGCAACGGGACGATCTGCAGATCGCCGTGGCCGTCGAGGCGCACGTTCGAGGTTGAGGCGGTGTTCCGCTCGATTTCACCGGTGCCGAACGTGCCCTGACCGGTGTCGAACTTCCACGTGCTGCTGTTGAGGCTCTGGCCCGCGGGCCCGTTGAAGCTGTCCGACCAGACCTTGACCCACGGTTTGGCCGGGGCGGTGGGCATCGTCTGGACCGAGGGGGCGGGCGCGTCGGCTGAGCAGCCCAGAACCGTCACGGCGATGGCGACGCCGATCCCTGCCATCAGCACCCGGGATCTGCGTGCAGCCCGGGTGCGCACGGTCTTGCCCCCCAAGGATGCGGCCGTGACCAGCAGGCAAAACGGGCAAACGCCCATCACCCCGCATGTCGTGGAAGAAGGCTATCTTGCCGACGGCACTCCGGAACGCACTGAAGCTTATCTTGAATTCGCTATCTTGAATTCGTTTCTGGGGGGATCAGGCCTGGCGGCGCAGCCAGGCCTGCGGCTGGCCTGATTCCGCGGCGATAGCCCTCCAGGTCCAGCCGTCGGCCCGGCGCCGTCTGATGTAACCGGCTACGGTGGCGTAGCCCAGAGCGCCCGCGACGTCCGCGGCCCGCTGCTGGGCCGCGTGCCGTTTGGCCGCGTGCGCGACGATCTCCAGCCCATGCCGGCGCAGCGCGGATTCGACCTGGTGGGCGGAAAGGCCGGTTTCTGTGGCGATCGCGTTGACGGTCTGGTACCCGATGTGGTGCCGTTCGCGCAGATAGCTGGCCACGTCATCGAAGCCGAGGCGGCGCACGACGGGCAGCCACGCGACGTCAGGCCGGCCTGCGCTCCGCTGCCGGGCGAGGCGCGCCAGGGCCGGGTCGAGCTGGCTGAGGTGCCGGGACAGCCAGTCCTTGTGCAGTCCGGCGGCGCGGCTGGTGGCCGCCAGGCTGGCGCCCGCCGCCATCTGGGCCACGACGAAAGCCTGGATGTCGGGGTAGCCATGCCGGTGGGCCACCTCGGCCGCGACCGCGGCCACCTGCTCGCTGGCCCGCTGCCGGTTCGCTTCGGCGGACCGGGCGCGCGAGGCCGGCGTGGCGGCTTGGGCCGCCTTGCGGCGGCGCTGCTCCGGGAAGGGCCGTCCCCGCGCGGCGGCCGCAGCGGCGCGGGTCAGCTCCCCGCGGCGGGCCCGTTCGCGGCCGGCGGCGCTGCCCTCGCGGATCGCCGGATCGAAGACGAGGCGTGCCGACAGGGACGCGGCCCGGAGCTTGCGGGTTTCCGTGCCCTCCAGCGGCTGGCTCCGTTCCAGGCCGAACGTCTCGCAGTACCATTCCTTGGTCCAGCCGTGCGACGCCAGATGTGCTGCGACCGACCGGAACGCGCGGCCGCAGAGGTGGCACGTCACCCGCCCGCCGTCGGAGATGATCTCACCGACCGGTGCGTAGAAGGGCGTGCCGTCGTCCAGCACACCGGCCACGGCCCGCATACGCGTCGCCGTGCCACAGGCGCCGCCCGCCCCGGCCGCGCCGATGGCGCGGGCCGGGGCGGACGGAGCCGCCAAGGCCGGCGAGGCCATCTCAGCCGCCATCGCCGTCCTCCCGTGGTCGCTAGTATCAATGAGACTACCAGCGCGAGGGCGGCTCGTCACTATGGTCCAGGGCGGCTTGTCACTATCGTCCAGCCGGACGCCCGCTGGCCCGTCGTAGCCTTAGGGCTATGCCGCCATCCGCTGGGCCCTCGCTGTCGCTGTCGGAGTGGCTGGTGCTGTGCCTGGTCGGGGAGGAGCCCCGGCACGGGTTTGGCATCGCCCGGCTGCTGGGGGCGGGCGGCAGCCTGGGGCAGGTGTGGCGGGTGCCCAAGCCGGTGGTCTACCGGGCGCTGCAGCGGCTGGAACAGCTCGGGTATGTGCAGACGACCGGCGTGGAGCCCTCGACCGAGGGCCCGGTCCGGTCGCTGATCGACGTGACCCCGTCCGGCCGGGAGGCGGCGTCGGCCTGGCTGGCCCGGCCCGCCAGCCACAACCGCGATGTGCGCTCAGAACTGCTGGCCAAGCTGGCCCTGCTGGACCGGGCCGGCGCGGACCCGCGCCCGCTGCTGGAGGCGCAGCGCGAGCAGCTCCTGCCCGTGGTCACCGCGCTGCGGGAACGTCTGGCCAGCGCGACCGGATTCGATCGCACGATCGCCGCGTGGCGGTGGGAAACCGTGTCGGCCACGCTCCGGTTTCTGGATGCCGTGAGCAGGGCGCCGGCCGCCATGACGCCGGCGCCCTGACGATCATTGCGGGGCGGTGAGGTCGTTAGAGCGTCCGGCGGCCAGGCGCGGACCACTGGGCGATGGGGCGCCCGCCCGGCCACACTGCCACTGGTGGCCAATCGGGCGAGCCGCCGTCAGTCCGCGTGTTGGAGCACTGTTGCGGCCAGCTGGGGGGCGAGTCCTCCCACGGCTCCTGGCGTCCGTACACGGTGAGGTCCATGAGCGCGTAGCTGTAGTCCATCGCCTCTACGCCGCGGCGTTTCGTCCAGTAGGTTTCGAAAGACGCGGTCGCCGGCCGGCACCGTCTGGATCAACTGCTGCAACGTCTTCGACGCCGCCTTGCCGTTCGGCGGGTACAAGCAGTCCGGCTGGGGCCGCGAAATGGGCCACGAGGTTCTCGAGGCCTACACCGAGGTCAAGGCGGTCACCACCCAACTCTGACCCGGTATGGTGCGGCTCCCGCTCCTGGGAGCCGCACCGCCGGCCGCCTCACGGACGGATGCCTAGTGGCCCGTTGACTGCCGCTTGGCGTGCCGGCCAGGGTGGGTACGGACGCGCTCGGAGCGCATTCCCCTGCTCAGTGGGGCTAGCTTGGCTGGCCGCCGTGATCTCAGGCCGTCCAGTCCAGCGCGACGGCGGCCGTCCAGGACTGGTGCAGCGAGCCGAGCGGCTTGCCGGTGAATGGCTCGAAGTACTCGGCGAACTTCCCGGCCGCGGCGATCTGGCCGAGCGAGTCGCGGCGGAGTTCCTCCGCGCGGCCGGAGTAGCCGAGCTGGCTCAGCGAGTGCCACAGCAGCCAGTCGATGATCGGCCAGACCGGGCCACGCCAGTAGTTGTGCGGTTCGAACGCCGGTTCGGCGGGACTCGTGCTCGGCAGCAGGCGCCTGCGGAACCGCGGGTTGCCGCAGAAGTCCGCGGAGTCGAGCAGCCGCAGCTGGGCGGCGCGCTGGCCAGCGTCCACGGTCTGCGCGAACAGCGGCGCGAAACCCGCGAACGTCCGCAGCCGGATCTGCTCCCCAGCGCGGACGTCATAGTCGGCGCACAGGCCGGACTCCGCGTCGAAGCAGCGTGCCAGCCCCTCGCGGCCGCGGTCCCGCCAGCGGGCCAGCTGCCCGCGGTCGCCGTTACTGGCCCCGGCCACATCGGCCAAGTCGAGCAGCGCGGCGTTCGCCGCGACGAGAACGGCGCTGAAGAACACGTCCTTGATCAGGAACGGGTAGTGGCGGTATATCTCCGCGTCGTCGTACTGGTATTTCCTCAGCAGGCTGACCAGCCATAGGTACCGGTCGTAGTCCCAGTCGGTGGGCCGCTGCGACGGGTCTCCTACCCGACGGATGTCCACGCGGGTGTACTGGCCGGGATCGGCTACTTCAATGCGCGCCAGCGCCCGGTCCCAGCGCGGGGAGTTGTCCGTGCTCTCCCACGGGTGGTAGCAGGTGACCAGCCCCGATGCCTCGGGATCGCGCTGCGTGGCGAGATAGCGGTGCCACTTGACCAGCCGCGGGAAGAGCGCCTGTATGCGCCCGCGGATCTCCGGCTGCTGCGCCTGCGGCGTCAGCTGCCAGATCCGCTGCACGGCTATGGCATGGACCGGCGGCTGGCAGATCCCGGTCGTCCGAACCGGGGGCGCTGGCGCCCCCGACGCGATGGCGCACTCCCACCGCTCCGGCCCGGGAAAGTACGGTTCGCCCGGGCCCGCCCGGAACACGATGTGTGGCACCATGCCCGTCAGCCATTGCGCCGCGAACAGATGCTCAAGCTCCTTCATGGCCCGCCGGACATCCAGGTGCGCCCATCCGATCGCGCTGAAGGCACTGTCCCAGTTCCACTGGTGCGGGTACAGATGCGGTGACGCCTTCGTCCAGCCGCCTGCGTCATTACCATGCAGCACCTCGATTGCCCGGCCCCGCAGCGCTGCGGCAGAGCCGACGGTCACGCTCACTGCGAGTCTTCTCCTGACGCTCGGGCCCGGTTCCCACAACGCCACCGCCGCGGTTATTCATCCTGTTCCGGGTAAGTAAGTCCGCGACCTGACGCATCGTTACGCCACTGCCACGACCATCAGGATGCCCGCAGCCCCCGCAGTCCTGGAGATCGGCGCTAACGGGGAAGAATCGGCGTTAACGGGAGATTAGACGCAAGAAGGATTCTTCAGCAACATCGCCCGGCGAGAGTCTCACAGAACGGCCAGTTGTCTCGCACCGCCGCCGGCATAAACAAGAACGCACTCGTCTTGCCGATCGGCGGTTCCGAACGCACGGATCTAGGCCTTCGCCGCCGCGTCAGGCGGCCTGTCCGGGTGGCCCGTGGGAGTGGAGGATGCGTCCGTCGGGGCTGGTGGCGGTGGTGGTGCCGTCGGGGTGGCAGGTGATTTTCCAGCCCCAGCGGTGGATGACGATGATGTGGTGGAATCTGCAAAACATTGCCAGGTTGCCGAGGGTGG
>Ga0187871_10004626_pt1 | contig 10240 bp, 11 predicted proteins | sample June2016WEW_16_1_FD_132988 | JGI IMG/M metagenome (GOLD analysis project Ga0187871, IMG submission 132988) | Peatland microbial communities from SPRUCE experiment site at the Marcell Experimental Forest, Minnesota, USA - June2016WEW_16_10 | ecosystem: Environmental > Terrestrial > Soil >...
CCGGGCCGTGCTACGCCCGGGTATCTCAGTGTCGGCGCTTGAGAACCCGCCAACATGCGCCGCAAGGATGGTGGCTTGAGAATCTGGCGCTCAAGTTGAAACCGACCGACCGTGGCCGCCCCTCCGACGATGCCGTACACGCGCGAAGACGTAACGCAGTTGTCACTACGCCCCGTGGGTGCAGGCGCGTCAGGCGCAACTCGAATCGGATCTGGTGCGCGCCTGGCGGAACGATCCCATCGCACAGGCTGAGATGCTCCGCGGGGATATTGCTGCCCAGGACAGCGAGTGCGTGCGAATGGCATGGCCCCGAACTAACGGAAAACGCGTGGTTTAGTTTGGTGAGCCGGGCGGGACTCGAACCCAAAGGCCCCACTGAAAAAACGCAAGTTGCTGATTCCAATAAACAGCAAAAACGCTTAAATCGTTCCTTCCGCCGAACCGAGGTACATAGCGGGTACACGGGCTACGAATTTCTTAGTAGCCAATGTCGATCTGGAGGCGCGGCGTGAAGACCATTCGTGCTTGCGCCTATTTGCGCGTCAGTACGTCATCAAGGACCGAGCTTGAAAGGGCGGTGATTCGCGAGCGGGTGGCCGCCGGCTTAGAGTACGCACGCCAGCGCGGTACGCGCTCGGGTCTGGCCATCGGGCGGCCGAGGGCGATACTAGACCGCGACCAAGTTTCCGAGCTTCGAGCAAGCGGCCTTTCTTGGCGCGAGATTGCCCGCAGGCTGGGCGCAGGCGTCGGCACGGTGCGACGAGCCTTCGAAGCAGGCAGAGCGGCAAGAGAGGCGTGCCAAAACCCCGTAGCGGAGGATTTATGAGGGAGCTTGAATCGAAAGGCTCTCGGGTGACGCCAGCCAGTGTGCCAAAAGGAACAGGTTTTGGCAGGGATTGTCAAAAACGTGAAGTCATGAGAATGTTGTGATGCGCCCAATGTTGGCGCCGCCGAATAGAACTATTCCTAGGACTATAACGGCGCGGAGTATGACCGATGCGAAAAAGACGTGAAGTGAATGATGCAACGCGGGTCTCAAATGCGGCCGACCAGTCGGCCGCGAATGAGCAGGAGAAGGAAGAGTCTGATTTCTTCCAGCAGCTTCAGCAGATTCCGGTTGAAGGATGGCAGACCGGCTTCAAGGTGTACGTCTACCGAGTGCTGCCAGTGATCGACAAGAAGGACAACGAGCACTTTTTGTGCAAGGTGACGGAGCCGTTCGATGAGGATTACCTCATGCGGAACTTCGGGAGCGGAAAGTACTACTTGAGGCTCAACAATCAGCGCGGCGAGACAATCGCTTCCAAGACCGTTGCTCTCCACAATCCAGCGTTTCCGCCAAAGGTCTCCCCGGATGAGGTTGTCCGCACCGACCCGCGCAACGAAACGTATTTCAAGGTGTGGGCGCCAAAGGAGCCAGCGGCGGCGGCCGCCCCGCCCTCTTCATCCGCGGCCGACTCCACCGCCGTGCAGGAGCTTTCCAAATTGCTCAACAAGGCCCTCGAACAACGCGAGAAAGGTTCAGCGGCGGACTCGGCGCAATCCAACCTCACCGGCTCATTGGTCCAATGGGCACTCGATCAGACCGGGAAGGAAAGAGAGAGCAACGACCCGACGAAAATGGCAGCGCTGCTCCGAGAGCTTAAGTCGCTACTGCCATCGCAACAGCCGCCGGACGGTCTCGCGCTGATCGAAAAAGTCCTGGCGATTACGGAGAAACTCAACCCGGCGAACCGTGAAGCGCAGCAAGACCCGTTGGATTACGTCGAGAAGGCGGTCAACCTGGTGGAGAAACTGAGGCCCCAGCCCGTGGCTTCGGGCGCGTCCGGCGAGTCCCAGATGGGATCGTGGCAGGAGTTCTTTCAGCCGGTGTTGCCCAGCCTCATTAGCGCGCTGGCCCCTCTTGTCCCCGCCGTGGCCCAAATGATGCTGGCCAAGAATGGCCGGCCGCAGCAGGGTCCGCAGGTCTCACCCGTGGTCGCACCGGTACCCGCGCCCGCAGGAGCCCCACCCGTAGGCGGACAGCCTCAGCAGCAGCCTACTGCACAGGCTCCCGGCCAAGACTTTGCCGAGATGGCTGCGAATATGGCTCCATTGGTTTTCAATGCCATCGCGCAACCTGGAAGGACGGGCGCTGATTTGGCCGACAGCGTGGTTATGCTCTTCGGTCCACTGCGCTATCAGCAGGTCGCAGCGTTCGGCAAGGAAACGCTGCTGACATTCCTGCAATCGCACCCTCTTTGGCAGCAGTTAGGCCCACTTCAGGCGCGAGTGCCGGAGTTTATTGAGGAATTCGTCGCTTACCAGGAGCCCGAAGATGAGGAGCCAGCGGACGAAGCCGAGCCGGAAGAGATGGAAGCGGGGCGCTGAGAAATGGGCGACGATTCGCGCCCGTCTCGATCAAGCGGGCCGTGTGGCGCGTTCAGAACCATTGACGATCAATCTCATCCCCGTGATGCTGCCGGACGGCGAGACGGTGTACACGAGTTCCCAGGAAGCCGACGCGGTTAAGTGGGCCACCCTGCTGGATGTGGCGATCCGTTCAGTAGCGGATACGATTGCAGCCACCCGGCCGGAGCGGCTCATACTCTGGGCGGGAATCGGAGTGCTGTTTGTGGCGGCGACTGTATCGAACGGCAGCCACAGAGAACGGAGCGGGCGAAAGTGCCATTAGCCGACACCATGACGCCCAGCAACGAATCCGGCGCAACCAACCCGTGGATGCCCGAACCAATCGCCTGCGCCATCGACACGCTGCGCGAAACTGTGGACCGCGAACATCTCACGCGCTCAGCCCGGTTGCAGGTCGTTACCCGCGTTCGCCAGGCGATCGTTCCGAAAAGAAAGCCCGGCCGAAAGAACCCCAACATCGATTCCGCCTGGCAGGATTACCAGCGTGGCGTACGCGGTCTGAAGCTGTATCGAAGGCACATACCCGGCCACGGCCGGATGAACCAGTATCATCGTGCCGCCGAAGAAAACAGACTTCTGGACGGTCTCAGGAAGCGCGCCCGCCGGCTGCAAGAGCAGGCAGGCCGGCAAAAAACGAGACTGCTGGGCGCCACGCCAACGCTGCAAGCAGAGCCCGAACCCGGACGTTAGAATTCGTGATTGTCCGGCGGACATTGCCACACCCGCCATTGTCCTGAAGTGTTCGCCTCATAATGCTCACGAAAGGCAAAAGCAGATGGCAAAGAACAATCAGGCGTCGATCAACGCCGACCTGCAAGACGAGATCGACGACCTACAGGACTGCATCGATTCCGCCCGCGATGTGTTGGACGCGGTAAACGACGTGACCTCCAGCCGTGAAGACTTGGCCCAAGCCGTGGTTGACGCACTGGACGCGCTTAACCCGGACGGAGACGAGGATTTGGAAGACGACAACGGGGGGGAATAGTCGCGCCGTCCGCGGTGAATTGTCCCGACCGCAAGCCCGTTAGCCGCATTACCGACCGGGCCAAGCGATACCGCGCGCAAAACGCGATTCGCGGTCCCAGGCGTTGTGTACTTTGCGGCGCGCGGGGCCGCCTGGACGTGATGCACCTGGACGGCGACGAGTCCCACGGAGAGCCGGAAAATCTCGCGTACGGGTGCAGATCCTGCAACGCCAGGCTCGCGCACGCCTTCAAGCGCATCGGTGCTGGCGTGCGGACTCGGCAGTACAATCCGTCATCCGGCGTTCCCACATTCGGCCAGTATATGTGGGCGGTGACCCATCATACTCGGAAAAGCCGCGACGAAGGTGGGGCGATTATCCATGCCACGCCGAAATCAAAGCGAATCGAGTACGCGCAGCGAATCGCAGACATCAAGCGTTCGCGCCGCGATGCTGTACCGTTCTGAGACACCGTCAAGAGCGAACGCGTGTCGTTGGCAGCGGGCGACTCAGTTGTTCCCGAGGCGCGGCGGGGGCGGGTTCAAACGCTCAGCAGTTCTTCCATGCGGCGGATAATCTTCGACGGCGGTACCTTCAGCGTCACCGCGATTCGTACCACGGCGCGAACTGTTGGGCTGTTGATCCCGCGCTCGATGAGGCTGATGTAGGTCCGGTCAAACCCGCTTTCCAGCGCCAACTGTTCCTGAGAAATCTTCTTGCTTTTGCGAGTCTCTCGAAGGGCCTGTCCGAACGCTTTCTCCGGGCCGGCCTTCGGCTGAATCTGCTTGCGTCGATGATTGCGACGTGCTTGCGCCAATGAATCAATGCTGCTACGCTACCGGAGGATATTCCCACGGAGAATATTCCGAATTTCATTCAAACTGATCTGGTTGCGGAGTCTTCTGGAGATATGGCGACGCGGAACAGGTTTTGGCTCAAGCCTACCATGGGCCACGTGGCCCGCATCATGCGGTATCTCGGATGGGAACCCCGCGTGTTCACGAGCAGACTGTTGCCGCATGGCCTAATTCCAACTGGGGCTCCATCTCAAATCGGAGGTCAAGAGAATGTGCCGTTCATTCCGGCTATTCTGGCTGGTTCTGGGCCTTCTGCCGGGTTGGCTCCTGGGGCAAGCTGACTCCGCTACGGCGGGATCGGAAGGCCGCGGGAACACCGTCCGGCCGCTTACGGTTTTTCAGACTCGATATCGGCTGCGAGCGGGCGAACCGGCCAAGATCGACGCGCCACCTGAGACGCTTGATTTCCTCCGGAAAGCGAAGTACCTGACCGTCACGATTGGCGGCGCGGAAGGAAAAGGGCTCGTTCTCGGGCCCAGCATGAGAGGGGGTGATATCCTCCTGGGCGCTTCGCTGACGATGAAGGCGGGCGAGTACGCCGTTACATTATCGGCTGTCGACGAATCCGGGGAGGAGCGGGCGGCGGCGGCCAACGTCACGGTGGAAGCTTTGCCCCCTGTGCCGACAGGCGGCTCGACGCCTCCGGTCGTGCTGTTGAACGGCTGGCAATTCTCGGTCTTGCCGCCAAGCACGTGCCCAATTTCGCCGACAGGGTCGGTTGCAACCTTCGGCAGCCTCGCGTCGCAACTGGTCGCGCCTCAAGTCTACTTCTTCGACAATTGCGTCGAGCAGTCCGTTAACGGCAGCACCATCGAGGAACTGGGCGTGACGCTGGGGCAGTTTCTCAATATGATCGAGTATGCCGGCGGCGCTTTGGTTCCCCAGGTCGATCTGGTCAGCCACAGCATGGGCGGCCTCATCGTCCGTTCCTACCTGGCCGGCCTGCAGGCGAACGACGGCCTGTCTCCGGTCCTCAATCCGAGAGTGCGGAAGTTCATCGAGATCGCCACGCCGAACTTTGGCTCGTTCCTTGCGGCGAATTATTCGGATGCCTTTGCGAGCGGGACTCAGGCTGCCGAGATGGTTCCGGGCAGCGGCTTCTTATGGACCCTCGGAACCTGGAACCAGCGCGGCGACGACCTGCGGGGCGTTGACGCGCTTGCCATCATCGGCAACGCCGGTTACTGGAAGTCGAGCATCTTCTCGTTGACGCAATTGAACAACGCGACTGACGGCGTCGTGTCGTTCACAAGCGCCTCGCTCAACTTCGCCCGCGACCCGTCCCGGACCAGAATATTGCCGTATTGCCATATCGACTCCGCATCGGCCGCGGGGGCATTCATCGACTGTACCGGCAAGGGCATTGCGGATGTGGATGAAGCGCCGGAAACAGGCGTGATCATCCTCTCCTTTCTGGCCAATACGACGGCCTGGCAGTCCGTCGGGTACCCGAACCAGACGCAGTATGGCGGAGCGTATTTTGCGCTGGAGAATGCGGCGGGTACGCAGTACACGCCGTTCAGCAGCGTGACCTGGGGCACGGTTCCCTTCGGGAGCGGCTGGCTGGACACGATTTTCTATAACGAATTCATCAGCGGATCGGCTACCTTCTCGGCCATCAGCACCGCGAACCAGACCACCACCTGCGGGCCATTCACGGCGTCTGGCGGCTACTTTTCGGCGTTCCGCTGCAAGTTCAGCCCCGTGATTTTGTCGGTCGTGCCCCTCCTGCCGAATGCACCGGGGTGGGTCGTCAAATCTGGCGGCGGTATAACCATCAGCGGCGTCGGCTTCGGGTCCCAGTGCTCTACGTGTCAGGTCCTGGCTTATCCTGGCCCGTCGCCCTTGTCGGTTTCCTCCTGGAGCGATCAGACGATTACGGCGTTCCTTCCAGCGACCTATAACGGTATCGCGGAGGTTGTTGTCCAGATTGCATCCGGGTCTGACGCACTTACCTTCATGGCGGCCCCGGCCTCCTCCGTTGCGGTTGCGCCCACAAGTCTGCAATTCGCCTACACGGTGGGCGGGACGGTTCCGGCAGCGCAGTCCATTCAGATCACCAATAGCGGCGGCGGGGCGCTCAACTGGAGTGCTACTACCAGCGCGACGTGGCTGTCAGTAGCGGCGGCATCCGGCACAGCACCGTCAACGCTTTCTGTGCTCGTTTCGCCTACGGGTATTGGCGCGGGAACATACACGGGCAGCGTCCAAATCTCGGCAACTGGCGCATCAAACAGCCCTGTATCGGTCGCAGTTACACTGACGGTGGCCCTGGCTCCGCCTGTACTGACAATCTCGCCCCAAGCGCTTGCGTTCAACTACACGGTGGGCGGGACGATTCCGGCAGCGCAGTCCATCCAGGTCACAAATAGCGGCGGCGGTATGCTCAACTGGAGCGCTACCACCAGCGCGACGTGGCTGTCCGTAGCGGTGACATCCGGCACAGCACCGTCAACGCTTTCCGTGCTCGTCTCTCCTACCGGCCTGGGCGGGGGAACGTACACAGGCAGCGTCCAAATCTCGGCGGCCGGCGCGTCAAATAGCCCTGCATCGGTCGCTGTTACGCTGACGGTGGCCCCGGCTCCGCCTGTGCTGGCGGTGTCGCCTCAAGCGCTCACGTTCAACTACGCGGTGGGTGGGAGGATTCCGGCCGCGCAAGGAATCTCGATCACGAACACGGGCGGAGGGGCGCTTTCGTGGGTCGCGTCGGCCAGCGCCGCATGGGTGGGGCTTTCGCCCGCGTCGGGCACGGCTCCGGCCACGCTGTCCGTCTCGGCGAATCCGGCAACCCTGGCGGCGGGGTCCTACTCGGCCACCGTGCTGATTACCGCAGCGGGCGCAACCGCCAGCCCGGCTTCGGTGTCAGTAACGCTTGTGGTTCAGGCTCCGAGCATCACTGGCGTGACTAACGGCGCCAGCTTTCAGGCCGGTTTTGCGTCCGCTACTTGGGTTTCCATCTTTGGCACAAACCTTTCCCAGACCACTCGACCCTGGCAGAACAGCGATTTTGTAAACGGTCTGTTGCCAACCTCGCTGAGCGGCGTATCGGTTACCATAAACGGCCTTGCCGCTTACGTCGAGTACATCAGCCCCACGCAAGTCAACGTACTGGCGCCAGATGATGCGACGGTGGGCGCGGTCGAGGTCCAGGTGACCGCGGGACAGGTCAAGAGCAATAGCTTCACAGCGCAGAAAGAGCAATTCGCGCCCGCTTTCTTCACGATGGGCGGTAACTACGCGGCGGCGGAACATGCGGATTACACTCTCGTCGGGGAACCTGGCCTCATCGCTGGCGCGATAACCACGCCGGCCAAACCGGGCGAAATAATTCTGATCTACGGAACGGGCTTCGGCCCCACCAGCCCGCCACTTCCTTCCGCCCAACTGGTCACCACGCCTGCCGTGCTGGCCAATTCCGTTCAGGTCACCATCGGAGGCGTGTCGGCGCCTTGGATCTTCGCTGGTCTGGCCGGGTCGGGCCTTTGCCAGTTCAACGTGACGGTTCCGAACGTTCCGAACGGGGACGCGGCCGTGGTGGCTCAGATCGGGGGAGTTCAGACACAGACGGGAGTTCTAATCACCATTCAGCAGTAAGCGAAAAAGGCTTCGCCGGCACGAGGGTGAGGCTGCCGGCGGCCAGGGTACTCGAACAGCGGGAGAGCGGATCTCCCGCGCGGTAGTATCAAGGCCCGGCCTCGTCCTGCACGTGCTAAACTACTTTCGCACTGCGGGTCGGATAGCCTGATCAGCGAAAGCGGTACTCCCTTTGCCATTTCCGGCCCGCCCCTATTCAAAGGGAGCAATATTGTCGGAAGGGACGGCAAACGCATGTCGGCGCAACAGTCGCGCGCCACCAAGATGCCTGAGGTACCAGCCAACCAATGGAATCGTGTGGCTGAGCTTCTGGTCAAGTTCAGGAAGGCAAAGATAGAACTCGATAAATCCTGGGCCACGTTTTCCAAGGAGGATCGCCGCAACGGTGCCCTTCTTCGCAAGGCGACGGAGCGCGCCGCGGCTATGGAATTGGATGCAGGCATCACCCGATCTGAGCAATGGCTCCAGGAAAGGCGCAATGGAATATCACAACGACCCGCATTTGTTCGGGCCTACGAGTGGCAAATGTGCGCGAAAACGGCCGTTCGGGACTTGAGGAACCAGCTTCAACAACCACTTAGCGCATTGGCGGTTCGGCACGCCGAGATTCGAGTGGTTTTGAAACGATTGGATCGTCTGCCGCTACAGCCGTCGACGCAGAGCGTTGACATCATTATCGGAATGCTCGAAGAGGTTGTTAACAGCTCTCCCGAGACAAAGGCTCTAACAGATCGTTCAGGAGCCAGATCTGCATGGCTTGATGCAAGGCTTGCAGAAAGTGCATCGATGAGTTCCGATGTTGAATTGGCAAGGAATGCCAGATTAGCCTATAACACAATCCGGCGCTACCGATCTGGAGCGCCGAGTACGCGTGATCGTTATGTCCGACAGAGGCTTGCATCTGCCTTTGGATGTCCCGTCGCGGATGTTCCAGAGTAGGTAGCAGCCCCCGCACTGGACGCATGTCGAACTCCTAGCCGCGGAGTATCCCAGAGGGCCTCCCAGAGTGATGGAGCGAACGTGGTTCTCCGGCAAGCCGGAATTCACTCTCCTCATCCTTCGGCATGGTTCACCAGATCCTGCATTGCTAACTGCGAATCGCCGACCATTGCTTGGCCCGCGCTCTGAAGCAGTTGGACGTGCCGGCGTCGTGCCCGCGCGACAGCAACTTCTAACGCTTCTCCACCGGGCTCGGGAACGCACGTCAGCAAGACCTTGGCGAGGCTGTCCACGAACGCAAACAAGGCCTGTTGGGCTCGTCCGAGACGGAAGATCTCCCGGCTCATACGTTCCATGCTGGCGGCAAGTCGCGCCTCAGCCCCAATCATCGTGTCTTCTCTCCCGCTCAATTCATGGTCGATAGCTGCCCTGAGAAAGGCGCTAGGGTTGGCGTAGCCTCGGAGCCTCGCCGTCGATTGGAGTCGTTCATCCGTGTCAGCTGTCAACCGAATCGTCCGCCTTGACATAAATCGCCCCTCTACTTAGAAGGTAATGACAGAGGCACTTCGGGACAAGATTTTACTTAAGAAAACAGGGCGTCAGCCAAAGTGGCAGACAATTGCTCGGAACGTCGGACAGCCAAAGTGACCTGGCGTGAGCCAACTACCAAACGAAATCAACCACCTCGTCAGACGATCCTTTATGTTCCACTACCCGGTGTTTGGTTGCCTGGGGGCCGTCTTCGTTGGCGGCCGTTATCACAATCGGTTGCACTTTGTTCACAAAACGGTGCACACCCTCGCGCCAGGTGAATACAGTTGCAAACTGTTCACAAGTTGTTTGCAGACGGTTGCACTTCACAAAAAAGATGTAAATTGAATGTCCCGGCCCGTCCTCGCCATTACCTATATAAGTAGGGGGGTAATTCTCGCAAAATCGATGGACACTACTCCGCAGCCGCGCCGTAGAAAATCGAGATCGGACTTGGTTCACTTGCGCTCCCTTCCTTCGATTCAGCCGGCCACCAAGATCGGGCAAGTGATGTGGGCTTGGGCAGAAATTGAAGCCGCTTTGGCCGCAGGCATGAAGCTCAAAGAGGTCTGGGCGGCTGCGGGTCGCGATGGATTAGAAATGTCGTACGCGCAATTCCGGGTCTACGTCTCGCGGTTGAGGCGACGGCAGCAACGGTCTTGCATATCCGCATCGCAACCGCCGCTCGCAGCTACAGATGGATCGCCCACACTGGCGGCTCCGCCACCGGACGATCCATTCCGCAACCTGCGGGAACAGCGGGAGAAAAAGAAACAAACCACATTCGAGTACGACCCGTTTTCGATTCACAAAAACCTGATCGATTGAGAGGTGAGCTGCGAAAAAATGCTGGGGAATGGAATCTTCAAAGTCTTTTGGCTACAGAGCATTGCAGGGGAATCTGAAAACCTCTGAGTTTCTCTGAAAAACACTCAAATCG
>Ga0187871_10004627_pt1 | contig 10239 bp, 9 predicted proteins | sample June2016WEW_16_1_FD_132988 | JGI IMG/M metagenome (GOLD analysis project Ga0187871, IMG submission 132988) | Peatland microbial communities from SPRUCE experiment site at the Marcell Experimental Forest, Minnesota, USA - June2016WEW_16_10 | ecosystem: Environmental > Terrestrial > Soil >...
CCTCGCGGCAGCCGGTTATCCGCACGCGGGCCGGGGGCGCGACCGCGTCCGGGCTCCTGTTCGCCCGGGTCTTTTAGGATGCTGGACGGGAGAGGTGCCTGCCTTCCGGGCCGGCCGGTTGTCGTCTCCCGCGAAGGGGCGAATGGATGCCTGGTGGGAGTACGCCGCGGACGCGCCGGTGCGCGGTGATCGGTTCCGGGGTGCTCGGCGCGTGCGTGGCGGCCCGGCTGGCCGAGGCGGGCCTCGAGGTGACGCTGCTGGAGCAGGCGGAAGCGGGCCACGCCGCCACCGGGTCGAGCTTCGCGTGGCTGAACTCGAACGACAAGACGCCTCGCGCCTACCATCACCTCAATCACGCTGGGATGCGGGCGTGGGCGCGGCTGTCGGCGAGCCTGAACGGCGCGCAGTGGTACCGGCCCGTCGGCAACATCGAGTGGGCAGCTACCGGTGCCGGGCGCGCGCACCTGGCCGCGCGGGTGCGCCGCCTCACCGGCTGGCGGTACCCGGCGCGGCTGATTGATGCTGCCGAGGCGGCTGCGCTCGAGCCGGCGCTGCGGCTGCCGGCCGCGGTGGCTGAGGTCGCCTGGTTTCCGGCGGAGGGCTATCTGCTCACCGGACCGCTGCTCGGAGCTCTGGCCGGGCGCGCGGCCCGGCACGGGGCCACGGTGCTGACCGGCCCGGCGGGGCGCGTCGTCGGCCTGGCCACTGCCAGCGGCGCTGTGCGGGCGGTCCGGACCGCCGGTGGCCAGCTGATACCGGTGGATGCGGTGGTGTGCTGCGCGGGGCGCTGGACCCCGGAGGTGGCCGCGCTGGCCGGCCCGGCGGGCACGGTGCCGCTGGTCCCGTGGGCAGCGCCGGGAGCAGCGGCACCGGGGCTGGTGGTGCACGCCGGGCCGATGACACCGGCTGGTCCCGCGCGGGTGGTGCATGCTCCCGATGTGTACCTGCGCCGCGGCGCTGGCGGGCTGGTCCACCTGGAAGCGCCCGACGCGGCCGTCGATCTGCATACTCCCCAGAGCGAACTGCGGCACTGGGCGGAAGAGCTGCTGCGCCGCGCGCGGCGGGCAGTCCGCGGGCTGGACGACGCCGACGTCGCCGGTTACCGCGTGTGCGTGCGCCCGATGCCGGCCGACGGCCAGTCCATCGTGGGCTGGCTTCCCGGTATCGGCGGGCTCTACGTGGCGGTGACGCACAGTGGCGTGACCCTCGGCGCGCACCTCGCGGAACTCATCACCGCCGAGCTGGTCAGCGGCACGGCGACCGCCGAGACCGCGCCCTACCAGCCCGGTCGCTTCACCGCTACCGCGCCAGCAGCACAGCGGACCTGACGCGAGTCCCGGCGACCCAGACGAGCGACCAGACACCGCTGCCGACCGTGAACAACATGCGCGGGGTTGCCCATCGAGCCCGATCCGGAGTCCATGACTGGCACGCGCCCGCCCGTTCGGCGGCATAGAGAGCGCATCGCGGCATGGTGCGTCGCCGGACCTTTGGCGAAGGATTAGTGTTCGTGCGAAAGGATGGTAGGCGTGCAACCAGGACAGCAACCGCAGTGGCGGCCGCTCAACCGCCAGGACAGCCATGTGGCGCAGCAGATGGTAGAGCGCGCGGCGGAACTGGCCAGGGATTCCCATGCACGGACCCGGCATGCCGCCGTGCTGGTGAAAGACGGGAGTCTGCTGGCTTGGGGTAACAACGGCGTGCCCTTTCCCGGGGAGGACCACTGCTACTGCAAGTTCGGCGAATTTGGCCACCATGACCAGTGCCGGACGCACGCGGAGCAACGGGCGATCACGCTGGCACATGAAGGTGATGGCTGGCGGATGCTGCAGGGATCAACGCTGATCTATGTCCGCCTCGAGGCGGACGACTCGGTCCGGCTGGAGGAACCTCATTTCTGCGCCCGGTGCAGCCGCCTGGCGTTGTCCCTGGGCGTGGCTGAGTGGATCTTCGCCCTGTCGGATGGCCTGGCCGGGTACTCCTCGGCTGACTATGACAGGGTTGCCCAGCTCAGGTGGTAGCGGTTATTCCACTGAGTAGGCCTCGCCAGTGCCACCCGGACGTTCCCCCCTATTTCACCTACACGGCGTTTGGGTTCACCTCTGCGTGGCGAAAAAGACTGCTGTGAGCAGCAGAGCCAAGGAATTAGTAAAGAAACGTATGGGCATGCCTGATGACGAGACCAGGCAGCTTAACAAAGCGCCGAGGGAAACAGCGGTAGCGGTTGATGCCGGCGATCAAGTCAGGCATATGAGCGGGGCCGCCGGTCTCGACCGCGTCCGTGCGGTTGCGGGGTTCGCCGTTATCGCTTTCCACGCGATGACTTTCGCGGCTGCGTCCTGGAAGCGGCTGGACGAGCCGATCCTGCCGGGCCGCTTCCGGGCCATCTGCCGAGCGCTTAGCAGCCCGGCCGCCCGGCGCTCGCCGGTGCGGGCGCTGCCTGTGCTGCGAGCGGCCGCCATCCTGACTGTCACCTGCACTGCCGGGTGTAGCGCCTTTCACGCGCCCGCCGGGCCACCCGGCATGGAAAAGCAGATCATCATGGGTGAGAGGGTTGGCGCGGCCACCCGGGCGGACGCGTCGCGGTCGGCGTCCGGGCCTGCGGCCAAGCCTGCACCTTCATCCGCCCAGCGCAGGGTCCGGGGCAGCCAGGTCACCGCGATCGGCGATTCGGTCATGTCGGCAGGCGCCATGGCACTCGAATCCGTGCTGCCAGGCATCTACATCGACGCCAAGCCCGACCGGCAGATGCCGGCCGGCCTGGATATTGTGCGCAATCTCGCGAGCAGCGGCCGGCTGCGCCCGATCGTGCTGGTAGGCCTTGGCACCAATTACATCGTCACCACTGGCGAGCTCCAGCAATTGATGCAGCTAATCGGACCATACCGCAAGCTAGTGCTTATCAACACCTATGTGCCCGACGGGTGGAGCAAGGACGTTAACGCCACGATCGCGGCCTTTATCCGCCGGCACCCGAGCATCGTGCTCGCGGACTGGTTCGACACGATCAAAAATCGGACCTACCTGCTATGGCCGGACCAGGTCCATCCGGAGATGCCGGGGACCGTCGTCTACGCCCGCATGGTGTACCGGGCGGTCCAGGCCACACGCGATATCCCCAGCCCAACGCCCGCCGCGCAGCCGGTGATGGCCAGCCGAGCCAGCGCGACACCATCGGCACCGCGGCAACGTACCCATAGGTGACTGACCCAGAATCAGGTTGATGGCGCGCAGCCGCAGCCGGAGGTGATTCCCCGCAGCCGCAGCCGGAGGTTGATTCCCCTCCGGTAGTCCAGCGCAGGCCGGCGGTCCGCACCGGAGACGGTGACGCTCAGTCCTCGAGCGCACCGGGATTAGCCGGGACGTCCACTGCGTGCTCCTTGAGCGCGGCGAGGGGAACGATCTCCAGAGCTCGCTCATGGGTCGAAGCCAGTACCACGTGTGCCGCGGCGCCATCGTGATGAGCCCGCAGCCAGTTCGCTGCCGTCACGCACCAACGGTCCCCGGGCACAAGCCCGGGAAAATGGTACTGGGGCACCGGGGTGCCCAGATCGTTGCCGATGCGACGCTGGTGCTCGAGGAACTCAGCGGTCACCACCGCGCAAATCGTATGACTGCCCAGGTCCTCCGGCCCGGTGCTACAGCACCCATCTCGGTAGAACCCGGTGACCGGGTCGGTGCCACACGGCTCCAGCTCACCGCCGAGCACATTACGATCGCCCATCCCAGCAGTATCGGCGCCAGAGGGCGCGCCGTACAAGGACCGGGTCGGGCACCCGCAGGCGGTGCGCGTGCCTGGCGACCGGTTACGACCGGGCGGCGCCGGGCACGGCAGGAGCCGCCGCGAAGATCAGCATGCCGTCCGCGGGTCTGACCTGGCGAGGCTCCGCCCCGAGCTGAGCCGACACGGTTGCCGTGATCGGGCCTGCGTGCCAGAGAATGGGCTCATAGGGCATGATCAGGACATGCAACGGCAGCGCATGCTGATGGCCGCGGCTACGGCGCCAACGATGACATCTCAGGGGGTGAGCCGATGAGCCAGACCACCAGACCGGGCGAGGCCGAGCACTCGCCGCTGCGGGAAGTTGCCGAGCAGGTCAGGCAGCTTTGGTGGATACCCCTCTTCTCGGGACTGGTCTCGATCGGGCTTGGGCTCGCGATCCTGGCCACTGACTGGACCGTGCACGCCCTGGTCATCATCACGGGCCTGATCTTCATCATCCGCGGGATCGCCCTCGCTTTCAGTCCCGCCTACGCGGGCAGGACGTCGGGCGAGCATGTCGTTGCCGGGATCGCCGCGGTCATCGCCGGTGTCGTCCTGGTGGCCTGGCCCGGCCCGTCCCTGCTCGTCCTGGCCGTTTTCGTCGGCGCCTGGCTCGCCGTATCCGGCAGCTTCCACATCATCACGTCCTTCTCCCGCCGCCGGGAGCTGCCACACTGGGGTTTCACCTGCTCGCTTGGCCTGATCGAATTGCTGCTCGGGATCTGGGCTATGCGACGGCCTGAGGCCACCCTGGCGCTGCTGATCACGATCATCGGCCTCTGGGCGGTGCTGACCGGTGTTATCTACTGCGTGCTTGCCTTCGAGATCCGCAACGCCGCCCGGGCGGTCGCCACAGCACCGGACGTCATCTCAGGCGACCCAGCTCCGAAGACTCCGGATTCACCCGGGAGGCTGTGACGCGTGGCACCAGATGGCGCGACGGCACGTCCCGGCGCAACGGGGTTCACCGCGCAGTCGACCCGAACGACAGCTACGGCAAGCATCTTTCGACGCCTGGGCGGCCGGGCGGCCAGCTGGTCGGACGGCAACGGCCACTACCGCGCCGACTACCGGCGAGATGCTTGCCGATTCGGCTGTCGGATGGCTGACGGGCCTGCCTTTGGGCATGTAGACGGGCAGCACTGGAAACCGCACGCGGAGTTTCCGGACGGCCTCGCCCGGAGATGGCTGCTAGCGGCTGGCCACGGTTCCCGCCCGGAGCTGCAGGACTCCAGAGGTACCCGAGGCTCAGCGCCGGGAGGTGGAGGATGGCTGGACAGCGGGTCTTGAGCATCGTTCTCGCGGGCGGGGCGGGCAAGCGCCTCGCGCCGTTGACCGCGGATCGGGCCAAACCAGCCCTTCCGTTCGGCGGCCTGTACCGGCTGGTGGATTTCACGCTGTCCAACCTCGTCAACGCCGGATGCCGGCGCATCTGCGTTCTCACCCAGTACAAGAGCCACAGCCTGGACCGGCATATCACCACCACCTGGCGGCTGAGCATCCTGGTCGGCGACTACGTGACGCCGGTCCCGGCCCAGCAGCGGCTTGGCCCGCACTGGCAAACCGGCTCGGCGGATGCGATCTACCAGTCGCTGAACCTCATCTATGACGACCGGCCAGACATCGTGGCGGTCTTCGGGGCCGATCATGTGTACCGGATGGACCCGATGCAGATGATCGACCAGCACACGGCCCGGGGCGCGGGGGTCACGGTCGCGGCGATCCCGGTGCCGAGGACGGAGGCGACCGACTTCGGCGTGGTGCAGACCGCGCCGGACGGTCACAGCATCGAGGCGTTCCTGGAAAAGCCGGCCGACCCGCCCGGCCGTCCTGGCCAGCCGGACGAGGCATTCTCCTCCATGGGCAACTACGTGTTCGACAGCGATGTGCTGGTGGATGCGCTGCGGAAGGACGCGGCCGATGATGGCAGCCGGCACAGCATGGGCGGCGACATCATCCCGATGCTGGTGCGGGAGCGCGCCGCGCACGTCTATGACTTCCTGCAGAACAAGGTTCCCGGCGCCGATGCGCGCGACCTGGGCTACTGGCGGGACGTGGGGACGCTCGATTCCTATTTCGATGCGCACATGGACCTGTGCGCGGTCCATCCGGTGTTCAACCTGTACAACGACCGGTGGCCGATCCTGACCCGGGTGCCCTCGCAGCCGCCGGCCAAGTTCGTGCATAACGACGGCGACCGGGTGGGACGGGCGATCGACAGCGTGGTCAGCAACGGCGTCATCGTCTCGGGCGGGCTGGTGCGCAACTCGGTCCTGTCGCCGGGAGCCCGGGTGGACAGCTGGGCCCGGGTGGACCGGGCGGTGATTCTGCACAACTCCCGCGTCAGCCGCCGGGCCGTCGTCGAGAATGCCATCCTGGACAAGAACGTCGTCGTCCTGGAGGGCGCCACGGTCGGGGTGGACAAGGAGCATGACCGGGCCCGCGGTTTCGTAGTGTCCAGCGGCGGCATCACCGTGGTCGGCAAGGGACAGGTGGTGCGGCCATGACCGCGGGCGCCCGGCGAGATCATTGACCGCCAGCGCGAGGACCCCCGAGTTCGGGGAAGCGCGGGACCGGCCTGGGGCAAGGCGGGAGGAGCAGGCATGCTCACAGACTTCTACACGGCATTCGGGACTGTGTGCTTCACGCTGCTCGGGCTCTGGATGGTGGTTCTGCAGACCCGGCACGCGGAATGGCGCGGGGTCGCGGTGCAGCGGCGACGGGCCTACGGGGTCGCGCTGTATTTCTCATTACCCGGGCTGATGAGCCTGTTGTCGCTGGTCGACTCAGCCAGCACGACGCTGTGGCGGGTCTCGTTCGCGATTGTTGCCGCAGGTGGCGCGATCGTGCTGGTGCTACTGCGCGGTTCGCTGCCGGGCTGGGTCGGCCTGGCAGCCTACCTCGCGGCCGTCGCCTTGTACGTTTTGATCGCGGTCGTCGCAGTGGTGCCCAGCGTCGTCGCCGATGTCGGCATGTCGGTTCGGCCGCTGCGCGTTGAGGCGGTGCTGCTCACGATCCTCGTCTTCTTCGGTGCCAACGTGGCGCTGATGCTGTTGTTCGAGGAGACACCGGAGGCCAGCAACCCGGATAGCCGCTGACCCGCTGGGCCTGCTGGTGGCGGTCCTGGCCTACGGGCATGCGCGTGGCCTGGGAGGAGCTTCACGGCCGCCCGGGCGGGCGGGAATCCTGAATATGTGGATCGACTGGTCCTTGGCGCGGACTCTGTTGTCCTGCTCCGGCTTCGCCTTGTCCGAGACAACCACGACCTGGTCGGGCGCGATCCATGACACCCCTTCCACCGTGCCATAGATGATCTCGTCCAGCGCGTTCCGCGGGAACGCGTGGGTGGTGCCCTCGTCGGCGATATCCCAGCTCGTCGGCGTGAGCCTGCCGGTCCATAGCGCCGAGGACACCTGCGAGACAACGACGATCCGATCGCCGTCCACGGAAATGCCGCTGTAATCCTCGAACAACAGCGTCTCCGGCAGCCGAATCCTGGCCACGTGCTCCCAATGGCGCGGGCCGCGGTGGAAGACCTGTATCCGCCCGCCGCCGGGGATGCGGCCCTTGGCGCCTCCTTCGCATTTGTTTCCTTCGCAAAGCCCCAGCAGGTAGCTGCGCCCGTTGCGGTGCACGCACGTCAGGCCCTCCAGGCCCTTGTTGGGCCGGTCGAGCGGGAAGTCCAGCCAGGCCGCTGACAGATAGCGAAAGCTTCCGTCGTACTCCTGCACCTTTGCCATGAAGCATCCCGGCCCCCGGGGCAGAGATTCGATCAGCACATAGAAGCGATCGGACCGGCGATCGTATGCGATGTCCTCGAAGCCTCGGCGGTGACCGCGGTCCTGCTCGATGATGCGGTGGCGCTGCGCGCCCGAGAGCCCGGCTCCGACGCACGCGATGCCGGGCAGGTCGTCAAAAATGATATAGAAGTCGCCGTCTTTGGCGAGGACGCCGCTAGCCTCGAGCCGGGGATCCAGCTGGTCGCCGAGTACATCACGGATCTTCGCTTCCCATAGTAGTTCCAGCTGCTCAGCCAGCGGTTGCACAGTTTTCATTTCTCGGCCTCCTGCATGCGGTACAGGCGCGATCGGCTCACGCCTGCCGCGGCAGCGTTTCCATCTCAACGGGGAAGGCCGCATCAGCGCGGGGCATCGCCTTCCTCAGGCCGTCCAGCTGCCGCCGGGCGCTGTCACGCCGCATGCGGACGTAGTGGACGATTCCCTCGGCCTTCTCGTTCGCATGGCGCAGCTCGTACTGCCGGCACCCGCTGGAATAGACCTCGTCGTTGCTGAACTGCCGCCCGGTGAAGGGCTGGCCGTAGGGCGTGACGGATTCCAGGTAAGCCGCCTGGCGGACACGGTCCCACAGGCCGCCCGCGCCCTCGGCCCCGATGCGCGCGGCAATGGACTCTGGATTGAATTCAGTATCGATCAGGTGTTCCAGGTAGCCCAGGTAGTACCGACGGTAGTCATGATTGCGCAGCAGGTTCTGTACGAGCGGGATGCGCGACGTAGCGTGGTCGCCCGAGTAATTCCTCGTGTTGCTCGGCCAATCGAGAATGTCGGTGTATTGCCACTGGGTGCCGAAGTAGTCGATGCCCAGGCAGTTGTCGTAGTCCCACGGGATGAACGTGAAGTAGGGCGAGCCAACGAAGTCGTCTTCCGCGCCCTTGTGCCCGGAGTTGTAGAGGTAGTAATTGGATGGCGTCGCGAAGTAGTTGTCCCAGCTGCCAAGCAGCAGATTGACGCCCGCCCAGCGCAGGAAGGCGCGTGCGTTCATGATGTCATCCACGGACGCACGGAAGGCATCGGTGTCGAACCGCTTGTCGCCGCCCGCGAGCCCGGTCCCGTTGATAGTCGCTATGAAACGGGCGAGGTCGTCGTAGGTGTTGGCTGCGGCGTCGTCCTCGTTGGTCTTGAGGCGATATGCGCGCTTCTTGCTTCCCGGTTTGAAGTACTGGCGGCCGCTGTCATCACCATCAGGCCCGACACGGTGCTCGAGTGTCGCGCATCCAATGTCGCCACAGTAGGCCTTGTACAGGTTGCCGCGGTCGTTCTTACCGAAGTGATCCTGCAGGAACCTCTTGTCGACCTGCTCGATGACGGAGAACAGGCCACGGTAGGTGGCATCGAAGGCCAGCTTGGCGTAGGTGTGCCGCGGTGCCGCCAGGCCGGCCTGGCCGAACAGGTGCCACGCGATCGCCTCACGCATCTGAGCAGGGTCGTTGTACATAGACTTGAGATTGATGCGGGTCATTCCGGCGAACGGGCCGCCACCTTCCGCCGTCTTGAAACTTATCTTCCACGACGGCTTCGGCGCGTACAGCGTCCTGTTTCCGCTGTTCATCAGCGAGAAAGCAGGCGTGCCCAAAAGAACGCCCTCATCGCCGGGCGCCGGAATATGCCGGTCGTCCTTGGGATCGGTCCGCCACAATTCGAGCCGGGCGCCATCCGGCGCCGCTACGGGGCGTTGCAGGACCGCGCGCTTAGGGGGAAAGCCCCTGACCTGGATCATGTACATGCCCGTGTCGAAGAACTCGGCCTTGCCCTGAGATGCTCTGACATACTCCTCGACCGCCCGCCCGGCGGCGGTCGGGTGCCCGGCGTCATCGAGCAGCACCAGCCCCGCGGGCTGCGGGCCTAACCCGGTTTCCTCGAGTAGGAGGCCGAAGAGGGCAAGGTACTCGTCCTTGGTTCGCAGCGATGCGTCACCGCGGCCCGCTGCCTCATTGGCCCTGTTCGCCAGATCCCTGCTGTGCCCTGCGGGCAGGTCTGTCACCACCACCGCCCGGCCCTTGAAGATGTCGCAGAACCGCTCCTTGCCCACTGCCGTTTCCATGGCTTCCCCAATCGACCACCCGGCCGTTCGCCACCCGGCACATGGTGCACGGCGCGGCGCCCCAGCGGGTTGGCTTTCTTCCTGGGTAACTCTTCTCGGAGAGAAGAGCAAGGAGCGCGCCTGGAGATACATCAAGTAACGCGCCTTCTGGCCGGTCATGGGAACCGTGGGAGGCATGAGGATGTGGGCAGCCTGGGAGCGGCGGGCGGGCTCTTGGCGCAGGCAGCCTTTGTGGCCGCACCAGAGCGCCGCCGCGGGTGATCGCGCGGCCACGGTCCGATGCAGCTGCAGGCAACAGCCTTAGGTGGTGGTTACTGGCCCCTGCTCCGGCCAGCCAGCCGCCGCGCCCGGCGGGGCCGGCAACGTGACCGGAGTTCCCTCAGGCGCGCCGCCGAGGTGCGCCCAGATCTTGTTCAGCTCGGATTGGTAGTAGAGCGCGTCCAATCCGAAGACGAAGCTGGCGATCAGGCCGAGCACGCCGTTGCAGCTGGACGCCAGGCCCGCCGCCGCCTGCATCTGGCCGATCCGCTCGCCGGTCTTGTAGACCGAGACGAACGGCGGCACGATGATGAAGGCGCCGAGCGTGATGGCGAGCACCGCCACTCCCGGGCTCACGATGATCCGCTCGTCCAGATCGC